>Ga0209828_1000075_pt1 | contig 78572 bp, 60 predicted proteins | sample MaitaG_FD_187429 | JGI IMG/M metagenome (GOLD analysis project Ga0209828, IMG submission 187429) | Marine algal microbial communities from Maine, USA - Maine_Asex2 metaG (SPAdes) (version 2) | ecosystem: Host-associated > Algae > Red algae > Unclassified | place: Maine, USA | collected 2015-01-05
TGACATTTGAAGATAAGGTCATGATGGCTAAAATTCGCTTTACGGCAGGTGCGGTCGGGGCGGCTCACAGCCATCCTCACATTCAATGCAGCTATGTCGAGAGCGGCGAATTCGTGCTAACCATCGACGGGCGAAGTGAGACGCTGGTAGCCGGAGACAGCTTTCTGGTGCCATCTGACAAGATGCATGATGCGCTGGCTGTCACCGATGGTGTGCTCATTGATGTATTCACGCCAATGCGTGAAGACTTCGTCTCCTGAGCTGCAGTACGGTGCGCATTCAGCGCATTCAGCGCATTGATCCGGTTTTCAGTGAGTCTTTCATTGAGTCTCCCGTTGAGTCTTTAAGCAAGTTATAGGGTGTATTGCATAGTAAGACGTAATATCTCTTTGCATTTGCTGCTAAAAGACTGACAGCGTACAAATGTCCAACACAAATTATTTTCGTCAAACAACTACCCGCTGCAGCTACTGGCAAAATACTCACACACAAATCATTTCAATTGTCCAACGTCTGAAGCTGATCTCATGGTGCACTTTTACTAAACATCAATTGGGGAACTGTACAGGTGCAAGCCCAGACTGAAACCAGCGAATAAGGGTATAGATCGAATACACCGGTAAGCCTGTTGCCCGATGGATTGCATTGGCATAGGGCGCCATATTGGTACACTCCAGAACAATAGCCCCCAGATCAGGAAATCGCTCTTTCAATTCAACCGCTGCATTGACATTATCGCGCTCGCATACACCTCGATCCATAACCGCCGCATCGTTGAGAATCGCGGCGGTAAACTCCTCACCTGTCTCGCAGCCTTGAACAGGCACATCATTGGCTATGCCAGCTGCAAGCAGATGTGCAGGTGTGAGTGCGCTTGCTGTTATCGTCAATATGCCAACTTGCTTTCCTACCGGTAAACTCGCCTGTACCCAGGGTAGCTGAACGAGCGAGGATGCCAGAAAGGGCACGCTAAGATGGCTGGCGATTTCTGATTGAAACAAAGCGAGAAAACCACAGCTGGTGGTAATACCAACGACGCCTTTTTGCTGCAGCGCTAATCCTGCATCGATGAACGGTTGCAAGTCCTGGTCGGATGTTGCGCAAACGACGCTCTGTGCGTCAGCACCTGAAACTTTCTGGAAGAGCACGTCAAATGGCCAGGTATCCTGGTTCGCGATGTCGCCAACAAAACGGGGGAACCGGGTATCGAGCATGATGACGCCGATGGTACCTTTGCCTGAAGCTGGTTTGTTCTTGTCCGGATCATTCATGTACTAATGCTTGATCAACTCTTCGGTTCGTGTCGGTTCGTGACCGATAGTGTCAGTGCTGCTCATATTTGGCAAGCTGAGTTTCACAAGCCTGGATCTAGTACTATCAGGCAAGCGTTGTAAGATAGAAAAGATAACGGAAAAAGCAGCAACCCATGAGCAAAGGCAATCTTGAACGTTGTGTCGTTATAGGCGCCGGCATTGTGGGGGTCGCCACTGGCATCTGGCTTGCACGAGCCGGTGTCAAGGTCACTATTATTGACCGGCTGGCACCGGGTGAAGGTACATCTCACGGCAACGCAGGTGTTCTGGCATCATGTTCTATGGTGCCCGTGACCGGTCCGGGTCTCAAAAGAAAGGCGCCAGGGTTGCTCATGGACAAGGATTTCCCCTTATTCATGCGTTGGTCCTATCTTCCGCGCATCGCCCCCTGGCTTTGGCAGTATCTAGGCTATGCAAATGATGCAGACACACAGTATATTTCTGAGCATCTAGCATTTATTGTCGGTGATAGCGTTGAACAGCATCAGGATCTTGCTGGCAATACTGAGGCCGACAAATGGCTGCATCCATCCGACTATCAATTTGCCTACCGTTCCATGGATGACTATAAAGCTGACGCCTACGTCTGGTCTTTGAGAAACAGGCATGGATTCAAGCCGGAAATTCTAACGGATGCTCAGGTACGAGAAAAAGAGCCTGCGCTGGGGCCTGATATTGGCGTCTTGGCGGTACTCAAAAATCATGGTCATATTAGTAGTCCCGGCTTATATGTAAAATCCCTGGCCAAAGTATTTGAATCTCTGGGCGGCACGCTGAAGCAAGGTGCCGTGCACGATTTTACGTTGGAAGATGGTCGATTGAAGGCTGTGGTCACAGACGATGGAGCTATAAACTGCAGCAGGGCAGTGGTAGCAACGGGTGTCTGGTCCAAGCATCTGTGTGAGCGTTTTGGATTGAAAATTCCGCTTGAATCCGAGCGGGGATATCATGTCATATTCAAAAATCCGTCCACTCAGGTTTCAGCGCCAACCATGATTTCCTCTGGAAAATTCGTCGCAACGCCTATGCAAGATGGTATGCGTTGTGCGGGTATCGTAGAGCTGGGTGGTCTGGATGCCGGTCCATCTCAAGGCCCCATCGATCTACTCATGCGTCATGTGAAACGCACCTTCCCTGAGCTTCAATACACCGACACTGTGGAATGGATGGGCCATCGGCCTGCGCCCACTGATAGTCTGCCGTTTATCGGCCAGATAAGTCAAACCGGTGTTTACACAGCATTCGGGCACCATCATATCGGCCTTACCGGTGGGGCTAAAACAGGGCGTATGGTGGCAGAACTGATATGCAATGAACGCCCGCCTGAAGAGCTCCAGGCCTACCGCCCCGATCGCTTTGGCTGAGGCCTTCAAAGCAAAAGTAATTTGTGCTTGTGTTTCCTTGTGAGCTTTTCACAGGTAGGATGGTGGCAGGTGCTGGTGAATTTCCGGTGCCAGTCACTTGTCTATTGGAGGACATCAACACATGCAGAACCTATCTGTAAAAATTGGACTGATAACCAGTCTTACTATTGCTGGTGCTTGTATTGCGGGAAGCGCCCAGGCAGAAAAGTGGGATATGCCAATGGCGTATGCAGCCACCAACTATCATTCGGAAACCGGTCTGCAGTTCGCCGAATGCGTCACCAGCGGTACGGTGGGGGAGATTGAAATTGTCACTCACCCCAGTGGCTCGCTATTCAAGGGTGGCGACATCAAGCGTGCCATTCAAACTGGACAAGCACCGATCGGAGAGCGGTTGATGTCTGGTCATCAGAATGAAAATGCCGTGTTCGGTTTCGATTCCATTCCGTTTCTGGCTACCTCATTTGACGATAGCGCACGTCTTTTCGACGCAGCCAGGCCCACCATGGAAGCATTGCTCGATGAGCAAAACCTGGTGATGCTGTATGCGGTCCCCTGGCCCCCACAGGGTTTGTATTTCAAGAAAGAAGTATTGTCAGTAGCTGATATGAAAGGTATCAAGTTTCGTTCGTACAATAATGCCACCGCACGCCTGGCAGAACTGACCGGCATGCTTCCGGTCACGATAGAGGCTGCTGAAATATCGCAGGCCTTTGCCACAGGTGTTGCCGAGTCGATGATCTCCTCAGGTGCCACCGGATATGATCGAAAGGTGTGGGAGAGCCTGACTCACTTTTACGAAGTCAATGCTTGGTTGCCCTACAACTACATCATGGTAAATAAAGACGTCTGGAACGATACCAGTGATGCGCATAAGGGTGTGATCAGCGGTTGTGCAAAACTGGCAGAATACGCGGGCATATGGCGCGCCCGTGAATACACCGGTTTCACTATGACGGGTCTTGCAGAGGGTGGTATGACAGTAGGGCCTGCCGGTGATGCTCTCGTGGGAGAACTGCAAGCCATCGGCGAGACAATGACTGCCGAATGGTTGAAGGATGCAGGCGATGCAGGTGCCGCTATCATGGAAGCCTATAGCGCTTCGAAATAGGCCGTGACTGTATTGAACACGCATACAGCGCAGCGTAGCGAGCTGAAAACAGTCCGGTTCATACCCGGATTGTTTTTTTATGGAGTCTCCCGATGAAGGCCTACCGCCAATTCTGTCGCTTTCTGGATGGGCTATACACTGCTGGTGGTGTGTTAGCGGCGCTGTTTCTTATTGCCATACTGCTTCTTATCCTTGTACAGATGATGGCTAGATGGACAGGGCAGGTGTTTAGCGGTGCCCCGGACTATGCGGGTTATTGTATGGCTGCAGCATCCTTTCTGGCTTTCGCTCATGCTTTGAATCGTGGAGCACATATCCGCGTCAGCTTGTTGCTTAATGCCGCAGGACGCTTTCGATACGCTCTGGAGGTGTGGTGCTTCGCGGTTGGATCTGCCGCAGCTTGCTACCTTGCCTATTACGCAGTAAAAGCCACAAGCTGGTCACACAAGTTTCACGACATCAGTCAGGGTCAGGATGCCACACCACTCTGGATTCCACAGTTAGGCATGAGCATCGGTGCCGTACTACTAGCTATCTGCTTCTGTGACAATCTCTTGAGACTCATTATCTTGAAAACACACGCGATCGTTGCTGACGTGGTCTCACATCACTAAGAGTTGTTTTTATGCAAGAATTTGCAGCTATTGGTATTTTTCTCTTTGTCCTTTTTACACTACTGGGTTCTGGAGTGTGGGTTGGGCTGGCATTACTGGGCGTGGCCTTTGTCGGCATGACACTGTTTACATCACGCCCTCCGGGGGATGCCATGATTACCACTATCTGGTCGTCCTCCTCATCATGGACACTCACGGCTTTGCCGTTGTTCATCTGGATGGGCGAGATTCTTTATCGCACCCGGCTATCCGAGGATATGTTCCGAGGACTGTCACCCTGGCTGGCTCGTCTACCCGGGGGTCTGGTGCATACCAACGTCGTGGGGTGTGCAGTATTTGCTGCGGTATCCGGCTCCTCTGCAGCTACATTAACTACCGTAGGCAAGATGTCCATACCCGAATTACGCAAACGTCGCTACCCTGAAAAGATGGTCATCGGCACATTGGCAGGTGCTGCCACCCTTGGCTTGATGATTCCACCTTCGCTGACCCTGATCGTATACGGGGTAACGATAAACGAGAGTATCCGCAAGCTTTTTCTGGCAGGGGTTCTTCCAGGGCTTGTGCTAGCTTTGATGTTTATGGCATATATTGCAATTATGTCGAAGCTATCAAAGTCATTCGACCCGGAGCCCGAGCCTCCCATGAGTTTCATGGAGAAGTTTCAGAACAGCCGTTACCTGATACCCGTGATTCTTCTTATATTTCTGGTTATTGGTTCCATGTATGCTGGAATTGCAACAGCCACCGAAGCGGCAGCTTTCGGCGTCATCGGGGCTTTGGTGTTAGCAGCATTGCAACGCTCACTCAGCTGGAAGACTTTTACGACAAGCCTCATGGGGGCAACCCGTACCTCGGCAATGATTGCTCTTATTCTGGCAGGTGCTGCATTTTTATCATTATCAATGGGCTTTACAGGTTTACCCCGTGCACTGGCAGATTTCATTGGTCATCTGGAGCTTTCACAATTTCAGCTCTTAATGGCCCTGTTGGTTTTCTATATTATTCTGGGATGTTTTCTTGATGGTATATCATCAGTAGTACTTACGATGGCTGTGGTAGAGCCCATGATTCGCCAGGCTGGCATAGATGTCATCTGGTTTGGTGTTTTTGTAGTCGTGGCGGTGGAAATGGCGCAGATTACACCGCCAATCGGGTTCAACCTGTTCGTACTTCAGGGTATGACAAATCATGACATGGGCTACATTGCAAAAGCAGCCTTGCCTATGTTCATGATTATGGTGTTGATGGTTTTCGTGCTTATTGCTGTGCCGGAGCTAGCTACATGGTTGCCTGATACCATGCGCAGCATGCCTTCCTGACATGTCAGGTCTCTGAACCGGTACTCAGGCGGTGTTCATGCGGCATCAGGCAGCCTTGGCTTGATTCTCAAGCAAGGTGATTGCCTCCTCCACAGGCACAGGTCGCCCGATATGAAAGCCCTGGGCATAGTGGACACCGATGCGAATAAGCTCGTCAACTATAGCCTGATCTTCCACAAACTCGGCAACTGTCTTGATATTCATTGATTCGCCAACACGGTGAATGGCAGCTACCATTTCCCGATCTATCGGATTTTTGGCAATCTCCTTAACAAATTGCCCATCTATCTTGAGGATATCGATAGGTAGATTTTTTAAATAACCAAATGAACTCAGCCCCGATCCAAAATCATCTAGTGCAACTTTGGCACCGTTTGACTGGATACTTTTAATAAGATCGATAGCTACTGAGAAATGCGAAATAGCTGCGGTTTCAGTCAATTCAAACCAAACTCGAGTGGGATCAACCTCATGTTGCGCCAATTGATCTTTTATAAATGACTTCATTGTCGGATCGGCTGCTGACTGTCCTGAAAGGTTGATCGAAAAGCTGCAGTTGCCAGCTACGCCTGTTGAATAGCGTGCCATACATTCCAAGGCATTGCCAATAACCCAGCGGTCTATTTCTCGCATCAGATCATAACGCTCGGCAGCCTGAATGAACTGCCAAGGCGTTATTTCAGTACCGTCCTTGTCAGCAAGACGCAGTAGAAACTCGAAATGCGCTATGGGCTGTTCACCGTTCAATGGTTGAAGAGTAGCCACAGCTTGGGCGTAGAGCCTGAACTCATTGTTTCGAAGCGCGCTTTGCAATCTGGGCAGCCAGTTGAGCGCAACTGAGCGTTCAGACATACTATCCTTGCAATAAATTGACATGCTGTTACGTCCGCTATCCTTGGCCTCGTAGCAGGCGATATCAGCAGCTGCCATTATATCCTTGCTATTGGCACAAAGTGAGTTCATGTGAACAATGCCAATGCTGGCCTTGACAGAAAATGTATTGCCTTGATGTGTAAAGATATAGTGCTGAAAAAATTCAAAGATACGTTCGGCTATGGCGGTAGCTTCTACTTCATCGACTTCTACAATGATCAGTCCAAACTCGTCTCCGCCCAATCTTGAAAGCGTGTCTTGTGCGCGAACCATCAGTTGCAGGCTCTTTGTCAGCTCTTTCAATAATTGGTCGCCAGCGCTATGGCCGCAGGTATCATTGACCACCTTGAACTGATCAAGATCCATGTAGCAGAGTGTATGGGTATTTCCGGTTGATGGCATCAGTTCAACCAGATGCTCCATAGTCTGCTCAAAATGATGCCTGTTGGTACATCCTGTGAGAGCATCATAGTTCGCCTGGTATGCCAGCTTGCGTGTCAAGCGTCGTGCATGACTGATGTCTCGCAGGACGATGACGTGTCCTGTAACCTTGTCATGATGATCATGCGAGCTGGAAAGACTCATGCGAAGCACAAAATCTTCATCTGCAGTCCCTACAGGCGTGACATCAAATTCCTTTTTGCTATTTTGCCCTAGTGACATCAGTTCGCTGTTTATGTTGAGTAGGGCGTTGTTTTCTGATGCGTGATTAAACTGGGTTAGAGATTTTATATGCTGACCAATAGCCAGAGAGGCTCGTGTATTAAAAAAGATGGCTGCTGCCGGGTTGATGTGTACGATGAGCATGGCCGGATCGAGTGTAATGATCGCATCTGGAACTGAATTCAGCGTTTTCTCTGCATTTTCTCGTGCTTTCAACAGTTTTTTAAGTCCTTCATGTCGTTCTTTTTCAATCTGTTTTTTACCCGCTAGGTGCATGCTGAACATAATGGCAATCAGAACTGTCATTAGCAGGGCTACAATTGAAAATACCAACGTCAATAGACTTAAACCCACAGACTGTTCAAGTGTGATGACTAGTGAGGTAGTTGCTGATACTTTCCAGACTTCCTTGAATGAGTTCGCAGGGTATAGCCAACTCAGATAGAGCGACTGGTCTTCAACGCCGCGTGCTGAATAGATGGAGGTGCGATTGACACCGTTGACAAACTCAATGGATACATGAAATTGACTGACGACATCTGCAAGTTCATGAAACAGATTTTCAATATCCAGAGTTAGCCAGAAGCCACCGGCTGTTTTCCCAAGACCAACTTCGCCAGGGGATACTATCGTTGTGCTCAACGAACCAAATGTTGCAACAGGTCGAATAGCCATAAGATCGCCGTCCAGTGGCCAATTGTCAGACAAGGTAATGATATTGTGATTTTCACCGCTACCCACGTTTTCAAATGCTTCGTTAAATCCTGGCAGTGAAGCCAGATCAGTACCTATTAATCCGGGCACAGTAGCGCGTAATGGGCCAGCGATGGATATGGGGTAATATGTGTCCTGCGCGGTGCGAACACCAAATTTTTCGTTATCGTTAAATTGCGAGATGCTAAAACCCGAGTATCCGTTGTGGCTCATCAATGACTCGAATGACTCGCGTTGCGCATGTGTCAGCTGCTCATATCGTCCGAGATTTTTTATGTACCTGGCATTTTTCAGAATATCGTCAAAAAACTGCAGCAGCTTGTCATGATCAACGTCTGATGTCACATCTTGCAGACCAACCATGGAGGCTAGCACCGTATTAATAATGCCAATACGCTCACCAATGTGTTGCGAAATCGTGATGGCGTCCTGTTGTGCCTGGTCTTCCAGCTGCTGTATGCTGAGATTGCTTGCTGTAAAAAAAACCGTTGGCAGCGCGCAGAGGATGACGAAAGCAAAATACAGAATTTTTGGAGAATCAAACAGTGCTTCGCATGCGGCAGAAAAGCTCTTCTGTAGCAAGCGCCTGCTCACGCGGCAAGCAATTGCCGCGCTGGAACACAAGGTCCTGAATTGTTTCGTGCTCGTTCATACCATCTGGCACCTGGCAAGCACTGCGAAGCCGCAAAATGCGTCAGGATTTGAAGTGTTTGTTTACGCGCCAGCATGAACCAGTCTCAATAGCGAACACGGTTGTGTCCATTGATGAATGGTTAGCGGCTAAAAGGCCGGAATTATTACGCATCTGGGTTTCATCTATACGCTAGAACAATAGTAGAACGAGAAAATGTTCTCGGTTTTAATGCCCGGGCGCGTTGCCAGAAGGCTGGAGACGGGGGCTGGAGACAAAAAATAAGCGTATTGCTGGCCACCCCTGTGCTCCCGCAGCGGAGTTGTTGGTCGCTTGTATAGCCGGATTTTCGCCCAAATCCGTCGTGCCGGGCGAGTGCGGCTTGGCTGCCGCAGGAAGACAACTAGGGCGATGAAGGGCCCTTGAAGGCATTGATAGCAGCTTTGAATGCTACCCCTATCCGACGAGCGAAAGTACCAAGTGTTGCAGGCTTGCTGAGGTCCAGTCCCAGGTTCTTTCCCCATATGATGTACGCAATCATTACAAGAGCCAGTTGCCAGGAAAGGATAAACAGGATCACTGTGATACCGATATTAACGGCACTCCAGCCAGGAGCTAGTTGTTGTTTCAGATCGTTCAAGAGATATCTGCCAGAGTTTGATTTAAACCAGTATATGCTGACGATAACGGTATTTTCAAATTACCGAAACAATAAAACAGGAACTTTGCACGAACGGATCATCTCTGTTGTTGTTGAGCCTATTATCAGGTTACGGATGCGCGAATGGCCATAGGCTCCCATCACGACAAGATCAACCCCTTCTGTTTCCACCTGATCTGTGATCACTGATTCTGCCTGCCCCTGCACGATAGCGCAAGTAGCCTCAAAGCCGCCTTTTTTCAGTGCAGCTACAGCGCCCTCTACCTGACGTCGATGGTCCGGTGTCTCCGTTCCGACCATAAGAACGTGGCAGGGTAGGTCGCTATAGTGAGCAGCCTGCGAAAGAAACTCGATAGCTTTCAGCGAACTTTTTCCACCATCAAAAGCAAACAAGACCCGGCTAATTGGTTTAAAAGCGCGGGAGGCTACGAGCACCGGCTTGCTGGTCGAGCGTATCACTCTCTCCAGATTTGAGCCCAGATGCCCTTTGTCAAAGTCTGCTGCCTCACCTCGTTTGCCTAAAACAAGCAAATCGGCATCGGCTTCCATATCCTGGACTGTCTCGACAATTTCGCCGTTTCGAAGCTTGGTATGCACGCTTTGTACGCCTCGAGAGCTTAACAGGGATTCAGCATCGTCGAGAATGGCGCGTCCGCGCTTTTGTGCCAGACGGGCTTTTTGTGCATCCAGTTCTGCAAGTTCCGTCAGCAACGCAGACCGGGCTCCCAAGCCTATACTGCCGCTCAGATTAGACGGTTCACTAGAGACGTTGCGACGTCCCAACACATGGACTACATCGATCTCGCTGCCTGCCCGGTTTGAAATCCACGCTGCGTGCTCGCAGACACTGGCCGAGTAGGCGGACCCATCGATAACTGCTACTAATTTAGACACAGGCTGTCTTCCTTGGTTAGTGACCCATCATATCGTCAAGTGCACCGGGTTTGTCATGCACCGCTAGTTGATCGACGATGGTTTCACTGGCTTCGTTCAGCCCGATAATGTCCACCTCGCTGCCTTCGCGCCTGAATTTCATGACCACCATGTCAAGTGCCTGTACGCTGGAAATATCCCATATATGCGCATTGCTGACGTCAATGATAACCGTCTCCAAGGCCTCCTTGAAGTCGAAGGAGGCGGTAAATTCATCGCTGGAAGCAAAGAACAGCTGCCCTTCCACTTTGTAAGTGCGTTGGCGCTCATCGTCGGATAACCGGGAAGTGACACGGAATATCTGTGAAATTTTCCAGGCGAAAAAGATGCCCGAAAACAGTACACCCACTAACACCCCGATGGCCAGGTTATGCGTAGCGACGACGACAATGACCGTAGCCAGCATGACAACAGAGGAGCTGCGCGGGTGGTCGCGCAGATTACCAAGCGATGACCAGCTGAAAGTGCCAATGGATACCATGATCATGATGGCGACCAGAGCCGGCATGGGTATCTGCTTAACCCAGTCGCCCAGAAAGACGATCATAAGCAGTAAAAAAATACCGGCGCAAAATGTGGAAAGTCGACCGCGACCACCTGACTTGACGTTGATTATTGACTGTCCAATCATCGCGCAGCCTGCCATACCGCCAATAAAGCCAGTGGCCGTATTGGCGATGCCTTGACCAATACACTCGCGGTTCTTGTCACTGCGCGTGTCGGTTAGTTCGTCCACGATGGAGGCTGTCATAAGCGACTCCAGCAATCCCACTGCCGCCACTGCAAGGGAGTAGGGCAGAATGATCATGAGTGTTTCGAATGTCAACGGAATATCCGGTAACAGGAATATGGGTAGTGAATCAGGTAGCTCTCCCATGTCACCTACCGTTCTGACGTCAAGTCCAATGAGCAAAGAGACCGATGTCAGGATAACGATGCAAACCAGTGGCGAAGGGACTACGTTAGTGAGCCTGGGCAGCAAATAGATGATAGCCAGACCAGCTGCCACCATTGCATATGTGAGTAAGGGGTTGGGTATGTCGATAAGTTCCGGCAGTTGCGCCATAAAAATAAGTATGGCCAGGGCATTCACGAACCCTGTCATGACAGAGCGCGAGACAAATCGCATCACGTACCCCAGCTTTAATATACCTGCCACAATCTGTATCAGGCCAGCCAGAACTGTGGCAGCCAAGAGATATTGAAGGCCATGTTCTTTTACCAGAGTGACCATCAACACGGCCGTGGCTGCCGTGGCGGCCGAGATCATACCGGGTCTGCCACCAGTGATCGCAACAATTACCGCAATCGAAAACGAAGCGTAGAGGCCGACTTTGGGATCAACACCTGCGATGATGGAAAAGGCGATTGCCTCAGGAATCAACGCCAGAGCGACGACAAGTCCGGCAAGAATATCGGCCCGGATGTTGCCGAACCATTCCAATTGCCAACGAGCTAGGGATTCTGTATTCACGTAGTGGGATGCTGTTTAACGTATCAGGTGAAAGGAAGGAAATCAGGCACACAACAGGCCAAGTAATTTGGCGATTAAGCAAAAAGCCGGCTGAGGAGCGGGTTCGGATTGACCAATATCATGGGCAAACACAACTGGTGAGACATGAAACCGCTACACAGCAACGAAAACTGCAGCGTATTTCAATACAATCTCCACAGGGTATTTCATAAATGGTCCGAATGTAGTGCATAATAGTCTAGCTGGTCAGGAACTGATAGCCTCGGTGCTGTGCCACAGATAGTCGAAAGGTGTAAGTGCGGTGGCGTCTCGACTTTTTCAGCGCTGTGCAGGCGGCCTTGCACGGCTCTGGCAAGTGACACACTTGGCGGTTGCTCAATGTTACCGATATCGCGCATACAGTATTTATTTGCATGTGGCGTTCACTAGGCAAATATAACGGGCCAACACGTTACACAAGGCGCTATCTTTAGAAAGGGTCGATATAGACAATGGTTTCCGGTTAAGCGAATCCAATATACCTCGTTGGTTTTTCGCTAATGACAGGCCCGCTACGACCAAACGATTACGCGTAAGGTTACGATGTCGTGAGAAGAATTCACGGACAGAAAAAGAACGAAGAGTTGATCAAATCATGGTTATGTTAGACGTATGACGAACAGCGATTTACAGTCCGGATCAAGTAATACTCCACCCTCATCAGGCGGCGATAAGCCACGAAGTGGATCGGGAGGGGAGGGCAGCCGGCGTAACAATCAACGACGTGGCAGAGGCAGAAACCAGTCAGGCGGTGCACAGCGTGCAGATGGCGCTGGTTCGGCCGATAGCAATAATCGCAATCGGGGCAAGCGTAAGCCCCGACCACAAAACCGTAAGCGTGGCGGCAATGATGACAATATCGGTAACCGCATAGAAAAAGGCAATCGGGCGCTTCGTCCACCGCGAGAGATAACCGAGGAGATGGATAACATCGGCAATCGGGCCTTGCCGGAAGTGCCAACTGCGATTGAATACGAAGATGACAATTTTGGAAATCGCGACAGACTAAACGTCAATAATCGTTTTCCCTCAGACAGCAACCTGGTTGGCATGGAAGACCCCTATCAGGTGGGTAGCCTGGTTATGGCTAATAATACATCGCGTGGAAGAAGCAATCGCGGAAAAGGTCGTGCTAATCAGCGAAATCCCAACGCACAAGGTGGCAATCGAGGACAGAGGCGTAATGCTCAGGGCCGCCAGCCCCGCAATGCGAATTCGCAGCAGCGCAACAATCGACAGCAATCCGGGCAAGCTAGTCAGCAAAACCCCAACCATCGGCAACAGGGTCAGGGCGAAAGTCAGGGTCAAGCTCCGCAGGGCCAGGGTAACCGCAACAATCGAAACAATCGTAATCAGAATCGCGGTCAGAACCGTAATCAGAATCGTCATAACCGGAACCAGAACAGAGGCCAGAACCGTCAGGCCGAAGAGGCCACGACCAACGATCAGCAGAGCAACTCTGTGCAATCCGGTGAGCCTGCGGTTCATAAGGCCCCATCACCGACGCCTATGCCAGCTCCACAAGCGGTGGCTGCTCAGTCGGCGCCCGCTGCACCCGTAGAACAACCTGCAACGCCGCAACAACCGAAACCTCGCGCCCCAAGAAAGCCTAAAGCCGCTGTAGATACTACAACTGCCGCAAACCCAACGGAAAAACCTGCGAAGGTTGTTCGCGCCCGCAAGACAGCTCCAGCAGCTGATAGCAAATCCGAAGCAGCACCGAAAGCGGTAGCGGCGCCCGCTGCTAAAAAGACAGCTAAAAAAGCGGCTGCGAAAAAAACGGCATCAACCGATGACAAGCCGAAAGCCAAGCGCGCACCACGGGTGGCAAAGCCCAAGCCGCCAGCTGCAAAGCCAGACTAATTGAGACTCTGCCCGTCAGGGGCCTGTCCGGTAACTGCTTGCCGGCAATCGAGCATTCGGTTCCCGGACAGACTCCAGGCAGCCCAGAAGGCTTTGCCTTAGATTTTTTACATGTTTGGGTAGTTAGGTCCGCCACCGCCTTCTGGCACCACCCAGGTGATGTTTTGGGCAGGATCCTTGATATCGCAGGTTTTGCAGTGAATGCAGTTTTGCGAGTTGATCTGAAAGCGAGGCACATCGTTTTCTACAACCACCTCATAGACGCCTACAGGACAATAGCGCTGAGCAGGTTCTGCATATCGAGGAAGGTTTATCTGTATCGGAACAGAAGAATCCTTGAGCTGTAAATGCACAGGCTGATTGTCTTCATGGTTGGTGCCCGACAGAAACACTGAGGAGGGTTTATCAAACGTTAACTTGCCATCAGGTTTTGGATATTTGGGCTGAAAACTGATGTTGGCAGGTTGCAGACAATCGTAGTCGGGTTTATCGTCCTTGAAATTAAAGGGTAGCTTGCCGCCGAAAAAATTCTGATCAAGGTAGTTGTAGGCGCCACCGAGATACATTCCGAATTTATGCAACGCTGGCCCCCAGTTTTTTGAACTTTTCAATTCATCACCTGCCCAGCTCTGCATAAATGCTTCATCGTACTCAGTGAGCTCACGACCTTCGTCACCATTAGCTAGTGCAGCAGCGATAGTGTCGGCAGCAACCATGCCGGATTTCATGGCCGTGTGTGTGCCTTTTATCTTGGCAAAGTTCAGTGTTCCCGCATCGCAACCAATCAAAAGCGCACCCGGCATACTCATCTTCGGCAAGGAGTTAAGCCCGCCCTTGACAATGGCACGCGCACCATAGCTGATTCGCTCACCACCGCCTAGTACCTCTTTGATGACCGGGTGCTGTTTGAAGCGCTGGAACTCATCAAACGTGCTGAGATGCGGATTGGAGTAGTTCAAATCAATAATCAGACCGACAACAACCTGATTGTTTTCGAGGTGGTACATAAACCCGCCACCGGTGGTTTTTGTTTCAGATAATGGCCATCCAGCACCATGTACTACCACGCCTTGCTCGTGTTTTTCAGGATCAATCTGCCAGAGCTCTTTAATGCCGATGCCATAGTGTTGAGGGGATTTACCGGCATCGAGTTTGAATTTCTCTATAAGCTGCTTGCCTAAATGTCCTCTGCACCCTTCGGAAAACACGGTGTATCTGGCGTGTAATTCCATCCCTCTTTCATGACCATCCTTCGGCTCGCCATTGATATCCAATCCCATATCACCGGTGGCTACACCTTTGATTCGTCCATCATCATGATAGAGAATTTCGGCGGCGGCAAAGCCTGGAAATATTTCGACACCCAGGGCCTCGGCCTGTTCGCCAAGCCATCGTGTCAGGTTACCCAGACTGCCCACATAGTTGCCATGGTTATGCATGGTTTTCGGGGATAGAAAGTTCGGCATCTTTACCGATGTACCTGGGCTTGTGAAAAACAGGATGTCGTCTCGGGTAACCTCGGTAGTCAACGGTACGTCGTTGTTTTTCCAGTCAGGGAACAATTCGTCGAGTGCCCTCGGTTCGATAACCGCACCCGAAAGAATATGTGCGCCGACCTCCGAGCCTTTTTCAAGAACCACAACGCTGATCTCCTGCTCTGACTCCTGAGCGATCTGCATCAGTCTGCAAGCGGTTGCCAGCCCGGCTGGGCCTGCGCCGACGATAACCACGTCGAACTCCATCGATTCTCTTTCTTCAGTACTCATGGGGATCTCGTTGAATTAAGTTTGCACACGATTTTATCGTACGATTGAAAAATGGGCCTTGAGTGCACTCAAGCGACAGATTGGCAGCCGAATTTGTCCAGTGCAAGCAGATCGGTTGATTTACCCCGACTGGCGACCATTGCTCGCGCTCCATACTGGTCTGTCAGTTTGCTGGCCAATGCCTTGGAAGCACGTTTTTCGCCATGCACCAGCAAAACTGGCGGAGCGTTCTTGAAGCTTGCGTACCAATCCACCAAGCCTTGCTGATCTGCATGGGCTGACAATCCCCCCACAGTATGAATTTTTGCCCTCACTTTGATCTGATCTCCCCAGATCCGAACCTTCGGTTTGCCATCGACCAGCTTGCGGCCAAGGGATCCAGGTGACTGGTAGCCAGCGATAATGACATGAGCATCCGCACGCCAGAGATTGTGCTTCAAATGATGCATTATTCTGCCACCCGTGCACATTCCACTTCCGGCTATTACGATAGCTCCTGACGGCATCTTGTTAATTTCACGGGATTCATCTGCCGTTTCGGAAAATTTCAGATTAGGCATCGCCAGAAGAGGCCCATTTTTTCGATAAAACTCTGATGCTTCAGCGTCGTAGAGAGTCGTGTGGCTCAAATACACCTCACTGGCTCTGATTGCCATTGGACTATCGAGAAAAATCTGCCACCTGTCCAGTTCCCACTCCTTGAAATGGCGGGCCATGGTGTAGAGGATCATCTGGCTGCGACCTACGGAAAACGCTGGAATAAGGACATTGCCGCGCACGCTACTCAGCGCACTGGCGATGCCGCTGACCTCCTTGAGAGTCTCTTCCCAATCTCTATGCAGACGATTGCCGTAGGTGCTCTCCATCAACACAAGATCAGCTTTTTCAAGGTAGGAGAAATCACGCAGGATAGGCGAGCCGCGATGCCCCAGATCGCCGCTGAATACCACCACTCGTGTCTGATCGCCTTCTACCAGCGTGATTTCAACCATGGAAGAGCCAATAATATGACCCGCGTCAAACAATCTGATGGTAACACCTGCCGCCACGTTAACGGATTCCTGATAAGCAACTGGCTGCAGTCTATCGAGCGTGTTTTCGACATCTTTCTGATCATAGAGTGGGCTTAGCAGCTCTTTGCCAGCACGTTTGCGCTTCTTGTTGCGATATTCGACATCACGGGCATTGAGGTAAGCTGAATCCTTAAGCAGAATGTTGACCAGATCGCAACTGGCGGCATGTGTGTATATTTTGCCCTTGTAGCCCTGATCCAGAAGAATAGGCAAGCGCCCACAATGGTCAATGTGCGCATGGCTAAGGACAATGGCGTCCAGCTCGGCGGGGTTGAAGGGGAAGGGGTCGTGGTTGCGCAGTTCATCCTTTGAGCGGCCCTGAATCAGCCCGCAATCAAATAACACCTTGGCGCCGTTGAGCTCGATCAGGTGGCATGAACCCGTGACTTCCCCGGCTGCACCAAAACTTGTCAGTTTCATATATATCCTTGCATCATTTATGCTCTCTTGCAGCAGTTGCCAGAAGAGCTTCGTATACTATGGTGACACCATGCGGTGCAGACCCGATGAATCAACCCGCCAGCATCCCACACAGGTTATCCGCCGTTGTCCTCTTCTTCCGAGCCGTTACAGTCATTTGCGCACGATGTCGAATTTTATGCAAGCTGCGGCACAAGTCTGGATGCGCTACTTGCTAGCGAATTTCAGCAACTTGGTTTTTCCAATGTTCAGAGCGCCGGTGCTGGCGTGCGTTTCATTGGTTCGCTTATCGATGGCTATCGAGCCTGTTTGTGGTCGCGATTGGCCAATCGCGTATTGTTACCGATTTATCGAGGGCCAGCATCCACGCCTGAGATGCTTTACGAGCTCGTACAGGCAATTGACTGGTCGGTCCATCTGGATGTGGATGGCTCGCTGGCGGTTGATTTTTTCACCGCCCATTCTGAAATCACTCATTCTCAGTATGGCGCTTTAAAGGTCAAGGATGCCGTCGTAGATCAATTCCGATTAAATCAAGGTCGACGCCCGGATGTCGACAGGGCGACACCTGATGTCCGTATCAACGTGTACCTTTTCCGTAATCAGGCAAGAATTGCCATCGATTTGTCAGGTAGCAGTTTGCACCGGCGGGGATATAGAAGTTCTGGCGGATTAGCACCTCTGAAGGAGAATCTTGCCGCTGCGGTGCTTATTGCCAGTGGCTGGCCTGATGCCGTGGAGGAAGGCAAGAGCTTGTACGATCCACTCTGTGGTTCCGGAACTCTGCTTATTGAAGCTGCCATGATAGCCACCCGACAAGCTCCCGGGCTTCTCCGCAGCTACTTCGGTTTTCAGGGCTGGAAGCACCACAATGAAGCGGGCTGGCAATCGCTACTTGCCGACGCCCAGGCCAAAATTCGGCCATCGCCGGTGGTTATTGCCGGTTCAGATCAGGACAGCAAGGCTATAGATAGCTGCATTGAGAACATCGAGGCTGCCGGGCTAGTGGCAAGCGTCTCGGTGAGTTGCCAGCCTGCAGCCAGCGCACCGCCTGCCATCGTCACGGCCAACGGACCTGGCTTTCTTGTCACCAACCCTCCCTATGGAGAACGTCTAGCCGGCGATGCATCTTTTTACGCCGCTATGGGCAAGGAGTTCAGCCGCTTTTATGGAGGCTGGTCGTGCAATCTTTTTACTGCAACAACGGCACCTCATGCGCGTACCCGATTACCTCTGTCCTCACTACTGGGTACCAGAAATGGTGGTATCGATTGCGTTCTGCTACACGGCCAGATACCCGCAGCGCTGCGTGGCCGGAGTGATATTACCCGGAGTGATGTTACCCGGAGTGATGTTACCGACAATAGCTATACAAAAAGTGATCTTATCGAGTCAGAGAATTCGCATCATAAACACTCTATCGAGAACCATACAGAACATCCTCAGACATCGCTCTATCGTGCGCAAAAACCTGTGCTCACGAGCGCTGCGACACAGGCTGCCATGGCAGTCGATCCCGGCCCGTTCGTTAACCGCCTGAAAAAGAATCAGCGCGCTTTGAAAGGGTGGTTGAAGCAAAATAAAATCTCTGCCTACCGTTTGTACGACTCTGATCTGCCCGAATTTGCTGTTGCCATTGATGTTTTTTACGCTGACAATGCTGTGCATTGCGTAGTGCAAGAATATCAGGCTCCGCAAACTGTTAACGCGGCGATGGCCGAAGCAAGACTTGAGGCCGTCATGCTTGCCTTGCCTGATGCTCTGGGCGCTGAAGCCGAGAACATTCATCTCAAGGTACGGCAAGTTAAATCGGGAAATGCCCAATATGAAAAACATGCAGCCAAGAGATCGGCAAACATAACTGTAGAAGAGTCTGGCGCACTATTGGAACTAAATCTAAGCGATTATCTGGATACTGGCCTTTTCCTCGATCATCGGCCAGTGCGGCGCTTCATACAGCAACAGGCGACAGGCAAGCGCTTTCTGAATCTTTTTGCCTACACAGCATCAGCCACTGTCTCCGCGGTAACCGGTGGGGCGAAAAGCAGTGTGTCCGTAGATTCATCCAATCGATATTGTCAGTGGGCAAAGCGTAACCTTGATAACAATGGTGCTGCGGCTCAGTTGCACCAGGTGGTACGTCAAGATGTCTTTACCTGGCTTGAAAGTGCCTCAACGGGTTTGGCCGATGGTCATCGCTTCGATCTGGTACTACTCGACCCGCCCACGTTTTCAAATTCCACCGATTATGAGCGGGACTGGAATGTGCAACGGGATCATATGGGTGCTATTGATGCGTGTCTGGCATTAATGGCACCTGGTGCGGTGCTGATCTTTTCCAACAATTATCGTCGATTCAAACTGGATCCGAATCTGTTAGAGAACACAGATCGAGGTATCCGCGTAGAAGATCGTAGTCGCTGGTCAATTGATCGCGATTTTCATCGCAATCAGCGGATTCACCGTTGCTGGTTTATCTTCAAGGATTGAGAATGAACGGGATACGCGCTTTTTTTCGTCAATTTATCGTTTGTAATTTTATCGTTGTTTCATCTTTTCAGGGGTCTTCAGGTGGCTGAGTTTTTCTACGAATACGGGATGTTTTTTTTAAAGGCACTGACCTTTGTTGTCGCCTTCGGGCTGATATTGATGGCCATAGTTGCAGCGGCAACACGCTCATCGGGTGGCGGTGGCGGTGCTGGTCGCGAGGGCCGCATCACCATTAAGAACTACAACGAAAAGCTGGAAGACTTGCAGGATGCATTATCGTTTTCACTACTGGAGCCAGAACAACAAAAAGAGGCTGAAAAAGAGAAAAAGACCGAGCGCAAGGCTGAGAAAAAACTTGCGAAGGCGGCTGCTAAAAAGGCTAGAAAACAACGTGGCAAGGGTGAAACCATTGTTGTCGAGGAAAAAAAACCCAGGCTGTATGTGCTGGATTTTGATGGCGATATACGCGCCAGCGAGGTCGAAAAACTTCGGCGTGAAATCACTGCCGTTTTGACCACTGCAACACCGGAAGATGAAATTCTCGTTCGGCTTGAAAGTGGTGGTGGAATGGTCACCTCTTATGGTCTCGCTGCATCCCAGCTCGACCGTATTCGTGATAAGAAGATTCCTTTGACCATATGCGTCGACAAGGTTGCAGCCAGTGGCGGGTACATGATGGCATGTGTTGCGGATAAAGTGGTTGCAGCGCCCTTCGCAGTTCTCGGATCAATTGGTGTGGTTGCCCAAATTCCCAACTTTCATCGTCTGTTGAAAGAGCTGAATATCGACTTCGAACTATTAACGGCAGGCAAGTACAAGCGCACACTGACTGTATTTGGCGAGAACACCGACGAGGGTCGTGATAAATTTCTTGAAGACATTGAGAGAATCCATGGTCAATTCAAAGCCTACGTTGGTGAGCGACGCCCAAAGCTGGATATAGAAGAGGTGGCCACAGGTGAAATCTGGTCCGGGCAGGACACACTTGATCTGCATCTCGCCGATGAGCTTTCTACCAGCGATCAATACTTGATTGATGCCTGCGAAGCACGTGAGGTACTGATCCTGACATACAAGGAAAAAAAGTCTCTGGCGGACAGGTTCTCGTTTGGCATTCAGAACGTGATCGACAATGTGCTGCTGAAGTGGTTCGACAGGCTACTGAAAAGTCGGTACACCATAGGCTGAAGGGATCTAAAGTCTTGCGAAATACTGCATGTCAAAGTATATAAAATGTGACGATTTTCACACTCGGATCGAGGATGATAGTTTGGTAACGTTGATCTGTCAGATCAAAGTAAATATTCCCTGCTTTCATATTTTGTCTTGGTTAAACTGCCAGTAATAGGGAACAGCAGACCATTGCAGAATGTGTGGCCTCTTCCCTGTTGTTCCTCGCCGTATGCAATCAACAACAACCCACGCGACATCCTATGAATCGGACACCATCCAGATATCGTTGTAACTTAGCGGCTCTCACTGTTCTGGCGGCTATCTTCGCCCCGGCAGCAGGTTTCGCTGCTGTACCCACCATTCCCGGAATGCTAACGGGTAGTGCTGCTAACCAGCAGGTCAGTCTGCAGTGGGAGGATTCGCAAGATGACAATGAGGTCGCCGGATACAATGTTTACATCAACGGCGCTTATCTGCAAACGGTTTTTGAAAGCCGCTACACCGGCAGCGTAGACACCTCTCGTGAAAATACCTTTTACGTCACAGCATTTGATACGCCGTTGCCTGGCGAAGAACGCGCCTACTCTGCGCAGTCGGATTCCATTGTTCTGGATATGGTCGATCCCAAAGCACCGATACCGGACGAGGGCGGGCCGATACCGGTCGATGGAGGCGATACAACGGCGCCTTCCGTTCCTGTTGGGCTAACTCTTATTAGTGCGGATGCAGAGGGCATTGCCTTCCGATGGTCGGCCTCTACAGACGACGTCGGGATACTGGGTTACAACGTCTATCGCATGGGCCAGTACGTTAACACTGTATTTAGCACTGAGTATCTCGATGGCACGCCGATTCCCAATGTTCCCAACGACTATTCCGTCGTGGCCTTCGACGAGGCAAGAAACTTTACTCCTCAATCGGAAGTACTGAGTGTTACCGTGCCCGGAGATCCCACTACCATCGATCCAGTTGACCCAGACCCGTCCACTCCGACTCAGCCACCGGTAAATCCCGATCCTGGCACACCGGACGAGGACGATGTTGAGGCGCCTTCAACTCCGGCAGGCTTGGCAGTGACGTCTACAGTCGCTGAATCTGTCGGCATCAAATGGAATCCATCATCTGATAATGTGGGCGTCGTAGGCTACAACATTTACAGAAACGGAAGCTACTATACGACTAGAGCTCCCGGCACCTCTGCAACCTTCATTGACGTCAGAACAAGCGAAGGTGAATCGTTTAGCTATTCAGTCGTCGCCTACGATGAAGCGCGCAACTTCAGCCAGATATCAGCCGAGGTAGAAGTTAAGGTAACGGATACGCAAGAGCCGGTGGATCCTACCGATCCAGTAGACCCAGTAGACCCAGTAGACCCTACAGACCCTACAGATCCTACAGATCCCTCAGTGCCTGACGACGACGGCGAAATGGTCCCAGTAAGCGATCCGACTAACCGATTTCCCAGTCCTGATCCAAATGATCCCTTTGGCTCCAGGCTTGAGAATGATCCGGAAGAGCCTGTTGTTGGCGGGCCTCCAACAACTCCTAAAAATCTACGATTCGATCTTGTGTCAAACGACTGGGCTGAGATCAGCTGGGCGCCGTCTAACGATGATGAAGGTGTGGTTGCCTACCGAATCTATCGCGACGATGGAGTTGTGTACACCATTTCCCCGGACCAGACCGATTCCAATGGTGGCTCACAGGCGGAGATAGACAAGTACTGGAGCACGACCTCTTTTATCGATTGCAACTACACGCGCTTTGATACGCGTGTGCACAACTGCCGTGAGAATAGACCTGTGCCAGGTGAAACGTATGTATATCAGGTGTCTGCATTGGATGAGGACGGTGGTGAATCTGAATATTCAAAGCCGTTGAGTATCACTTATCACCTGCCTGAAAATTCACCGGTACCAATCTTTGATGATTTTTACAAAATGCCAGACGACCGTTTCGCTCAGAATAACGATCTGTCCGAGACACGGTTCTTCCTCGACGAGTTCGATCTCGTATTTAATGATGAATTCGAAGGCACTTCAATAGATGAAACCAAATGGCAGACGGAACTGACATGGAAAGATTCGATCATCATTAATGGCGAGCAGCAATACTTTGTTCGCACACAGGACGATCCAGAGTTCGGCTACGATCCTTTCTCGTTCGACGGCGAGCAACTGACTATCAGTGCAATCCCGACACCTGATGATCTGCGAGACAAGTTGCCAGAGGTCTGTGATGTGGACGACCCAACGGGCAATGAGCGCTGCCAGTTTCTGTCTGGCGCCTTGTCCAGCCACGATCGTTTCGGCTTTATCTACGGCTTTGTAGAAGGCCGTATGAAAGTAGGTGCGACACCTGGCATGTTGTCCAGTTTCTACCTCTATCATCGCTACAAGGGCACTGGTGTAAATCTGCATGCGCCAGAGATTGACATCGTTGAGTACCTGGGCGATAACCCGTTCGGCGATGAAGACGCCTTCCAGACGTATCACTTCGATGACGTTAACAGCGGTTTGACTCGTTCAGCGCCAACTATGGCCTACAAAAATCCGGACGGAGAGCGTTATAGCGATGACTACCATACATTCGGTGTGCTCTGGGAGCCGCAACTGATTGTCTGGTATATCGACGGCAAGGAAGTTAAGCGACTGACGGGGCCTATGGTCTCACGGCAACCCATGAACATTGTCAACTACCTGGTAGCGGGAAGTAGCTGGGCTCCAACACCGGATCTGTCTGATCCCGACATTTTCCCTTTGGAATACGACGTTGACTATATTCGTGTCTATCAGCGTGATGCTTATAAGGCAACGGCCTCTTTCGGACCATAAATCACTTATTTGCTAATACGGTCATTGCCCGGGTCATTCGTTGAATTTTAAAGATTCAGGAATAGCCCGGTCGTTGAGATAGTAAGATGGGTTCATGAAAACCGAACCCGCCTATGACCCGAAGCTGCCATTGGCAGGCATTCGCGTTCTGGAAATGGGGCAGTTAATTGCCGGGCCGTTCGCCGGGCAAATTCTCGCCGCCTATGGGGCGGAAGTGGTCAAGATCGAGCCCCCCGGGCGTGGTGACCCCTTGCGAACCTGGCGAGAACTGGACGATAAGGGCTGCTCATACTGGTGGCGTAGCATCGCTCGTAACAAAAAGTCTGTAACGCTTGATCTGGCGCAGGAGAGCGGTTGCGACATCGCCAGGCAGTTGCTGCTGAAAAGCGATGTACTCATCGAGAATTTTCGCCCCGGCCGGATGGAAGCCTGGGGCCTTGGGCCAGATGCTTTTAGCCTGACTCACCCTCAACTAATCTACACACGCGTCTCAGGCTATGGACAAGACGGTCCTTACGCTGTAAAGCCGGGCTTTGCATCAGCCTGCGAGGCGGTTGCAGGTCTTCGGTACGTCAATGGTCATCCCGGGGATAAGCCTGTGCGGCTGAACCTGAGCCTTGGAGATTCCCTGGCGGGCATGCATGCAGCACTTGGCGTTCTGTTGGCTTTAATAGCTCGTATGCGGCCGGGTGGTGTAGGCCAGAGTGTTGATGTCTCTATAATGGAATCGGTTTTCAACATGATGGAGGGTGTCCTGCCTGAATATGCCGGCGCTGGTGTAGTACGGGAGCCCTCTGGCTCTACCGTGACAGGGATTGTGCCAACCAATACCTACCAATGTCGTGACGGCCGATTTATCGTCATTGGTGGCAATGGCGACTCTATCTTCCAGCGTTTGATGCGAGCCGTGGGACAACCTGAACTTGCCAGCGATGAGCGTCTAGCGAGCAATCAGGGTCGCGTAGCCCATGAGGCGTTGATTGACGAGGCTCTGGCTGGCTGGAGTATAACGCTTGACTCGAATGTGGCGCTTGAGATTCTCGATGGTGCAGATGTTCCGGCCGGACCTGTTAATTCCATCGCTGATATAGCAAACGACGAGCAATTCAAAGCCCGCGGAGTGCTCGAGCAGATTGAGGTCGCCGGTGAGCCGTTCACGGTGCCTGCCATGCACCCCCGATTATCAAGCACTGTGGCACGCAACGACTGGGCAGGCCCAGAGCTCGGCCAACATACACAGGAGGTGCTAACGAACTGGCTTGGAGCAGATTCGCTGCAGATTGAGCAATGGCAAAAGCAAAAACTGGTCTGAATTCGGCAGCCACTGATTGATACGTTAGTCGGGCAGAGTCAAGTTGTTCCGTTTAACGTCGCTATCAGCTGTAACGAGTTTCCTGTCAGAGATTGTTGACGTTGAAGAGTTCGCCTACATTGAGGCTATTAATGGCTGCAGGTATGTACTTGCTGCTGATGTGGGGTTACCTGACTCTGCCCGCACCGCAGTTATTCGCAGCTTTCGCCGCGCTTATCATGAGCATTGCCTTGTTGTTCTGGGTCAATGAAGCCCGTCCTGGCGACAACGATTTGCACAGTACAGATAACCCTGTAATAAGCGAACAGGACGCGCATCGGCTGGGTGCGGCAAATGATCCCACCTTGAGAGCCTCTATACGGCGCCTTGATGCCTTGAAGGCAGAACTGAACGAGCAATATGCGCAGTTTGGTCGGGAGCAATCGCGAATGAACAGTAAGGGTCTGGGGACGTGGCACAGACACCGAGGCCCGGAAGGGGAGGAGCCTTGATTAACGCATTCTTGATAAGCGGGTTGGATAGTCATTCGCTTAAAAGAGTTACGGGCACGTTTGTATCCTGCACGTTCGTATCATGAAGAACTCATCCTCTCAGATGATGCAGATTGTAGGGTCTGGCGAGGTGCAGACTAATCCTTTACTGCTGCATGTTGATGATGATGTTGCCAGCCTCATTATGGCTGAGGGAGCTCTGGAGGATGCAGGCTTTGATGTCATTCATGCCGTTAACGGTACCGAAGCGGTTGAACGATTCAAGGGATCTGCCATAGACCTCATTATTATGGACGCGATCATGCCGGTCATGGATGGATTCGAAACCATCAAGGTGATAAGGGCTTTGCCCGGTGGCGAGCACATCCCCATTCTTATGATTACAGGTCTTGACGATCTTGAATCAATAACCATTGCTTATGATCTTGGCGCAACCGATTTTCTGACTAAGCCCATCAATTTTTTCATCCTTCCGCATCGTGTGCAATACATGCTGAGATCCAAGCAAACTGCTGACGCTTTGCGCTCTAGTCAGGCAAAGCTTGATAACGCTCAGCGCATTGCAAGATTGGGCAATTGGGAATTGAATCTTGAGACCTTGGGTTTAACCTGGTCGCGTGAGTTTGGTCGCGTCATCGGACTAGGTAGTAGCCAGTACGTTGAGCTGTGGACCAATTTTCTTGATCATATTGAAGAGACTGATCGCTACAACGTCAGACAACTGGCAGAGCAGTCCGTAGACAGGAGTGAGTCGTTCAATATTGAGTTTTCGGTACGTTCCAATGTTGATAAAGCCCTGCGACGTATCCGTTTGGAGGCCGAGCCATTTATTAATGAGCAGGGCGATTTTACGCACATGCTGGGTACGGTACAGGACATAACAGAGCGTATAAATGCTCAAAAACAAATTCATAATCTGGCCTATTATGATCTGGTTACAGGGCTGCCCAATCGCGCTCAGTTGAATGAGCAGCTAAATCACACATTACATCTGGCATCACGCCATGAGCTGAAGTTTGCCCTGCTGTTTCTTGATCTTGATCACTTCAAGCAGGTAAACGATACTCTCGGTCATGATGCAGGAGATGAATTACTTAAGCAGGTATCAACGCGTCTGACCGGTGTTGTGCGTGAGTCAGACGTTGTCAGTTCAAGCGACTACAGAGCGGAAGAGCAAGGCTCCCAGCACATAGTTGCGCGATTGGGTGGTGATGAATTCGTCGTCCTGCTAGGACACGTAAACCGCGCTGAAGATGCTGCTCGCGTGGCAGAGCGCATCGCACAAACCATCTGCAATCCCTTTGATATCAGCGGGCAATCTGTCTCGATTACCACAACTATTGGCATCAGCGTCTACCCCAGTGACGGGCACGATGGCGAGTCATTGATGAAGAGCGCTGACATTGCGATGTATCACGCCAAAGAATCCGGTCGAAACGGCTATCAGTTCTACTCGCGGGATATCCACGAAATGGCACTGGCGCGCTTTACCATGGAGGCGAGGTTGAAGGAGGCGATAGACAATGAGCAACTGACTATCGTCTATCAGCCAAAAATCTGTTTCACCTCACATCAGGTTACAGGCGTTGAAGCTCTGGTACGCTGGGAGGATAGCGAAGATGGAATAATCAGCCCCGACGACTTCATTCCGCTGGCGGAGGAGACAGGTCTGATTCTTTCATTGGGTCGCTGGGTACTTAAAACTGCTGCTCGGCAAATGCAGGACTGGATTATTTCAGGTATGACACCCCTGACCATTGCCGTAAATTGCTCGTCAGTACAGTTCATGCGAAGCGATATGGTCACGGATATCAACGAGGCGATCGAATTCAGTGGGCTGGATCCAATATACCTTGAGATTGAGCTTACCGAGAGTCTCCTGCTTCAAGATTTTGAAGCGGGTGTAAAAATACTGCGGGAGATGAAAGAGCTAGGTGTACAGGTTGCGATTGATGACTTTGGAACCGGATTTTCATCCCTTTGCTACCTGAAACGGCTGCCTGTAGATAAACTTAAAATAGATCAGAGTTTTGTCAAGGAGCTCTGTACCGATCCTGGTGATGTCGCCATCGTTTCTGCTATTGTAACTCTGGGTCATAATCTGGGGTTGACCGTGGTCGCAGAGGGAGTAGAAACTCCCCAGCAGTACGAAATTCTACGAAACTTCAATTGCAACGAAGCTCAGGGCTATCTATTCAGTAAGCCCATGAAAAGTGACGAGTTCCGGCAGTGGCTGAATGAGTTCTCGATGCCCCAAATGCTTAAAGTTGCCGGGATGTAGGGCAGTAGCCTGTTAATTATCCTGCCATTCGGGTGGACGTTTTTCGAAGAATGCGTCTATCCCCTCACTAACATCGTTGGCCATCATATTACTTGCCATGGCGCTACCCGCAAGCTTGTAGGCTTCGACTAGCGGCTTGTCAATTTGTCGGTAAAAAAGATTTTTCCCCGTGGATACTGCCTGCCTGGATTTACCACAGATGTTTTGTGCAAGAGTCAGAACTGTTTGATCGAGTTGTTCCGCAGGTACGCACTGGTTAAGCAGGCCCCAGTCCACAGCGGTAGGTGCATCAATGAATTCACCGGTCATTAGCATGTGAAAAGCCCGTTTGCGCGAAATGTTTCGCGACAAAGGTACTGATGGTGTACTGCAAAACAGGCCAAGATTGATTCCTGAAACTCCCAGCTGGCAATGATCGGCCGCCACTGCCAGATCGCAGTTGGCCACCAGTTGACAGCCTGCAGCAGCAGCTACCCCGTGTACTTTGGCGATAACAGGCAGTGGCAGATCAATAAGCGATTGCATGAAGCTGCTGCACTTGGTAAACAATGACTGTTGCCATTGCTCGTCTATGTGTGAGCGCATCTGTTTCAGGTCATGGCCAGCACAGAAGGCCTTTCCTGAGGCTGCTATAACAACAACGCGCGCAGAATCAGGAACGTTTTCTATCGCATCGTGCAAAGCGTCAAGCATCGAATCGCTCAAAGCGTTAAATTGCTCGGGGCGGTTCAGGGTAAGCGTCAGAATTCCCTCGTCTGACAACGTCGTCAAAATATACGCGGAGGCCTGCAACTGCAAATCCTGTGTTGTTTGATTATCCCTATTTTCGTCAGGCATCTTGTGTCTCGCTTGCTGCATTGGTGTATTGCCAGTGTATATTGCCAGTGTGTATTGCCAGTGTGTATTGCCAGTGTGTATTGCCAGTGTAAGCCTGCATTCGACAAGTTACGCCATTTTCTTCTCACGCGAGTAAAGATCTGCCTTATGCCTGATTCTGACAGCGAAACCGGATTATTGCTCAATGCCGATGGTTTCGCCACCATTCTGAGTGAACGCCTGCCATTTGCTGAACTTATGGGTCTTGTCGTTGAAGAGTTTCATCGCGACTACGTGATCATGCGCGCGCGGTATAGCGAGCGTTTTTTAAGGCCCGGTGGCACGCTGGCGGGGCCGATCATGATGGGGCTGGCCGATGCTACAATTTACGCACTGTTGCTATCACGCATTGGCCCCGTGGAGCTTGCGGTAACCACCCATTTGTCTATAAATTTTCTACGCAAGCCTGCGCCAGCAGATGTACTTGCGCGTGCCAGTATGCTTAAACTGGGTAAACGCCTTGCAGTAGCTGAGGTTGTTCTGTACAGCGAATCACTCGGCGTGGAGAAACCAGTGGCGCACGCAACTGCCACCTATTCCATTCCGCCCCCCGACAGGAGACAGGCATGAGTCAAGCTTCAGGACAGCAGGCATTCCAGAACACGCAGGCTTGTGTGTTCGACGCCTACGGTACCTTGTTTGATGTGCATTCGGCAGTGGGTGCGTTGAAGGATGATATAGGCCCCGAGCATACTCGACTCTCTGCAGCCTGGCGCCAGAGACAACTTGAATACACCTGGTTGCATAGCCTCATGGCTGAGCATAAAGATTTCTGGGAAATTACGTCGGCTGCGCTTCGCGTAAGCTTGCGAGAGTATCGATTGGAAAATAAAGGTTTGCACGAACGACTTATGCAAGCATATTTGCAGCTCAGCGCATTCACCGAGGTGTCTAGTGTGCTGCAGGTTTTAAAACAGGCGCAATTGCAAACTGCGATATTAACCAACGGCAATCCCATGATGATTGATTCTGCGGTTACTCATTCGGGAATAGGGCAATGGATTGACCAGCAATTGTCGGTGGAGAGTGTAGGCATCTTCAAACCTGATGCCCGGGTCTATCAGTTGGCAGTAGACTCTCTGGGTGTACCTGCCGAGAATATAGCTTTTATGTCATCGAATGCCTGGGATGCTGCAGGGGCTGCGCATTTCGGTTTCAATGTGGCCTGGATTAATCGTTATTCACAACCCTCTGAGGCTCTGCCCGGATCACCGGCTGCCATGCTATCCGATTTGTCCGAATTGCCCGGATTGCTGGGAATCTGCTGACGACCAAGGCACTTGGTAAGCACGGCCTTTTTTTGCGCGTCATCCATCGTTCGCCAACGGGTAATCTCATCAATGGTTCTGAGGCAACCGGTGCATAATTGTGAAGGTTCATCGATCCTGCAGATTTTTTGGCAAGGTGATGTGATATCCAGATTCATGTGATGTGACGGTGCAATAGGTGGTGTTGAGCGCGCGACCGAAATTTTACCTGTTTCGGTTGTAGATTAGTGCGGTAAGTTGCAGTGATCAGGGTTGCAAGGAGCATGCGATCATGCTCGCTGCTACACTTGTAACATCGTTCAGAAAACAGCCCCACGACAGACCCATGCAGGTTTTCAACTTCGGCTCTATTAATATCGATCTTGTCTACCGCGTGCCACATCTGGTAAGGGCCGGTGAGACGCTGCTCAGTCGCTCACTTGAGACGGTGCTGGGTGGCAAAGGCGCTAATCAGTCGGTGGCATTGGCAAGAGCAGATGCTCGCGTATGCCACATAGGCAAGCTTGGCGAGGCCGACGAATGGGCAAGGACACAAATGATGGAGGCTGGCGTCGATGTCTCGCAGGTATCAATCAGCGAGGGACACAGTGGCCATGCCATCATTCAAGTGGATGACGAGGCAGAAAACTCGATTATTTTGCATGCTGGCGCTAACCACTCTTTTACCGAAAATGAGCTGGTCAAAGCGCTAGAAACAGCCCAGCCCGGAGATTGGCTACTGATGCAGAATGAATGCAATGCACTCGAGCATGCCTTTGCATTGGCGGCCCGCCTGCAACTATCGATTGCGTTCAACCCTGCACCCATGACACCGGAACTTGCCATGCTGCCCCTTGAGCAATGCGCGGTACTGATTGTCAACGAAACAGAAGCAGCAGCACTTGCTGGCAACGATGATCCTGAAGCCGCGATTGTTATTCTGGGGCGCCGTTATCCGGATACCCGGCTGGTTCTTACCCTGGGATCCAGAGGGGCAATGTTTCAACGTGGCCGGCAACAACATCGGACGGGTGCTGTAAAAGTAGCAGCTATCGACACCACAGGTGCTGGCGATACCTTTGTGGGCTATTATCTGGCATCGCTCATTCAAGGCCTCGATGACGAATCTGCTGTACAGCGCGCCTGTGCAGCAGCTGCATTGTCGGTGACCCGCAGCGGTGCCACGCCGAGTATTCCCACCAACGCAGAGCTTGATATGTTTCTCAAACCATCAGGCAGCCCAACAGCTGGCAAATAATCAGCATCGCTAATAGTTATGCACAAAATCATTCTGGATACCGACCCCGGGGTCGACGATGCCATGGCAATAGCTTACGCTTTTGCTCACCCCGAGATCGAGCTGTTGGCACTGACCACTGTGTTTGGCAATCACAGTATCGAATTTACTACTCGCAATGCGCAATATATTCTGGATACCATTGGCGCTACTAATGTATCTGTCGCGCGCGGTGCCTCAACTCCGAGTGTTCAGTCGCTACGGCCATACCCGGATTTTGTTCATGGTGCTGATGGAATTGGCAATGTTTATCCTGGCAGTACACCCCAAAAGCCTGCCTCACAGGCAGTTGCTCTCGACTCTGATGCCCGACATGCGGTTATCGAAGATCTGGATGCTGCCGACTTTATCATCGCATCAGCCCGTAAACATCCCGGGCAGATAACGCTTGTAGCAGTGGGACCACTTACCAATATCGCTGAGGCCTACCGGCGAGAACCCGAACTGCCAGCACTGGTAGCGGGTCTGGTCCTGATGGGTGGCGCGCTGGACGAGCCGGGCAACGTTACGCCACTTGCCGAAGCCAATTTTTTTAATGATCCTCATGCCGCCGACGCGTTGCTAGCGGCTGATTGGCCGGTCACGGTGGTTGGTCTGGATGTCACGCACCAAATTATGATCTCTGATAGTGACCTGCAGCGCCTGGGCGACCAAGCCGGCAAGACAGGTAGATTGCTGCGACAAAGCAGCCGATTCTACGTAGATTTCTACACCAGTAGCGGTGCTGCAAAAATCGCAGTTAGCCAAGGCGCAGAACCTCAATGTGCCATGCACGATGCTGCTGCTATCGCCTGCCTGCTGATACCGGATGCGTTCGACATGCAATCCGGCCCCTCTCGCGTGGTACCCGATGGGGTGGCCGCAGGGCAATTGGCGATGGACCGGAAAGGGTACGTTTACGCAACATCTCACTGGCAGAACCGGCCTGATACACATGTGTGTATGGCTGTCGATGCCGCTCGTGTGCTGGAGCACTTTTTGACAACCATAATCGATAATCAAGACCAAGGCACGGGAGCTGGACAGAGGTGAATACAAAAAACTGGTGTTCTTTAAGCGCTGTAATAGCAACTGGCCTGGCAATCAGCGGCTGCGACTGGGTTGATTCTGCGGGTATACAGGGTGGGACGCCGAGTGTTACCGAAGTGCTACTGGACGATACACAGGCAGGCGATGTCAATGTACTCAACGAAGAATTTCTGGCGCGTATTTCCACCTCACGCACAACGGAGGCAGGGCTTGCACAATCGTTCTCATGGTCAGAGGAGCCGTTAGAGCAAGGCAATCTGCCAGCCTGTGCGCAGGAGAACGGATTCAACCCTGATCTTGCTGCCGACACTCTTGCCGGGGCCTGCAAGACAAGTACGGATTGCTCGTTTACCTTCAATACCCTTGATACCGACCCCGAATCAGGCATTGCCGAGTTCAGCCTGCTAATACCTGCACTGGATAGGCCAGTGGGTGTTACTTATCAACTGAATGTAGAAGATAGCAACGGCAGTTCCTCGAACCGCGAATTCAGTTTTTGTCTGATAGCCATTAACGAAGCACCCATAGCTAACGACGATTCTTTTGTTGTAACAGAGGGTGTTGCGTTAAATGTTACGCCTGCGACAACAAATTTGCTCAGCAACGATACAGATGACACAGATGCAAGCAATACCGAGTTTGCGATTTCGCCAGAGCCTGTAGCAGGCCCGGATAATGCAGCTTTTTTCGAATTGGGCACTGACGGCAGCTTCACTTATCGATCAAAGCTGAGCGAGTTGCAGGAAGACCAGTCCGATACTTTCGAATACCAACTCAGCGATGGTCTGTTTACGTCAACGGCCCAGGTCACTATCAGAGTCGTCGCTGCCAATCTGCCGCCACGATTGCTGGCACCTATCCCTGCTCTTTCTGCCGTAGAGGGTGAGCTGTTTTCTGTTGATATAGCGCCAAGCATCATTGATCCTGAAAACGGTACCCTGCTGTTCTCATTGTCAGCGCTCACGCCGCTATCTTCTGATACTGGTCTGGCATTGAGCCCGCTGGGTGTTCTGGAGGGAATACCCACGGCGGATGATATCGGTGTCTATGAATTAAACATACTAGTCAGCGATGGAGGGCTCAGCACCGAGGTGCCGTTGACCCTTGAAGTTGAGGCAGCGCCCGTGATCGTAGCTAACTCAGCACCTGTTTTTGTCACGGGCTCTGTGTCTAACCGAACATTGTCACTGGGTTTGGCGATGGTGCCCATTCGTCCTGAATTTACCGATGCAGACGCAGATACGTTAACCTATAGCATGGCAGAAATAGGCTCATTGCCTACAGGCACTTCCATTAATATAAGAACTGGCGTAATTTCCGGAAGACCTCGCATAACTGGAAGCTACACCGGCTTGCAAGTCCGGGCAACTGACCCGTCAGGTGACTTTGCCAATTCCACGCTTTTCACGATGACAGTCACGGCTAATTAATGAGCGAACCCGTAAATCGTTATCTGTTTGTCAAGCATTCCCCCAACTGGAATGTGGATCGCTGTACACGGTGGATGCAGACCAAAAAAAAAATCGTGGACTGGTGCTATCCGGTAGACGAAGATCCATTTCCTGATCCTTCCGCTTATACCGGTGTAATTATTTTCGGAGGTGCCAATAGCGCTAATGACTGCAGTGAGCATGAATGGGTCAGACGCGAACTTCGATTTGTGGAAGGGTGTCTTGAGCACAACACGGGTTTATTCGGTATCTGTCTAGGTGCGCAAATTTTGGCGCGCGCTTTAGGTGCCACAGTTCAGCCACACGACAAGGAGCTTCGTGAGGTTGGTTTTTGTCGGGTCGATCCAGTAGATACCAGCAATGCGTTTCTCACATCTCCGTTGACGGTAATGCAGTGGCACTCCGAAGGCTTCAACTTGCCACCAGGCACACAAAGAATTGCTAAAGGCGATGACTTTCCAAATCAGGCCTACCAGCTTAACGAGCGCGTGCTTGGCGTGCAGTTTCATCCTGAGGTCAACAGCGATGTTCTGGCTATTTGGCATGAGCGTAACAAGACACGCGAAAACGGCGTATTAAATGATGAACAACGCAGGGTGATGATGGCTGATTCTCATCGCCATGAGGATGACATCTCTCGTTGGCTTGATGGATTCATGCATCGCTGGACAGGTCAGTGCGAAGCTGTGCGCGCCTGAAAGGCCAATGAGCGCTTTTGCTGTTCATCATGGCTGATTCCAACAGCCTTCTACTCAATATTTTCATCTACTTGCTGGCAGGTTTGCTGGCGGTTCCCAGTGCTCGCCGTCTAGGGCTAGGTCCGGTATTCGGTTATCTTTTCGCAGGCATACTGATAGGGCCCTGGGGTCTTGCGCTAATCCGCGATGTAGAGACGATCGAGCTGTTTTCACGTTTTTCCACGGTGTTGTTGTTGTTTCTGATTGGACTGCAGGCAACCCCTGATCGCATCAATCGTCTGTTGGGCGATTTGTTTTCGCTCGGCTTGTTGCAGTTTTTTCTAACCACCATCGTCGTTACGCTGGTCGCCATGTTAATCGGGCATCCCTGGTATCATGCTTTAGTTGCCGGACTTGCATTATCCATGTCCTCTGAAGCGGTTGCCAAGCATGCTTTCGATGAACGCTATCCGACGGGCTCTGCGGTAACCGAGACGGGTTACCAGTTGTTGCTGACGCAGTCGATGTTGCTGGTTGCTGTGGTGGTCATCCTGCCACTGTTTGCCTTTGATAATGCGTTAGTCGAAGGCAATCCCTGGCCAAAAATCATTAAGGGTTGTCTTGTAGTGGCCGTATTTGGCGTACTCGCGCATGTCGCCCTGCGGCAGGCTTTTCGCTACGTTGTCAGTATTGGTCTGGATGAGGTTTTCGCAGCCTTCGCGGTATTGTTAGCCATCGGTGTGCTGCTTATTGTTGATGCCTTGGAGCTGCCACTGGAACTTGGGGCGTTGCTTAGTGGGCTCCTGTTGGTGAGATCTGAGTACGGTGCTGCCATCAGAATTGCGACCAATCCTTTTACCGGCCTACTGGTGGGTATGTTTTTTATATCAACTGGCATGCAGATTGACTTTGCCACATTCATCAGAAAACCGCTCGAGACGTTTGCGCTGGTAGCGTTGCTGGTGATCGCCAAGGCGTGGATCATTCGCAATATTCTACGCTACTCCTCAGTGCCACGGCAGCAGCGCATATGGCTAACGACGGTTCTGGCCCAGAGCGGTGAGCTTGCGTTCGTGGTCATCGCGCTGGCCGTCACCTATCAGGCCATTCCCGACAAGCTGGCAGCGCAGCTGGTACTGGTCATAGCGCTATCCATGCTGACAACGCCATTGCTGCTTTTCTATGCCGCCCGACGCGACACGCTTCCCGCTATCCAGCAAAGTGATACGGGTCTGGATGACGGCGAGCAGGCAGATTCACAAGTCATTGTGGCAGGGTTTGGACGCATGGGCCGGGTCGTGTCACATCTGCTAAAAGATAATGGATTCAGGGCCGTTGTGATCGATCATAATCCCGACCGCTTTACCCAATTGCGTACGGAGGGTTTTGTGGGTTTTTATGGAAACGTGTTACGCCCCGATCTTCTGGAGGCGGCAGGTGCTGAAAGTGCCAATGTTCTAGTGGTGGCCATAGACGATCCGGAAGCTGCCATTGATCTTATCCGGCATGTGCATCGCGAATATCCTCATATCAAACTGCTGTCGCGGGCGGTGGATACAGAAGGGGAGCATCGGCTTCTGCGCAGCGGCGCTGATCGCGCTTATGGCGAGACGTTTGAGACGGCGCTGCTGATCGGCGAAGATGTGCTTGAACTGGTGGGTATGAGCCCGCTCGATGCACAGGCTGTGGCTGAACAATACCGTGACAATGCATTGGAGCAACAAGCGCAGCTGGCCAAGGCGACGTTTGACATCAATCCAAAACTCTAAGATCCTTAATAAACTTACATCCCCTCAAAGGTACCAGCATGAAAGGAAATGATGTCGAATCTCTCACCAAGTTGCTCAAGGAGCACAACATTGAGTTGTCGGCGGTCAAGGCGAACAAGTTGATGCTAAAGATCGGCTTGCTGGAGGAGGCGACGCGTGAAAGCTCAACGCGGCCCGGTGTTATTAAAAAATACAAAGTGCTCAGCGAAAAAGGTCTTGACTACGGGGTGAACGAGGAGAATGCACAAAGTCCGGATCAGACCTCGCCCTACTATTACAAGGATAGTTTTGGTGATCTTGCCCAGCTGCTGCTCAAAGCTGCGGCTGATGAGGACCAGTAGTTGATTTCTGATCACAAAATGGTTCGTGATACACTCGGTTCAGGCGGATTTGGCGGTGCCAGAGCACGCTAACAACAACACCTTCGAGGGTTTCAACAATGAAAAATTCTACCTTGGGCGCCTGCCTGGGAAGCGTCGCAGGATTGCTGCTCGCTAGCACCTTCGCAGTAGCTGAGGATATCTCTCCTGCTGTGGTTTTTGATATGGGTGGCAAGTTTGACAAGTCGTTCAATCAGGGCGTCTACGATGGCGCAGAACGATTTAAAGCAGATTCCGGTATTGAGTATCGGGAATTCGAAGTCACTAACGAGACGCAGCGCGAACAGGCCCTTCGCCGTATGGCTCAGCGTGGCGCTAACCCTATTCTGGGGGTCGGTTTTGCGCAGGCAGGACCCATGGAGACAGTTGCCAAAGAGTTCCCGGATACAAAATTCACCTTGATTGATGGTGTCGTTGATTTGCCTAATGTGCAGTCAGTCGTATTCAAGGAACAGGAGGGGTCGTTTCTGGTAGGACTGCTAGCTGCCATGGCATCGGAAAGTAATGTAGTCGGGTTTGTCGGTGGTATGGATATTCCGCTGATTCGTCGCTTTGCCTGCGGTTTCGAGCAGGGCGCCAAGCATGTAGATGCAACAGTCAATGTGGTTCAGAACATGACAGGCACTACACCTTCTGCGTGGAACGATCCTGGCCGTGGTAGTGAGCTTGCCAAAGGACAGTTCGATCGTGGTGTTGATGTGATCTACGCCGCTGCTGGTGGCACCGGTGTTGGTGTATATCAGGCAGCCGAAGATGGCGGCAAGCTGGCTATCGGTGTTGATTCCAATCAGAACTACATGCATCCGGGTACAATGCTTACGTCCATGCTCAAGCGAGTTGATGTCGCTGCATACAATGCGTTTCAAGAAGCCCAGGACGGCAGTTGGGAGCCTGGGATGAAAGTCCTGGGTCTTGCCGAAGAGGGTGTTGGCTGGGCACTGGATGAGCACAACGAAACGTTGATTAGCAACGATATGAAAGACGCTGTAGAAGCTGCATCTGCAGAAATTATTGCTGGTGACATCATGGTGCACGACTACATGTCGGATAACGCCTGCACCTACTGATTGCCGGACTGCCATGACTGCCGGTAGTTACTCCAATCCTGACGATGCTTCATCTGATGCATCGTCAGGCTCTTATGCAATAGAGCTTCGCGGCATATCCAAGCGCTTTGGAGCAGTAAAGGCAAACCAGGATATAGACCTGCGTGTGAGGCGAGGTACCATCCACGGCATCGTGGGTGAAAACGGTGCGGGCAAATCCACACTCATGAGTATCCTGTACGGCTTTTATCAGGCCGACAGCGGTTCCATTCATATCAACGGTTCACCTGTTCAGATAAACAATTCACGCGATGCTATCGATGCCGGGATCGGCATGGTGCATCAGCACTTCATGTTAGTGGAAACCTTCAGTGTCCTGGAAAACGTCATGCTTGGCGCCGAGACACACGCCTTATTGTCACCTAGTGCAGCCGATGCGCGGCAGGAACTGGAAAAGCTTGCTGACAATTATCAGCTATCCGTACATCTGGATTCACTGGTGTCCAGCCTGCCAGTTGGCGAACAACAACGTACCGAAATATTGAAAGCACTTTACCGTCGTGCAGAGATTCTCATACTCGACGAACCCACAGGCGTGCTTACCCCGCAAGAGGCTGATCAACTGTTTCGTGTACTCGATGCGCTTCGAGAGCAGGGCGTTACCATCATCCTTATCACTCACAAGCTACGCGAAATCATGGACATCACTGACTCGGTGTCAGTGCTACGTCTGGGGGAAATGGTAGCCCACCTGAAGACGCGCGATACCAGCATGAATGAGCTAGCAGAACTCATGGTCGGCCGCCCACTGGAGACGCGCAGCTTTCACCGAAGCGACACACTACCATCCAATACACCACTGGGTATTGAGGTCAAGGATCTGAGTGTCACCGACCAGCAGGGCAAAGCGCGCATCAAGGGAATATCGTTTAATGTCCGACGCGGCGAGATCGTCGGCATTGCAGGTGTTGCCGGCAACGGCCAAAGCATGTTGCTTGAAGTACTTTCAGGCATTACAGAACCTACTTCCGGCTCGTTTGTCATCAACGGTCAAAACGTCAGTCGCGATACGCCCGTCACCCCCTCGCAGATGCGCGAATTCAACGTGCAACACGTCCCCGAAGACAGACTCAAGCTGGGCCTTGTAAAGGCGTTTACCGCGGCTGAAAGCTCGGTACTGGGTTACCAGCGTGACAGTACTTTCAATGTACGTGGCTTGCTACGTCTGACCTTCATAAAAAAAACTTGCCAGAGACTGATGCAAGCGTTTGATGTGCGCCCTGGCAATTCTTCTCTAAAATCGTCATCGTTTTCAGGCGGAAACCAGCAAAAACTCATTCTCGCCCGCGAACTTGAAAAATCACCCGAGGTTCTTCTTGTCGGACAGCCCACTCGCGGCGTGGATATCGGTGCCATCGAACTCATCCACGACAAAATCGTCGAAATGCGAGACGCGGGCTGCGCCGTGTTGCTGGTATCGGTTGAGCTTGATGAAATCATGGCATTGGCTGATCGCATTATTGTCATGTTCGAAGGGCGCATTGTTGCCGAATTGGCAGGTAGTGATGCGGACAAGACTCAACTGGGTCTGATGATGGCTAACGCCCATAACGACGTGGCCGCATGAGCATCAATACCAGCAGTATTCCGTTACCCGCCTGGCTGGAAATTGGTGTCATCCCGGTACTTAATATCCTCATGGCCCTTTTTTTTGCAGGGCTGATTATGCTAGCCATCGGGGTAAACCCCATTGAGGCGGTAGGCATCATGATCAACGGCGCCTTCGGTTATGACGAGGCCGTGGGCTACACCTTGTATTACACCACTAACTTTATCTTCACTGGCCTGGCGGTGGCCGTTGCATTCCACGCCAATCTGTTCAATATCGGCGGGGAAGGGCAAGCCTATATTGGCGGCTTGGGTGTCGGTCTTGTATTTCTATCGCTCGATAGCTATCTGCCGACCCTGTTGCTGATTCCCATTGGCATTGCTGCCGCAGGATTGTTTGGCGCCGCCTGGGCGTTTATTCCAGCCTGGCTACAGGCGCACCGTGGCAGCCATATTGTTATCACCACCATCATGTTCAATTTTATCGCAGCGTCCATCATGGTGTATCTGCTGGTCAACGTACTGATCAAGCCCGGCCAGATGTCACCCGAGTCCCGGGTATTCGACGAAGCAGCCTGGCTGCCTTTCATGCACGAATTTCTTGCAGTCTTTGGTATGGAAGTAACTCGATCACCATTGAATGTGTCAATATTTTTTGCATTGGCTTGCTGTTTTTTGGTATGGATCTATATCTGGCGTACCCGTTGGGGCTATGAGCTGCGAACCGCCGGACACAGTGAACATGCTGCACGCTATGCTGGCATCAAACCCAAAACCGTCATTATCAGCGCCATGTGCGTATCCGGGGCGCTTGCAGGATTTGTCGCCGTAAATGAAATCATGGGCGTACATCACAGGCTGCTCCTGAATTTCACGGCAGGCTATGGATTTACCGGTATTGCAGTCTCACTTATGGGGCGTAATCATCCGATAGGCATCATCATGGCCAGCTTGCTGTTCGGTGTGCTCTATCAAGGTGGAGCAGAACTGGCTTTTGAAATTCCGAAAATTACTCGTGAGATGGTGGTTGCCATACAAGGACTCATCATCCTGTTCTCAGGTGCACTCGCACTCATGCTTCGGCCGTGGGTGGTGCGGGTGTATCTGAAGTTCAAGTCAGTGGATGAGGTCGTACCCGTCTGATGGACATGCTGTCCGCATTCTTCGCCATTCTTGACGCTACCTTACGAGTATCCACGCCGCTGATTCTTGCTGCCATGGCAGGGTTATTCTCCGAGCGCTCAGGCATTGTAGACATAAGCCTTGAGGGTAAAATGCTGGCCGCCGCATTCGTAGCGGCTGCTCTGGCATCGGTATCAGGCAGCGCCTGGCTGGGACTGCTGGGCGGTATGGTTGTCGGCATTGCACTGGGTTTGCTGCATGGATTTGCCTGCATCACTCACCGTGGCAATCAGGTGGTTAGCGGGCTAGCCATTAATATTCTGGCTTCAGGTCTCACCGTGGTATTGGGTATTGCCTGGTTTAGTCAAGGTGGGCAGACCCCGGCCCTGACAAGCGATGCCCGCTTCATGCCGGTGGATCTACCGTTTGCCCAAACGCTTGCTGATGTGCCGCTCATCGGTCAGTTCTACGCCGATGTCATCAACGGGCACAATGTACTGGTGTACGTAGCGTGGCTGGCGGTCATCACCACCTGGTGGGTCGTCTATCGAACACGATTTGGCTTGCGGCTTCGTGCGGTAGGAGAAAACCCCCTGGCTGTCGATACCGGAGGATTGTCGGTCAGCGCTCTGCGATATTCAGCGGTAGCCATTTGTGGCGCTCTGGCAGGCATTGCCGGCGCGTATTTGTCCACCGCGCATAACGCCTCGTTCGTGCGAGAAATGACTGCTGGACAAGGCTATATCGCGCTAGCTGCGCTAATATTCGGCAAATGGCGCCCCCTACCTGCCATGTTGGCCTGCCTGATGTTCGGCTTCCTTGATGCGATTGCCATACGCCTGCAGGGCGCAGAGCTACCGATTATCGGCGAAGTGCCAGTTCAGGCGATTCAGGCTTTGCCCTACGTACTCACCGTGATCCTACTTGCAGGCTTTATCGGCCGCGCTACAGCGCCCAGGGCGGTGGGTGTTCCGTTTGTAAAAGAGCGTTGATATCGCCGCTGTCTGCTAGACTGTCGGCCCAGATTTCACACGTTAGAAGCCTTGCCTGATGAACAAGATCCTGTTGTCGTTGCCGGTCGATCAAAAAGTGGGTATCGCTTTTTCCGGAGGGCTTGATACATCCGCAGCCATTGCCTGGATGAAAGAGAACGGCGCTATCCCCTACGCCTATACTGCCGATCTTGGACAACCCGATGAGGACGATTTCGACGATATCGCAGCACGCGCCAAAGCCTATGGCGCTGAAGAGGCTCGCTGTGTTGATTGCGCTGAGGTACTGGTCAATGAAGGTCTGGTGGCCATCATGTGTGGCGCTTTCCATATCTCCAGTGGCGGTAAAAAATATTTCAATACAACCCCTTTAGGCCGAGCCGTCACAGGAACCATACTGGTGCGGGCCATGCAGGAAGACGATGTACACATCTGGGGCGACGGATCAACTTACAAGGGCAACGACATCGAGCGCTTTTATCGTTACGGCTTAATGACCAATCCTGACTTACGCATCTACAAACCCTGGCTTGATGCCACCTTCGTTGCACAGCTGGGCGGGCGTGCCGAGATGAGTGAGTATCTCAACGCTAACGGTTTCGAGTATCGCGCCAGTAAAGAAAAAGCCTATTCCACTGATGCCAACATTCTTGGCGCTACCCACGAAGCCAAAGATCTGGAATATCTCGATCGCGGCATGCACATCGTGGAGCCCATCATGGGCGTAAAGTTCTGGGATATGTCGGTGGATATTGCTCCTGAAAAAATCAGCATCACATTCAAAGATGGTATGCCCGTGGCGCTTAACGATAAACGCTTCGATTCGAACGTAGCCCTGTTCAATGAAGCGAATGTCATTGGCGGCCGCCATGGCCTTGGCATGTGTGACCAGATTGAAAATCGCATTATCGAAGCCAAAAGCCGAGGCATATATGAAGCCCCCGGCATGGCTCTATTGCACATCGCCTATGAACGGCTGCTCAATGGTATTCACAATGAAGATACGCTGGACAACTACCATGCGCTGGGCAGACGTCTTGGCAAACTCCTATACCAGGGTCGCTGGTTTGACCCGCAATCTCTTATGCTGCGCGATACCCTGCAAAAGTGGATCGGCCATAGCGTCAGCGGAACAGTCACTCTCGAACTACGCCGGGGAGACGATTACTCATTGTTGAACACCGAAAGCGAGGAACTCACTTATCATCCGGAAAGCCTGTCAATGGAAGTTGTCGAGAACGAGGCGTTCAGCCCATTGGATCGTATCGGCCAACTATCGTTGCGTAACCTCGATATAGATGATTCACGCGAGAAGTTGCACAAGTACGCCGCCAAAGGCGTACTACCCGCAGGTGACGCTATGAAAAAACTGTTGAGCAACACCTGAGCTATCGCTCGTGACGGTTACCGATGAGCGCCTGCACAGTGGTCCCACAGCAGCCGGAAGAAGCATCAGCGACTACCGGCAGTTGCTGCTATCGTCGCGAGCCTTAATCGATGTAAGGGCGCCGGTAGAATTCGAAAAAGGTGCATTGCCTACCTCACATAATCTGCCACTGATGGGGGATGAGGAGCGTCACCTGGTAGGCCTGCGCTACAAGGAGCAGGGCCAGGAGGCAGCGATAGAGCTGGGCGCAAAACTGGTTCCGCCCGAATTACAACAAAGCATTGTGTTGCGATGGAAAGCGTTTGTACAACAACACCCAGATGCCTGCCTCTACTGCTTTAGAGGAGGGCTGCGCTCACGCATCTCGCAGCAATGGCTGGTAGATGCCGGCATGGATATCCCCCTGGTTGTTGGCGGTTACAAAGCCTTGCGCTCGTTCCTCCTCGATGAACTGGCAAGGTTATGCGCCACACAGAACTTCACCCTCATCGGTGGACGTACGGGAAACGGTAAAACCCTGCTAATACATCGCCTGGGTTCAACGGTTGATCTCGAGCACCTTGCCAACCATCGTGGCTCAAGCTTTGGCGGTATGCCACAAGAGCAACCACGCAACATCGATTTTGAAAACGCCCTGACGATCGAGCTTATGCGGCTGGAGTCGCAGGGCGCATCCAAGGTATTCCTCGAAGACGAGGCGCGACTTATAGGCAGGGTCTGCATTCCCGACACGCTTCGTCAATCCATGCTGGAAGCCCCCATTTACATCCTCGAATGCGAGATGGCCGAACGCATAAAAAACTGCTTTGACGATTATGTGCCTGACCTGTTGCAACGCTACCAGGAAAAACTGGGAGCACACGCAGGATTTGAAGCCTACGCAGAACATCACAGAGGCAGCCTGACTCGCATAAGGAAACGCTTTGGCGGCGAAAACTATCAACGCGCCATGCAACTACTGAATATAGCGCTTGCGGCGCACCAGGAAGATGACGATACAACAAAGTACAGTCCTTTCATCGAGATGCTGTTGCGCGACTACTATGACCCGATGTATGACTATCAATTAAATCAGAAATCCGAGCGTATCGTGTTCAAAGGTACACACGAGGAGATACTGGAAAAAGCAGGCTCAAACTTGATAGCTAATGAATAATGCACCCATCGTCAGAGATATCTGTCTGGTCGGTGGTGGGCATAGTCATGCGCTACTCCTGCGGCGCTGGGCCATGCAACCCATCGCAGGCATTCGTTTAACCCTGGTTTCCAGTGCTGTACTAACACCTTACTCAGGAATGTTGCCCGGCCTGATAGCTGGCCATTACGCCTATGACGATATTCATATCGATTTGCTGCGTCTTTGCCATTGGGCAAATGTACGCTTTATAGAAAACACCATTACCGGGATTGATCTGCAACAGCGACACGTCGTTTTTAACGATAGACCCGCATTGGAATTCGATGTGTTGTCGCTCGATACCGGCTCTACTCCCGATCTTTCCATCCCTGGCGCAAGACAACACACAGTTCCCGTAAAGCCTGTCAGCAATTTCAACGAACGCTGGCAACAAGTAAAACAAAGGCTTGATAAAGCGCACAATGCAGAGTTCTCCATTGGCGTTGTAGGCTCCGGCGCAGGCGGATTCGAACTTGTCAGCGCCATGCAACATCAACTGCGACATACCCGCGCCCGGTGCTACTGGTTTCTGCGCGGTGATGAGGCAATCAGCGGTCGCCCTAAAAAAGTAGGACAACATAGCATTGCTGCCGCCACCGCTGCCGGTATCGAGGTGGTCCGCCAGTTCGACGTCATCGCTGTTGAACCCGGCCAACTGAAATCAAGAGACGGCCGAAGCCACACACTTGATGAAATCATCTGGTGCACGGCTGCTACAGGCCCCGACTGGCCAACAGCTGCCGGACTTGATGTTGATACCCGCGGCTTTGTCGCCACCAATGACTTTTTGCAAAGCACCTCGCACCCCTTCGTATTCGCCACCGGCGATGTCGGAACCCAGATAGCTACCCCCAGCAGTAAAGCCGGTGTATTCGCCGTCAGACAAGCTCCCATACTCTTCAAGAACCTGCGCAACTATCTGTTAGGTGAAGCACTAAAACCGTACAAACCTCAAAAAGATTTTCTTAGCCTGATGGCCACAGGCCCCCGGCACGGTATTGCCAGCAGGGGCCCTATTGTCTTACAAGGCAACTGGGTATGGCGCTGGAAAAATTACATCGATCAGACATTCATGGACCGTTTCCGAGACCTGCCCAGAATTAACATGAATACATCGTTGTCGGTGTTGCCGGATGCGTTAAACGAAAAAAACCCAGGTACTCCACGTTGCCGTGGATGCGGCGCCAAGGTTGGCAGCGAAACCCTGCAACGCGTACTCGATGAATTAATTCCCCATGCAGCCAATAGTAACGAACTATCACAATGGTCCCCGGCAGGCGACACAGCAGTGGTCGACCTACCGTCGCAGCGACTCGTACAATCCGTCGATCAGATCAACGCGATCATCGACGACCCCTACCTGTTAGGACGCATCGCCGCCCTGCATGCACTTAGTGATGTTGTCACCCTGAACGCGACACCACACTCAGCACAAGTGCTTATCACCTTACCCGAAGCAAGTGCCGCTATCACCGAACGTGATTTCAGACTCATGATGAATGGCCTATTGTCTGCCCTGAAGACAGAATCTTGCAAACTGATAGGCGGTCACACCAGCCAGGGAGCCGACATGTCGATAGGCCTTGCTATCAACGCAACCATTGCTGCAACCCATGCTGCAACTTATGCTGCAACCCATGCTGCAACCCATGCTGCAACCCATGGCGCATCAGACACAACAAACGCCGGACCCAAGGTACAAACAGGCGATGCACTCATCCTGACGAAAGCTCTCGGCATCGGCACCCTGTTCGCAGGACTTATGCAAGGAAAAACACACGGTGCCGACATCAGCAAGGCAATAAGCAGCATGCTAAAAAGCAATCGCCCAGCCGCCACCATATTTCGCCAGCATGGCAGCACCGCCATGACCGATATCACAGGCTTTGGCCTGCTCGGACATCTGGATCGATTGTTAACAGGCGTAAGCGCAGGTGCCACAATCGCACTACACAACGTCCCTTTTCTGCCGGGTGCCCAAGCCCTGAGCCAAGTCGGATGCAAAAGCTCCTTGTGGACTCAAAACAGCATTGCCTACTCAAACGCGACAATCGACGAACACTGTGACCCAGCATTAGTCGACTTACTGGTAGACCCACAAACCAGCGGCGGCCTGCTGGCCATTGTGCCGCAATATGCAGCCTCTGAATGTATAAAAGAGCTCAAGCAGGGCGGGTTCGAGGATGCAGCTCAAATCGGTGTTATAAGCTTATCCGGTTCCATGCAGATAGAAAACACGAGCTATGAAGGGGGTCTTTGATAGTTCGTCTGAAATATGCCCAATCAGGCTGTTCTTTCGATAATGTTTATGGTCCGTTTGTGGTTGAAAAAAGGTGATCCGTAGGTCAGTGTTGGGGCCTATGCAATGGTGTTGCAGGCTCTTGGTCTATTGGAAGGATGGGGAAGTATTGCAGATAGCCTCGCAGACTAGCTTGCCGAAGTACAATTGCGCAAGCGTGCGCCGAAGGAGTCACCATGACAATAGAGGTTCACATCGATGCCTATGGTGAAGTCCGCAAGGTGGGTATTCTACGTCGACATTCTGGAGAAGGGCGTGAGCGCGTCACCTATAAGCATGATGCTGATTGGTTCAAATCTCCCGAAGGCGTTCCAGTTTGATCCGATATTGCCACTCAGGCGAAACCACGACCTATAAGGGGGTGAATACGATAGCTTCTTTTTACAGCACCGATTCAGCCTTCCTATTTGCACAAATTCACTGATATCGCGAATGTTGTTTCTGAAGAGACTGCTGCAGCCGTTTACGCAGTTGACACCCAGTTATCAAGTTCATCATACGCATGAATGAAATTTGTGTGGAACGGCTGCCTGGAACCACAGAATTGAATAGAACTCATGCCAGCGGCATTCGCCGCCTCAATCCCTGCGACACTATCCTCTACCACCAGGCAATTCTGAGGTGCCACATTCATACGTTGGGAGGCGTACAGGAATATATCGGGTTCCGGCTTCCACGATCCTATTGCATAGGAACTGAATACATTTTTTGCAAAGTAATGTGCAAGATTCGTTTTTCTCAAAGCCGGTTGGACTTTACTGATTGGGGCGCTTGTAGCAATACAAACAGGTACCGAAATTTCATCTAAAGCCTTGTGAACACCTTCAAACGCTTCCAGGTTTGAATCGAATAAATCAGCTACTCGACTCCTATACTGCTGTTCAATATCTGGCGAGAGTTTACAGCTGAATTGCTTCTCTATATCTGAAAATATCCAGGCCAGTTTTCTGCCCGAATAGCTTTCTACTAACTTATCAACAGATACGTCTATTGAAGGTATAAGGTCTAAAAATGCTTGATTACAGAGAGTTTCGCTGTCTACCAGCGTTCCGTCAAAATCAAAGATCACACACTGTATCATTTGCTTTTCCAGATATTCAACTTCGTCGGTCAAGCAGCGAACTGCCTGTCAGCATTATAGATAGCAGATTGGGCGAGTTTACGGTAGATTAAATGATAGGGACAGGAAAGTGCTGGCTCGAAGTATTCTTCATGGATATGTTGGAAAATTTAGCCCGTAACTTCAGAAGAGCGAGTTATGAATTCCAAAATACCCATGTTTCTTGTAGATTTTTCGGCTGACGAATGGCAACAGTAGGAGAACACAATTCTGATGGGTCATATTGATGATAGATGTTGAGAAGGTCAGAGCCGAAACACCTGGCGTCCGGTCTGTTGCGCACTTCAATAATGCAGGATCTGCGTTACCACCAACTGCCGTTACGGATGCAGTAATCGATTATCTCAAGGCCGAAGCGATCGGTGGAGGCTACGAGATAGCAGCCTCTCGTGCTGATGATCTGGCCAGCGTATACGATGCAGCCAGTTCTATTCTTGGGGGCGAACCCAGGAATTGGGCCTTTGTGGAGTCGGCGACCAGAGCATGGAACGCTGCGTTCTCTGCTCTACGATTCTCTCCTGGAGATCGCGTTATCACTACACGCGCAGAGTATCCAAGCAACATGGCGGGCCTGCTAAGGGCAAAGGAAATTCAGGGTATCAAGATAGAAATTGCACCAAACGACAAACATGGTCAAGTTGATGTTGCTGCCCTGAAGGCAATGCTTGGAGATCGCACTCGAGTGGTTTCTTTAACTCACGTACCCACGCAAGGTGGGCTGGTCAGCCCTGCGTACGAAGTAGGAGAAATGCTACGTGATTCATCGATTTTATATCAAGTTGACGCGTGTCAATCTGTAGGGCAACTTGAAGTGAATGTCGATGATATGGGGTGCGATATATTGTCGTTCACTGGTAGAAAATTCGTCCGAGGACCTCGTGGTACTGGCATGGTCTGGGCAAGTGATAAAGCACTATCTCAGATGGCCAATCCTGCTGGTGTTGATATGTCTGGCTCTGAATGGATTGCTCCCATGGAAATCATCCCACACCCGAAAGCCTCGCGGTTCGAACCGTATGAGACATTTTTTGCAGGTAAAGTTGGTCTTGCAGTAGCACTGCGTTATGCAAAGGATATTGGCATAGCGAACATAGCTGAACGAAATTCAATGTTGGCAGAACGATTAAGATCGAAACTAAGTAGTCTGCCAAGGGTTTCGGTGCACGACCTTGGTGTCGAAAAATCTGCAATTGTGACGTTCAAAGTGGATGGATTCGAGGCTAGCCAGATCAAGTCCAGGCTTGCCGAAAAGTCAATTAATCTATCAGTGAGCCATACCAATTCAGCGCGCCTTGATTTCCCCGAACGGGGATTAATCGAGCTCTTACGCGCATCGGTTCACTATTACAATAATGAAGAAGAAATCGAAAAGTTGGTCGAAGAGATTTCCATGTTGTCGTAGCCGCGTTCTCTCCTTCTCTCTAAAACGGGAGCTGATCACAATCAAAAAAACAATGAAGGCCAAACACCATTTGAATTTCCTGTTTCTAACGGATACGAAACTTCTGCTGTGCTACTAAGCGAATACAGCTGACACCAGGTATGAACTGATGAAGCGATATAGATATAGTGTGAGGTGATTTGACCGTGGTTCATGAAATTCATACGATCTGCTACATAGCGCTCGAACCCCGTTGATGGTTGTTTTCGAGTTCAATTTCGATCTGAAATCGGTCAATCCCCGTCACCACCAGATAAAACAGTACCCGCATGAAACCCGGATATATTGATTGGAGATTTGCCCTTGAAAGCTTTACTTACACCTGAAGAAATAAAGCATTCTGTGGATATTCCACAATTGATCCTGGCTATTGAGCGTGGATTCGTCAGTTACTCAGAGGGTCGTTCTGAAGTTCCCCCTGTTGGATACCTGCAATTTGATGATCCGCCTGGTGATGTTCATATCAAGTAAGGTCGGAGCCATGCAAATCAAATTACAATAGCAGACCTGACAGGTGTTGCGGTACAAGATATTGAAGTGGCGAATATGGTCGCACAATCCTTTCTACAGCTGAAAAAACCGGAAGACAGATCGTGACAATATTGCCCGATTTCAAGCTCGAAACACACTTCTCCAAGTGGGAGTTCAAAGCCAAATACCACATGACAGCGTCGGACGCTGAAAGCATGTCTATGAGCGAACTGTTGGCGATGGCAACGCCAGATGAACGTGAATCGTTCGAAAACATGTGGCTGGGCTACACAGAAACCTTTGGCGCCCCTGAACTTCGTGAAACCATCTCCACGTTGTACAAAAAACGAAATGCCGATGAAATTCTGTGTTTTGCCGGTGCAAGTGAAGGCATTTTTGCTGCGAACTCGGTGATACTCGATAAAGACAGTCATGCAATTGTTGTAACGCCAAATTATCAATCACATGAAACCTTGCCATTGGCAATTTGTGAAGCGACAGGTGTGCCTTTGAATGCTAATGATGATTGGTCATTGGATATTGACCAAGTGGCGTATGCAATCCGCCCTAATACAAAACTCGTTACCATTAATTTTCCTCATAATCCTACAGGGACTATCCTTCCGACTGATCGATACCAGGCGTTGATTGAACTCTGTCGAAAACATGGAATTTATATCCTTCATGACGAAATATTCCATGGCCTTGGTCCAAGTGGGACACAACACTTACCTTATGTAGCTGATATGTATGAGCGGGGTCTGTCTCTGAATGTGATGTCCAAAGCTTATGGCTTACCAGGGCTTCGTATCGGCTGGATTGCTTGTGCTGATAAAGACATCATTTCAAAGATGGAGCGCATGAAGCACTATCTTTCAATTTGTAACTCAGGGCCAAGCGAGAAGTTGACACAGATTGCACTGCAAAATCGTGAAAAATTGCTGGCACGAAATTGCAAAATTGTCGACGAAAACCTTCCGAAATGGGACGCGTTTTTTGCAAGCTATCCAGATTTGTTTGATTGGCAGTTGCCCGATGGTTCCTGTATGGCCTTTCCACGGTACAAAGGATCGGAAGGTGTGGACAAGTTTTGCCGTAATTTGGTTGAAGAGAGTGGTATTTTATTGTTACCAAGTACCATATACAGTTCTGAATTAAGCGTTACACCTACAGATCGTTTCCGCATTGGATTTGGTCGAAAAGGGTTAGATGAAGGGCTTGCTGTTCTTGATGCTCATATAAAAAGATATCTTTCATCAGAACAACGTGTCAATTAGCTAAAGAAAGATAAATTCTGATTTACATAAAAACTGAGGAATCTGACAGCAGTCTGAAAAGGCGCTGTTGTCGGATGAATTGTTGTTTTGCTACGAATTTGCTGCAGAGTTCAGCATTACCGGCGACCGTATTCATATTCTTAAGCTGACATTTAGCTTACCCTCAAGCTGGGAGGCCGTGTAGTCCTCGTCCGATTACCTCCTCGACTGCCCGTCCACCCAATTCGGTTAGTGCAGTTTTGAAGGGCGAACGATTGTTGAGCTCACGATGTGAATGCATCATAAAACGTGTAGCTGCTGCTGGATCAGCAAACGCGTCCAGCGCCATCGCATACAGTCGGGCAACTCGCTCGATCGTCTCGCTGGTTTGCAGGTTGAATCGATCAACTCTATTGTAGGTTGCACGCGGCACAATCTGAAAGCGGATGTCATTAGCAGAGGGCTCGGTGAAGTGATCTCCAAAACAATCTACAAGCGTATCCAGTGCCGATTTAGGCAAGCCACTGGCGACAATGCTTTCCAGATCACGCATAGTCAGGATTCGCTTACCAAGGCCCTCAGCACCGCCTAAGACATCGGATATATTTTTTGCTGTAATGCTCATATGAGTCAACACTAAGGCTTATTAGGTCTGAATGTAACGACAATTTACTATAATAAGTGCGAATTCAGGGTGCGCCAGGGAAAATCACATCACTATCGTCAGTCAGGGAAATTTTCCAACGAGTGGAAAAAATTCGGGCATGGGCGGTCGCAGGATCTTGCTGTTGGTCTACTTCGATTGACGCAGTAATTGCTTGAACGCGTTGGCCTCAGACCAGGTATCGGGCAACAGGCTGACTACACGGCCGCCGTGAGCGGTAATGAAAGACACAAAGCCTGAAGATGTCCGCCGGGCCAGGGAGATGACCGGAAATTACAAACGCTTTCGCAAAAATCGCCAAGCGCTACGTTTACCCTAGTGTTGCATAAAATTTCGAGTCCAGAAGCTTCTAGAGCTGTATATAAGGCGCTGCACGGATTTTTTGCTGGGTCGAGTTTAGTCATTCTAAATGAGATCCAGGAAAAATGAGTACAGCGCATTAGATGCTGCTATAGAAGCAGCGAAGCGGTTCTGGGCCGGAATTTTATGCAACACTAGGGTTTACTTGACAAGCAGATCAATCAGGCAATTGATGACCTGCAAATCAAGGTTGTGGCGAAGACCGCGCGAAAGCTCAACTATGTGACTTGATGGTTTTGTTCAATGAAATGAGAGGGTTTGAATTTTTAAAGAATTTTCCGCAATAATGCGCTATATGAAGGCTATTGAAAAAACAATAAGTTGCTGTCACTTAAATCAGAATAGTCCAATTTCATTTGTGCGGAAAATAAGCAGAATACAAGGCTAATTAATAATCTTTTTAACTGTCTCAGCAACTGCGATGCCAAGATCTTGATTGCCCTCAACCAACAAGTGGATGCCATCCACGCCAACTTCATCCAGTTCAACGACAGTAGCTGCATCAAAGAACTGAACTCCAGCTGCAGTTGCTATGTCGGAATAGATCGCCGGTAGAACTTTAATTTTATCTTGCGCTCCCTCGAATATCTCAGCCGCCAGTGGATCGATCTCTTCACCTAGTGGTGGCGGACTGATGACAAGAACTTCCGGTGCACTATCCTCATAGGTGTACCAACCTGTGCCTGATCCTTCCTGAACAATGTTGATTAACTCACCCACACCAAGCCCAATCTCCAGCGGAGTGCGCTTAAGGTAGGTTTTTGTATCGTTGGTGCCAAGCATGATGATGACAAGATCTATGGGTTGGTGGCTAAACATCGCTGAGTCAAGGTATTCAGCGCCATTGAGTAATCCCGGCGAATTGGGATCATCAATGTTGGTTGTGCGCCCACTGAGCCCTTCGGTAATGACGTGATACTCATCACCGAGTTCAGCAGCCATGATGTTAGGCCAACGGTCCTCATACGCATGTCGTGTGGTGGGAACAATCGGCTCTACAGGAAGCCAACCCCAGGTAATACTGTCGCCGAACACGAGAACATTGTGTTTTTCTACCGTTTCAGATAACGCTACGGTTGGCAGCAGAATGGACAACGTGGCCACAGCTAAGAATGATTTCATAATACATATTCCCCTTGGTTTAATCGTACTCACGATTGTGTACTTAGCTATGCGCGTTGTGAAATACTTCGGTAAGTTGACGCGTGTTTAAATAACTGGCACTAAGAATACATGAAGTTATCAAGCGGTGTAAAGATGACGCGTTGAGGGAAAGTAAAAATTCAGCTAGTAGATCACTTGAAAAGACTCAGGCACTGCCTTCAAATATTATTACGGGCGGGGCCGCCAACGACCGCATTGCGCCGATAGCAGCGATATAGCAAAGCACGCTAAACTGAATGTCAGACACCGCTCTATACAAAAAACTCACACGCAATCCAACAGCCAAACAGAACCCATCATGAGCACCACCAAAACCAACAAGCTGCTCTGGCTACGCGCCGAGACAAAACCCTTCGAACAGCGCACCCTGCTAGCCCCTCAAGTCGCTGGACAACTGGTAGACAAAGGCTATGAACTAGTTGTAGAACGTTCCGCACAACGAATATTCGACGATACCGAATACGAAAACGTCGGTTGCAGAATGGCAGAGACGCATGCATGGCATAAGGCACCACAACACGCCATCATACTTGGGCTAAAAGAGCTCGACCCAAACGACGGGCCCTTCACACGACGTCATGTCCATTTCGCCCACGCGTTCAAGGACCAACTCGGCTGGCAGGACACTCTGCGGCAATTTCAACGCGGCGGTGGCTCACTATATGATCTTGAGTATCTGACCGACGAGTCAGGCCAGCGTATTGCGGCATTCGGCTATTGGGCAGGATTTGTCGGCGCAGCTGTAGCCGTACTTGCCTATTGCGAAAAATCAGACGGTAAAAAATTATCAACCCTAAGCGCATGGACCAACAAGCATGCGCTGATAGACTCTGTACAAAGCGCGCTAAAGAACATCAACGAAAACCCCACAGCACTAGTCATTGGTGCACTCGGCCGCTGCGGTACAGGCGCAGTCGAGCTACTGAATGCATGTGATATCAAAGTCACATTGTGGGATCAGAAAGAAACAAAATCTGGCGGTCCCTTTGAGGACGTTTTAACGCACGATATCATGGTCAATTGCGTTTTCATCAATGCAGCCTTACCGCCATTCACAACACCAGAACATCTCGCAAGCGCAGCCCGCCATCTACAAGTCATCAGCGACGTCAGCTGCGACCCCTTCGGAAAATATAACCCATTACCTATCTATACCGAATGCACCAGCATGGATAAACCGGTAGTGGAGATCATCGCAGCCAGCGACAATGCAAAATCAGTCGAGCTTATCGCCATCGACCACCTGCCGTCGCTATTACCCCGCGAGAGCAGCGAACACTTTTCCACACAATTATTTCCTGCCTTGCTGGATCTACAACATCTGGACACTGGCACCTGGCAGCGTGCCAAAAAAATATACGAACATCATCTGACACGGCTACCTGCCGAGGAAAGCGCATGAGCCTCACTCTGGATCTCCCAACCATCGAAGCCATGGAGAAACGCACACGTGCCAATCTGATCAACAGTTTATCCGGCTACAAAAGTGCTAACTTGCTTGGCTCTGTAAACTCAAAGGGTCAAACCAACCTTGCGCTCATGAGCTCTGTATTCCATGTCGGTGCCAGTCCTGCATTAATGGGCGTGCTGATAAGACCCCACAGCGTACCCCGACACTCGCTTGAAAACCTCCTGGCGACTGGCGTTTTTACACTAAACGTTGTCACCGCCGACATCCACGGTCAGGCACACCAGACAAGCGCCCGCTACGCGAGTGAACAATCAGAATTTGCGGCTGTAGGGCTGAGCGAAGAATATTCGTCGCAGCTTATAGCGCCCTACGTAACCCAAAGCCCGATAAAGACCGGACTATCCGTCGTAGAAACCCAAACCCTGTCAGTGAACGACACAGTGCTTGTCATCGCCGAGATCATTGAAGTGCGCATCGATGAAGGCCTGATGGCCGAGGATGGACAACTGGATATGAACGCCGCAGGCGCTGCCGCAATCACCGGTATGGATGAATATCACACGGCATCGAGTTTGGGCCGCCAGGCTTACGCCAAGCCGTAACTCCCCAACATCCCGACCAGAAGACTGACGATCGCACCACTGGTCAGAATTAGCCTAAGCCGTCCATACCACTGCGGTATTTCACCGCGCCGGGCCGCCGACACGTCGAGGGCATACTGCAGTGTAAATCCTGCACACAACAACGCAAGCTGAGGTACAGCTGCCAGAAGCAGGGCGGGCCACGCCAGCAAACTCGGAACCACGCTTAAGCAAAGCGGCATCCAGCGCCGCAGGCTGGCATCATCCGACAGCACATTCCCCCAGCGAACACCCCCCAGAAAGCTAAGAATAACTGCCCCATAAGCACCCAGAGCCATCGTTGCCAGTTGTGCAACACCACTGTCGTGCTGCCACCAGACAAGCACCGCCGCACCGAAAAACGGAATTAATCCACCCAACCCCAGCACAAGTGCCGGGACGGGGATTTTTTGCTGAGCAGTTTCCACGACAATCTACAGCAGGGCCTCAATATCCCCCACTATCTGATCACCCGTCGGCAGAATGCTGGAGTTGTAGTGGCTTACAGCCGTCCCGTTCCGATTAACCAGATATTTGTTGAAATTCCACTTGGGATATGACCCTGTAGCCTCAGCAAGCGCCTTGTAAAGTGGATGAGCCTGATCGCCAGTGACATGAATTTTTTCGAACATCGGAAAACTCACCCCATAATTCAGCTCGCAAAACCGGGCAACTTCCGCCTCGCTTTCAAGCTCCTGCCGAAAATCCCCGGAAGGAAACCCCAGCACTTTAAATCCCTGATCTGAATATTGCTGATGCAGTATCTCCAGACTCTCGAATTGTGGCGTAAACCCGCATTTACTGGCGGTGTTCACGATTAAAAGCACCTGATTAGCATATTGATCGCACAAGGGTTGCCTAGTGGGCCCCATCAGAGGCCTAAGCTCGTGACTCAGGAGCGTATTACAGGCATTATTACCAGTGTCGGGGGTAGCGGGTGAATCTGTTGCCAGAGCCTGCGACAGCGAACCCGAACCGAGCACGGCTGCATACGATGAACCAACAATGGCGCTGCGTACAAAATCACGGCGTGAAATAATCATGATTGTCTACCTTTGGTTGACGAACGAGCGATGCCATGACTGAAAGGCCAGCTCCCGTGCTGAACGACGACTATTATCTTGTCAATTTTCATACGATTGCCAGTTTTGTCATCTCGACCTATCATGACTTGTTGACCCATGATGAGCAACAATGGTTCGAAAAAATCCGGACCGTCTCAAAACCGGCACAACGTCTTTATATTCGTTTGTTGACGCGTAGAGGATCAAGCTTTCGCATCGCGAAACTGTGTTACCCGGAAATAGGGCGTATCGGCACAGCAGCGGATGAACTGTCAGCTGTCGCGCTTGCTGAGCGCGGAGCCCCGCAGGATGACAAGCTCCTGTTGAGCTGCTTCACCAAACCAGAGTTAATAGAACGGCTCGAACTACAGCACCTGCGTAAGCTGTCTCGCGTCGAGCTCATCGCACACATCGAAAGCAGCACGCAAGCTCAGTTAGCTCAATACCGAAAACACCTGCAGTCGGAACAGTGGATAACCCTTGTGGGGCACGCTCACTGGATGCTGATGCAACTCTGCTTTTTTGGCAACCTCTACCAGGATAGCAGCGAGCTGGTTCTGCGCCAACTGGGCACGTTAACCTACGAAGACTACCCACTTGACGCAACTGCACGTGCCTTCACATCACGTGATCAAATCAATGCTCACTGGCGCTACTTCGAATGCGAAACCTTGTACGACTGCGCAGACAAAAGTAATGCCAGGACGCTCCTGGCTCTGGCCAATAGTGTGCCAACGGTTGATAGCGGTGACACCACTCTATGTCGACGACTTGATCGCATACGCAACCGCATAGCTCGACAACTCGAGCGCCTTGGCTCCATAGAAGAAGCCGAGCGTCTGTATGAACTATCCGAGCACCCGCCAGCAAGAGAGCGAAGAGTGCGAATTAAATTAGCCAGGCAACAATGGCAAACAGCCTCATTACTGGCAACAGAAATGATTCAAACACCCTACGATGAGGCCGAAACACTCACAGCCCGGAAGTTACTGCTTAAATGCCAAAAAGCACAAGGCCTACCTGCGGCCAATACAAGACTCTTCAAACCCGCAGCCACCAAACTTGTCCTGCGTAGTGATGGTTCCCGCGTAGAGGAATTAGCCAGACGTTTCTACACCCGTAAAGGAGTTTGCTTTCATACCGAGAATACGCTGGTAAATGGCGTATTAGGTCTATTCATATGGGACATCATCTTTCATCCCGTCCCCGGTGTATTTTTCAATCCTTACCAGATAGCCCCCGCCGACTTCAATGAACCTGAATTTCAAACACGCCGAGCGGAGCTTTTAAAGCAACGGTTTGAAGAGCTAACAGATCCAGTCAGTTTCGGTGCACGCATTCACCAACATTACGCGCAACACGTAGGCAAGATAAACCCATTGGTACGTTGGCAGCGCCTGTCGCCCGAGATGCTCGCACTGGCCATTGACAGAATTGCATTAAGCCACTGGCGTGTCTTATTTGAACGAATTCTGCTCGACAAGCGCGAAAACAGATCAGGCTTGCCCGACCTTGTTCTGTTCCCCGACGATGGCGGTTACGAATTCATTGAAATCAAGGGGCCGGGGGATACGCTACAGGCAAACCAGCGTCGCTGGATGCAATACTTCGATCAACACGGTATTGCCTGCAGGCTTGTACATGTTCGTTACACCTCCAAATGAATAGCCCGGATCCTATCAAGCTATCGGTCACACAACTTGCCGATTTTGCCTGTCGGCAAGGCGACTTGATGCCAGATGCTGTTGCTGGTCCAACAGCGCGCGAAGGCACGCAGGCGCACCAGAAGCTACAAAAGTATCGAAAGCTGACTGCTGGGGAACCTGATTGGCTTAAAAGTGAAGTAGCCGTCAAGTGCCAGGTACAGATCGGCGAACACATGATAAATCTCGGCGGGCGTATCGATCTGGTAAATGCTCGGAAGCCTGTGTTATCAGAAATCAAGACAACGCTAGTGCCGTCGACTCAACTGCCAGATTCACATCGAGCCTTGCAGTGGGCACAACTTTATCTATATGGGTACATCTACTGTCAAGGCATGGAAAACCAACCCGATGCACTCGAACTGGAACTCATCCACGTCAACATTCTGGATAAAACTGAAAGTTGTGAAAGCCGCTTTGTCGCTATAGACGAGATGAATGAACACGCGCAGATCGCCATGCGTAGCTATGTCCGGTGGTATATCGATGTCCGCCAGTGGCATCAGAAAATGGTGTCGAGCACCGCAGATTTAGCGTTCCCCTTCGACAAGTTCAGGGCGGGACAGCGAGACATGGCAGCGGCTATCTACAGAACCATTCGCGATGCCAACAACCTGATGTGCGAGGCGCCCACGGGGATCGGCAAAACCATCAGCAGCCTTTATCCGGCGGTAAAGTCGATGGGCGAGGGCTCCATTAATCAACTGGTGTACCTGACGGCCAAGGTGGCTGGTCGGCAAAGCGCAGAGCTGGCGGTGCAGAAACTCAATACCGCTGGTCTTGAAACAACCCTGATACAAATTCGCGCAAAGGAGCAAACCTGCTTTTGCTCCAACGGCAGATGTGAGCGTGACACAAGCGGCAGATGCCCCATGACTCTGGGTTTTTTCGATCGCCTCCCACAGGCTAGAGAAGAGCTCTTGTCACTGGGTATCATTGATAATATCCGGCTGGACGAGATCGCCTGGGAGTATCAGCTTTGTCCATTCGAGCTGGTACAACAGCTTCTGCCCTGGGTGCATATTGTTGTTGCGGACTACAACTACGTGTTTGACCCTCTCGTCAGGCTGCCGCATTTTTCTACCACTGCCAACAGCACTTTGTTGTTAATCGACGAAGCACATAATCTGGTTGACCGATCTCGCTCGATGTATTCGGCACAGCTATCAAGGCAACAGTGCATGAAAGCCGCACATGAATGCCGGAAATCGCAGGCCTTAGTTGCAGCCAAGCTGGACAAGCTAACACGAACCTTACTGGACTGTGGCGGCAATTGTGATGGGGATGATCGTGTAGAGACGGCTACTTCGCCATCTTTGGCGCGCAGCGTATCGGCAGTGCTTGAGCAAATGATTGCCGCCTCTATCGGCTCGGCTGTTTTAGGCGAGCACAGCTCGGCATTGTGGAAAGAGCTGTGCCGCTATGCTGCTATTAACGAGCTGTTTTCGGATCAGCACCGATGCATCACGCGAAGCCTGCGCAGCGGTCGAGTGCGTGAAGTGGTAGTTACGCTCTATTGCCTTGATGCTTCTGCGCCTCTAGACAAGACGCATCGTCAATTCAGGGCATCGGTTGTGTTCTCAGCCACCTTACGTCCTGGCACCTTCTATCGCGATACATTAGGCCTTAAAGAAGATACTGCGTATATGCAGCTGGCCTCGCCATTTGATGCCAGCAAGTGTCTGCGCTGCGTTGTCGATTGGGTGGACACCCGTTATCGACAGCGACAACAATCACTGGCAAGTCTGACGTCCCTGATTCATGAGTGCACCGCAGCGAAATCAGGTAACTATCTGGTGTTCCTGCCATCCTATGCCTACCTTGAACAACTCAGTACATTGTTTTCCAGCACCTATCCACACAGAGACACATGGGTGCAGACCCGCGATCAGACTCGGCAAGAGCGACAGAATCTGCTCGACAATCTGGATATCGACGGACACCGAATCGGATTTGCCATACAAGGTGGCGTGTTTGGCGAGGGAATCGACTATACCGACGAGCGTCTGATTGGCACGGTGATCGTGGGCACTGGCTTACCGGCGATTAATACAAAAACCGAATTGATTGCAGAGCATTACAATCAACTTGGGCACGATGGGTACGATTTCACCTATCGGTTCCCAGGCTTTACCCGAGTTCTACAAACAGCAGGCCGCGTAATTCGAGGTGAATCGGACACAGGTTTTGTACTGTTGGTAGATCAGCGCTTCAAGCAGGCGGCATACCGACAGCTGTTTCCTGCCGACTGGCATCTGGAATATCCTGAGTGCCAAAAAGAGCTTATTGCCGAAATCGCTTCATTCTGGGATCTTGTTTCTCGGACATGAAATCGGCGTCGTTTAACTCATCCACTACTTTTTTACTCCGACGCGCAACCGTTTTTGGACAACGGAATGCAGAGTTTGCATTTGTTCATCAATTATATGGAGAAAAGTGTGAAATTAACACACTTTATCCCAGTGCGGTCTCTGTATCATAGTAGAAGGGGCGGTGTTCTGGCAGCTGTGTAAAGGGAACTTGTTTATCCACTTTGTGTCTTGACCCTCAGTATGCTTCATACTGTACCGGAGTCTTTCGCCAAAGAGGGCGACCTGACTCACCACGCTTACTGGCCCATGCGAAAGATGCGCTGCGGTTTCATAATTTTCAAGTTTTTTTAGGGGGTGTCTCGGATGTTGATTCTGAGCAGAAGGACTGACGAATCAATTGTTATTGGTGACGAAGTAACCATCACAATACTTAGTGTTAAAGGCAAGCAGGTGCGAATCGGTATTACCGCACCGCCCGATGTCAGTGTGCATCGAGAAGAAATATATCAGCGAATTCAAGCAGGTGATCCTGAAACGGCCAAGCCCGAAAAGACGACAGAGACAGACAGCGAGTCGTAGATTCGAGTACAAATTTATCGACTCGGGCCTGAGCGAACCAACTCGCTCGCTCAGGCTGATCACCGCGCTATAGCCTCAAATAGTCACGTAATCTACAAAGGCTTGACGCTTAGCCCAAGCGCTTTTACGTCGTCTTGTTTACTGCGACTTTCACTGCTTAATACTGCAGTGCTAGCACTGGCAGGAGTAAAGTAGGTATTACCGACATGTTTGAGATCATCCAGAGACACTTCCAGGATCTTTTTCCGGAAGGCACGTCGTTTTTCTGCCGTACGATCAAACAACTCAGCCTGAAACGTGCTACGCGCCTCCCCTGCTGGTGAGCCTGGCTTATCAATTCCGCTAACTACACTCAGGATCGATTCCTCCAGCTCGCGCTCCTCCAGGCGCGTCTCCTGCAGCCAGGCTATGGATGCGTCGAAGTCTGCCAATGTTTCTGTAAGCCGGGGATCGCGGTAGCTATAAAATCTGAACGAGGCCGAGTCTGCATCGTGCGATGCACCACCCCCGTAAGCGCCGCCGGTTTCTCGAATAGCTCTGTGTAAGTAGCCATTTCTTAAAAACGGTCCCAGCACTGCAAGTGCGGCAGCATCATCATGTGCGCTAGGCACAGTCGGATAGGCCCTGGCGCAGAAATTGACATCGGTACTGGTTGTCCACAGTTGTTCTACTTTCTCCCTTACGGGGGCAGGTGACAACGCCTTGAAATCATCAATTGATGGCGATTGACCAAAAATCCTGGTGAGGCTGTCCTGACAGTTCGATAGATTTTCATCTTCAGCCACGACCATGAACTGCCGGGGAGCCGATTTGATAATCTCGTGGATGGCTGCAAAGTTCTCTGCCAGCTGGTCAAGTGCATTTTTAGAATCAAGCGAATCATCCAGCATTTTCAGCATGCGGATGCCTTCCAGTCCGTTCTGATCATGGGACTGGCGAGCTGTCGGACTCATCCCGCTGGATGCCGCAAGCATCGCCAGAACATGTCCGCTACCGGTAATTCGCTGTTCGCGACTGGCACGTGACTGTGAGATCAACTCGCGAATTCTTGCGTGTTCATCAAAGCGCACATCGGTCAGTGTATCGAGCATCAATTGCGACAGTGCATCTGTGTTACGAAGTAATGCTTTGCCACGCACCACCAGATACCCTGACACCGCCTGTACATCATCAACAGCGCCGCGTTGCAAAGTGTACGTGCCGATGCCACCCGTTACGGCCGCTTGCAGAGATTGAGTTTGCAGGTAGTCACGCCCACCGGAGCCAAGCTCGCCAACAAAGTTGGTGTACAGAGGCAGTAGCTGCTGAAGTTCCTCATCCATCTGTGGGAGTTGCATGACCACATGCTGATAGACAATGCCGTTTGTCCCTTGTGCATAGAGAGTAGCTGGAGCATCAGCCACTTTTGATGTCTTGCCGGTAGGAATATGTAAATCGGCTGGTACATCGGCAAGCGTCACCTTGGGCAGTATTTCAGGATCGTCTTCTTGCGCTTGACGTGTCGCCAGGGCTTTGGCACGAGCCACTATGTCATTGGCCTGATCATCATTCAGCGACTTTTTCATCATGGCAAGCTTTGCGCTTTCGGCCAGATTTCGTCGTTCACTGATGGCAGTGTCTGGCGTCAACGTCAAGGTGACTCTGTGGGGATTATCCAATAGCAGTTTCCGTATCAGCCCCGGAATGAAGTCGGGTTCCTGGGCTTCCTTGCGAAGCTTTTCCAGGGCCGGATCCAAATCAATGGCTGCCAGCGTGTCGCCACGTTGCATGGCAGCTGACAAACCACTTAGCACCAGTTGCAAGCCGAACGGCATGCCGTCTCCGCGTATCTCTCGCTGTCCCATCTCCAGTTGATGCAGCATTGCATCAACCTCTTCCTGGGGGACCCCCTCCCGGGCAATGGTTTCGAGTGTATCGATGATCAGTTTCTCTGCCGCCAGCGTATTTTCAGGATTTGATCCGTCCAGTCCGCAGGCCATAACCATCTCGTAATTACTGTCCTCCAGACCACACATCGGCGAAGGTGAGCTTCCCAGATCGCTTTGTTCAAGCACCTTCATCAAGGGTGAAGCGCTGTTAGCCAGCAAGACGCTGGACAGAAGATCGGCACGCAAGCGCTCTTCCAGATCAACGCTCTCCCCGAGCAACCAGGCAACAACAATATGCGTCTTATCGGCTGTATCTGCCTCTTGTGTTGAGTAGGACTCCTGCACGCGAATGGGCGCATGATAGCGTTTGGCTGGTCGGACACTGATTTTCTTGTCCAGCTTTTCGAAGCGTTTGAGCACTTGATCTTCAAAGCGCGCCTGTAACTGCTCCGGCGCCAGATTGCCGTAAGTCATGAACACAGCGTTGGAAGGGTGATAGTGGGTGTCGTAGAACGATTTGAGTTGCGCATAACTCAGATCTGGAATGTCTTCCGGATCGCCACCGCTATTAAAATGATAGGTGTTATCCGGGTAAAGGTATTTGCTCAAGGTTTGCCACAGAACGCTGGTCGGTGCGCTCATTGCCCCCTTCATTTCGTTGAATACGACACCTTTGAAAACAAGATCGCTGCTAGGGTCGTCAGGTGTTTCGAACTCCACCCGATGACCTTCCTGTGCGAAATCCAGTTCGTGTAAGCGGGAGAAGAACACCGCATCCAGGTACACATCCAGCAAATTGAAAAAATCTTTCTCGTTCTGGGTGGCAAATGGGTAGGCCGTCCAGTCGCTGGAGGTGAACGCATTCATAAAGGTATTCAATGAGCGCCGGATCATCATGAAAAACGGATCGCGCACCGGGTATTTCTCGCTTCCGCACAGCACTGTGTGCTCAAGAATATGTGCTACACCGGTGGAATCGGTGGGAATGGTGCGCAGGCCCACCAGAAAAACGTTCTCAGGGTTGTCAGCCGCTAGATGCACATGGGATGTGCCGGTAACGCTGTGTCGATATTCGTGGACATCGATGTCCAGCGACTGAATGTGCTCGCTGCGCACATGGACAAATGCTGGATGGCTGACCGGCATATTCATTTTTAAACAGACTCCTGCTCGACGTGGAAGTGTGATTGTGACGTAGTTCTGGCGCTTTGTACTGCTCTGAAGGTCTCAAGGTAGTGTTAGTTAGGCCGATACGCAATAGTTACTGCCTGAGATCGAACCTCAGCAGTTTTTGAAAAGCTGCAGACAAATCTGGTAAACCCTAATGCCGAGAGTCGTGTGAAACTGCTTGTCATCCTGTTTGTCCTGTTGGGAGCCGTAGCAGGGGCCAGATATAGCTTGAATACCCGCTCGCAATTTATCGAGGCTGCGCTGTTGTCGGAAGGTTTCAACCTGGCTGCGCACGTAAAAACCCAAGTTGCTGACCATTATGTTCGACACGGCATCATGCCCAGCGACAACCGTGAAGTAGAACTACCTCCGCCAAAGAGTCTGTTTGGTACCAGCGTGAAACGAATTGCGGTAAGTCGAGAAATGCCATGTTCAGCGACTTGCATCGCTTCTTCTGAATGAAAACGAGCTTGACTCAAATGAGCTAGTGAACGGTGTGCCGCTGGCGGAAAACATTCGCAAGCCAGCCTGCATTCTTGCGTTGCATGAACACCTGCGCTCCAAACCAAGCTACCTGCTAGCGGCCAGGGCGCGCCTGGCAGATCGTGTTCATCGTTGTGATGTGACGGGAGTGAGCCGTATGCTGGTCGAGAATCCGGACCTTGACGTTACCCAGAGACATTCAGGCAGAAGCCCCGTCGAACGCTCTGTTAACAATGGATGTTATGCCGTTCTGAGACTGATGGTGCGTGATCAGAAACTGGCAGGCAAACTACAGGACGATATTATTGTCAATGCTATCTCACAGGCGCCACAGCAAACTCTGGTAAAGCTTGTTGGCAATCTGATCGCGGTCGAAGCTAACGTCAATGGGGTTGACCGTAACGGAAAAACACCACTATTAACTGCCATCTCGATGGAACAACCGGTAATTGCGAAGTACCTTGTCGACGCTGGCGCGTCGGTAAACCAAAAAACCAGCAACGGCTCTTATCCGGTTATCGAGGCAACCAAAAAAGGTTATGAACATCTTGTACTTCAGTTGGTAGCCGCCGGAGCCGACTTAAACGCTCGCGACAGTCTCGGCCGCACGGCCCTGTTTGCAGCAGTCAGTCGCGGGCAGCAGCGACTGGTGCAGGCGTTGATTCAGGCGGGAGCCGATACTCGAATCACCGATGAAAACGGCATGAGCCCCTTAGTGCTGGCAGAAAACTACAATCTGAAAACGATTAAATCTACGTTGATTGCCAGTACAGATTAGTCATTCGAGCATTATTATTCCAGCATTAAAGTGCCCATGAAAGAGGGGTCAAAAAACGTATTGTCCACATCGACATTGACTCTGGCGGGGTGCTTCCAGCCCCATTTCGAGTCACGCACAAAGCCGTCGTCATCATCGTTTACCTGAATCTCAAAGCCAAACGGTGCATCTCCAGAGACATCTATTGTGTCGAGATCAATGCGAACCTCATAGACGTCTTGTTCAAAATTGGCGCGTCGCAGACCATCCGGACCAGCCCCCGGACCTGTGGAAAAATCCAGTCCGAACGACGCAGTCGAAGAGTTTGGCCCGGCAATATCACCGCTTGAAACGCCTCTTTTTGATGCCCCACTGCCAGGCGCACGAAGCGGAATAATCTGATGAAAATCGTCAATACCGTAGAACGACGATTTGCTGTTATCAGCATCCAGAAAAATTTCAATGCTGTCGTCGAAGAAAATATCCAGGCCAGAGTCTCGCTCGCGTTCTCCATTGTCATCAACAATAATCACAACATAGAGATAACGTCCATCGTGCATGGCTGCCCAGCGACGGAAAGGCACATTCCCGGTAACCGTCTCAGCATCAATATCAATCATCAGATTATCAATGTCCAAAATAGCACCACCATTATCTGATTGAACCGCGTCCGCCCATTCGCCGGTAAATGCATTATTCCGCCCAAGCGTCACGCCAAGCCCATCAATAACGGGCGCATTTGCAGGACTGATACGTGGAACAATCACATCAGCCGTCACTGGTGTCGGTACTGGTATAGGCACCACAGGTTCGGGCACTATAGGGTCAGGTACCGCAGGAACAGGTACTACAGGATCAGGTACTACAGGATCAGGTACTGCAGGATCAGGTACTGCAGGATCAGGTACTGCAGGATCAGGTACTACAGGGTCAGGTACTACAGGGTCAGGTACCACAGGATCAGGTACCACAGGATCAGGTACCACAGGATCAGGTACCACAGGATCAGGTACTACAGGATCAGGCACTACAGGATCAGGCACTACAGGAGCTGGTGCTACAGGATCAGATGACACCGGTTCAGGTGCAATCGGAAACCCATCCTCCGGATTTTCCGAAGGTATCGAACCCGGTCCCCCGGCCTCATTCACAAACGGATCGGTGCCTTCCCTTCGCTCAATGAGGTTAAATGGTCCATCGCCATCTGCGTCGAAGTCTTCCCGATAACCGGAAGTATTGGATTGCAGTGCCGTACCATCCCTGCCTACAGCCAGATCAAAATCCAGAGCCGTCAACGACAGATCTCGACCGTTAAATATTTCAACCCATGTGACGGCAACCTTATAAACTGCGCCAGTCTCCAGATTGGCTGTGCCAGACCAACTCTGCTGATCGTTTTTGACCATGGAAACAACAGCGCCATTGGATAGGGATACAACAGGTCGCAGATTATCGGTATTGAGAAACGCTGCATTTTGTGGCTGCAGATTTTCAGGTAGCGGCAATGACAGGGAAGGATTGGCATCAAGCGTTGTCGTTGTGCCACCATCCGAGCAGGCTGACAACACCAGTGATAACGCGCTTAGAGCAATAAACGGTAGAGTATGTTTCATGTCTTGCTTCCAGTACTGGTCTTGTGTTCTAAGGTTCTAAAGTAAATGTAACGGGCACAACCTCTGTATCCCCGTCGCCGCTGTCCATTGCACTGGCCAACACGCCAACCGTGACGACGCCCAGCCCGATCTGAAACCATCGCTTTTTATAGAAAGGCTCAGCAGTCTGAATTGAAGGTGCTTGTTCTACCGGCTGTTGTTCCTCAGCTGGTGGCTGAACACGCTCCTCGATAGCCGGTGTCAGGCGGCGGCTGAAAGGATCGAAGGCAAAGCCGCTGACCGAGCGATTTCCGGTGACGTCTCTGGCTTGTATGTAGTATTCAATCGCACGCAGGTCGGTGGGATCAGTGGTCAGGGACGCGGTATAGAAGCCGGCGGTGGTGCCCATCGGCACCATTGTGGTGGGTGTGTACGGGAGCTGCCCGCTACGCCTATGGTAAAGCGTGGCATCGAGCAACTCGCCGTCTTCGGCAATTTGCACCGTAAACACTTGCGAGTTGTCGGCTACACCCTCCACCAGCTCCTCAAGCTCGATAACCGGCGGCGTGGTGTCGACTGTCAAGCTTTGAGCCAAAGCACTGCCGCAGGCTAGCAGGCATGCAACGCTTAGCAATGAGCGGCCGAGCCACTGGCTGGTACCGGCTTTTGATAATAATACCTTCATCTATTGTTCCTGGCCTGTACAGCGTCTGCGATCTGAGCGTAGGCGAGACGGATAGTTTCACTGTTCTGCCTGTCCCGCCATTGTTATTTTGTCATGAGACCCTGCAAATGGGCAAAAAGCGACCATAACCACTTGAAATGGTGCCGAACCTGCAGTCTCACCAGCGCTGCGCCTATTATACGAATCCTGCTGGCTCTTGCCGTGATACATTCATCGGTTAAGGCCAGAGCTCAGGCCTACTGTGTCTGCTTACTGAGTCATCAGTCCTTCCTTGTACTTCTTTGGCGAGTCCGCTTGCGCTATGCTTGCAGTTCGGACACGGGATTTAAATCCACGCATCCTTGCAATTTTTTGCCTGAAAGCATCCTCTAGTAGCAGTAACATTATTATCAAAGGTTTACGTATCAGCATGAAGCGTCGAGAATTCATCTATCAGGCATCCGCCGCCGGTACGGTTTCAGCGGCAGCAATGATTACCGGCGCTCCCGCGATTGCCAGCGGCAAGTTCGAGTGGAAGTTGCCGTCCTCATTCTCACTGGAAGCACCCGGAATAGGCACTAACGTCAAAAGTTTTGCCAAGCGAGTTGCGGCTATGTCTGATGGCAGACTAACGTTCAAGGTAATTGGCGGTGGAGATATGGTGTCGCCGTTTGGCGTCGAACAGGCCGTACAGAAGGGCACAGCAGAAATTGGTCATTCCTCGGCCTACTACTCGGCGGCCAAGGATCCAGCGTTGCACTTTTTTAGCAGTATTCCCTTCGGAATGTCAGCTAATGAGCATGCAGCCTGGTTGCGATATGGCGGAGGCCAGGAGTTGTGGAACACCATTGCGGCAGAGCGGGGTCTAGTACCTTTCTATTCGGGGAACAGTGGGACGCAGAGTGGTGGCTGGTTCAATAAACCAATCAATTCTGTAAAAGATCTTGAAAAGCTCAGCATGCGCATTGCGGGGCTGGGTGGCGAAGTCATGCGCACGCTGGGTGTCAATGCTGTACTGTTGTCACCAGCCGAAATATTTCCGGCATTCAAATCCGGTGCTATCGACGCAGTGGAGTGGGTAGGTCCGATGCTGGACCAGGACATGGGTCTGCATACTGTGTCCAAGCTTTGTTACGTCCCAGCCTTCCACGAACCGGCCGCAGCACTGGAGATAGTCGTCAACGCAGACGCCTACAACGAACTGCCCGCCGATCTGCAAGCCATCCTGGCTAACGCTGCGGAGGCGGTCTCAGTGGAGACACTTGCACAATTCGAGTACTTTAACTCTCAGGCAATGAAGCAACTGAAGGCTGAAGGTGTCAAATTTCGTGAGTTCCCACGTGAAGTGGTTATTGCTCTGCGTGAGGCGACAACGGTTGTCATCGATCAGCTCGCCACAGAGAGTGAAAGCTTTAATGAGGTCATGCTTAGCTACAATGCCTTTCTGGCTGATGTTCGCGACTATGCGAATATCATGCAAGGCGCTGCCTATCGTCAACGCTCTTTATAACTGTAAGCCGTGAAAAATAGATTCCAGCGATTGCTATCACCTCAAACCATTGCGGTTTTCGGTGGCCAATGGGCAACATCAGTCATTTTACAGTGTCGTAAACTCGGGTATACCGGTGATATATGGCCAGTACACCCTGCGCACGACTCCGTAGAGGGGTTAAAATGCTATACCTCTGTCGATGATTTACCTTCTGCACCCGATGCCAGTTTTCTCGGTGTCAACAATGAAAGCACCATAGAGGTCGTTGAAAAATTACGTCTTAGTGGTGCCGGTGGCGCTATCTGCTTTGCCTCAGGTTTTAGTGAAACTGCAAGTCGCGATACGCAAGGTGAAAACAGACAAGCGCGTTTAATAGAAGCCGCTGGCGATATGCCATTAGTGGGCCCTAATTGTTATGGCCTGATTAACTTCGTTGACAAGGTTGCGCTCTGGCCAGACCAGCATGGTGGCAGATCAGTAGAGCGTGGCGTAGCAATCATTACCCAGTCCTCAAATATCGCTATCAATCTGTCCATGCAACAACGCGGGCTACCGGTATCTTATCTACTTACCGTCGGGAATCAGGCGCAGACAACGCATGCAGAGCTTGCCAGTGCCATCATTGAAGATGAACGGGTTACCGCACTCGGGCTACATATTGAAGGCTTCTCCGATATCCGAGCCTTCGAAGCACTGGCATCGCGTGCCAGAGAACTAGGCAAGCATATCGTCGTACTGAAAACCGGCATAACCCAGCTGTCAAGAGCTGCCTTGTTGTCGCATACGCGATCATTATCTGGTAATGATGCTGCTGCTAGCGCCTTTCTTGAAAGACTCAATATGAAACGCGTGCATGGTCTCGGAGAATTTGTCGAGACGCTGAAAGTGATTAATAGCTTACGTCCTGTCGGTGGCTATCGATTGTTATCAATGAGTTGCTCGGGCGGTGAGGCTGCGATGATCAGTGATGTGGCTGAGTCCGTCGGGTTGACTTTTCCTGCTCTGACAACAGAGCAAAAAACCGATCTGGATGCAGTATTAGGCAAGCACCTTCGCATCGCTAACCCTTTGGACTACCACACTGCTATATGGGATGACACTGCAGCCATGCAAGGTATGGTCAAAGCGATGCTTCAGGCAAAACCTGCACCTGGAAGCGACACAGTGTCCGCCAATGATCAATTCGAGTCCATCGCCGATATTGCCTTACTGGTTCTGGATTTTCCCCGACAGGATCGTTGTAATCTGGACTCCTGGGTAGCAGCAGCTGATGACTACATACAAGCTACCAGAGACTGGCAGGGCATCACGGCAGTTCTGGCGACATTGCCAGAAAACATGCCAGAGTTCATGGCCGATAAACTACTGGCGGCAGGCATAGTGCCATTGTCCGGCATGCGTGATGGATTACTGGCGTTGCGAAACGCCGCCTGGCTTGATATAGCAGCACAGCGAGAAGTGTGTCCACCTGTATGGCTTGCCGATCAGCAAACCGTAACAGCACAGGCAGCAGTTCTGTCATTGCTGGCAGGGCAGGGCAAAGTTACGGTAGATTCAGATAAACACAGTGCGCGGAGAACCAGCCAACAGGCATGGGGCCTGGTGCAAACAGCAAAGACTGATCCGCAAGTACCGCGGATGCTGGATGAAAGCACTGGCAAACGTTGGCTCACACGTTTTGGCATGCAAGTTCCCGTCAGTGTCAGGCTTTCATTTGCCGATGTGCGCTCCTCATTAAGATTAAGTAAAGCGCTAGACAAGGCTTCACCGACATTCAACTACCCCGTTGTCGCCAAGGGGCTTGGACTGGTCCATAAAAGCGAAGCCAACGCTATCGAACTGCATATCGAAAACCGTCGTGAACTGGAACGCGCTATCCATAACATCAACTGCGAAGGCGGATGCCTGATTGAAGAGTATGTGAAAGATAGTGTCGCTGAATTATTGGTAAGCGTCATCTATGATCCGGTACACGGTCTGTTAATGACCATTGGCTCAGGAGGTATCTACACCGAAATACTGCATGACTCTGTGTGTTGCCTGATCCCGGCTACCCGCATCGAACTCGACAGGCGTCTACAGCGGCTTCGCTGCGCACCCTTGCTCAACGGATTCCGTGGAAGAGCGATTGTCGACAAGGAATGTCTGCTGGATGCTTTGGATTCAGTGCAGCAAGCAGCTTTGCAATTGGGCGAACGACTTGTAGAGCTTGAAATCAACCCGCTTATCTGCACAGAAAAAGCTTGTATCGCTGTAGATGCACTGGTCGCTGTTAGAGACGGGTAAGATATCCATCGACCGTTCCAGATTGATTTTTCAAAAAAGCTGGTTTTACTCGACAGTCACACTCTTCGCCAGGTTGCGCGGCTGGTCAATATCTCGTTTGAGCACCAAAGCCGTGTGATAAGCCAACAACTGAAGTGGAATACTCATAACAACAGGCCGTAACAACTCTTCGCACGGTGGTGTGAATACAATATGATCCGATAGTTCATTGATACGTTCATGCTGGCTGTCAGTGACGCTAATTATGGGCGCGCCACGAGTCTTTAGCTCTTCCAGCGACGATAATGATTTTTCCAGTAACTCGTTATCAGGCAAAATCACCACACAAGGTGTTTGCTTGCTAACCAGGGCAAGCGGCCCATGCTTAAGCTCGGAGGAGGGATAGGCTTCCGCATGAATATAGGAAATTTCCTTGAGCTTTTGCGCGCCCTCCATTGCAATGGGATAGGCAGATGTTCGCCCAAGAAAGAACATACTTTTTGCCTTGCTAATGTCGTGAGAAATCCGGCTTATTTGAAGTTCCAGTTTCAGTGCATTAGTCAGCATGTCCGGTAGAGCACTGATGGCGTCCAGAATCGCAGCGCCACGTTGAGGTGATACATCACGCAACCTGCCAAGCATCAATGCCAGTAACGTAAATACGGTAAGCGTACTGGTATAAGCCTTGGTCGAGGCCACCGACACTTCTGGGCCAGCATGCAAGTAAACACCACCATCTACCTCGCGTGCAATAGTGCTCCCCACACTATTCACCACGCCAAGAACAAAACCACCCTTGCGTTTTATCTCACGCACTGCTGCCAAGGTATCAAATGTCTCCCCCGACTGACTTACTGCGATATACAACGTATCGCTTTCTATCAAAGGATTCCGATAGCGAAATTCTGCCGCAGGCTCTGCATCCGATGGCAGTCTGGCCAGTTGTTCAATCATGTTCGCACCGGCAATACCCGCATAAAAGGCCGAACCGCAACCCAGAACCTTGACACGCTTGATAGCAAGCAGCTCCCGGGGTTGCAGATTGAGTCCACCCAGTCGCGCGGTAGAAAACTGCCTATCCAACCTGCCTTTAAGCGTGCGTTCAATGACCTCAGGCTGATCGATTATTTCTCGATGCAGAAAATGATCAAATTCGCCGCGGTCATAATCATCCATCGAATGTTGAATACGCGTTATCGATTTTTTGCTGCCACCAGCACCAAGCGTCGTTACCTCGAAACCTTGCGACGTTAATGTGGCAAGCTCACCATCATCCAGATGAACGATGTCCTGGGTGTGTCTGACCATGGCAGACAGATCAGATGCTGCCCACATCTGCCCCTCGCCAAGGCCTAGAATTACCGGGCTGCCGTTGCGTGCAACCACCACTGTTCCCGGTGTTTTTGCATCAATAACAGCGATGCCGTAAGTGCCACGTATCTGCAGTAACACCTGCCTGACAGCATCAGTCAACGACAGCTTGCTGGTCTGCAACTCAAGCGCAATAAGATGCGCTAACAGTTCTGAATCAGTTTCAGACGTTAATTCAACTCCAAGCTTCTCCAGTTTGTGACGCAGGTTTGATGCATTCTCAACAATGCCATTGTGTGCAATGGCAATTCGGCCAGTGGCGTCGGTATGCGGATGCGCATTGAGATCTGTCGGCGCACCATGCGTCGCCCAGCGCGTATGTCCAATGCCGACATCACCTGTCAATTTTTCCGGCAACATCTGCTCCAGCATGGAAAGCTTGCCAGCTGATTTCCAGACACGTATTTTTTGTCGATGCACAACGGCAATCCCGGCCGAGTCATAGCCGCGATACTCAAGGCGTCGCAAAGCGTTAAATAACATGTCGCGCACGATACCCGGGCCTGTATAGGCGATAATTCCACACATGGTTTTGTTTATCCGTAGATAGCGCGACGAATCTGGCGGGTAGTCAGAGGCTCGGGCGCAAAACGATGTTGCGTTAGCTCCTCTGCAATGATGGCGTAGATACGCTCATTGGCCAGTCCCGATTTCTGTAATTCCAAATGACGTCTGCGAATGAAGATTTGCGGCGTCTCGTGGTAGAAAGCAATGATCTCTGTAATCAGGTGATGCGCTTCAGCGCTTGAAAGCCCGCTCTGGCGAATCAGGTGCTGGACAAGCTGCGGATCTGGACTGGAAGAAATCATGAGAGGTATGTTGATTTAGAAGGGCAAATATGGCCAGAAAATTGCCCGTTTTCGGGTACAAAAAGATAAATAATACTTTTAAATGGAAGATCTAGTCTCACAAGTCATTGAAATATGCCCCGGGATGTACGTTTTGCCTGACTTTGCTGATACCCAGGCATTGAAGGTGTCGCTCCAGCAGGTTCTCGAGCATTCACCCCTTCGACAGATGCAGACCAGTCGCGGCTTTACGATGTCTGTGCACACAAGCAATTGCGGCACCGCCGGCTGGGTCTCGGATCGGAGCGGCTATCGCTACCTCCTTCAGGACCCCTTGAGCGGCAAGCCGTGGCATCCCATGCCAGAGTCTTTTGCAAGCCTTGCCTCGCGTGCTGCGAAGTCGGCAGGCTTCGGGCATTTCGAGCCCGATGCCTGTCTGATCAATCGATACCTACCCGGCACACAGATGGGTGCACATCAAGATCGCGACGAGTCGGATTTTAGCCAGCCAATCGTGTCTGTTTCACTAGGTATTGATGCTCGATTTTTCGTTATTGGCCCCGAAAAACGTGGCAAGTCCACACCCGTTGATTTGTCCGATGGGGATGTGATGGTTTTCGGAGGCCCGGCTCGCCACTTCTACCATGGCGTCAGAAAGCTGAAGGACTCCACACATCCGCACTTTGGTGCCGTGCGTTGGAACCTGACCTTCCGTAAAGCCCTATAAACTGCTGCCATGCATATTGTTTTTGTAATGTCGATCGGTTTATCTGCTGCACTTATGCTCAGTGCAGCGCTCCACGCCAATGTTCTTAAGGCGCTTAAGCCCGTTGACGTAAATCCGGGTGACCTGCTCGAGCAAACCATCGACATTGATCGTAGCAGCGGCATAAGGACAGAGCTCACATTGTTATCACCCCCCGATGGTGCAAAGTTGATTGTGAACACCAGCGGACAGTTAACGCTGCAATGGAAAACCGGCATGGATTTGCCAAAACAGACACAGTTGTCCATACAAGCTACTGATATTGACACGCAAACAGTTGTAGGTACCCGGATACTACAAGTACGAAACTCTCGAAAGTTCATTGCGGAGAAAGCATCCATCAGTCTAAACCCGATACCTAACCAGATCGTTAGCAATGGGCGTATGATATCGGTGATGATGAGCGCCGTCAGCAGCGATGAAAGTCAACCAGTCGTTAGCATGGATCGTGTGCCTGCTAATGCCTCATTCAAGAAAAACAGGGGTGGTGGTTATATATTCTTATGGAAAACCGGTGACCGTGACCAGGGCGAGCACGTATTCAGAGTAACCGCTAGCCACCCGTCTGACAGCAAGGCAACAGTGACGACACTAATGACAGTATTTGTCGGCGACCCATCAAAGCGTAAAACCGTACCAGCACCGATAGAATAAATCCCACACGCCTTGCAGCCTTTAGAAAAACAAGTTGATAACGTCAAAGGCGCCCTAATCCTCATGTTCGCAGCATTCGGATTTGCGTTGATGGTAGCGCTTATAAAGTGGGCAGGGCAGCGACTACCTGTCACCCAGATTCTACTTGTACGCCAAGTGGGCATGACTCTGATGTTAGCGCCATTTCTGGCAACAAATTTCCCCGAATCCCTTAAGACAAACCATCTACCGCTGCAGCTTGCGCGCATTGCACTAGCCCTTATCGCCATGCTGGCAGGATTCACTGCCGTCGTAAACATGCCACTGGCCGATGCCACATCCATAGCATTTGCCAAAAGTTTCTTTGTCACAATCTTTGCTGTCTTCATTCTTAAAGAGACGGTGGGCTGGTACCGTTGGTCTGCTGTTTTCGTCGGCTTTATCGGTGTACTTATCATGGTGCGCCCCGGCACAGAAGGCTTCTCCATGTACGGTGTACTGGCTATTACCGGTGCAGCCGCTGCCGGTCTTGTCATGGTCATAATCAGGAAGCTGACCCGAATCGATGCGCCTGCCACTATCCTTGCCTATCAGGCTATCGGCGTTGGCCTTATCATGGTCATACCTGCAATAATTCAATGGGTACCTCCAACGCCCACTGAATGGATGCTACTTGCAGGCATTGGTGTTGTGTCCTACTTCGCCCAGAAGGCTAACATTCTTGCCTACACCTACGGCGAAGCATCATTACTGGCGTCTCTGGATTACATAAGATTGTTATATGCCACTCTATTCGGCTGGCTATTATTCAGCGAACTGCCAGGTTCCAGCACCATAACAGGTGCAGCTATAATTATCGTGGCATCGGTCTATACCGTATACCGCGAGCGTCAGCGAAAACAGCAACTGGCCAGTGACCCCGCTGCGCGAAGCTATAATCACCAGTAAGCGTCATTTCTCATTTGGCAGTTTTTCGCCAGTAAAATTGAAACATACAGTAAAAAATGCGTAGTATTCCTGACAGCAGGTATTGTTGACGAATCGGAAGCGATGTTGCGACTAAATTACACACCAAGAGGAATGACCATGAAAGCAAGTCTCGTTTTATCTGTAGCCGCACTAACACTTGGCTGCGCCAGTGTTCAGGCACAGGATGTCGACCGTAGCGGTTGGCCAGAAAGTTTCACCGTGGGAACTGCCTCTCAGGGCGGAACCTACTTCGCTTATGGTTCTGGCTGGGCGAATCTGGTTGCTCAGGAATTAGGCTTATCGGGCGGTGCTGAAGTCACAGGCGGCCCTATGCAGAACATGGCGCTTGTCCATACCGGTGATGCCTCTTTTGGCATGACGACCATGGGGCCTGCTGCGGAGTCACTCGGTGGCACAAACCCTATCGCTCCAGGGCTGGAAATGAACAACGCCTGTGCCATGTTTCCAATGTACCAGACACCTTTTTCGGTAACGGCACTGACGTCATCAGGAATTACTACCGTAGCTGATATCCCCGCTGGTGCCAAGATCGGTTTTGGTCCTGCTGGTTCTACATCTGACACCTACTTTCCGCGCATGATGGAAACCCTGGGCGTCGATTTTGAAGCGCGTAATGGCGGCTGGACCGATCTTGGCAGTCAGTTGCAGGATGGTCTGCTTGACGTAATTGCCTTTGCGGCGGGTGTTCCGGTTCCGGCGGTAAGTCAACTGGAAGTGCAAACTGACGTCAACATCATCGAATTCACCGAAGAGGAGCAGGCGAAAATCCAGGAAGCATTTCCTGTTGCGCCTTTTAGCATTAATGCCGACACTTATAGCTCACTGAGTGCTGATGCTCGCTCTGTATCGATGTGGAATTTTGCTATTGCCAACTGTGATCTACCTGAGAGTTTCGTTGAAGCGGTTGTCGACATCATCATGTCCGACAACGAGCGCATGGTCGGCATTCACAAGGCAGCAGCTTCTACCGTTCCAGAAAACTGGGATAAGAACAAGGTATTGATGTGGCATCCAGGTGCCGCCAAGTGGTTCCGCGATAATGCCAAGGCTGACATCTCGGACGAGATGATTTTCGGCATGTAAAAACGCTGGGCCTTCAATGGGAGGCCCGGTTTTTTGTTAGTCCTCAACAGAGCGTGGAAGATGACTGATCAGGTAGTAGATAAGAACGACGCTACGATCTTGGTTGAAGGAGCCGATGAAGAGCCCATTGAGGCGAATCGGCGACTTTTCACCGACTGGCGCTTCATATTGATGGCAACGCTCGCTGGATCCTATGCAGCTTTTCATATGGCTGCTCTCAATGGATTATCTCTGTCTGGTATGACGGGATTAAATGTTCCTTTTTTTCCCAGCTTCCCGCTCGAGACCTGGAATTTCCGTATCGTTCACGTAGCCGGTGCCCTATTCATAGGTTTCCTTTTGTTCGGTGCGCGCATGTCGTTTGCAGAGCCGACAGAAAAATCAAATTCAACAATCAATGCTCTTGCCTGGTGTCTTCTCGCCCTGGCACTGCTCGCCTGTGGTGCTGCCATCAACTTCAGCATGCGTATCTCCGCAGGCGAGATGTGGAATGGCCTGGCTCCAGAATTCCGCACACCAGAGATTTACTGGTTTGGCATACCCCTGCTGGTCGCTACCTTCGGCGGCATCATACTAGGCTGGCTGGATCGCGCACCTCGCCATCGTTTTTCATTACCCGATGTGGTTCTAGGTGTCTGCGCACTCGCCGTTGCCATTTATCTGGTCACGATATTTGACACCCTGATGCGCAACTCCACTGGCACGCCTTTCGCGCCAATCGGAATCTCTCTGGCAGCCGTGGCCGGAACCGCACTCATCATGGAGCTGACTCGACGGGTAACGGGTCTTGCCCTGATCATCATCGCCGCTATCTTTTTAATTTATGTGTTTGTTGGACATCTGCTCCCAGGCTTCCTGAACTCACCAAAAATCGACTGGGCGCGCTTCTTCTCACAGGTGTACACCGACGCTGGCATTCTCGGACCCACCACAGCGGTATCCTCAACCTACATCATATTATTTATCATTTTCGCCGCTTTCCTTCAGGCCTCCAAGGTGGGCGACTACTTCATCAATTTTGCTTTCGCCGCCGCAGGAAGAACACGCGGTGGCCCGGCAAAGGTGTCCATTTTTGCATCTGGCCTTATGGGTATGATCAACGGAACATCGGCGGGCAATGTGGTTGCCACAGGCTCATTGACCATCCCGCTAATGAAGAAGGTCGGCTATCACCGCAGAACTGCAGGCGCAGTTGAAGCTGCAGCCTCAACCGGCGGACAAATCATGCCACCCATAATGGGCGCGGGAGCGTTCATCATGGCTGAGATCACCGGTATCCCTTATACCGAAATTGCAGTAGCCGCTATTCTGCCCGCAGTATTGTACTTCGTCTCCGTCTTTTTCATGGTCGATTTCGAAGCCGCAAAACTCGGTATGCGAGGCATGCGCGAGGACGAGCTGCCAAAGCTTGGACAGATGCTCAAGCAGGTTTATCTGTTTCTGCCTATCATCATCTTGATATATGCCTTATTCGCTGGTTATTCTGTTATCCGCGCAGGTACCCTGGCAACCATAGCCGCAGCAGTGGTGTCGTGGTTGACGCCGCATCGCATGGGGCCGCGATCGATAGCCAAGGCATTCGAATTAGCTGGCAATATGTCCATTCAAATCATCGCCGTCTGCGCATGCGCAGGAATCATCGTGGGTGTTATCTCGTTAACAGGTGTGGGTGCTCGCTTCTCCGCCGTATTACTCGGTATCGCCGATGCCTCACAATTGCTCGCCTTATTCTTTGCAATGTGCATAGCCATACTGCTAGGTATGGGTATGCCGACAACCGCAGCCTATGCTGTAGCTGCCTCCGTCGTCGCTCCTGGTCTGGTACAACTGGGAATCCCACAATTGACCGCACATTTTTTCGTCTTCTATTTCGCGGTGCTTTCGGCCATCACTCCACCCGTTGCTCTTGCCAGTTATGCAGCCGCTGGCATATCAGGAGCAAATCCGATGGAAACATCGGTAGCGTCATTCAAGATTGGCATAGCTGCCTTCATTGTGCCTTTCATGTTTTTCTACAACAGCGCACTATTGATGGACGCTCCGTGGCTTTTAGTGATTCAGGCAGCCATAACGGCTATCGCAGGTGTGTTTCTTTTATCGTCGGGTGTGCAAGGCTGGTTCGTTGGTCGGCGCGCTGCCTGGTTCATCAGGATTGCCCTTATCTCGGCCGCGTTGTTCATGATCGAAGGTGGCTGGTTGTCAGATGGAATTGGAATAGCGATAGCAATAGTAGCCTTTGCTATTCAAAAATACTTCAAACCCGATCCAGACGCACCTATTCCAGTGCGCGGCGCTGATTAGCTCTCGTTTTTGTCTTCCTTTGCATCCTGCGCGTTGAGTTTGATAGCCAGTTCATTAAGCTTGTCCGCATATTCGTAATACATGTCCAGATCGCCTTTACGAAGATGCACGCGGCTGGAATAATCGCCAGCAGTCAAATTCTCAACATGCTTGCTAAACGGTCTAAGCGGTCCGATAAGCCGATGTGTATAAGCGACGCAAACTGTTGCCAGGAGTGCAACATATAAGACAAACAAGGCGCCACAATAGCGAAGCAGATGGACCATCTGAATCTCTACCATCTCAGCATAGTAGCTGGTGGCTTCGGTTTTCCCGGCAACGACACTAACAAGATCGCTGAAAGCGAAGTACATAAAACCTGCAAGAAGAACAGCGACAACCGCTGTTGTGCCCAGCATGTACATCAATAATT
>Ga0209828_1000077_pt1 | contig 77570 bp, 90 predicted proteins | sample MaitaG_FD_187429 | JGI IMG/M metagenome (GOLD analysis project Ga0209828, IMG submission 187429) | Marine algal microbial communities from Maine, USA - Maine_Asex2 metaG (SPAdes) (version 2) | ecosystem: Host-associated > Algae > Red algae > Unclassified | place: Maine, USA | collected 2015-01-05
CGGCCCAAGCGTGACCCGAGATAATCCTGGAGCTCATCGCTGCCCAAGTCCTCCTGTGAGCTCTGGGTTCGATGAGGTACTGCGTCTTCGTAAAACCCAAGGGGGAGGGGGTTTCCTACACACTTAATTCGTATTACGATATTCGGATGTGGAGTTCCACCGGTCAGCTTTCAAACACGGTCATGACGAATCGTCGATCATGCACGCCGTTGACAACGCAGTCGCAGTCATCGATATCGACCCGCACGCCGATCCACCAAAGGTGCTCGCCATCGGCCCTGATCCTGCCGGCAACCTCCTCGAAGTCATCTGGCTACAACTCGACGACGTCGACCTAGTAATCCACGCCATGCGCCTTCGCCCGACCTTCTTCGATCTACTCCCTACAGGGGATGACCAGCTATGACACGACGCACCCGAACTGGACGCACACTCACCGACACCGAACTCGACGCGCTCGCCGTGGAAGTCGAAACCACCGACTACGACGTCGAAACGCTGAAGCAGCAGCGCAGGCCAGGTCGACCAGCGATGGGTTCAGGCCCTGCCGATGTCGTTCCTGTACGTATTGACCCGGAACTACGAGCAGCAATTGAATTACGGGCCGAGGCCGATGCGACGACGACCAGCGCCGTGATTCGCGAAGCACTCCGCAAGTTTCTCGACGTCGCCTGAGCCTCTGCAGCGCTCATATCAGCGCCACAGAATCACGACCTCGAACCCAAAACGGGTGTGCGATATCGGCCCTTCCAGTGGCACCCGATAATCGCGGCCTGGTGACACAGGTTGGCGTCAGCAAGATTCTTGGGTTCGTGGCAGCGTTGATCCCGCCTCTTGTCGAGGCTGGGTCACCAAGGAGGCCGCCATGGCCGCTCCCAACTACACCAACACTTCTTCCGTCGAGATGGTCGTCTATGACGATCCACTGCATGTTTCTGAACGGGTCGCTGTCGCAGCGTTTCTCGCTGGCTACAGCGGCGGGACCCGCACGAGCTACACGACTGATCTGCGGATCTTTGCCGGCTGGTGTCATGAGCATCACCTCAACCTGTTCTCCGTGAAGCGTGCTCATCTTGAGCTGTTCGGCCGTTGGCTGGAACAAGAAGGCCGAATGGCCTCAACGATTGCTCGCCGCTTGTCAACGCTGTCGTCGTTCTACAACTACTGCCAGATCGAAGACATCATTGCCAAGAACCCGGCTGCAAATATTCGTCGACCCAAAGTCAACGCCGAGTCGCGAACTCTGGGCTTGGACCGCAACGAACTTGGAGCGTTGCTGGTGCAAGCGGGTTTGGGTGATCTTCGTGACGGTGCCCTGATCACGCTGCTGGCGCTGAACGGCTTGCGTATCTCGGAGGCGCTCAATGCCGACATCGGCGATCTGTCAACCGAGCGAGGCCATCGGACGTTGGCGATCGTGCGCAAGGGCGGCAAGCACGTCACCATCCCAATCGCACCGCGCACTGGACGCGCCCTGGATCTCTACATCGCAGAGCGGACGATGGGACCGATCTTCCTTGGCGTCGAGGGCGGCCGGATGGACCGGTACTGCGCTGATCGAATGGTCAAACGCCTCGTGAAACGAGCTGGGATCGACAAGCGCATCTCGCCACACAGCCTGCGCCACTCCTTCATCACCGCCGCCCTCGATGCCGGCGTCCCGCTACGCGACGTTCAAGAAGCAGCAAGCCACGCTGACCCGAGAACGACCATGCGCTATGACCGCGCCAGACGCTCTCTGGATCGCCACGCCACATACATCGTCTCAACGTTCATCGCCGGAGCAACCCGACCGGAGTGAACGCTCACCACGGCTGCGAGCGATACCGAGCGATCGGGTCGCTCGTAACGCCGGTAGTGCAGCGCGAGCGCGGCCGACTGGTCTCGGTGTTATGCGCTAGATCATTACCCGGAACTGTCGCCTGGTCTTCTGAACCGGTATCGCTCGGATCTGAACTTCGGATCCTGGTGTTGAAATGGTGGCTGTGTCGACGACTTGATCTGAGGATTGGCGCCGCAAGCGATTGCGCGTCTTGGACCAGTCACCGACCGATGCGCCGACTCAACGCGACCAGACTGCCTCAGTCATCAAAGGCCTTGCTTGCTCTCATCCAGAACTTCCGCCGCCGTCACGACGAAGTCGGAACCGAAACCGGGCCACACCTCCGACTATCGAAGCATGCTGCTAACTCGCCGAGGCCATCTGAGAACGAAGTCATGTCGGCGACAAAAGCTCTGCTGGCCGTCGCTCAATCGCTCGACGCAACAGTGCCGTTGAGTGACATCCGACAGTTCACGCAGCCCAGTCCTTGATTCTCCAGCCGTGTTAAGTTCGCCGTGACAGTGTCTTTCGGAGGAGACACACACCTATCTGTCCTGCGTGGCCAGCTCCGGAATTTTGGAAGACATGTCACCAGTGCTGAGCCTCGATGGAGGTGCCCAGTGGAGAGCTTCGCCTCCCCGGTTAGCGATGCTATAGAGCTCACTCATCAGCTCAGCGCAAGCTTCTTGGCTGGTGGCGATCCCGCGGCCGTGTTGGATCGTGTGCGGTCCTCGCTGAGCGACGTCGGCAAACTCGCGAACGCCGACATTGTTAGTGTGTTTCTTGAGCACCATGAGCGGCAGGTTGTCGAGAGAGTCGGGACGTGGGTAAAGCCACAACTGCAGCAGGAGGCCGATCCCAGCGGGGATGATATCGCCGTTGACGACGCCGTCAAGCGGGCTCTTAACCAGACGCTGATTGTGCATGATCTCGTCGCTGCAAACGAGGCAGGAGCCCACCTTCTTAAGGCCGGCGGAGGGTCGTCCTTTTTGTCGGTGCCCTTCCAAGCTCGTACCGACCGATGCATATTGGCGCTGCTGCGTTGTGGACCGCAACGTGTGTGGTCCACCGTCGACACTCAGCTTGCCGCCGACGTTGCAAAGCTTTACGGGCGAGCGATGACTGTCGCCCTGAGCGAGGAGCTCCTCGCTCTCATCTACGATCAGGGGCCGATCGGATTTTCGGTCCGTTCCTTCAGCGGTCTCATGCTTGACCACAACACCCAGTACCTCGAGACGCTCGGATTGACTGAAGAAGGGGCCCGCGCCGGGAATCTTCGAGAACTTGTCCATCCTGATGATCGCGAAGCTGTGAGGATGCAGGTGGACCGGTTGCGCAGCGGAAGTGCCCTTGAAGTCCGGTTCGAGACCCGCATCATCGGAGCTGACCAGACGTGGAGATGGGTCCGTGTTAGTTCACACCGAGTCGACACGCCCGGATCAGGAGAGCACCGCATTCTGACTGCTGTCGAGGACACTCACCAGGCCCACACGGACCATGTGAAACTTGAGTACGCAGCGAGCCATGACCAGCTCACCGATGTTGCCAACCGGGCAGCCATGCGCGAAATGATCTACGGACTCGAGGTCAAGAACTGTGCCTTACCCAGCGTGCTCGCTATCGATCTTGACCGATTCAAACTGGTCAACGACTCGATGGGTCATCTAGTGGGGGACCAGGTGCTCACCGCGGTCGCCAGCCGGCTGGTTGAACAAGTACGTGATGTGGATCTGGTGGCTCGCCTCGGTGGCGACGAGTTCGCTGTCGTCGTCCCTGATACGGGCCCCGAAGGTGTGTACCTGCTGGCAGAACGGTTACGTCGTTGCGTTGAGGAGCCGCTGATCATCGAAGGGCGACGCATCGCCCAGACAATCAGCATCGGCGTAGCGATAGGAGAGGAGTGCGCGAGTACTGCCGAGCTGTTGGTTCGCGCTGACAGAGCGCTGTATGCCGCAAAGGAGCAGGGTCGCAATATTCACGTCGTGTTCGATCAGTCGATGCGAGAACAGTCGCAGGCCGATACTGAAATGGAACGCGACTTGCGCCATGCGATCGATCAAGATCAATTGATGGTGTACTTTCAGCCCGAGTTCTCGATCCCGGATCGGATGATCGTTGGTGCCGAGGCTCTGTTGCGATGGCAGCACCCGATCCTCGGTGTTGTGCCCGCCGCATTCTTTATCGGCGTTGCCGAGCGCTCCGGCATGATTGATGACATTGGGCGCTTTGCGCTTCGCGAAGGATGCAGAGCATTTGGCGAGATCGCCGACTCAGTCAGTAGGCCCCTGCAGCTTCGGGTGAACATCTCTGGACGCGAGTTCAATCGCCCTGAGCTTCCCGATCTTGTCCGGGCTGCACTCGCCGAGTCTCGCCTAGCCCCAGATCATCTCTGTCTGGAGATGACCGAGACAACGCTCATGGCCTCACCCGAAGTTGTCCTCGAGACATTGAGACGACTCCATGAGCTTGGCGTTGAATTTGCTATCGACGACTTCGGGACGGGCTTCTCATCGCTTACATACCTGAAGCAATTTCCGGTAGACGCGCTAAAGATTGATGCCAGCTTCGTTGAAGACCTCGAAACGAACACCGACAGCAGGGCCATCATCGAGTCCATCATCGGACTCGGAGAGGCGTTATCGCTTGAGATAGTCGCCGAGGGCATCGAGACGGAAACGCAACTCGAACTTCTGCACGAGCTCGGATGCACCCGAGCCCAGGGCTACCTTGTAGCGCCAGCAGTGAGCGTCACGGACTTCATTCGTCTGCTGTCATGCTGAAAACCGTTTCGCTGCTGTCCGAACAGCACCGTTGCATTGAGCGATCGATCGGCGCGGCTCACCGGGTTGCCAGGTCAACGTCCTCACGACACGCCCCGTAAACGGCAGTCATTGCCGGACTACATGGACTCCTCACCAGCACAGTGCCGCACGTATAGAGCGAGCCCCTGCGATGTCGCCTGGCTTCATTGCGCTCGACTTCGACCCAACCGTGACACCAGATAATCCCGGCATCAGCCACTGCATCTCGCCGGTTACGTGGCGCGGGCAGGAGCGTTTTGGGTCGCGATTATGCGTTAGCTCGTCACCGTCACGGTCGTCGGATCCACAGCGTCGTTGAAGGCGGCTACCCGGGCGGTGTAGGTCGCTGCGGTGGCGTGCTACTGGCCGAGCGCGGTTCTCGCTGCGGTGGCGTTTGTGCTGATGTGGTCTGGGTCGATCAGGCCCCACCACCACTCGTTGCCGGTGGGCTGCTCGCCGTTGGTTACGGCTCTGCGGTAGTCGAAGCAAGCCAGGTAGAGCGGCCGTAGGTACATCATGGCTTCAAGCCGTTCGATTTCTTCCTCGGTCAACTTGATGTGTCGGCGATAGGCGTTGACTGCTGCTTCGACACCATGACCGTCGCCCCATTCGGCTCCCCAAAGCAGGTAGGCGAGGTCAGCGAGGCGGGGGCCGCGTCCGGAAGCCTTCCAGTTGATCGCCACCGGCCCTTCATTGGTCAGCAGCGCGTGATCGGGATTGTGCAGAAGGTTGCCGTGCAGCAGCGCTTCGGGCAGGCCGTCACCAGCGTCGACGGAGCGAACCTGTTCACGGAGGTTCTCGAATGAATCACGACCGGTCGCATCGACCTTGGTGTCGACCGCATCAAGGAACGACAACGCAGCCATCCGATCCTGGCCTGGCCCTCCCTCCCGGTTGGGATCATCACCGGCCGCACCACCTGGACGGCTGATCGCATCCTCGAGTTGCAGTGCATGCAACCGGCCGAGCAAATCACCCATCATCGAGATCTTCTCGCTCCCATCGGGAAGCGCGCCACCGTCCACGAACCCGGTGATGAGGACCGAGGCCCCGTCGAGTTCCGACACAGCGTCAGCGACTGCGAGGCGCTCTGCCGGGTAGTCGTGTCGCTCCAAGAACTGAAGGATCGTCGCATCGCCCTCAACGCCAACGCTTGGTCGAGCCGGGGGATACACACGAGCGATCCACTGGGCAGCCCCACCGACGTCGACCCGAAAGACGTGGTCGTTGTGCTGACTGATCTTCGTCACTGCGGTCGCTTCAACCCCATATCGGTCGCGGAGGTGTGCGACTAGCCGTTCAGCGGAGGGCTGGTGGAAGAGACGCTCCTCTACACCCTCAAGGTCGGCAAGCGCTTTGGTGTACCGCTGCCCGGTCTCTGCGGCGTGCCGTCGGACAACCTTCTTAAAACTGCCGTTCTTGGTCATGGATAAGCCTCTTCTGGAACACTCACGTCCCCCAGCGACTCGGTGTTGAGAAATGGCCTGGACATCGACAACCGGGAGGGCAGTTTCCCCTTCGCCAGCGAAGCCCCCAGCTGGGGAGGATGCTCCATAGGCTCGGCGATCGGTCGGCGCCGTCCTCGAATTGTCCCAGACCGTCTCAATCCTGTCAACCGCTCCTAACCGGCCCAGAACCGGCAACCTCGATTGCAGCCGTCGCTGCCACCCACGTCGAAACCCGCACATATCGGCAGCCCGAAATGACGATCAACAAGCTGTAACGCGCGTGCGATAACGGCCCCACTGCGGCGCCACGGAATCACGCTGGCCTCAGACACTGGCGGCTTGGCTGTGGAACAATCGGACATGGTTCCCGATGGCTCGATACTGGTTATCAACGATCACCAGGTCGAAGAAGCTGCCGACATGGCCACACTCGTGAAGATCTGCGACGCAGTGGTCGTCGCTGCATCCCGGGACGAGATCACTGCACCACCACGACACGCAATCGACTTCGGCGCCGGTCAACTGATCTTCACCGCAGGCGGCAACGATCAAGCGGTCGGCTTCCGGGCCTACGACACCTTCCCGAACAGCAAACAAGACCAAGTCGTCGCTGTTTGGCATCCCACAACAGGCCGACTCGCCGGCGTCATCGTCGGCGAGATGCTGGGAGCGCTTCGCACAGGAGCAATCGGCGGTGTCGGCATAAACCGGATGGCCGCAGCAGGCGCCCACACGTGCGCAGTCATTGGCACTGGGTTGCAAGCACGGACCCAGCTGCTCGCGTGCGCAGCGGTCAGGACCCTGACCAGAGTTCGAGTGTTCTCACGCAACGAACCCAACCGGCGGGCTTTCGCCAAAGAAATGAGCAGCCGAATTGGCGTCGAGGTCGAACCGGCGGCCTCACCAGCCGAGGCGACCAGAAACGCTGAGATCGTGCTGTTGGCAACGTCGTCTGGCTCGCCCGTCGTTGCGCTCGACGATCTCGCCGCCGGTGTCCATGTTTCGACGGTCGGGCCGAAGTATCTCGGTTACGCAGAACTCGGAGCCGACGTCGTTGAATCAGCGCAGCTTGTCGCGACGGACTCGCCGCAACAGATCCAGTCCCAGGGTGAGCACCATTTCCTGTACAACAGCGAAGCGCTGGAAAAGATCACCCATCTCGGGTCTATCGCGGCAAGACCAGACGTCGTCACCCGGACAGTGTTCCTCTCAGCTGGGCTCGCCGGAACTGAGGTCCTGATTGCCGACGCTTTGCTCGCGGCGCACAGCAACAACGAATCCACCCGATAACCGCGCCGCATATTCCCCAGCGTGGCGCTCGCAATCCTTGCCGCGGTGCACCGTTGCTACGCGTTTGTTGTCACCAGGTTCCATGCGAAGACCCTCTACGACCTCGACGATGAGGCCATTGGGCATGCGATGAGCCGGGATCGAGATGTCGCAAAGGTAGTTGAGCGGGCGTCCGGCTCAGATGGGACGACACTGATGCAGAACAACAATCCGCCGGGGCAGGAAATCGATCACGTCCACTTTCATGTTGTTCCGCGGTTCATCGGCGACAGCTATTGGGCAGCGTCGGAGGACCCCGAGGTCGACGCCCAAGATCGTTTGAAGCAAGCAAACGAGCTGCGATCCGCTCTCGCCGAGCTGGGCAAAGTGAGCAACTGAATCCCCACGTGCCTGCGGCTGGTGAGGACCGGTTCACCAAGACAGCCGCATCATCCTGCTGACGACTTTCCGCAAACAACGCAACAACGAGCGAGCCGAGATCACTCGGGCCCGCCAGATCGCTAAGGACTGCGCCAAGCGCAATCCTTAGAAGGAGACCACCTATGGCCAACTACTCCCGATGGGAAGACATTAAGAAGAACAAGACCGAACCGTCAGCCGAGACGCGGGCTGGGGTCAACCAGGACTTGGATCTTGGTCAGTTGATCTATGACTTGCGGACCGAAGCGGGACTGAGTCAGCGTGAGTTGGCAGACCGGATGGGAACGACTCAGTCGGTAATCTCGACTCGAGGAAGGCGGCGGTGCAACACTTCGGCGAGGCACTGACAGCGGTCAACGAGCGCATCGACGGGGACGTCGACTACCAACGCGAACTCGCGGGCCGGATTCGATGTCTCCGAGATCGAGGTCGCGATGTCGGAGAGAACCAAGACACGATCAGTCTCATCGAAACGGAAATCGCAGGACTCTACGAACTCACCGAACATGTACTCGAATCACCAGAAGAACCACGCGCTTCAACCGCGTAGTTCGCCGCAAGGTCGGGCGTGTTGGTTAGTAGATGCCGGAGGTGCGCAGGCCGGGGGCGCGTTCCATCTCGCCGAGAATGTGATCGACGAACTTGTCGACACCTTCACCAAGGTTGCCGCGCTTCATGAGCAGGCCACCGATGACGTCGGCACCCATCTCCTCACGCAGGAAGGTCTCATAGGTCGACATGACATTGCCGGCGTGCAGTGCGTACGTCATGAAGGCACCGACGGGTTTGTCCCACAGCATCGGGCTCTTGAGAAGTGCTCCGGTGCTGCCGGGTCGATGGCCGAACAAGATGATGCCGTCCACCCAGGTGCCGACGCATACGAAGTCCGCCTCAGCGATCTCGTTGAAGTCAACGCCGTCCACCGGCCGGACCACGACATCGATGCCACGGTCGGCCAACTCGCCACCAATGATCTCTGCCGCCTTGCGGGTGTTGCCGGTATTGCTCTTGAACATGACTACAGCCTTCATGGCTGCCATTGTACGGCTTCGGAACAGCCCGGTGCAGTTCCGCGCGGTGCCGTATTTGACGCTTCTTCGTTGCTGATCCCAGGTTGAAGACCATCTGCGGAACATCCTGGACTCTGTCCGGGTTGACAGGAGGTAGGACACCTACCGCACCTACCCTTTCGGTACATGCATTTCCCCCTGCGGTACATGCATTTCCCCCTGCGGTACATGCATTTCTGACAGCAGACACGATGACGCTCACTCACTCCCCTGACCGAAGGCCCCATGAATCCCATCGCTGATGCGCGCACCACGGTGACCATTGCGAACTACCAGCAGGTGCGCAACGAGACCGAGGCGCTTGCCGCTCCCCTTTCACCAGAGGATCAAATGATCCAGTCGATGGACGACGTCAGCCCTACCAAGTGGCATCGGGCGCACATCACCTGGTTCTTCGAGACGTTTCTCCTGACCCCGCACCTCCCGGGCTACGAGCTCTTCGATGAGGCGTTCGGCTTCCTCTACAACTCGTACTACGAAGCCGTCGGCGCCCGGCATCCGCGGTCGGAGCGGGGCAATGTCTCTCGTCCCAGCTCTTCAGAGGTGGCCGCCTATCGCAATCACGTCGATGAGGCTATGAACCGTCTCATCACCGATGTGATCCCAGCGCATCCCGACGGCGAAGCTATCTCCGACCTGGTTCGCCTCGGCCTGCATCATGAGCAACAGCATCAGGAACTTCTTCTGATGGACATCAAACATGTGCTCTCCACCAACGCAGCCATGCGTCCGAAATTTCACGAGCCAACGGACTGCGCTTCCACCGATTCTGCTGGCGTTGGACCGGTTGGCTGGGTTGACTACGACGGCGGCCTGGTGGAGATCGGGCACCCGGGCTTCGACGCGGGGTTGGACGAGACCCGGGCCTTCCACTTCGACAACGAAGGACCGCGCCACCAGCACTTCCTGGCGCCGTATCGCCTGGCGGACCGACTGGTGACAAACGGCGACTGGCTCGCGTTCATGGCCGACGACGGCTATCACAACACCAGCAATTGGCTCTCGGCCGGCTGGGCCACCATCACCACAGAGGACTGGGAAGCCCCCATGTACTGGGAGGCCACCGAGTCGGGATGGCACGTTCACACACTGCACGGCTTTGTGCCTGTCGATCCTTCCGAACCCGTGTGCCACGTCAGCTACTTCGAGGCTGATGCGTACGCCCGTTGGGCTGGAGTCCGGCTCCCCACCGAGGCCGAATGGGAGCACGCTGCGCACGACCTCGAACCGGTCGGCAACACCGCCGGTGCCGGCGTCTTCCATCCCAAGCCTGTCACCGCGGCCTCTGGCGGCCACCCTCGTCAGATGTTCGGCGATGTTTGGGAGTGGACCTCCAGCTCGTACTCGGCCTACCCCGGCTTCCGCCCCGCCCCCGGCGCCGTCGGCGAGTACAACGGCAAGTTCATGGTCAACCAGTACGTACTGCGCGGAGGCTGCTGCGCCACCCCCGACGGCCACGTACGGGCCACCTACCGCAATTTCTTCCCGACCGACAGCCGCTGGATGTTCAGTGGCCTACGACTTGCGAGCGACGCATGACCCCAACCGACACCTCCCCTTCCAGCGACGCCGAACTACAGATCGACAACTGGCTTGACGAGGGCTACTTCGAGCGCAACCTGCGCAAGGACGTTTCAGAGGGGTTGAGAGCGACATTCAAGTCTCTTCCCCCTAAGTGGTTCTATGACGACGTTGGTTCGCAACTGTTCGACGAGATCACGCGATTGGAGGAGTACTACCCCACCGAAGCCGAGCGCTCCATCCTGAAGGACCGCGCAGCCGACATCGCCGCCGCGTCCGGGGCTGACACGCTGGTGGAACTCGGCTCGGGTACCGCTGACAAGACCCGGGTCCTTCTCACCGCCATGCGCCACTCGGGCCAGCTTGTGCGCTTCATCCCCTTCGACGTGAGTGAAGGCATCCTCCGCTCCTCAGCCGCCGAACTTCTCGAGGAATATCCGGGACTCCTGATTCACGGCGTGGTCGGCGACTTCGAACACCACCTCACCAGGATCCCCCGCGTCGGCAAACGCATGACCGCGCTGCTTGGGGGAACTGTTGGAAACTTCGAACCGAATGCCCGAAAGGCCTTTCTGGCTGATGTGGTGTCCCGCATGAATCCGGGTGACACCTTTCTGCTCGGCACTGACCTGGTCAAGGACCGCACCCGCCTCGTCAACGCTTACGACGACAGCAAGGGCGTGACGGCAGCATTCAACAAGAACGTACTGTCCGTGCTCAACAAGCGCCTTGACGCGGACTTCGACCTCGACGCGTTTGATCATTTTGCGTTCTTCGATGAAGAAAACGAGTGGATGGACATCCGCCTGCGTTCGAACCGGGATCAGCACGTTCGCATCGCTGGGCTCGATATGGACGTGCACTTCGCACGGGGCGAGGAGATGCGTACCGAGATCAGCGCCAAGTTCCGCAAAGAAGGCATCACCGCGGAACTCGCCGAAGCAGGACTGGATCTCACCCACTGGATGACCGACGCCAACGGCGACTACGCGCTGAGCCTTTCCGTCCTGCGCTGAGCCTATCCATTCAGCGCTGAACCTGGCTGTCTGATTTCCGCTAGCCATTGGTGCAGGCAGCGTTCACAATGGGGGCATGCCAACGGAGAACGCTCTCGACTTTGACCGGTGTTACCGGGCCGTGGAGGCTCGCGACGCCCGCTTCGACGGGTGGTTCATAACCGGGGTCAACTCCACCGGCATCTATTGCCGACCCAGTTGCCCCACCCCGGTTCTGCCCATGCGCAAAAACGTCGAGTTCTTCCGCAGCACAGCAGCAGCGCAGCGCCACGGACTTCGAGCCTGCAAGCGATGCCGACCCGACGCATCGCCCGGTTCCCCGGAATGGGATCTGCGTTCCGACACCGCTGCTCGAGCCATGCGCCTGATTGCTGACGGCGTTGTGGATCGAGAAGGTGTGCAGGGACTTGCCTCCCAACTCGCCGTCAGCGAACGGAACCTCAATCGCATCCTGCAACGTGAAGTCGGCGCCTCGCCCATCGCTCTCGCCCGGGCCCAACGCGCCAGAGCTGCGCGCATCCTCATCGAAACCACCGCACTGCCGTTCACCGAGATTGCGTTTGCAGCCGGGTTCTCCTCCATACGCCAGTTCAACGACACCGTGCGTGACGTGTTTGCTCTCACCCCCACCATGCTTCGGGCCCGTGGCTCCGCTGGCGACAGCACCGGAGGCGGCATCGGCTTGCGCCTTGCGGCACGGCAACCTTTCGACGCGCAACCGATCTTCGACTGGCTGGCAGCGCACAGTCCGGTTGACACGTTTGCCAGCGCAGACGGACAGGTCACACGGACGCTGCGACTGCCCAACGGTTTCGGCACCTGCACTGTCACTGGCCGAGACGGTCACGTCTGGTGCGAGATTCAGCTGGACGACTTCGCCGATCTCACGGCCGCCGTCGCTCGAATCCGTCGGCTCCTCGACCTCGACGCGGACCCGGACACCATCAGCGAGCACTTCGCCGGAACAGCCCTGGCGCCGCTGGTGAACGAGCGACCCTGGCTTCGGGTGCCCGGATGTGTTGACGGTTTCGAACAGGCGGTCATGACAATCCTTGGCCAGCAGGTATCCGTGGCAGCTGGACGTACGTTCGGGACCCGACTGGTCGAACACTTTGGCACGCCACTGGCCTCGCCGGTTGATGACGGCCCGACGATGGTCTTCCCGTCAGCGGCAGATCTGGTTGGAGCCGACACGTCCGTGATTGGCATCACCGGTGCTCGCCAGCGTTCAATTCAGGCCATCGCCGAGGCTGTGCTGTCCGACGAGGTCAACCTCACCCCTGGCGCTGACCGCACCCAGACGCGAGCTCAACTCCTCGCCCTCCCCGGCATCGGTCCATGGACTGCCGACATACTTGCCATGCGTGCTCTGGGCGACCCGGACATCTTCCCGGTCGGCGACCTTGTCCTGCGCAAAGCCGCAACGGCACTCGACCTGCCCGACACCCCCAGGCAGCTGGCGGTCGCCGCTGAGGCCTGGTCGCCCTGGCGCAGCTACGCCACCCACCACATGTGGGCGGCAATCTGGACACCGCCAGTTCCGAAGAGGTCGAAAACGCCGAACAAGAACGCACAGAAGAAGCCCGCGAAGTCCGCACGATCACCTCGAAAGGCGGCGTCATGAACACGATGGACATGCAACGAGAAACGATGCAACGATGAACAACACAACACTCGACATGCTGACCTGGGAGTCCCCCCTGGGCCCACTGCGTCTCCACGCGTCGGAAGCCGGGCTTGTTGCCGTGCTGTGGCCAGAAGATCGCGAGGGGCGAGTTGTGCTCGACGGGGACATCACCGAGAACCCGGACAACGAGATACTGCGGAGCACGGCCAACCAGCTGGCCGAGTACTTCGCCGGCGACCGCATCGAGTTTGATATCCCGCTCGATCTTCGGGGCACCGAGTTCCAGGTCGAGACATGGAAGTCGCTGGCCCGGATCCCCTATGGCGAGACCTCCAGCTACGGCAGGCAGGCCGCCAGCATCGGCCGCCCGAAAGCGGTGCGAGCAATCGGTGCAGCGAACGGGCGCAACCCGGTGTCGGTGGTGCTGCCCTGTCATCGGGTTGTCGGGGCCAACGGATCACTCACTGGTTTCGCTGGCGGCCTCGATGCCAAGCGCTTCCTACTCAACCTCGAAGCTCGCTCCGCCGGCCACCCCGAGGACCGGCTCTTCTAGCTGTCAGCAACCACGCTGAGCACGCTCCGAGCCGGTACCGTCTGCATCTCGCAGACCCTCAGGAGCAAGTCATGTCGAAGCCCTCTGACCTCAAACCGATGGTGCTTGTCACTTCAGCAACCGGCCGTATTGGCAAGGAACTCGTTGCCCGCCTGGCCAAAGATGATCAGTTTGTTGTTCGGGCCTGCTGGTTCAGTGAGGGCAATGACGCCGCATTGCTCGCCCTGGGTGCTGACGAGGCGGTGCGGTTCGATCTGAGTGATCCCGCCACATGGGACGCCGCACTCGACGGCGTCACGGCCGTCTACTCTGCGTCGCTGGATCCGATGCTCGAAGGACACCTGAACTTCTGCGAAGAGCTCGGCCGACGCTCGGATCAGATCTCCCACGTGGTTCGCGTCAGCTGCATGGGCGCTGACACCAACACCGCTTCGTACGACCCCGAGCAGCACTCATCACGGGCCGGGGCCGCCATCCCTCTCATGCTGCAGCACTACTGGTGGGGCGAGAAAGCCCTCATCGACGAGGGTCTCAACGTCACGGTGCTACGGAACAACTTCTTTATGAACCATCTCCTGAAAACGGACTGCGACAACATCGCGGCCGAAGGCTGGTTCACCAATCCGCTTGGCACGGCCCGCAACAGTTTTGTTGCGACGCGCGACATTGCCGAAGCCGCCGAAGTCATCCTGCGTGAAGGACCGGAAAAGCACGGCGACAAGTTCTACGACATCACCGGACCGCAGCCGCAAACCATGGACGAGATTGCCGCCGACCTCGGCCGGGCCATGGGCAAGGAACTCGAGTATCGGGCGCAGACCATGGAGGACTTCGAGAACGACTTCGGCTCCACCCGCGCCGAGTTCTTTGAGTACCTCTCGAACGGTTTCTACTGCCGATGCAGCCCGGACTTCTACAACGTGACCGGCCACAAGCCCACCGCCTACTACGACTACCTCACCACACCCGGCGCCACCGGCGAGACGGGCCTCGATGAGCTGTGGCAGGGCAACCTGTGGAAGAAGGGCGAAGACGCCATGAAGGACGCCGCCGCCGTCGAGCAGTAGCCGCTTCGACCCGATGGGGTGCGGCCTGCGCAGACAGTGCGAAACTGGACCATGGCATCCACAAAGACAGCTCCACAAAAGCCCAGCTACCTCGGTTTACTCAACGCGCTCGCTGTGGCAGAGACCGCAGCCGAGCCCTACCTTCTGGCATGGGCGGATACGACGCGCGACAAGAAGCTGGCCGCAGCCCTGCGATTTGTTGCCATGCGGGAGGGCGAGCACGGCAAGGCGTTCGCGAAGCGCATGTTGGAACTCGGGTTCGAGGTCCGCTGGCCCGAGTCCGACGGCGTCCATCCGAAGATGGATCTCGTGACGTCAGACAGGACGGACCTCCAGAAGTTTCGGGCACTGAAGATCGGTAAAGACAACCCTGAGACCGACATCTTCGATGGCATGTTTATGGACAAGACCATCGACCCCATCACAGGAGGATTACTCGGCCGCTACATCGCCGAAGAACGCGACTCCACCCGCATCCTCGCCGCCGAATACCAGCGCCTTTTCAAGAAAGACAAGGGCGCCAAAGCCCGAGCATCCAAGCGCTGATCGAACAGTGTCTGACACCGACGAGTCAGCCAACCAACGAACAGTGTCTGACTCCGATGTGGGGTTAGTCGGCGGCGATCGCGTTGATGACGTTTCGCATGGCGGTGAGTGAGTGGCCACTGAAGAAGTGATCGACGTGCGGGAGTGCAGCTGCCATACCCGCAGCAACCGGGGCGAATGACCGCGCCGCCGCCCTTGGGTTCACCCACACAACGCGATGCGTCAGGCGTTCCAGGCGCGCCATCTGTTTCTGGAGGTCCTCCGCTGCATCGGTGTCCCAGCCGTCGGATGCAATGACCACGGTGGCGCCTCGCAGCATCGGTGACCATGTGGGGTTGGATTGCAGTTCGCGCAGACTGCCTGCGATGCGCGTCCCGCTGAATCGCTCGGTGACTTCTGCGGACATCTTGTCGATCGCCGCCTGCGGATCGCTGTCACGCAGCGCCACCGTGACTCGCCGTGGTGAGGTGGCGAAGACGAACACTTCCGCACCGCCCTGCTTGACCAGCCCGCGCATCAGATGGAGATAGATACGGGCGAACGACTCCATGGATCCGCTGACGTCGGCAATCATGACCACCCGCCGACGGCGCAGTGCCGGGCGCCGATAGGACAGCACAACGGGCTCCGCACCGGTGGCCAGAGCAGCGCGCAGGGTTTGGCGGAGATCCACGGCGTGAGCGCGACGGTTTGGCTTCCAGCGCCGACCCGGACGCATTGGGAAACGATGCACCGCTTCCTGCATCCAGCGACCAATCAGATCCAGATCGTCTGCGTTGAGCTGATCGAAGGGCTCGTCGGCCAGGTGCGCCAGCTCAGCCGGGAAAAGTTCCGGTAGGTCGGTGTCGATTTCGGCTGCGTCCTCTTCAACTCGCTCCTCCTCGGTCTCCGGACGCTGGGCCGAAGTCATTCTTTCCTGGGCGATCGCGAAGCCGTTGGTGGGAGCAGACTGGCGCAGCATCGTGCCGGTCATCTTCACGGTTCCCTTCGGCGTATCTCGTTCCCAGGGCGCGATCGGCAGCCCGGCGTTGTCGAACACCGCAGCGAAGACTGCATCAAACACCTCGAAGTGCTCCACATCGTGAACGAGGCACGCCCGTGTGACCCAGTAGAGCTGCCCGGGATTCGCCGGTTCAGCCAGCTGGAGAGCGTCGGCGCAACGCGCCACCGATCCGAGACCTGTTTCCAACCCGGCGTCACGCAGCTTCTGTGCGAATGACGCGACGAAGACCGCAAGGTCAACGCCCCGGAACAGCGTCGCCGTTGTCAGGACTGTTCTCCGGAGGTAAGGACTTCCGCGTTCAGGTCGCCCGAGACCAGCGCCGCGCTCACCGTTGCCGCATCATCAGGAGTCTTGACGATGGCTCCCAGGGCGGGAGCATCTGCGTTCAGATCCAGATTCGTGATGCCAAGCGCGTGGAGTGCGCCCACCCAGTCGATGATCTCGGCAACGCCGGGCGGCTTGTCGAGGTCCAGTGCCCGGCTGTTCTGCACAAAGGCAGTTGCCGCGCTCACCAGCGGAGCGGCTGCGTCCGGGACATTGCGCCGCACGATTTCGGCCGCACGCGTTGTCTCCGGAAAAGGAATCCAGTGATACAGGCAGCGACGCTTAAGCGCATCGTGAAGCTCTCGACTTCGGTTGGACGTGAGGATCACCACGGGAGCAACAACAGCTTCGAACGTGCCGAGTTCGGGCACGGTCACCGACTGCTCGCCCAGAAACTCGAACAGGAGCGCTTCGAACTCGTCGTCAGCCCGGTCAATCTCGTCGATAAGCAGCACGGCGGGACCGGGCCCCGGGTGTCGGACCGCTTCAAGTAGTGGTCGGTTCATCAGGAAGTCCGACGTGAACAGGTCTGTCTCTGCCAGGGCCGCTTCGCTTGCTTCAGCGAGTCGGATGGTGAGCATCTGACGAGAGTAGTTCCATTCGTACAGAGCCTCTGAGGCACTCACGCCCTCGTAACACTGCAGGCGCAGAAACGGAGCGCCGAGTGCGGTGGCCATCGCCTTGGCCGCCGTTGTTTTGCCTACACCCGGTTCGCCTTCAAGCAGCAGCGGCTGATGCAGAGACTGTGCCAGAAACAGCGACGTTCCCAGACCCTCGTCCACCAGATACCCGGCGTTGTCCAGCGCCGCCGTCAATCCGGCCGAGTCGGCAAAGGTCACTGGTCGCTCGCAATCAGTCGCTCGTAGTCATCCCACGTGTCGACGTCAGGCGGGATGGTTCCCGCGCAGGTCAGTTCGGCCACCGGGTGGCGACCGGACTCAATCAGTTTCCATACCCCTTTGTCGCCGTGCAAATCCGCAAGGTCTCCAAACACAGAGCGATGGAACCAGAACGGGTGGGCGATGCCGTCTTCATAGCGGCACACCCCAAGAGGCAGCTGAGCTGCGGTCTCGGCCAGAGCGTCGACCGATGCACGTGTCACACCCGGCTGATCAGCGAGCATCAGGATGAACCCGTCGCAGCGTTCGTCAATGACCTCCATCGCGGAGATAATGGACGATGAGCACCCGGTGGTGAAATGCACGTTGTCCACAACGGCGGCATCACCAAAGTCGACGGCCGTGCGAACCTCGGGAGCTGAGCCACCTATGGCCACAATCACCTGCGTCGCCGCGGACGCGTGCGCCGTATCAACAGCGGTCTGAAGCAGCGGCTTGTTCCGATACTCGAGCAGCTGCTTGGGTTGCCCGAGTCGACTCGACGAGCCGGCGCCGAGCACTACCACGCTGAAACTCAAAGGACGCCCAAATCTTCGCCATGACGAACCCGGCATCCCGGATTACAGAACCAGAAGTCTTCGCCATTGACGTGCAGGTGCGGCGTGTTCTGATCGATCACGACGGTCATGCCACACACCGGATCAACTGCTGACGTTGGGCGCTCCCCTTCACTGGCCACCGGCATTGCAACAAGACCTTCCCGGCGAATGGCGCGCACGACGTCGGCAAGGATTGACAGGGCGATCTCTTCGGCCGTCGTGGCCCCGATGTCGAGACCAACGGGCGTATGAATCGCTTTGGCCGCACACGGACTGAGGTCCATACCGGCCACCACGGCCTGACCGCGCACTTCACTTGCCACCAGCCCGACAAAGCCGACGCCGGCATCCAGTGCGGCCCGGATTGCCTCAGTCTCATGTCGACCATGACTGGCAATCACCACGGCGGTACAACCGGTCAGATCGGGAACGTCGCCATGAGCGCTCCCGGCGGCGCTTCGGGCACCACTGCTGGTGGCGAAGCCGAGCTGACCAGCCAGCGCGTCCAATGCGTCGGCAATTGGCGTGGAGCCAACAATGCCGATGCACGGCGACGGCAATTTCGGCTCCAGAAAGATCTCGACGGCGCCGCCGGACAGACACGGATTCACCACAGTCAGCGCCCCTTCAGCATCGGGCTGCTCGCCGTCAGCTTCCGGAAGTACGCGCAACAGCAGCGCCTCGCCAGAATTAAGCAATGGGAGGGCCGCAGCACGCACAGACCCTTCGGCACACTGCCCGCCGACGAATCCCTCAATGGATCCGTCAGCGAACACGATGGCCGAATCGCCCGGACGGGCAGACGTGGGGCATTGGGCCCGCACGACCGTCGCATGAACAAAGGCTGCGCCCGAGTCGACCAGATCGGCCACCCGTGCATTGTGCCTGGCTCTCGCAGAGTGTCTGGCTCGCGCGGACATTTAGATGGGAGGGGTGTGGTTGCCCTGCATGGTCTCCCACACGCGCGACGGCGTCAGCGGCATGTCCGCGTGGCGGATGCCGTACGGCTTGAGCGCATCGACAATGGCGTTGACCACCGCAGGTGGCGAACCAACCGTGGCCGACTCCCCCACTCCCTTGGCGCCAATGGGGTGATGCGGCGACGGAGTGACCGTATGGCCGGTCTCCCAGTCGGGCGTTTCCAGAGCCGTGGGAATCAGGTAGTCCATGAGTGAACCGCCCAGGCAGTTGCCGTCTTCGTCGAAGGAGATCATCTCCATCATCGCCATGCCCACGCCATCAGCGAGACCGCCGTGGACCTGACCTTCGATGATCATGGGGTTGATCTGGGTTCCGCAGTCATCCACAGCGATGAACCGTCGCACCTTGACAACCGCGGTTCCGGGGTCGATGTCCACCACGCAAATGTACGCGCCGAACGGGTAGGTGAGGTTGTCCGGGTTGTAACAGATCTGAGCTTCCAGACCGCCCTCAAGGCCTTCGGGAAGATCGCCAGCGCCATGTGCCTTCATGGCGATGTCCTGGATGGTCACCGACTTCTCCGGGTCACCGGCAACCGAGAAGGATCCCTTGTCCCATTGCAGGTCAGCAACCGAGGCTTCCAACATGCCGGACGCAATGATCTGTGCCTTGTCTCGCACCTTGCGGGCGACGAGTGCAGCAGCTGCGCCGGAGACTGGCGTGGAACGCGAACCGTAGGTGCCGAGACCGAATGGCGTGTTGTCGGTGTCGCCGTGGATCACGTCGATGTCTTCCGGCGGGATGCCCGTCTCCTCAGAAATGATCTGGGCGAACGTGGTCTCGTGACCCTGCCCCTGTGTCTTCACCGAGAGACGAACAACGGCCTTGCCGGTTGGGTGGATACGAAGCTCGCAACCATCGGCCATACCGAGACCGAGAATGTCCATGTCCTTACGTGGTCCGGCACCAACCGCCTCGGTGAAGAACGAGATGCCGATGCCCATGAGTTCGCCGCGCTCACGCTTCTCGGCCTGTTCACGACGAAGTTCTTCGTAGCCCGCCATGTCCATGGCCTTGCGCATCGCCGGCTCATAATTGCCGGAGTCATAAACCCAACCGGTCTTTGACTCGTACGGGAACTGCTCCGGTTGGATGAAGTTCTTCAACCGCAACTCGGCCGGGTCCATCTCCAATTCGTACGCGAGACAGTCCACGATGCGTTCCACGAGATAGACCGCTTCAGTGATGCGGAACGAGCAGGCGTAGGCAACGCCGCCTGGGGCCTTGTTTGTGTAGACGGCCTGCATCTTGCAGTAGGCGGCATCGATGTCGTAGCTGCCGGTGAAGACCCCGAAGAATCCAGCCGGGTACTTGGTGGGCGCGGCCACGCCGTTGAACGCACCATGGTCAGCGAGCACGTTGGTGCGGATCGCCTGGATTTTGCCTTCCTTCGTGGCGGCAATCTCGGCTTCCATCACGTAGTCACGGGCGAAGCCGGTGCTGACGAGATTCTCCGTGCGATCTTCCATCCACTTGACCGGCTTGCCGATCACGAGAGAGGCGACGATGGCACAGACGTAGCCCGGGTAGATGGGCACCTTGTTACCGAAGCCACCGCCAATGTCCGGAGCGATCACGCGAATCTTGTGCTCGGGCAGACCGGCGACCAACGCGTAAACCGTGCGGTGCGCGTGGGGCGCCTGCGTGGTGCACCACAGCGTGAGCTGACCAGAGACACGCTCAACGTCGGCAACCGCTCCGCAGGTCTCCATGGGAGCCGGGTGCACTCGGGGGTAGATGATTTCTTCCTTCACCACCACGTCGGCGTTGTCGAACACTGCCTTGGTGGCTGCCTCGTCGCCGGTTTCCCAGTCGAAGATGTGATTGTCGGTCTTGCCTTCGAGGTCATCACGAATGATGGGCGTTTCCGGATCCATCGTCTTGCGCACATCGACGACAGGGTCGATCCACTCGTAGTCGACCTCTATCAACTCAAGAGCGTCACGGGCACTGTAGCGATCTTCAGCGACAACGAAGGCAACTTCCTGGTGCTGGAAGCGAACCTTGTCGGTGGCGAGAACCGCCTGCACGTCATTGGACAGCGTCGGCATCCAAGCCAGACCCTGCGCGGCGAGATCTTCGCCGGTGATGACGGCAACAACCTTGGGGTGAGCCTCGGCGGCGGACTTGTCGATGCTGACAATTTTGGCGTGCGCCATTGGCGAACGGAGGATGGCGAGGTGCAACATGCCGGGGAGTTGGACGTCGTCCACGAAGTGGCCCATACCTCGGATGAGGCGGGGGTCTTCTTTGCGGCGAAGGTTGCCGAAACCAATGGGACGTTCTTCGTCAGACGCCGCTCCGAGGGCTCCGTCTACCGGGGGTGCGGGTTCAGTGGTTGTCATGAGGAGCTCCCGATGGTGACGGCGGACTCATGGTTGGCAGCCCATTGGATGGATCGGACGATGGTGGAATAGCCGGTGCAGCGGCAGATCTGACCAGAGATGGCTTCGCGGATGACGCCTTCGCTTGGGTTCGGATTGTTGTTGAGCAGAGCTCGAGCGGTGAGCATCATGCCCGGGGTGCAGAAGCCGCACTGCAGGCCGTGACACTGCATGAAACCTTCCTGCACCGGGTCAAGCACGCCGTCCTGTTCCAGCCCTTCCACGGTGGTGACCTCGTGGCCACCGGCCATGGCGGCCAGCGTGGTGCACGACTTGACGGGTTCACCGTCAATCAGCACAACACAGGTTCCGCAGTTGCTGGTGTCGCAACCCCAGTGGGTTCCCGTGAGGCCAACCTGATCGCGCAGGAAGTGAACCAGAAGGTGACGAGGTTCAATCTCCTCGCTCACTTCGGCTCCATTGATGGTCATATTCACCTGCATGTCAGGCCTCCTGTCCGGTTGCACGTGCGACGGAACGACGGAGCGCCCGCTTGGTCAATTCCATGGCGAGGTGACGCTTGTAGGCGGCGCTTCCTCGTTGATCGGTCTGGGGTTCACAGTTGGCCGCGGCCAGATCTCCCACTGCCTGGTAGAGCTCATCGGAGGGAGCGGCGCCCTGCAGCAGTCCGGCCACCGCATCAATGGATGTGGTGTTCGGCCCAACTGCAGCCAGGCCGACTCGGCCGTCGGCAATAGTGGCGCCGTCCATCCAGACCGCAGCGCCCGCCGAGACAACGGCCCAGTCGCCGGCTCGGCGCTCGACCTTCTCGTAGGCGCTGCCGCCGTTGGGCTTGAGCGGGATGCGGATCTCCGTGAGCATCTCGGCGTCACCAACAGCGGTCTCATAGGGGCCGACGTGGAAGTCATGCATGCTGACGACACGCTCACCGCTGGTGTTCTTGATCACACACGTGGCATCGAGAGTGGAACACACGGCCGACAAATCCTCAGAAGGGTCGGCCTGGCAGAGCGAACCGCCCAGCGTGCCCCGGTTGCGGACCACAGGATCGGCAATGACCTCTTCGGCGTCTCGGAAGATGGGGAAGTGTGTCTTCAGCAGCTCAGAATCGAGAAGGTCCTTGTGGCGAGTCATGGCACCGATACGAATCTCGGCTCCCTCCTCACGGATGTAGAAAAGCTCCTCACAGTCGTTGATGTCGATCAGGTATTCGGGATTTGCGAGCCGGAGCTTCATCATGGGCAACAGGCTGTGCCCTCCGGCGATGAATCTCGCCTCGGCGCCAAGCCGCTCACGGAGCGCGATCGCATGATCCACGCTTGTCGCGCGTTCATATTCGAATGGTGCTGGAACTTGCATTGAGACCCCCCTGAGTCATTCCACTGTCCTGCTTATCCCTATGGGTGCTGTTTCGTCAATGGACACTTAAGTGATCACTTAAGTTGGTTGTGTGACCCCAGCCCAGCTCCGAGCCTTCGCCGCAATTGTCCGCCACGGTTCGGCTCGAGACGCAGCGGCTGAGTTGCAGGTCAGCGAAGCTGCCATCTCGTCACACACCTCGGCGCTGCGCAAGGAGTTGGGCGACCAGCTTTACCGCCGCACGGGCTCCGGGCTCGCATTCACGCCGGGTGGATTGCGTTTGGCCACCCGCGCAGTGGAGATGCTGGGCCTGCAGGACCAGACCATCAGTGAGGTCAACGCTGCTGCGAACGGTCAACGCCTCCTTCGCCTGGCAACCACAAGCCTGTTCGCCGAGTTCGCCGCGCCGGGATTGCTCGAGTTGTTCAAGACCCGGGCCGACGACCTCGCTGTGGAGATGAGTGTGTACCCGGGGGTGCAACTCGACGCACTGCTCGCCTCGCGCCAGGCCGACGTGATTGTCGGCCCGTCGCTGGGCAACGCTGAGCTTGGCTTTCGCACCCGCGACTTCCTGAAGTATCAGATGGTCCTCGTGGTTGGCGGGCGTTATGACCTGGCCAGGTCCACCCGTGTCTCACCTGCGGCGCTCGCAGCAAAACCCTGGCTGCTCGGCCCAAGCGCAATCGAGGAGCGAGGTGCGACCGCGGCGCTCTTGCGACGCTTCGCTGTCCCCGAAGACAACCAGCGGATCTTCCAAAGCCACGCCGCGGCAATTGCGGCAATCGAAGCGGGCGGTGGCGTCGGCGTTGTGCCTCTGTTTCGCGTTCAGGGGGCCATTGCGGACGGCCGGCTCCAACGCGTGTCAACTGTGGGCGACAGCGCATCTGGCGTCTGGGCCGCATCGACACTCCAAGCAATGCAAGCGCCGCCCGTGGCATCGGAACTGCTTCGGTTCATGACCACGCCTCGAGCCACCCAGGCCATGCTCACGGGCTCGGGCGCCAACATCGGTCACTTCAAACCCAGCGTCCACGTCACCCTTTGGAGCTGACGGCGATTTGCCGAACAGTGTCTGCCATCACTGCGGATTGCAGAAGGCATTCCACGCGTGAAAGACGGCACTGCGCCAGCGCATCCGGGCCGACAGCGAAGTGTGTCGACGGCACGAACAATGAAAGAAGGCGGATGGACAACATCCGAGAGCCAGCAGGCGGTGGGTCTGCGCTCACCAAACAAAGGATGGACAACTCATGGACTCGAACGATCACACAGAACCGGGAACCTCGGCACCCGAGCCAACAAGCACCGGCCAACCAAACGAGGCCTCAGCATCGCAACCACCTACCAGCGCCACGACGGCTGACACGGTGTTCACCGCTACCGGGCTCGAAGTCGCCACGTTCGGCGACCGAGCGATGGCAGCACTGGTCGACTTCGGCCTCGTCCTCGCGGCATACATTCCGGTGTTCATCATCTCCAACATCGTTGGAGCCGTCAGTTCAATTCTCGGACTGCTCGTCTCCTTCGTGGGCTTCATCGCCGTGTGGGGGGCGGCCGCATACGTTCTGGGTTGGTTGCCCGGTCTAACCGGTCAGAGCCCCGGCAAGCGTGTCATTGGTTTGCGGGTGGTCAGTGGTGAGGACGGCGAGGTCCTGGGCGGCGCAAAGCACCTCGTCCGAACGTTGATTGGCGGGTTCCTCAACGGCCTTGTCTGCTTCGTCGGCTGGCTCTGGCCATTGTTCGACAAGCAGCGCCAAACCTGGGCCGACAAGCTGGTCACCAGTCAGGTTGTGAAGCACCCCAAGGGCAGCTTCCTGCCGATCTTCCCTGATGGCAACCCCTTCTAGTCACATCAGCGCCAGTCACATCAGCGCCAGTCACATCCGGGCCGGTCACGAAAGAAATCTGCTTCGGCCGTCTACGCCTGGAACAGCTGCCGCGATTACCACAACACTTCTGGTGGCAACAGCGGGGCGCGGCATTCCCCTTTGCCCGCTCCGCGTTGCCACCGGACATGCCTGTCCGGGTTGTGGGCTCACCCGGGCAATTGCGGCTGGCCTTCGCGCAGACGTGGCAAAGTCGCTGGCGTATCACCCGCTGGCCCTCGCCGTGGTCGCACAGATCGTGCTGTATGTCCTTGTGCAGTCGGCCGGGCTGAGCGCACGGACGCGAGCTCGGCTGCTCCCTGCGGCGTTGACGGCAAACCTTGTTGCCTTCACCGGGGTCTGGCTGACCCGGTGGCACCTGGGCCTCCTGGACATCGTGCTGGCGACCTGATCACCGAACGCAACGAAGCGCCTTCACGTGAGCGTCATCTGCGCCGACATCTCGGTCTGGAGCCAGGTGCTCAAGGCGGCGGCCGCATCAGTCGCAGGCGCGTCGGCGCAGGTGAACAGGCGGAAGGGAGAGTCGGTCTCCACCGCCTCACCGAGGGCGACCAGTCGGCTGGCATCGACGAGATCCGCAACGATGTGCACCCATCCGAGTGCAACGCCCTGGCCGTCGAGCGCCGCCTGCAGCACGAGCGAGTAATCGTTTGATGCGTAGCCCGTCAGGTTGGCCGGGGTCTTCCGGTTCACCGCGCCGAACCATCGACCCCAATCAAAGCGCGTGACGTACCGTTCAAGCAGGGTCAGCAGCGGCGCCTCAGCGAGGGCATCTGCCAGCTCAGACTGCGTGGACCACGACCCAAGCGCAGCCGCAACAGCAGGCGTCGCAACCGGAACCACCCGTTCCACACAGAACTCAACAGACGTGAGACCGGGCGAGTCGACCTGCCCAAGCGGAATCCAAAGATCTGCGTCGTCACGCCCCACTCCTGAATCACCATCTGTGGTGAGCACCCGCAGGTCAACATCGGGGTGCCGTCGTTTGAAGCCGGGGAGTCGAGGCATCAGCCAGAAGCTGGCGAGTGAACTACTCACAGAGAGCGTGACCGTCTCGTCAGCACGCTGGCGTTGAATGTCCTGCACCGCTCGATCAATTGCGGCGTACGAACGCGACGCTGTCTCATACAACTGCTCGCCAACTCCGGTCAGGGTCACACCGCCGTGGGATCGATTGAACACGGGTGCGCCAAGTGCGTGTTCCAGCTTCGTGACCGCATGACTCACGGCCGGTTGGCCGATCGCCAGTTCGCGCGCGGCCGCACTCAGGCTTCCGCGATGCGCAGCAGCAACAAAAATTCGCAACATTCGGTCGGTCCATCGAAGATCCTCGACCGGATCGCTACCGGGGTCATTACTTTGATTCATGGACACATGACGAAGATAGCGGATTGTCAGCGAAGGGTTCCTCGGTCACCATGAACCCAATACATGGAAAGGTCTCGTTTGAGTAGCAACTCTCTCCCTGCAACTGGCGCTCTCCCTTCAATCGGGTTTGTCGGGCTCGGCAACATGGGCGGCCCGATGTGCGCCCGCCTCGTGTCCGCCGGATACGACGTGATGGCGTTCGATATCAACCCGGACGCTCTTGGCGCCGCCGTCGAAGCTGGCGCGGTAGCGGGAGAATCGGCAACGGCGTGTGCTGCACAGGCCGAACTCTTCATGACGTCACTCCCCCGCCCCGACCATGTTGCGAGCGTGATGACCGGGCCCGACGGAGCGCTCGCCGCCATGCAACCGGGTTCCATATGGGTTGACCTGACCACCAACCGCAAAGAGTTCGTGGCCGAGCTTGCGGCCCAGGCGCCCGAGGGAGTTCGAGTTGTCGATGCGCCAGTCACCGGCGCCGTGGATGGAGCTCGCCAGGGCAGGCTCACCCTGTTCATCGGGGGCGGGGCCGATGCCGTGGCCACCGCACGGAAGCCGCTGGATCATCTGGGGCTCGTCATTGAGTGCGGGCCGCTTGGCACGGGAAACGTGGTCAAGCTCGTCACGAACCAACTCTGGTTTGTAGCTGCCGCCGCGATCGGCGAGGGATTTGCTGCCGGGACAGCCAACGGGGTGGAACTCGGTGTGCTGTGGCATGCCATCAAAGAAAGCGTTGGCGACAGCTTCGTCGCCCGTCACGACGCGCCGAGTATCTTCGCCGGTCACTACGATCCGTCCTTCAGCCTCGATCTCTGCCTCAAAGATCTCGGTCTCGTTCGGGAACTCGAAGCAGCTGTTGGCACGGACCTGCCGATGACCGCAGCAGCCCACGAGACGTTCCAGCGGGCTGCCGACCGTTACGGCACGGATCAAGGCGAACTCCACGTGGCGAAACGCATTGAAGACGACGCCGGCCTGTCCTTCCGCCTTGAAGGCGACTGGACCCCGCACTGGGAGAAGTGAGAGTGAGCAACAACATGACGCAAGACGCAATCAAACCACGGTGGACGCTCGCTGATCTGGTTGACCTGGACCGGTACCCAATCCATCAGCCTGATACGGATGCTTGCCGAGCCACGGTTGATGAGGCACAAACCGGTCTGCGTTCTGTCGGTTGCGCGGTGATCAAAGACCTTCTGAAACCCGATGCGGTGCGTCAGCTCAACAACGAGATCGTCGCCCGGAAGCACACCACCCACTTCTCCACCCAGGTCATCAATCCCTACTTCCACATGAGTGCCAACGCGGACTATCCGGAGCGACATCCGGTCAACACGTTCCTTGAACGCTCAAGTGGGTTCATCCCCGGCGATTCCTGGGATGACCAGTGCGCAACGGATGCGCTCTTTCGGGCCCCGGAGCTGGCGGCGTTCATGGCGGACTGCCTGGAGATCCCGGCGATGCACTGCTACGCCGACCCTCTGGCCGGACTGACCGCAAACATCCTCGACCCGGGCCAGCAGTTCACGTGGCATTTCGACACCAACGACTACGCCGTCACCGTGCTTGTTCAGGAGGCCGACGAAGGCGGACTGTTCCGCTACCACCCTGGCATCCGATCCGCCGAGAACGAAGGCTTCGACGCCATCCAACGGGTGCTCGAAGGTGACGACGAAGGCGTGCACACGCTGGACCTTGCGCCGGGTGATTTACAAATCTTTCGGGGCCGCCACTCGCTTCACGCAGTGACCCGAGTCCCTGCAGCGTCACGTCCTCGACACGCGGCGGTCTTCGCCTACACCGCAGAGCCGGGCGTCATTGGACGCCTGGAGCGAACCCGTCAGCTTTTCGGACGGGTACTTCCTGCTCACGAGGAAGCGGAACGCCAACGGGTGCGCTCCGATGCTCTCATCGACTGATGGCCCGCCGAGGAAGAAAGCGATCAACTGCGGCCGAGCCGGTCATCCGTCAACTCCCCTGGCGACAGGTGGAGAACCACCACGGCGCCTTTCCGATTCTCGAGGCTGAAGGGGTGGTCGCCATTCACGACGCATCGCTTCGCGTTCTGGAGGAACTCGGCATCGAAGTGTGGTGCGAAGAGGCTCGGCAGTTGTTCGCCGATGCGGGCGCCATAGTTGACGGCGAGATGGTCCGCGTAGGACGAGACATCATCGAGGAGATGGTGGGTCTCGCGCCCAGCACGTTCACACTCACCTCCCGCAACCCGGACAAGGCGCTCAACATTGGCGGCAACCGGATGGCCTTCGGTCTGGTTGCCGGCCCTCCGTCTGTTCACGACGAGGTGAACGGTCGCCGCTCGTCAAACATGGATGACTACTGCAACTTCATTCGGCTCGCGCACTACTTCAATGCGATCCACATCATCGGCAACCAGGTGTCGTCGCCCATGGAACTGCCTGCGAACAACCGGCACCTCGATGCGTACAACGCAAACCTTTCCTTGTCAGACCTGAGCTACCACTGCCTCTCCATTGGGCGCGGTCGTGCCGTCGACGGCATCAAGATGATGGCAATCGCCCGCGGCATCTCGCTGGAGGAGATGGCCGCTTCCCCCGGCGTCTCCACCATCATCAACGTGAACTCGCCACGCCGCTTCGACGAGGAGATGGCGAAGGGTCTGATGGCCATGAGCGAACATGGCCAGGTTGTTTCGGTGACGCCATTCACACTCATGGGCGCAATGACGCCCACCACCCTGGCCGCTGGCCTCACGCAACAGAACGCGGAGGCGCTCTTCGGCCTCGCTCTCACCCAACTCACCCGACCCGGTGCCCCCGTGATGTACGGATCGTTCACGTCGAACGTGGACATGCGATCGGGTGCACCAGCCTTCGGCACGCCCGAGCATGCGAAGGCGAACATCGCATCGGGCCAGCTCGCCCGCCATTACAACCTGCCGTATCGCGCATCGAACTCCAGCGCTTCCAACGTGGTGGACGCGCAAGCCGCCTACGAGACGCAGATGTCGTTGTGGGCGTGCGTCCTCGGCGGAACGAACCTGATCTACCACGCCGCCGGGTGGATGGAGGGCGGCCTGCAGGCCAGCTACGAGAAGCTCGTTCTCGACGTTGAGATGCTTCAACAGATGATGGAGTTCATGACGCCGATCGACCTGTCCGAAGAGGCCTTCGCCTTCGACGCCATGGAGCGCGTCCCCACCGGTGGCCACTTCTTCGGCGACGAACACACCATGGCCCGCTACGAGAACGCGTTCTACCAGCCGATGCTGTCGGACTGGCAGAACAACGGAGCGTGGCAGGAGGCCGGCTCGCTCACCGCCACGCAGCGCGCCACCAAAATCTGGCAGACAGCTCTGGATGACTACGTCGAACCCACGCTCGAACCGGCCATCCGCGACGAACTCGACGAATTCATCGCCCATCGCAAAGAAGCCATTGGTTCCAACGAGCCCTGACTGTCGTTCGATCGGTCAGCAACCAAGAGGCTTGCCGACGGCGTCCTCGCTTTAGGGGGCTCCGCCACAAGCAAACTTGTTGCTTCCCGAACCTCCCCCACACGCCGTGCACCGTCCGGCTACGTTCCGTCGATGGGCGCGATAATGTCGGTCATGCTTGGAGCAGAGTTCGATCGCCTTTACACGCTGACCGGGGTCAAGTGGACCGATGATCCGCGACCGGGTCACATCCCGTCCTGGGTTGCGGACATGGACTTCGAAATTGCGCCGGAGATCAAGGCGGCCATGCAGGCGGTGCTTGACCGTGGCGACACCGGCTACAACTTCGACGCCAGGGACAGGCTGCCCCGCGCGTGGGCCGACTGGCAGGAGAAGCATTTCGGTTGGCGGCCGCCGGAAGACGAGATCATGGTCTTTACCGCCACGCTCAACTGCCTGAACCTCGTGATGGAGTTCATGACCGAACCGGGCGACGGCGTGGTCGTGTTCACGCCCATCTACTACCCGTTCCGAGCGATCACCGAAGACAGTGGCCGACGCATTGTGGACGTGCCGCTCGACGGACCCGACTGGCGCTTTGACCCGGAGCGTTTCGAAGCGGCCATTGATTCGGACACGAAACTTGTGCTGTTCTGCAACCCGCATAACCCGCTTGGCCGGATGTTTGACCTCGAAGAACTCACTGCATTCGCTGAGGTCGTCGAGCGCCGAGACCTCATGGTCATCAGCGATGAGATATGGGCCGATCTCATCTTTGATGGCGACCACATCCCCATGTGGGATCAGTTCCCAGCGATTCGTGAACGTGTCATCACCCTTGGCTCCGCCAGCAAGACGTTCAACCTCGCTGGCATGCGGACGGCCATCGCCCACATCGGCGACCCGCGGGTGCGGGACAGATTCGCGAAACTCTCGCAGCACTTCGTTGCCGGGCCGAACACCGTCGGGGCGGAGGCGAGCCTCGCCGCCTGGACGCACGGGCAGCCGTGGCTCGACAGGACTCGAAGGCAACTTCAGACAAATCGCGATCACCTTGTGAAGCGGGTTCGGGCCGACCTGCCCGGCGCCACCATCACCCCGCCCGAGGCCACATACCTCGCATGGGTGGACCTTGCCGACACACCGCTTGGTGAAAGCTCCACCGGCGAACGTCCGGCAAACCTGCTTCGCGCTCAGGCGAACATCGGCGTGCACGACGGATTCAAATTCTGTCACGGGTCCGGCTCGTGCGTGCGGATCAACTTCGCTACCAGCCCGGCAATTCTCGATGAACTCATCGATCGCATGGCAGCTGCGATGCAGAATCATCAGTAGCGATGCAGGCCCAGTAACACCAGCACCAGAGGAGCACACCATGACTGAGCAGACGGTGAGCATCCGACCAAGCGACGGAGCGATCGACTGGCCGGAGACACTCGCCCGCCTCAATGCAGTGTTGCGGATTCGGACCACCCCCATCGGGATGAAGATGTTCGCCACTGAGGATGAGATGGCAGCCGTTCCAAAGATCCGCCGCCCAAAGGATGTCCACACCGCCGACCAGATCGTGTCGATGGCCTCACGTTTGAATTGGACCGTCGGCATCACCGGCGAAGACCTGGTCGGTGCGCAATGCCAGGCTGTGCTCGGGCTCGGCGGCCAGGACGAAGCGTGGTATTCCGGCCAACACATGGCCGGAGTCTGGTTCGAAGACGCCGAGGGCGCTGCCATTCACCAGGAGGCGATGCACGTCGTTCCGATCGGCAGGTTTCAAGCCATGGCCGTGTCGCCGTTGTCGACTGGCCGCCTCGCTCCACCCGACATCTGCATGATCTACGCCACGCCCGGACAGATGATCATTCTCATCAACGGACTGCAATGGTCCGGGTACAAGAACTTCGAATGGGGATGTGTCGGCGAATCGGCCTGCGCCGACTCGTGGGGACGCGCCCTGTCCACCGGCGAACCAAGCCTGTCCATCCCCTGTTACGCAGAGCGCCGATACGGCGGCGTGCAGGACGACGAGATGCTGATGGCACTCAGCCCCGGGCATCTGCTGCAATCCATCGAAGGTATGGAGGCGTTGTCACGCAACGGCTTCCGCTACCCCATCCCGCCCTACGGCATTCAGACCGACGCCCGCGCCGGCCTGGGCGTCAGTTACAGCTGAACGCTGACGAAAACGGTGCTGGGGCTGTGCAGCATTCCCCCCGAACGGTGCACAGCCCCAGAGCTCCCATCGTTGCCGACAAGAGCAGATTGATTTGATGCTCAGCGGCTGCTGAGCTCGTCACGTCTGATCAACTGATCAGAACTGATTCATGGTGTTGTCTTCGCCACCGGCCTTCAGAGCCTGGTCGCCGGAGAAGTACTCCTTGTGATCGTCGCCGATGCTGGATCCGGCCATGTCCTGGTGCTTGACGCACGCAATCTCCTGGCGGATCTCCTGGCGCTGCACACCCTTGACGTAGGCGAGCATGCCCTGCTTGCCGAAGTACCCGGCGGCAAGGTTGTCCGTGGACAAGGCGGCCGTGTGGTAGGTGGGCAGCGTGATCAGGTGATGGAACATACCGGCGTCACGGGCCGCGTCTGACTGGAAGGACTGGATGCGGTTGTCTGCTTCGGCGCCGAGTGCAGTTCCGTCGTAGTCCGCGTGCATGAGCTGGTCGCGGCTGTACTCAGCCATGTCCTTGCCCTCTGCAGTCCAGTCGTCGAAGACCTGCTGGCGAAGATTGAGCGTCCAGTTGAACGACGGCGAGTTGTTGTAGACGAGCTTGGCGTCGGGCACCGTCTCGCGGATCTCGTTCACCATGGCGGCGATGTCGCCAACGTTCGGGGTTGCGGTCTCGATCCAGAGCAGATCAGCGCCGCCCTGAAGACTGGTGATGCAGTCGAGCACGACACGTGCTTCGCCGGTGTTCTCCTTGAACGAGTACAGGCCGTTCGGAAGACGGGTCGGGCGGACGAGCTTGCCGTCCATGCGAAGGGCAACTTCGCCCTCGTTGAGGTCGTCCACGGTGACTTCCTCGGTCTCAAGAAACGCGAGGTACTTGCTGGCGAGATCGCCGGGAGCTTCAGAAACAGGAAGCTTCTGGGTGAGGCCGGCGCCGAGGGAATCGGTGCGGGCGACGATCACTCCGTCCGGCACGCCGAGCTCAAGAAAGGCGTACCGCACGGCGTTGATCTTCGCGAGGAAGTCTTCGTGCGGCACGGTGACCTTGCCGGCCTGATGTCCGCACTGCTTGGCGTCGGAGACCTGATTCTCGATCTGGATGCAGGCAGCACCTGCCTCAATCATCTTTTTGGCCAGCAGGTACGTGGCCTCTTCGTTGCCGAAGCCGGCATCGATATCAGCGATGATCGGCACGACATGCGTTTCGAAGTTGTCGATGGCACCAAGAGCAGCTGCTTCGGCATCAGCGTCGCCGGAGGCTTTCGCGGCATCCAGGTCATGGAAGAGGTGGTTGAGTTCGCGGGCGTCAGCCTGCTTGAGGAAGTCGTACAGCTCACCGATGAGCGACGGCACGGCGGTCTTCTCATGCATGGACTGATCGGGAAGCGGACCAAACTCGGAGCGCAGCGCGGCAACCATCCAGCCGGAGAGGTACAGGTAACGCTTTGAGGTGGTGCCGTGATGCTTCTTGACGGCAATCATCTTCTGCTGGCCGATGAAGCCATGCCAGCAACCGAGGCTCTGGGTGTACTGGGTTACATCCGCGTCGTACTCGGCCATGTCCTTGCGCATCAGCGCCGCGGTGTAGCGGGCGATGTCAAGACCGGTGTTGAAACGGTTCTGCAGCTTCATGCGGGTGGCGTGCTCGGGGCTGATTGACGACCATGCGTCGCCCTTTTCCTGCCGAAGCGAGGCAAAGCTCTCCATGTCGGACATGTAGGTGCTCATGGTGTCTCTCCTTTAAAACGAAAATCGTTCGGGGTGATGTGGGTGATGCCTTCAGTTTCGGCAAGGAACAGCAGTATTTCAACGCAGTTGGCCTCCGAATGAGCTGAATACTTGGCTGCAAGGTGAAGAAAGCCACTTCTTCCGTGCTTGTATTCGACTTGTTTGGTCCAAAAACCGACCGAATGTCTTGTTTTTATGAGGTTGAGAACAACGACCAGCAGTACTGGGACGGCACCGCCTGGACCGAAAACCGAGCCCCGTAGCCCACAACTTGTAACGCTTCCTCTGAGGCAACACAGGATCCCCAGGGCCTCGACTTGTAACGCTTCCTCTGAGGCAACACAGGATCCCCAGGGCCTCGACTTGTAACGCTTCCTCTGAGGAAACACAGAGCCTGTGCTGTGCGGTGATGGATACCGAGCATCAGCTGCTGACAAGATGATCGAGGTTCTCGAACCAAAGTGGATCGCCTGCTTTGAGCGCTGCAATTGTCGGGCGTGCAGCCAAACGACCTGATTGGCGTGCTGACCATCCACCCGAGAATCCAGAAGCGCTCATCGACCACATCCGAGGCGTATAGCTGAGGGCGCAATGCGGAGGCCGCGGCGCGCTGGCGCCGCGACGCTGCTTGACTGGGAACGTGACCGAAAGCCACAACGACCGATACCCACGGATCTGCCCCCACACCATCAACCGAACCCCGATGCGGATGCGCTGGTTGAACCTGACCATGTTGCACTGGCGCTATCCGGTGCAAGAGGTGCAGGCTCTCGTCCCGCCCGAGTTCACCGTGGAGAGTTTCGACGGCTCCGCCTGGGTTGGACTGGTCCCGTTCGAGATGGAAATCGACATTCCCTTCGCACCCGAGATGAAGTCCATCCTGCACTTCCCCGAGACCAACGTCCGAACCTACGTGCACGGCCCAAGCGGTGAGCCGGGCGTCTGGTTCTGGTCACTTGAAGCGTCTTCGCTACCGGCCGTGGTAACCGCCCGCTCCGCCTATCAGGTGCCGTACTTCTGGTCCGACATGTCGGTTGATCGAGTTGATTCGTCCGGGAGTGCCGCCACGGCGGACACGTCCGGCCCCGGGCACCGGCTTCGCTACGAGACCAGGCGTCGGTGGCCGAAGCCAACCGGGGTAACGTCGAACGTTGTCGTCGAAGTGGGCGACGCAATCCTTGAAGAAGAGACAACCGAACTCGACAACTTCCTGACGTCGCGATGGGCGCTCTACGGCGCCGCGTGGAACTTCCGGTCCTATGCGCCCATGTTCCACGAGCCCTGGCCTCTGTATGAAGTGACGGTTCTGCACTGCGACGATCAACTCGTCGCCGCCACCGGCTTGAGCCAACCCGACGACGACCCGATTGTCCACTACTCCCCGGCCGTGAACGTCAGGTGCGGATGGCCCGGACGCGCGTGAACAACAGCAGCTCTGAACTCATCACACTCGCCGTCGTCCACTCAGGCGAAACCCGAGAGTGATGCGAGTCGATCGCCGCAGAACCGGTTCGGTGGCGGTTGCGACGCAGTGAAACCTCGCGCACTCAAACCCTGCCCACTCAAACCCTGCCCACTCAAACCCTGCCCACTCAAACCCTGCCCACTCAACCTGGTGCTGGCGCACCACGCTCGCCGTCAGCCTCGACGGTCGTTGAGAAAGGGGTACTTCGACCGCACGTGCTGCACACGTGCTGCAGTGGCGTCAGCAAAGATGGTTGTCTCATCGAACTCCGCATGAGCGAGGAGCTCACCGAACGGGTCGATGATGCTGGCATCACCGGCGTAGGGCAGCCTGCCGCCAAGGCCCACCCGGTTGGTAGCCATCATGAACGCCTGGTTCTCGATGGCACGAGCGCGCAGCAGCGTCTTCCAATGCTCGCGGCGAGACTCGGGCCAGTTCGCCACGACGACGTACAGATCGGTGTCGTGGGCGAGCTTCCAGAATTCATCGGCAAAGCGCAGGTCATAGCAAATGAAGAAGCTGACCCGCAGACCGCCGATGTCCAACGTGAGCGGCGTATCGCCGGAGTTGTAGTTCTCGTGTTCGCCGGAATAGGAGAACGGATAGATCTTGGCGTAGCGGTGCACGTCCCCGGACGGCGATGCCACCACCAGTTGATTGAACGGCAGGTCCTGACCTTCGGGCCGCTCGGGCAACGACCCGCATACCCACGCGCCGGTCAGCTGAGCCTGCTCCAGCAGGAACCGGGTGCTCGGGCCGTCGACAGGTTCAAAGACCCGCGTCGTGTCCATGGAGAAGCCCCACGAGAACATCTCTGTCAGGGCGATCAGTTCTGCGCCTTCGTCCGCCGCCTCCTTGATCTTCGGAGCCAGACGCTCAAAGTTGGCCTGTGGATCTTCCCAAACAATGTCATGCTGCACAGCCGCAATCTTCATGCGCCGATGCTACGCCACCGACACATTCGGCAGAGCCGACGGGCCGGGCCGGTTGGCAATCGGGTTGCGCTCGCATGCAGAGCAGACATCTCTTCGAAGGTCGTCTCGCCGAACTCGGCGAGGCGGGGAACGGGAAGAGGTCAATCACTCACGAACGGGCATCTCGTTTTTCATTGGCCAGGTCCTGCGCCCGCTGCAGCGACGCATGCAGTTCGGCCGAGAAGTCATCGCGCAGCGATCGCGTGACACGTCCGCTCGGCGAGAACGGGGGCTCGATCACATCGCCCACAACCATCTGCACACGGGATGGTCTGGGGAACTTCGCTCCGGGCGGCAGCGCCTCTTCCGTTCCCGCAAGTCCGACCGGAACTACTCTGGCGCCGGTCTTCGCTGCCAGATACGCAACGCCGTCGAACACGTCGGCCACACCCCGACCAGATTGTCGGGTGCCTTCCGGGAAGACCAGGACCGGCTCGCCCCGATCCAATAACATTCGGGCTGCATTCAACGCATCGCGATCTGCTGCACCGCGCTGCACGGGAAAGGAACCGAGAGCCGCCCACAACCAGCTCAGCACCGGGCCTTTGAACATGGACTCTTTGGCCAACGACCGAAAACGCCGATTCGAACCACCGGAGACCAACAACACGTCGACGTTGGAACGGTGCACCGGAGCAATGATCACTGGGCCGAGTGTGGAGAGCCTGTCCTCGCCTTCCATCTCCATCCGGAAGTAGCGATACATGACGTGGTTCACGAAGATATGCATTGCCGAGTAGATCGCTCGGGCCGGTTTCTTCTCGCCAGCTGCAAGAGTGCGCTCCTGCAGCGTGAGCACAGGGTCTGTGAGCGAATTGGTCCGGGGGGCGGGTGTGGAATCGCCCATCGTCAGCCGCGCGCATTGTTGAGGAGCACGCCACTGGCAATCAACGCCAGCGCGGCAAGTGCCGCAAGCCAGAAGCCAATCCCGGTTCCGACCATGATCTGGCCAACTTCATTGCGGGGCCCAAAGGCCGACCGGAACGTAAACGCATTGATGATGACCAGCAGCAGGGTGCAGCCTCCAATACCGAGCACGCCAACCGCCGCGCCATTCATCCGGCCCTGCGAGGCAACAACGACAAGACCCAGTGAAGCCAGAGCAAACAGCATGAAGATGACGCCATGAGCCAACAGTCCGGGCGCCAACGCCGCATCCCAGTCTGCGCCGGTCAGAAACCAGGGGCCGAGACGATCGAACGCGTTGTATGCCCTGCCTTCAGACGTGGTCATCCACCGGGAGAAGGTGGTGAAGAACAAAACGATTGCGCCGAGATACCCGAGAATCGTGCCGAGCTTCGACGGACTCGTTGCACCCCTGGTGCCCAGCTGCGACTTGGGCCCGGGCTCGGTGAACGTATCGCCATCGGCATTGCGACGGTAGTCGGTCCATTCACTCCCGTCCCACCATCGGTGTCCACCGCGTTTGTCCGGATACCAGCCAGCAGCGGGGTTCTGGTTGTCTTCGACGGTCATATTCCCCACAGTTTGGCACGGACCCGGGGCGCCGTGGTAGTCAACCCGACTCACGGGGAGTTCGCGCTGTCGTCGGTCACGGCCCGACCACAGCTCTGCCACAAGCAGATGTGCCCCACTACAGTCACGACATGGTAAGCAAAATTGACATTACGAGAGACTGGCTCCCTCGCTACACCGGCATGGAGATCGACGAGTTCGGCGATTACGTCCTGCTCACGAACTTCAAGAGCTACCTGACCGACTTCGCCTCCCAGTTCGACGCTGAAATCAAAGGCGAAGACCGCACCTTTCAGGCCGCAACCAACGGCAACGGCCTCACCATGGTGAACTTCGGAATGGGCTCGGCTAACGCTGCCACCATCATGGACCTCCTCACTGCCTGCATGCCGAAGGGCGTGCTCTTTCTCGGCAAATGCGGTGGCCTCAAAGACTCAACCGAGATTGGCCACTTCGTGTTGCCCATCGCCGCCATTCGCGGCGACGGGACCTCCGATCAGTACCTGCCGGAGAAAGTGCCAGCCCTTCCGTCGTTCAAACTTCATAAGTTCGTCTCCGAACGACTCGTTGATGCCGGATTCGACTATCGCACCGGCACCGTCTACACCAGCAACCGCCGAGTGTGGGAGCACGACGAGGACTTCAAAGAAGAGCTTCGTTCGATGTCCGCTCTGGCCATTGACATGGAGACAGCAACCATCTTTGCGGTTGGCCACGCCAATCAAATTGCCCGTGGCGCTCTGCTGCTGGTATCGGACCTTCCTATGATTCCAGAAGGCATAAAGACACAGGAGAGCGACAAATTGGTCACGAAGAGCTTCGCCGCTGATCACCTTCGCCTTGGAATCGAATCGCTGTCACTCATTGGCGAACGTGGCGAGCAAATCCGCCACTTCCACTACTGATATGGCCAATGCCACCGTTACCGGGTCTGTCCGCCTCGTCGCCCTCACATTGGCGGCGCTGCTTTTGATGACCAGCTGCACTCGCTCCGTAGGTGAGGACCCTGAGCCCGCAGCGGCTGAAGATCGCATCATCTCCAATGTCTGGGAAACCGACTCCTCCACCACGCTCGACGTCGGCTGGTTCGCCACCCGCTGCGAGAAGTTCGAGTCGCTCGAAGTGGAAGAACTACCCGACCGCATAAACCTTGTACTCAGCGCCTTCGTCGACTCCGACGACTGCAACGAACCGGGCACCGTCATCGTCGAGGCAACCCTCGCCCAACCCCGGGGCGACCGGCTTGTCTATGACATGAACCCGTTCATCAGAGACACCGTCCTCGTCGAGCCACCGCGCTGATCAGGAGCGCCGCTGATCAGGAGCCGCGCTGATCAGAAGCCGCGCTGATCAGGAGCGCCGCTGATCAGACTGCGTACCCCATGGCCGAGATGACTGTCTCGGCGTACTCGGGGCGACAAATGAGAAGGCCCGGTGATACCGGGTGGTCCTGGTTGAAGGTCAGCTCAGCGCCATTCACGCCAGAGACATGCAGGCCAGCTGCCTGTGCCACTGCGGCAGGCGCGCACACATCCCACTCATGGAGCGGGCCGCCGTGGACGTAGACATCAGCATCACCCATCACCACGAGCATCGCCTTCACTCCGGCGGAGCTGCACGCAGCCAACTCGGCATCGAGTGCCGCTGCCACAATCTGGCCGTCACTGTGGACTCGTGAGCGGCCCGTGACCACGACCGGCCGCTTCCCTCGTTGCGCTGGTACATGCGGAGACAGACCAGTGCTGAAGACGCTGCCTGTCGTGGGCAGCGAAACCGCCCCGGCAATCGGCTCGCCGTCTTCCACGAGCGCCACATGCACGGCCCAGTCATCGGCCCCGCGACCGAAGCTTGATGAACCGTCGAGCGGATCAACAATCCACACCCGTCCGTACTCGAGCCGGTTGCGACCATCGTCGCCCTCTTCGGAAAGGATTGCGTCATCCGGCCGCGCCTTCTGGAGCAGGGCCATCAGAAAGTCGTGGCCCGCTTCGTCGGCCTGTTCTTCGGGCCATCCCCAATGGCGTTGTCGGCCAGAGAACAGATCTTCACGCAGACGCATCAACATCTCGCCGGCCCCTGATGCAGCGCGGGCAGCGAGCGCATGATCATCGGTGCCTTTTGTCACCATCGCAACCTATCTGGCGGTGCGCCACCGGTGCGCACCAGGTGTGCCGTCGGGTGTCTTTTCAGGTCCCAGGCTGCGCCGTGACGAAACCCGAACATGCCTGCTGGTTGCCGAGGTCTTCCTCGGCCTGGTTGTTTGACAATGATTCGGCTTCCTACTTCAACGCACCCACCATGGGGGATGTTCTGAGCCTGTGGCGAAGGATTCCAGTTTGAGTCGATCCGCCAGAATCGTGCTCAATACCCTGAGAAGTGGACGACGAATTCGTTGTACCAGCCAGTGGCGACGGTAAGGGCGAGGACGGTTCCCAGGACGCCGGCTGACATTGCGGCGCCGCCTGAGTCTCGCACGTCTGCAAGCTTCGCCCAGAGCCACGGCAACGCTGCGATTGCAAAGAGCGGAGCGGACACGCCGAGCACGTACGACGCAATCGGTGAGAGGTTGCCGGCTGGGTCGCCGGCGGCGTTGTTCAGTGGTTCGGACAGGTGCTCTCCCACGCAGGGCACCCACAACCAACCAGCGATAAGACCCGAGTAGATCGCCGCGAAACTGACGCTCGACCAGCTGGGCTTCCACGCCGCGAGCAGAACAACGACGGCGAGTCCAGTACCGGCTGCGGCCAGCAGAGCCCCCGATGGTGGCGCCCACCAGAGGTCGGCAAAGCGGGCCCAACCACTCAACGCAGCGGCCGCCCAGAACAGACCAGCAGCAGCTGCCGCTCGCTTCCCGCTGACAAGCACCGGCGCCAAACCGAGCATCGCGAGAGCAAGCGTGCAGCCGAAGCGCAGCGAAGAGAAACCCTCCACCGCCAGGTTGGCGAGCTCAGTCATGGGCCAGCGACCGGTCAGCTGTCAAAGGTTGCGGCGGCGTCGCCGGGACCTTCTTCGAGCAACCAGGCGACCGTTGCTTCGATCTTCTCGTAGGCGCCTTCACCGATGCGATCGAGACGGATAGTGCCATTCTGGTCGACCACATACGTACGGGGCCAGAAGCGGCGGGTTTCCTGCCACGACCGGAAGTTGGTCTTCTCCGTGTCGAGAGCGATGGGCCACGTGACGTTCAGCCGCTCAGCGGCTTCAAGAATGGCCACCGGATCCTTCTCCCGTTCGAACTCCGGAGCGTGCACGCCAACGATCTCAAAGTCATCGCCACCGTAGATGTCATAGACGCGGCTCATGTTGTCCAGGGTGTTCTTGCAGTTGACGCAACCGAACGTCCAAAACTGCACAATGTGGACCTTGCCGTCGAGATCATCCAGCGACTCAATATCGGACTGCAGCCAACCATCCAGGTTGCGCAACTCGCCTTCGGCGCCAAGCACAGGTGGCGCCTCATTGAGCTTCGGACCGTTGAAGCGGCGAGGCGCCTGCTCTCTTGGCGGCGTGACGCTGGCAGGAGCAGCATCAGCAGACTGTTCGACATCAGCATCGACTTCAGCAGACTGCTCGGCGCTTGAGACTGCGGCCTCAACCGGCGCAGTTGCTTCGCCGAGATGATCTTCGCCAGTGTCACGTTGAGCATCAACCGCATCGGGCCGCTCATTGATTGATGACGTGGTGAGGGCAACCTCAGTGCCCTGAGCAGGGTCGTCCGCACCCATTACGGCAAACACCGCAAGCGCGGCCACACCGAGAAGTGCAACGCCAGCAAGCAACCGAGGAAGAAGGTTCATGGGCTTCACCGTAGATCGGACGCTCCGTCCAGCGCCCGAGTGACGTCAGGATTTAAGCAGTGCGCAAGGAGTAGTGGCCAAGGAGTAGTGCCCAGGGAGTAATGCTCAGGGTGTAATGCCCAGGGTGTGACAAGTGCGCAATGTGAGGCATCTGCACGCCGTTTCGCTCATCCGCTAGCGTTTGCCTCGCCATGAAGGACACAGACGAGCCAGTCGCTGCCACCGAATCCGTTACTGACCGGATTACCGATGCACTCTTCGGCGACGACGACAATCCAGAGGGCGAAGAGGGCTTTCGTCTGGAACTCGACGAGATCATCACCAATCTCGATGCGTTCCAACTGCTTCGAAGAAGTGATGAGAGTGCAGCAGGCCTCGTCCTGGAAGAGATTGGCGCGCACTCCGAGGTTGATGCAGACATCGTGCTGGAGCTCGGATCCAAGCGGCCGCTCGGGCCCGACAAGGCGCACCGTTTCCTCGAGGCACATTCCCTGGCCGTCCGGTCCCTGGAGGTGCTGGACCGCAACGGCCACCGATCCATTCCGGTGCCAAACCTCAAGTTTCTCTCTCCGATTGCTGCGTTTCTCGTACAGCTGGTCACGCAATACCTGGTCCGCTCGTATCTGTCGAAGGCAATTGATGAAATGCGCCAGCTCTACATCCGCCGCGAGGCCGCAGCTCTTCCCGGCGATCCGCACCTGCCCCTGCTCACGCGAGCTCGTATCGACGCCGAACGCCTCACACCGGGCTTCAAGAAGAACGCTCTTGGCGTGCCGACCTTCCTCTTTGGTGGAGCGGTGCTGTCCGGGCTCGGCGGTGTCCTCCAGCAGGCGATCGTGGCGGCATCGGGTAACCCGATCATTCTGGTTGTGCTGTTCGTCCTGTTCGTCGGGCTCATTGGTGTTGCCGCCTGGGTGATCATCCACGGCACCGCCGTTGCGCGACGTCGCATCGACCTCACGGCCCGAAAGCCCATGGATGCTCTGTGGCAGACAGTGGGTCGAGCCGGCCATGCACCAAAGGACAACTCGAAGGCCTTCGCTGTCATTGCGCTGGTCCTCACCATCGCCGGATTCGTCCTGGTGCCAATTGGCGCCGTAGCCCTGTTCACGTGGCTGGGCTGAGGAAGACATCAGAGTCTTCGTCACCGGCTCAAGTGGCTTCATCGGGTCCCATGTCCTTGCCGCCCTGCATCGGCATTCCCGCGAGCCAGTCGATGAAGTCATCCGCACTTTCCTGCCGGTTTGGAGATCGGTTTGGAGAAAAGGAGCGGGCGCCAGGTCACTCCAGGTTCCTCAGCGACACGGTGGTGGTCGGTGGGTTTCGCGTCGCTCATGCACACGACGATTCCGCACTCAGTGGTGAGTCGACCTTTGCGAGCTTCGATGCAAGCTTGTCGCCAACCGAAGCGAGGGCGGGCCTGTTCGCCGCCGTCGGCCCAGGATCAGTCCGAGGCTGATTCCCTCGATGCATCGGACCGGTCAGGTAGCGAAACGGGGCCGCAGGGCGCCCCACACCAGATCGGCCATGTAGTCGTAGCCCAGATTGCTGGGATGGATCCGATCAACGGCGAGCGCACCGCTGGCGCCAGGCCAGTCCCAGACCGAGAAAAGGTCCAACCCCCGCTCTTCACCCACCCGGGAGAACATCGAGTTGATCGCACGAGGCCGCTTGCCCGGTCCGCCAAGACGACTCAACAGGGTGCCCTCGGGCAGGGCTTCGGCCACCCGGGTAGCTTCGGTCAGCGCTGGCTCCATACCTCGCCGCCACATCATGTCGTTACTGCCGATGATGCATGTCACCAGGTCCGGTGTTGGCAACAGATTGTCGAGCACAGGTAGCTGCTGATCCAGCACGTCGAGGAAACGACCGCCGCTCATAGCGAGGTTGACGACACGCCACGGTTCGCCGGTCAAACTGCGTAACCGGTTCCGAACCGTGTGCACCCAACCCTGGTTCCAGGCGTCGGCCCCTATCCCCTGCGTAGACGAATCTCCGAGTGCAACCCACAACGGCGCTTCGTCCAGCATTGCTGCGGCCAGTTCGTCGGCGTTGTGGCGATCCCACGCCTGAGCGTAGGGCTCGACCTGCGCGTCAATGGTGGCGATGTGGGGAAGGAAACGGCCGACGAGTCCAGGGATGTTCACGCGTCGCCTGCGTCGCAGGGCGGGGAGCTCAGTTGCCATTCGTTTGAACCTAGTCACGTTCGACCCCAGAGCCCGAATCTGACGTCTCTTATGGCCGGCACCTCATGCAAGCAGAAATTCTCTTGACATTGAGCATTCGCTCAAACATACTTTGAGCAGTTGCTCAATTGAGCGACCGCTCAAATCAACAACCGCTCTCAGAAAGGGCACATCATGAACTTCCTGCTCGTCACCTACGCCATTTACACGGCAGCCGCAATCGCGCTCACCGTTGGCCTCGCTCGAACGCTCTCGCACAACGGCGCTGTCTTCCTCCAAGGCATGTTCGAGGACAATCCGGAAATGGCCAGGGCGATCAACAGCCTCCTGGTCACCGGCTTCTACATGCTCAACCTCGGCTACGCCTTCCTTATCTTCCGCAGCGAAGGCGCCTCCAGCACCCTCGAGGCTACGGAGAATCTGGTTACCAAACTCGGCCTGCTTCTCGCGTCACTCGGTGTCATCCACTTCCTGAACATGACCGTGTTCTGGAAGATCCACAAGGCTGCGGAACGCAAGAACACCTACCCCGTTGCCCCCACCACGATGGTCACGCCGCCGCCGCCCGCGGCTGAGGCCTACCCGACGTACCTCGCAGACGGCGCAGCGCTTTGAGCCAACTCGCTCAACCAGTGCGTGACAGCGGCCCACAGATCCCCCGCCAGCGGTTCACCCTGCTCTACGACGAGTCCTGCGAACTGTGCCGCCGCTGTCGCCACTGGTTGTCCTCGCAGCCAACCCATGTGGACCTGACCTTCCTTGCGTGCGGAGCACCTGAAGCAGTGGAACGCTACGGCGATCTACCCTGGTACAAGATCGAGCTCATGTTGGTGGCCGAAGATGGCCGAGCCTGGATTGGTGCCAGCGCCTTCGTCATGAGTCTGTGGGCAACGGTTCGGTATCGCCCCGCCTCGTATCGTCTCCAGGGCACGCACTTCGCTCCGCTTGCAGAACGGTTCTTCCACGCCCTCTCCGCCAACCGGGGCGTTGTATCTGGGATGCTGTCCTCACACCAGTGTTCCGATGGTTCCTGCACCAGCAACATCAGCACCAGCACCAGCACCTCCAGCGGGACCACCCACTCATGAGAACTGGATCCGCCGTGGCCACACAGTCGAGCTCAGAAAAGCCGTCGAACTCAGGAAACCAAACCAAGCAACGCATTCTCGACGCGACAGTTCGAACGCTGAAAGAGGAAGGCATTGCCGGCACCAGCGCCCGGGCCATCGCCCGAGCCGGGGATTTCAACCAGGCGCTGATCTTCTACCACTTTGACAGTGTCAACGGTGCGCTCATTGCTGCCGTTGCTGACCTGACCCGACAGCGCAAGGAACGCCACGGCGAACGTCTCGGCGCTGCCAGCACGCTCAACGACCTCGTGGACATTGCGCTGGAGTTGCACACCGAAGACGTCGAGATGCACCATATGGCAGCTCTGACGCAGGCAATCGCCGGTGCGTCCGGCGACCCGGAAATGGGCCCGGCGCTGTTCGCCCAGTTGGACCATTGGAGCGAGACGGTTGCCGGCGCAATCGAGCGGGTACTCGGCGATTCTCCTCTCGCTGAACTCGTACCCCATGACGACATCGCCAGAATGATCGGCTCGCTGTTCCTTGGCATCGAACTACTCAATGATCTTGCGCCGGAGCAGGCCGAAAGCGAGCGACTGTTCGAGACACTGCGATCGCTGGCGGCCATCCTGCAGATGCTTATCGACTCGCCGCTGGCTGGTGTTGTGCCCGAACTGCTCGAGAATGCGCAGAAACACGCTCCGTAGTTGAAATGCTGAGAGTTGGCGACACCAACGAACCCGCCACTTCGAAGCACCACCGCTAACGTGTCGTCATGGCTTGGTGGTTGATCGTCCTCATTGTTGTTGGCGTTGCCCTGATCGGGCTCTTCATACACGACGTGACCCAGACCAGGCATACGATCCTGCGCAACTTCCCAATCATCGGGCACCTGCGTTACGCCCTTGAAAGTCTCGGCCCTGAGTTGCGTCAATACATCGTTGCGGACAACGACGAGGAACGCCCGTTCAGTCGGGACCAGCGTCGGTGGGTGTACGCGAGCGCCAAGCAGGAGAACGTCTACTTCGGTTTCGGCACGGACAACGACATCGATCGGGACGGCTACCTCATCATCAAACACTCGGTCTTCCCGAACACCGATCCCATCCCCGAGAATGCTCCCATCCCCTGCGCCAAGGTCCTGGGCGAATGGCGAAACCGGCCGAAGAAGTTCCGCCCGAAGTCCATCGTCGCCACCTCGGCCATGAGCTACGGCTCGTTGTCGGCCCAGGCCACTGAAGCAATCAACCGGGGGTGCGGTCTTTCCGATTCAATGCAGAACACGGGCGAGGGCGGCATCTCTGATTTTCATCGCAAGGGTGGTGACCTCAACTTCCAGTTTGGCACCGGGTACTTCGGCTGCCGCAACAGCGACGGCACATTCAGCATGGACGAGTTGATCAAGTCGGTGAACTCCGCGTCGGTGAAGATGATTGAGATCAAGCTGAGTCAGGGTGCCAAGCCCGGCCTCGGCGGCGTGCTCCCGGCAAAGAAAGTCACACCGCTCATCGCCGAGGCCCGGGGCGTGCCCATCGGGCAGTCCGTATTTTCACCGAATGCGCACAGCGCATTTACTGACGTGGAAAGTCTCATCGACTTCGTCGAGGCCATCGCGGACGCAACCGGGCTTCCGGTTGGCATCAAATCCGCCATTGGCCAGATCCAGTTCTGGGAAGATCTCACCGATGCCATGGTCGCCCGCCAGGAAGGTCCTGACTTCGTCGTTATCGACGGAGGCGAGGGCGGGACCGGTGCAGCGCCGCTCGTGTTCAGTGATCACGTTGCGCTCCCCTTCCGCATGGCCTTCGCCCGCGTGTACTCCATCTTTCAGGCGAAAGATCTGCATCACGATGTGGTGTTCGGCGGTTCCGGCAAGCTCGGCTTCCCCGGTGAGGCGCTCGTCGCCATGACGCTTGGGGCCGACTTCATTGGCGTGGCTCGCGAAGTAATGCTCGCCGTCGGCTGCATCCAGGCGCAGGAGTGCCACTCCGGTCACTGCCCCACCGGCGTCGCAACGCACTCCAAGTGGCTCACTCGTGGCCTTGACCCCACCGACAAGTCCGTCCGGGTCATGAATTACATGGTGAGCCTGCGCGAAGAAATCCTCAAGCTGAGCCACGCGTGCGGCGTGAGCCACCCGGCGCTTGTGCCGCTCAATGCTCTGGAAATGATTGATGCACCGCATGATTCGGGCTCGCTGCTGGATCGCTTCGGCTACGACGTGGATGAAGTGGTGGACCACCGGCTGAGCGCCGAGCAACGTGAGACCATCGACAACATCATGACGGCGAACGCTGACAGGGCCAGCAGCGCTCCCCGCTAAGTCCGCATCCCGCTGAGGCCGTCTCACCGCGAGCGGTCACGCCCTGCTGAGGACCTCATCGACCGCGTCGTCGTAGCGAGGAGCGATCACCGACCAGTCGTACTGACGCATGGATTCGCGCAACCCGCCAAGGTCGGCACGAGCCGCGTCGAGGTTCAACAGCACCTGCTCCAGGCGAACCCGGAGGCCGCCGTCAGGGTAGATCGAACCCGGATGCCACTCCCGAGGAACCACCTCGGGATAGCTCAGTCGGTTGGGAAGCACAGGCACTGCGCCCGCGGCGATGGCCTCAACCACGGAGATGCCGAAGAACTCATGATTCGCGGCGGACACGACCACATCGCTGCGCAGCAGGAGTGACCGGTAGTCACAGCGAGGAAGGTGCCCAACGTGCACCACCCGATCACCCAGATCGTTCTGGACCCGGTCGAACTCCTGGGGGTCAACTCTCTGGTTCTCACCCGCAAGAGCGAACGTGAACGGCACACCGGCATCGGCCAGCTGTACCAGAGCCTGGAACACCGCGCTCGGATTCTTATCGTGGTCCCAGCGCTGATTCCACAATACGAGTGGTGCGGGACCGGGCGCACCTCGCCCGGCGTCAATCAGCGATGCGGTGTCGACGCCCACCGGGTGCACGGAAGAGGCCTGAGTCACGGTGTCGATCAGGTGCGTGTGCTTGTGGTCAGCCTGGTGATTGAGGAACTTCGGGAGCACCTCGAACAGCCCGTCGCGCTGAAACGCCGAGTTGAACCAGATTGCATCAGCAGCCACCATTGCCCGCCAGTTGATGAGGCTGAATCCTTCGTCCGGCTGTTGGGTGGGACCAAGCGGATAGAGCAGCTGGTTCTCGTGCATGTAGAGAACGACCGGCACGTGACCCAGCACCCGTCGCGTGTATCCGAGAAAGCCGGCGAGGTCGATCATGTCGCTCACCACGAGCAGGTCAGGAACGCCATGGTCCCCCACCCATGCCAGCGCATCCTCGGCCAGCGTCACTGCGCCACCTCGCATACGCCATCGCCAGAACTCGGCTTCGTGCGTGACCAGTCCAATGTTGTGACGGCTGTTGGCCACCCAGCCGTCGGCCCAGGACCGATGTGAACCGGAGTAGTACGGCTCGACCAGAAGAATGTTGGTCACAGCATTTGTGGTCACAGCATTTGTGGTCACAGCATTTGTGGTCACAGCATTTGTGGTCACAGCATTTGTGGTCACAGCAGCGACTAGAGGTAGCGGCGTCGAACCCGGCGGCCAACGTCACAGACCACTTCGTAGGGAATGGTGCCGAGCTTTTCGGCGATGTTCTCTGCGGAGATGCGTTCAGTGTCCTGAGCGCCCATCACCACCACAGGATCACCGACCGCAACGTCGCTGTCGGGTCCACAGTCCACCATGATCTGATCCATCGTCACCGTGCCAACAATGCGTCGGGGCTGGTTGCGAATGAGCACCTCACCGCCCAGACGCCAGTAGCTGCGCCGGACGCCATCGGCGTAGCCAATGGGGATGGTTGCGACGACCGTCGCGCGTTCGAACTCGTGGCGATGCCCGTAGGAGATTCGGTCGCCGGGTTGCACCCGTTTCACGAATGAAACCTCCGAGGTCACCGCCATGGCGGGCCGCAGATCCAGGGCGTTCGCCAACGCAGGCGACGGCGCAATTCCGTAAGTGGCGATGCCGCACCGAACCATGTCGAAGTGGCCCCGTCGATGGCCAAGCGCTACAGCCGAGTTGCCGGCATGGACCTTGAAGCCGGTGTGGCCGGCTTCCTCAAGCTTCGCGAGGCCAGCCTCAAAGAGATCGAGTTGTTCATCGGTGGCCGCCGCATCAGGCTCGTCGGCAACCGCGCAGTGTGTCCACACCCCATCAAGGCGCAAGTATGGCTTCTTGGCAATGGCATCGGCCAGTCGCAGCGTCTCATCGGGCGATGCACCAACGCGACGCATGCCCGTGTCCATCAGCAGCTGCACGTCGAGCGGCCCGCCGCGGTTGGTCTCTGCGGCAGCTGCGGCGGCAGCAAGACCAGCCCCGGTGTACACCGACGGCACAAGATCATGTGCGACAACCTCAACCATCTCCTTGGGGCGTGGTTCTGACAGCACGAGGATGGGCGCTTCGACGCCGTGCTCACGCAGCTCAATGCCCTCTTCCACGAGAGCAACAGCCAAACTCGACGCGCCCGACGCCATGGCTGTTCGAGCGACTGCCACTGCGCCGTGGCCGTAGCCGTCGGCCTTTACAACGGCGCACAACTCGGCGGGAGCGATGGACGCGGCCAGAGTCTCCACGTTGTGGGCAACTTTCGAGAGGTCAACAACGGCTTCGGTGGGGCGCATGGCCTCCAAACTATCGGTCCCTCCTGGAAGGTACGGGCCGACGGCACCGTCGGCATGTCATTCAGCTGTCGGGAAGCACCCTGACCGTGCCGGTTTCTGCGTTGACTTCAACGAGCGCGCCGTCGGGTACTGCCGTCAACGCTCCTGCAGCCCCAACAACTCCGGGGATCCCGAACTCGCGAATGGCATGAAGCCCGCCGTCGGAGCGCAAGCCCGCGAGCGCCAATTACAGTGCTGCCATGCAGCCAAAAGATCTCGACCTTTTCGCCCAGGTGTCAGACCCGCAGGTTTCGCCCGATGGAGCCCACATTGCCTGGGTGGTGCAGAACATTGACGTTGCGGAGAACGTGTATCGAAGCCGCATCTGGGTTGCGCCAACCGATGGATCCGCTCCCCCACGCCCCCTCACGGCAGGCACCGAGCGGGACGCCCAACCGCGCTGGAGTCCCCGGAGCGACACCCTTGCCTTTGTCTCCAGTCGGGCGAAGAAAAAGGACGGTTCCAGCCGCAGCTCACTTCATCTGCTTCCCTTCACGGTGCCCGGCGAAACAGTGATGCTCGCCGAGGCTGACGAAGGCTTCTCCTCCCCCACTTTTTCTCCGGACGGGGCGTGGATTGCCGTGGTGACTCGCACCCGCGGCCCGCACTATGACCACCCGGAAGAAAGCCATCGCCCGCCTCGCAAGATTGATCACCTGAACTACCTGTTGAATGGCGAGGGTTACATCATCGACCGCCCTCAACACGTCTATGTCGTGCCCGCGGACGGCTCCGGCAAACTCCGCAATCTCACGCCCGGGGATGCCGCGTGCTCGAAACCGTCGTGGTTTCCTGACAGCCGCCGCCTTGCGTTCGAGGTGAACGAGTTCCGCGACGACTTCTCAACCGACATTGCCATGACGAGCATCGACGCTGCGATACCGACCGCTGATGAAGACGCAGATGAACACGGCAACGCCGCCCGCCCGTACTCGGTGCTTACCAATGGCGACGGAATGTACTTTCAGCCATCGGTGTCGCCAGACGGTGCGTCCATTGCCATGGTGGGCCTCATCGACACCGGCGTCATTCCTCAGAACATGCACGTGGGGATCATTCCAACGCCCAGCATTGCTCTGGCGGGCGCGCCGCCATCACCCCAGCCGGCAACGTGGATCACCGCCTCGATTGACCGCACCTGGGCTCCTTTCATGGCAGGCAACGGCCCCTGCTGGGCACATGACGGAACCATCCTCGCCGCAGCCGAAGACCGGGGAAACATCAATTTGTGGACCGTCAGTTCCAGCGCGGATCCTGCCCCCGTGACCTCTGGCGATCAGAGTCTCACGGGTTGGTCCCAGGGCGGATCGCCCGACCATCCAGTCCTGGCCTGGACCGCCACCTCCGTCGCCGCACCGCCAGAACTCTTCGTATCTGTGGATGGTGCGGCCGGCCGGGTGACGAACGTGTCCGAAGGGTTCATCCGGGCGGCTCAGCCGGTGATGCCCGAACAGTTTGTGGTCACATCCGGCTCCGGATCAGACGCTGTTGAGGTTGACGCATGGGTGTACCTGCCCCCGAATTTCGATCCGTCGAAGTCGTGGCCGATGCTCATGAACATTCACGGTGGCCCTTTCACGCAGTACGGCAACTACTTCTTCGACGAATTTCAGATGCAGGCCAGGGCCGGCTACGTCACCGTCTGCTGCAACCCGAGGGGCGGCTCGGGCCGTGACACCGCATGGGCACATTCCATCCTCGGCCCAAAGCACAAACTGGCCGGAACCGGATGGGGCACCGTCGACGCCGAAGATGTGCTTGCGGTGGTTGAAGCCACGATGGCGAAGTTCCCGTCCATTGATGCCAACCGACTGGGCCTGCTCGGCGGTTCCTACGGCGGCTATCTCACCAGCTGGATTGTCACGCACGACGACCGATTCGCCGCCGCATGCAGTGAGCGCTCAGCGAACAACCTGTTGAGCCTGGAGTTCGGTTCTGATATCGCCGGCGAGTTCCATGCCGAGATGGGACCCCGTTTCTATGACGACCCCGACGAATACACCCGCATGTCCCCCACTCACTACGTCAAGGATCTCAACACGCCGCTGATGATTCTGCACTCCGACCAGGACCTGCGCTGCCCGGTGGATCAGGCTTCCCAACTCTTCGTGGCCGCCAAACAACTTGGCAAGGACGTGGAGTTCTGGATCTTCCCCGGCGAAACCCACGAACTCTCCCGCTCCGGTTCCCCCGTGCACCGCATCCAACGGGCCGACCTCATCCTCGACTGGTTCGCCCAGCGTTTGGCCCAGCCCGTGGCGCGATAGTCGCTGTCGGAGTCGTCGTCTTTGTTCGGACGGTGCGGCGTTGACGGAGACGTCAATGAGTCGACTCTCCGCGTTGGAACTGTGCCGCCGGAACGTCGCCACGCCGAGTATCGGGAGGACGTGCTTTGGATGGATGATGGTGCCGTCGATCAGCTCGCAGCGGCGCACACGCCATCGAAACAGAAGACTTCGACATCCGGCAGGGTTTCGGGCCCGAGCGGTCCGCCGAGACAGTGGACGTACTCGAATGAATCAGCCGAGAGCGACGACCATTGCTGAGGCAGTCACGTGGGTGTGGGACAACGTGATCTCCCACGCAGCTACGCCGTGCTCCGCGGCCGTCTTCGCCGCGTCGCCATGCAGCACAACCAACGGGCGGCCGGATTCAGCTTTGACCACTTCAATCTCACGCAGCGTCATCGCTCCAAGACCAAGCCCCAGAGACTTCATGACAGCTTCTTTGGCTGCAAACCGAGCGGCGTAACGCTCCGTGGAATCGTTCGCCCGCTCGGCGTACTCCTGCTCACCATCGGTGAAGACCCGGTCTCGAAAGCCGTCGGTGCGAGCGAGGATCTTCCGCAATCGGTCGACGTCCACCAGGTCCATCCCAATGCCAATTACACCGCCCCCTGAGCCTGCACCAGATTCAGGGCTGACCATCAGGAGTCTTTCTGCGAAGTCCAGTAGTCGGCAAGGTTGCTCACCGTGGTACACAGCAGCACTTCAACCGGCAGTTGGCCGAGCAGATCTTCGTTGAAGACCTCTTCGGTCTCCAACACCGCATCTCGCAGCTTGGAGAAGCTGTTACCGAAGCCCATGAGCACGCTGCGGGCCACGGCCGGGTCGATGCGATCATGGAACCGAACATGCATAAGCGTGAGGCCGGTGGATTCGCCGTCCTTGAGTTCCGGGACGAGGATGACCGTCCGGCCATCGGCGCGACCCTTGGCCACACCGACCTTGCCACCCGTGGCGGCCCGGTGCTTGGTGCCTTTGAGCACAGGGTCCCGTTCAACGCGAGACGAGATGCCAAGACTGAGACCACCGCGATCAACAACGTAGGCCCGGGCATCGTCAGAGTGTGGATCTTCCACCCGGTAGCGGGTGTAGCCCGTAACCTCTTCGACCGCCGCGTCCAGTGCGGACAGAGTCTGCAGGTTCTCGAAACTGAGCGAGTCGCGCGCCGCGCCCGCGTCGAGTACCGAGCGAACCAGCGCAACTTCCAGCAACGTTTCGTCAGTGCGCGAGATGCCGACGGTAACCGTTTTCGCCTGGTGCTTGATGGCATCGATGGGGCGGGTGAGTTCATCGATAACCGTCGTGGACGCAGCCACCAGATCTTCAATGAGGACGGCCGGCGTACCGACCTTGCCAAACTCGAGCTGGTACGTGTTCAGCGGGATCACGCCCATGCCGTAGCGCAGAAGCATCGCCAGACGGGTTGCCGACGAGGCTTCCACGTGGCCGTTGTGCTGGCTTGCGCGCAGGTCCCGGAAGAATTGATCGGCACCGGCTTCGATGGATGGCCGAATGAATTTGAGCACGTCTACAGCGGAGCGATCCGGGTCGTCTTCAACTGCACTTTCAACCGCCGCACGAACCTCTCGAATGGGGCGAGCCAATGCGTCAATGGCTTTCGCTGCTTCATAGCCGAAAATATGACCAGCCATTGTCGACAGCACAAAGCCGAGGGCGGGCTCCACAACCGGAACAGCGACCACGTCGAGCGCGTTCGCGTAGCGGGCGTCGCCCTCATTCGCAATGACTATCGGGGCAGCCTTATGCGCTCGGAAGATGGCAACTTCCTTCGCCACATCGTCAGCGTTGCTTCCGGTGAGACCAGCAGCACAAACCAGTATGAGTGGTTCAGACGAAAGGTCGATGTGTTTCTTGTCCTCGGTGGCGTCACACGCCATGGACTTGTAGCAGAGCTCAGAAAGCTTGATGCGGATCTCTTCGGCGGCAATCAGGTTCGGACCATTCCCGGTGATTGCCCAGTAGCGACGTTCGGGCGCGAGGCGGGCAGCGATCTCGCCAATCCGTTGCCGGCGCTCGAGCAGCTGTTCCATGGCCAGAGGCAGTTCGGTCAGCCCTCGCAGGATGCGCTGCTCAACGGGCGAGGACGCATCAGCGCCAGTCTCGACAGAGATGGCGGTGGCGAGGAGGAAGCCAGCAGCGACCTGAGAATAGAAGGCCTTGGTGGAGGCGACACTCATCTCAACGTCACGGCCATCTGATGTGTACAGCACGCCATCAGACTTGTCGGTGAGGTCACTGCCCCGGCGATTCACAATCGCAATAACCCGGGCACCCTTGCGGCGCACAACATCCACAGTGCGATTTGTGTCAGTGGTGGTGCCCGACTGCGACACAGCCACAATGAGCGCATTATCGAACGAGCGATCCATACCGAAGCCGGACAGTTCGGTGGCAACCATTGTGCGTACACGCAGCCCCAGACCGGCCCGCGCAATCTGGTCTTCAAGCGCACGGGCGAACGAGCTGGCAGCGATGGCAGCAGTGCCCTGCGCGATGGCGATCACCTCATCAATCCTGCCGCTGCGCAAGTCGGCACGAACCGACTCGGGAAGAGTTTCGTCGGGCAGCGAGACACGAAGTTCGCCGTCCTCTTCCAACAACTTGCCGCGCAGGGTTTTGCGGAAAGACTTCGGCGACTCGGTGATCTCTTTGAGGAGGAAGTGCGGGTAGCCGGCACGGTCGATGTCGCGAGTGGTGATCTCAGCTTCCACCACCTCATCCAGCAGAAGTGGGAGCGCTGTGCCGTCGTAGGACACACGCTGCAAGCCCGCAATCTCACCGGCAAGCGAACCCTCAACCGTGACGATCTGACCGCGGCTGGAGTTGGCATTGTCAAGATTCGACGGCGTCTCGCCATCGAGGCGGAGGTAGCGCGACGTCATCTCCACCAGGCCATACGGTTCGCTGGCGACGACGTAGGCATCCTCGGCGAGGCCGACGTACAGGGCCTGCCCGCTACCGCGAAGGGCGAGCAACAGCTGATGCGGAGCGGTTTCGCTCTGCGCTGCCACGGCAACGGACCCTTCAAACGACGCCACAGACCGACGGAACGCTTCGCCAACCTCGTCACCCTCGGCGACATGGGTGGACAACAGGGCAGGAATGACCTTGGCATCCGTGGTGATTGCGTTGGCAAAGCACATGTCTTCGTCGGCGCACAGATCCGCGTGATTGTCGACGTCGCCGTTCAACACACCAATGGCGTACGGTCCGGCCGAGTCGCCGTCTTCGAGCTCGGAGTTCAACGGGTGAGCATTGGCCTCGGAGATGATGCCGACGCTTGCCCACCGAGTGTGGCCGAGAATCGACACCTGCACATCGTCTTCGCGCAACACGCTGTGCAGCAGGGCATCGCTGCGAATGGCGGCGCGCAGGACAGCAGAGTTGTCACCAAGCTCACCGATTTCCGCTGCAGCCTTGTAGACGAATCCGAGACCCTGCTCGGTGAGCCGCACGGACCCGGACCGGAACAGTCCATCGGTTGAGCGGGATGCGACGGCGTCGGCAATGAGCGGATTGTTGACCACGCTCGGGCCGTACACGAACAGGTGCAGACCGGCTGAGTCACGTCCGCGAACTTCAAGGCGGTCCAGAGACGACAGTGCTTCCTGCACCGAGGTGAACGCTGCGATCGCGGAGTCGCTGGCCTGGGGGCCGGCGAGTGCGGCCACCGCTTCAGCGGTTCGGAGGCGGTCCTGGGAGACTGCCCAGTGAGCGTCCTTCAGGCGGAGTAGTTGCGCGTTCGCCTTTTCATCAGGAGCGGCGTCGGCCGCTCCGGAGTCGAGCTTGATTTCCAGATTGCCGATGTCGGCCTTCACTGGTCCAAGGACCGACGCGATGCGGGCACGTAGACCAGGCACTCGCACGAGCGCCGTAACACCCGGTACACCGCGCAGCAGCGCATCAACAGTCTCAAGAATCTCTGCGGTCTGATCAAGACCTTCGGGACTTTCGGTGTCGCGGCCGATCATGCCAGCTTCAAGTGGAGCCAACAGGCTCAACACTTCATCAGCCGTCGGTGCCAGCCTGGTTGCAGGCCGGCGAACAATCGCGATGATTCCACACATGTGGTCTTCCTTTTCCTTACGTCGCCCACCAGAAAGTGTACGCGAGGCTCACACAATCGGACCGGCACCACCCCTTCTTGGGTCCCTGCGACCCAATTCCGCCCCGCAGTGTCAGGTGAATCGGGCTTCGATGTGGGAGATGAGGATGTCGCAGGCTTCGGTGGCCAGGGATTCGGTGGGGGCTTCCACCATCACGCGGATCAGTGGTTCTGTGCCCGATGCCCGCACAAGAACGCGACCTGCTCCAGCGAGGATGCCCGACTCCACCTCTGCAATCTCGGCGGCGACCTGCGCGGCGACGTCAGGTACCCGCTCCGCAACCCGCACGTTCTTCAGTACCTGGGGAAGCCGGACCATGGACTCCTCGGCCAGATCATGCAGGGTGCGGTCCAGGCGGGCAACCGTGGCGGCGAGCTGCAACCCGCTGAGCAGGCCATCGCCGGTGGTGGCCAGGTCCCGGAATATGACGTGGCCAGACTGTTCACCGCCCAGCGTCCAACCGTTGGCATCAAGGGCTTCGAGTACATTCCGATCGCCTACCGACGTCTCGGCCACCTCAATGCCACGCTGCTCCATGGACTGGCGGAACCCAAGGTTCGTCATCACGGTGACCACAACAACGTTGCCGGCAAGTACGCCTCGGGCCGCTCGATCTATTGCACAGATGGCAATGACCTGATCCCCATCGACCACCGCTCCGGTGTGATCCACAGCGAGCAGCCGGTCCGCATCCCCATCGAGTGCCAGGCCCAGGTCCGCGCTCTGCTCGACGACCGCCGCAGCAAGCGCCTCGGGGTGCGTCGAGCCGCAGCCATCGTTGATGTTGGTGCCTGATGGACTGCTCGACAGCACCGTCACATCAGCACCGAGATCGCGCAGCACCGGACCAGCCACGTGGGAACCGGCGCCATTGGCAGCGTCGAGCACAATGCGCATGCCATCGAGCACGCCGTCGGGAACAGTCGAAGCCACATGACGGGCGTACTCGCCCACGCGAGGTTCGATTGATGCAAAGTTCACCAAACTCTGCGCGGCGGCGCCCGGAGCGCCGCTGAGATCCGTGGCGACCTGGTCCTCGGCCAGCAGGGCTTCCATGGATGCCTGCTGCGCATCGGTGAGCTTGAGACCACCTGGGGCGAAAATCTTGATGCCGTTGTCATGCCACGGGTTGTGCGACGCACTCACCATGACGCCGATGGCCATGTCTGTTGCTGCCAGGTGCGCCACCGCCGGCGTGGGAGCGACTCCGAGAAACTCTGCTGTCACCCCAGCTTCGGCAAGTCCGTGGGCCAGTCCCGCTGCAAGGTCCTCACCCGACTGGCGAGCATCATGACCGATGATCGCCCTCGTTCCGCCCAGCACTGCGGCTGCAGCCCGGCCGATGGACGCGGCGTCGGCGACGCTGAGTTCGTCGTACGCTCGTCCTCGGACGCCATCAGTTCCAAAGCGCAGCTTCATTGCGTTGCTCCTCCGGTGGCGGCGGTCTTTTGCCAGTAGACGCCCGTCCAGTCGACGGTCTCGATTGGGTCAACGATGCCATGGGCATCTCGATAATCGTGCACAGCCTGCGCGCACGCAGCGATCCCGCCAAAGTCGTCAACAATCACGAACCCGCCGATCGACACTTTTGGATAGAGGTTTTCCAGCGCCTCCCATGTGGACTGATACAGGTCACCGTCCAGCCGCAACACGGCGAGTTGTTCGACCGGCGCGGTGGGCAGGGTGTCCTTGAACCAACCTTTAATGAAGCCGACCTGTGCATCCAACAGGCGGTAGCGGGCAAAGTTGGCCTGCACTTGTTCAAGTGACACCTCAAGGGCAGGTATGCCATCCAGGTTGATGCCGACGTCAGCCGGGAAGCGTTCGGCGTCCGCAGCCGGCAGACCGGCGAAGGAGTCCGCGAGCCACACCGTGCGATCGGTCACGTCATGGGCAGCGAGTACAGCACGCATGAAGATGGCGACCCCACCGCGCCAGACGCCCGTCTCCATCAAGTCACCTGGCACGCCTCGCTCCAGGACGTCGACTACCAGTCGGTGCACATTGTCGAGACGGTGTGCTCCGACCATGGTCTCGGCATGCGGCGGCCAATCATGGCCCACATTGCGAATTCCGGCGTCGCCGCTGGAACGGACAAGACGCCACTGCTGTGAACGCAACAGGGCGCGGATGTCTTCTTCAGTTCCGGGACCAGCCCACGACCGCAGATCAACATTTCGAACTTCCTCATCGAGGAACAATTCGCGCGTCAGACAGCCTTTGAGCAGATGCAGATAGCGGTCGATCGCAACGGGTGTGACACCCGCGGCCGTAGCCGGTGAATTCGAAAAGAGTGAATCCAAGGCCTCGTGCGACTAGCGCTTGGAGTACTGCGGTGCCTTACGTGCCTTCTTGAGGCCGTACTTCTTGGATTCCTTCTTGCGAGGATCGCGGCGGAGGAATCCGGCCTTCTTGAGCATGTCACGCATCTCTGGATCGAGTTCCACGAGGCTGCGGGCGATGCCGAGACGAAGCGCCCCAGCCTGGCCGGCCTTGCCGCCACCATGAATGGTTGCCGTGATGTCGTAGACACCTTCGGTCTCGGTGAGCGACAGCGGTTCGAGAGCTGCGCCGCGCTGAGCTGCCGTCGGGAAGTAGTTCTCGGCGGGGAGACCGTTGACGACAACGGTGCCATTGCCGGGCACGAAACGTACACGGGCCACTGCGCGCTTGCGGCGACCGGTTGCTTGGACGAGAGGCTTGCTCATGAGTTCGTTCCCTGGGCCTTGGCACGGGCCTGGTCGAGTACAAGCTCAGTGGGGTTCTGAGCATGATGCGGATGGTTGGGGCCGGCGTACACCTTGAGCTTTGTGAGCTGCTGAGCGCCGAGGCGGTTCTTTGGAATCATGCCAGCGACGGACTTACGCACGGTCTCTTCCGGCTTGGTGTCAAGAAGGAAGCCGTAGCTTGCCGTCTTGAGGCCGCCCGGAAAACCGGAGTGGCGGTAGACCATCTTGGTCTCACGCTTGTTCGATGTGAGGGCGACCTTGTCAGCGTTGACAATGATGACGTGGTCACCAGTATCAATGTGCTGGGCGTATGTGGGCTTGTGCTTGCCACGCAGAATGCGGGCTACTTCGGTGCACATGCGGCCGAGAATCAGATCCTCAGCATCGACCACGAACCACTCGCGTTCGATCTCGCTCTTCCTGGGGGTGTACGTGCTCACTGAAAACTCCGGAATATCATCCGGAATTTTCCGGAATGCAAACTTGCAGCCTATTGGCGGCTATGAGCCACAGCAACCCATCTCTCCGAGCCCAGATCAAGAGCTACCTGGTGAGCTATCTGGTGAGCTATCTGGTGCGGACCTTAACCGGCGGTACCAGGCGTCGGAGATCTCGACACTCCAACGGATCCAGTTCGTCGACGCACCTTTCCTCAGGGCAGGAATACGGCAGTTTCGTCAGTGCAGTCGAAGCCAACTTCCCAGAGAACCAGTCCCTGGGGCGGAGCGACCGTTGCCACAGCCCGCCGATCCCGACGAGCAAGAATGTCCAGCACATCGTCAGGCTCGAAGCGACCACGTCCGACGTCCACGCAGGTTCCGACAATGGACCGCACCATCTGCTGACAAAACGACCGGGCACGCACATCGAGACGCAGGACCTCGCTGCGTTCGGGTTCACCCTCCGGACGAAGCCACTGTGCGCTGTGCACGGTGCGGGTTCGAGTGGCTTCCACCTCACCCTCGGGAGTGTCCACCAGCTTGCGCCGACAAAACGATGAGAAATCGTGTGTGCCGACCAGATGATCGGCCGCGGCCTGCATGCGGTCCATGTCGAGGTCATCCCACACGTGCCACACCACATTGCGGCGCAACGGATCAGGCAGGCGCCGATTCAACACGCTGTACCGGTACGACCGCGACACCGCCGAAAACCGCGCATCAAAGGTCTTCGGCACCTCCACCACGTGCCACACCACAATCGCTGGCCGACACAGTCCATTGATCGAGCGCTCCAGCGCCTGCAGGTCCGCCACTCGCCCCAGCGACTCCTCCGGCACATCAAAGGTGACCACCTGCCCGCGCCCATGCACTCCGGCATCAGTCCGTCCCGCACAGGTCAATGGGGGCGCCGTCCCCAACACAACCTTCAGCGCTTCCGCCAACGCCCCCGAAACAGTGGGAACTCCCACATTCGGCGCAAACCCCCGAAACGAAGTCCCGTCATACGCCACCCACAAAGCCAATCTCACGTAGCGAGTCTCATGCGTCAACCACAGTCCTGGTTCAGGCGGCTATGCGGACTCTTGTGAGGGACGTTTTTGCGCCAGCAAAAACTCCAGAGTGCGGCGATTGAGCGAAGCACTCATTGCCAACGCCGAAGACGGACAGAAAGAAGATTCAGACGAGTTCAATGCGCGCCATGGGCGCCTTGTCACCGGAACGCGGGCCGACCTTGAGGATTCGTGTGTATCCACCCGGGCGATCGGTGTAGCGAGGCCCAACTTCTTCCATCAACTTGTCAGCGATCTCACGATCGTTCAGGAACTGGATGATCTGACGGTGGTTGTGCAGACCACCTTTCTTTGCCTTCGTGATCATCTTCTCAGCGATGGGACGCATGGCCTTGGCCTTGGCTTCGGTGGTGATGATCGCTTCAGCAGCGACGAGGGACGACACGAGGTTCGCCATCATCAGCTTCTGGTGCTGTGAGGAGCCACCGAAGCGGCGGCCCTTCTTGGGAGTTGCTGGCATTGGGGATCAGTCCTAGCTGCGGGTGGCCAGGGACAGGCCACGCTCATCGAGTTTGTCGGTTACTTCGTCGAGAGACTTCTGACCGAAGTTGGTAATGGCAAGAAGGTCGTCGACCGTCTTTTGCACGAGCTCGCCAACAGTGTTGACCTGTGCACGCTTGAGACAGTTGCGGGGACGCTCGGAGAGTTCGAGATCTTCGATTGGCTTGTCGAGGTCCGGCGAACCGGCCGGTGCCACACCAATCTCGGAAAGGGTGAGACCCTGGGGCTCGTCACTCATCTCTTCGACCAGCTGCACGAGACTGCGCAGCGTTGCGCCGGCGGAGGCCAGAGCCTCACGCGGTGTAATGGAACCGTCGGTGGTGATGTCGAGCACGAGGCGGTCATAGTCGGTGGACTGTTCCACGCGGGTGGGTTCGACCTCGAAGCTCACCCGGCGGACCGGGGAGAAGATTGCGTCAACCGGAATCATGCCGATGGTGGGAGATTCAGCCTGCTTGTCGGCACCGACATAGCCGGAGCCACGCTCGACCGTGATGTCCACGGCGAGGCGTCCCTTGCTGTTCAGCGTTGCGATGTGCAGCTGGGAGTTGAGAACTTCAACCTCGGGGTTGACCTGCATTTCCGATGCGGCGATCTCCGCTGGGCCACGCACGTCGAGGCGGATGACAACCGGCTCGTCGGAGTGGGAGCGCAGGACGAGGTCCTTGAAGTTCAAGAGGATGTCGGTGACATCTTCGGTGACACCGGTGATGGTGTCGAACTCGTGGAGTGCTTCGTCGAAGCGGACCCGGGTGACCGCTGCGCCCGGGATCGAAGAGAGCAGCGTGCGACGCAGCGAGTTGCCGAGCGTATGACCGAAACCAGGCTCCAACGGGCCAATGGCGAACCGCTGACGGTTGTCCTCTTCTTCATTAATGGCATCAACGGTGGGGCGCTGAATTACGAGCATCGTGGACCTCTTCGATTGCTAGGGCTTCGCTGGGTTGTGCGCCGGAAACCTTGCCGGCCGCACAGGTTTACTGCTGCAGTATTTGAACGGAGTTACTTCCCACCGTGTGAACGGTGAAGCTGAAATTACTTGCTGTAGAGCTCGACGATGAGCTGTTCGCGGATCGGGATGTCAATCTGCTCACGGATCGGGAGCTCGCGGACAGTGGTTTCCCACTTGTCGGCGCCACTCTCGAGCCATGCCGGAGCGATCCGGTCGAGGACATCGGCGTTCCACTGGAACGTGACGCCAGCCTTCGACTTCTCACGGATGGAGATGACATCACCCTTACGCAGGCGGTAGCTCGGAATGGAGACGCGCTTGCCATTCACGTTGACGTGACCGTGGTTGACGAATTGACGAGCCTGCGGGCGAGTTGCGGCCCAACCCTGACGGTACACGACGTTGTCGAGGCGAAGCTCGAGGTACTGCAGCATGTTGTCGCCGGTCACACCCTCACGACGGTTGGCCTCGGCGTAGAGATTGCGGAACTGACGCTCCGTCAGACCGTAGGAGAACCGTGCCTTCTGCTTTTCCTGAAGCTGGAGAAGGTACTCAGAGACATTGCCTCGACGACGAGTACGGCCATGGTCGCCCGGCGGGTACGGCCGCTTGTCCAGCGCGATGGTTTCACCGCGGGTGCCCCAAATGTTTGTACCGAGGCGACGAGATACTCGTGCCTTCGGACCGGTATAGCGAGACATCAGACCCTCCGACGCTTCGGCAAGCGGCAGCCGTTGTGCGGAATCGGGGTCACGTCTTTGATACCGGTGACTTCGATGCCGAGGTTTTGCAATGAACGAATTGCGGTCTCACGACCGGAGCCCGGGCCACGCACCTGGACGTCGACACGGCGCAGGCCGTGCTCCATGGCGCTCTTGGCAGCTGCCTCAGCGGCGAGCTGGGCGGCAAAGGGGGTGGATTTGCGGGAGCCCTTGAGTCCGACGTTGCCGGCGGAGGCCCAGGAGATCACGTTGCCCTGCTGATCAGTGATCGAGATGATCGTGTTGTTGAACGAGCTCTTGATGTGCGCAACTCCGTGCGTCACATTCTTCTTCTCGCGCTTCTTGCGTCCTGGCTTCGCCATTACTTCAATACCTTCTTCTTGCCCGCAACAGTCTTCTTGGGACCCTTGCGGGTGCGAGCGTTGGTGTGGGTGCGCTGACCGCGGACCGGAAGGCCTCGACGGTGGCGGATGCCCTGATAGCTGCCAATCTCCATCTTGCGCTTGATGTCCTGTTGGACCTCGCGCCGCAGGTCGCCTTCAACACGAAGGTTCTGCTCGATGTAGGCACGAAGACGTGCCACTTCCTGATCACCGAGAGCGTGGACCCGCATGTTCGGGTCGATCTCGCAGGCGTTCAGAATGATCTCAGATGTTGTGGATCCGATTCCGTAGATATAGGTGAGTGCGATGACAGCGCGCTTTTCGCGGGGGATGTCAACGCCAGCAATACGTGCCATGGTTCAGCCTTGTCGTTGCTTGTGTCGAGGGTTGGGGCAGATGACCTGAACGCGGCCATGACGACGAATGACTTTGCATTTGTCGCAGATTCGCTTAACGCTGGGTCGTACTTTCATGACCGGGTTCTTCTTTTCTCAGACATGCGTCTGGGGATTCGTTTTGGTACTGCGGGTGTTGCGGTGAGCTGGTCGCGCTACTTATTGCGCTTGCGTCACTTGTAGCGCTTGCGTCACTTATAGCGATAAGTGATACGACCGCGCTTGAGGTCGTAAGGGGTGAGTTCGACCTGCACCTTGTCGCCCGGGAGAATACGGATGTAGTGCATCCGCATCTTGCCGGAGATGTGTGCGAGAACTTCGTGGCTGTTGTCCAGCTCGACGCGAAACATGGCATTGGGGAGCGATTCCTGAACCGTTCCCTCGAGCAGAATTGCGTCTTCTTTTGATTTTGCGATGGTAATTCCTTGCTGTGATGCTTGCTTGATGCCTGGACTTGAGAGTGCGCGTGAAGCGCGACCTTCACAAGGCCAAACGAGTAGTCTATTCGCCTGCGGACCCTTGATCCAACCTGGACCGCACGACCGCTGCGAGACGTTGGGCCACTTCTTCTTCAGAACCGAGCCCGTCAACGACCTCCAACAGACCCTGCTCCTGAAACCACGCGAACAATGGTGCCGTCTGTGCCTCGTAAAGACCGAGACGATTCGCAATGGCTTCGGGAGTGTCGTCCTTGCGGCCCCGGGCGAGCATGCGCTCGGTGACTTCATCTTCGGGGACGTCCAGGTTGACTGAGGCGGTGAGCGACTGGTTGAGACCAACGAGGATTTCGTGCAGTGCTTCAGCCTGAGCCGGCGTTCGGGGGAAACCATCGAGCAGGAAGCCGTTGTTCACGGCATCGCTCTCGGCCAGACGATCAGCGACAATGCCGATCATGATCTCGTCGGAAACGAGACCGCCGTCATCCATGATCTGTTTGGCTGCGAGTCCCAGGTCTGTCTGGGCATCCACCGCTGCACGGAGCATGTCGCCCGTGGAGATGTGGACGCAACCGAAGGATTCGACCAGGTGCGCACACTGGGTGCCTTTGCCAGAGCCCTGACGACCAAAGATGACCAGGCGAATCTGAGCGCCCATTTCTGGAGTTTCTGCGTTCTGTGGTGACTCAGTCATTGGCTACTTCAGGAAGCCTTCGTAGTTGCGCATCATCAGCTGAGAGTCGATCTGCTTCATGGTTTCGAGACCAACACCCACGGCGATGAGAATCGAGATTCCCCCGAAGCCGAAGGCACTGGCCCCGGTTTCGACCGGGATGAGGAACGTCAGCAACCAGGTGGGGATCAACGCAACGAGGGCGATGAACAGAGCGCCCGGGAGCGTGATGCGTGAGAGAATCTTGGCCAGGTACCGCTCGGTCTGAATGCCGGGACGGATACCCGGAATGAAGCCACCCTGCTTACGAATCTGGTCCGCCTGCTTTACCGGGTCGAACGTGATTGCGGTGTAGAAGTAGGCAAAGGCGACAATCAGTGCGCCGAAGATGATCAGGTAGATCGGGTCGCCCGGGTTCACCAGGTGATCGTTCACCCAGCCCTGAACTGCAAGGCCCCAGCCTTCGGTCGGGAGGACCACGGCCAACAACTGCGGCAGGTACAGTACCGAGCTTGCGAAAATGATGGGGATCACGCCGGACTGGTTGACCTTCAGCGGGATGTACGTGCTCTGGCCGCCGTATTGCTTGCGGCCAACGACGCGCTTTGCGAACTGGACCGGAATGCGGCGCTGGCCCTGTTCCACGAACACAATCGCGATGAGCATCAGGATGTAGACGAAGCAGAGACCCGTCAGGGCTCCCCAGCCGGAGTTCTCCTTCACCAACGCGAGCTGGTTGGGGATACTGGCGACCACGGCGGCCATGATGATGATTGACATACCATTGCCGATCCCCTTCTGCGTGATGAGCTCACCCATCCACATCAGCAGAGCGGTGCCGGCGGTGAGGGTGAGCACAACGAGGCCGACAGTACCGATGTTGAACGTCGGGAGAAGGTCCAGACCAGTTCCCTGGCCGGCACCGTGACCGAGGCCACCGCCGCCCTGGTGGAAGAGGAAGGCGAAGCCGGTGGACTGCACGACCGCAATGGCAATTGTCATGTAGCGGGTCCACTGGGTGATCTTGCGCTGGCCAACAGCACCCTGTTCCTGCCACTGCTCAATACGGGGGACAACCACGCCCATGATCTGCATGATGATGGAGGCGGTGATGTACGGGAAAATGCCGAGAGAGAACACCGCGAACTGTGTCAACGCACCGCCGGAGAACAACTGGAGAAACGACAGAACACCGCCCTGAGCTGCCTGCGCTTCGATCGCCTCAACGGCATCGAGGTTGATGCCCGGAGCGGGAACGAAGGATCCAATGCGGTACAGCACGAGCATGCCGAGCGTGTAAAGGATCTTGTTGCGAAGATCAGGGATCTTGGCAACGTTGCGGATGTTTCGAAGCGTGGCGAGCACGGGTTCTCCGTTCGGACTCTCGGGGTGTCTCTTGGATATCCGCTTTTAGCGGTTCTGGTGCGCGCTGCCGTTGGCGGCAGGGCGACCCTGACGGAACGGAAGATCAAGCTTGTCAACCGTACCGCCGGCCGCTTCGATAGCGGAGGCAGCGGTCGCCGTGTAGGCATGTACTTTGAAGTTGACCGCACGGGTGATCTCGCCGCGGCCGAGAATCTTCACCAACGAGTTTTTACCGACAAGGCCCTTCTGCAGCAGCGTCTCGGGCGTGACTTCGGTCAATCCGGATTCTTCGATCGTGTCCAGGTTCACGCCCTGGTACTCGACGCGGAACGGGTTGTTGAAGCCGCGCAGCTTCGGGACACGCTTGGCAAGGGGCATCTGGCCACCCTCGAAGCCGACACGCACGGTGTTGCGTGCGCGCTGACCCTTTGAGCCGCGACCAGCGGTCTTACCAGCGGTGCCGGCGATACCGCGGCCCTTGCGCTTCTTGGCGCGATTTGAACCCTCTGCGGGCTTGAGATCATGGATCTTCATGGTGTCCTACTGCTTCTTCTGGAGTGCTATTCCGCTACTTCAACGACTTCGACAAGATGCCGCACCTTGTGGACCATGCCGCGAATCTCGGGGCGGTCAGGCAGGGTGTTGCTGTGGCCAATTCGGCGCAGGCCAAGTGCCCGCAGCGTGCCGCGGTGCTTGGGCTTCGTGCCGATGGCGGAACGAATCTGGGTGACTTCAAGCGACATTAGAGGCCTCCGATGCGAGCGGCTTCGCGCTCTGATTCCTTGTAGGCCTGGAGCAGACCGGCGGGCGTGAAGTCCTCCGGTTCAAGACCACGAAGACGAGCAACCTCGTCCGGGCGCTTCAGGTCGCGAAGACCGTTGATGGTGGCGCGGGCCACGTTGATTGCATTGGCTGAACCGAGACGCTTGCAAAGCACGTCGTGCACGCCAGCCTCTTCGAGAATGATGCGGGCTGCGCCGCCGGCGATAACACCGGTACCGGGAGCAGCGGGCTTCAGCATGACGCGGCCTGCCCCCATTTCACCAATGATTGGGTGCGTGATGGTGCCTCCGGCCAGGGGCACGGAGAACAGGTTGCGTCGAGCTTCTTCGGTGCCCTTCTGGATGGCGAGGGGCACTTCCTTGGCCTTGCCGTAGCCCAGGCCGACACGGCCGGCGCCGTCACCGATCACCACGAGAGCGGTGAAGGAGAAACGACGACCACCCTTGACCACCTTTGCGACACGGTTGATCGTGATCACGCGGGAGTCGCGGAGCTGGCCTTCCTGCGGTTCACGGGAGTTGCGATCATTGCGATCGTTACGGTCTGCCATCAGAGTTCCAATCCTGCTTCGCGGGCAGCGTCAGCCAGTGCGGCGACGCGTCCGTGGTATCTGTTTCCTCCGCGGTCGAACACGACCTGGGACACGCCTGCGCCCCTGGCCCGCTCCGCGATGCGCTTGCCCACCTCGGTTGCTGCCGTGGCGTTGCTTGTGGCGCCGCCGCGAAGGTCAGCTTCGAGTGTGGATGCCTGCGCCAGCGTGACACCGGCGCGATCATCGATGAGCTGTACACCGATGTGCTTGTTCGAACGGAACACGGCCAGACGGGGACGCTCGGGCGTTCCCTGAACCTTCTTGCGGATTCGGGTCTGGCGGCGCTGCCGCTGCTGATTACGACTTCTCTTCGTCATGATGAGTCCTTCGATACCAAGTGCTCTAAAGCCAAGTGCTACTTGGCGGCCTTGCCGGCCTTGCGGATGACGTGCTCGCCGACGTAACGAATGCCCTTGCCCTTGTAGGGCTCCGGCTTCTTGAAGGCGCGAATTTCTGCGGCGACCTGACCAACGACCTGTTTGTCGATGCCGATGACACCGATCTTCGTCTGCTCCGGGACATCGAACTCGATGCCGTCGGGGGCCTGGTAGTTGACCGGGTGGCTGAATCCGAGCTGCATCTCAAGAGCGTTCTTGCCCTTGGCTGCGGCACGATAACCAACGCCAATGATCTCGAGGTCTTTGCGGTACCCCTCGCTCACGCCGATGACCATGTTGTTCACCAGCGAGCGCGCCAGACCGTGGCGGGCCTTGCTTTCGCGATCGTCGTTGGGACGTTCCAGAACCAGCTCATCGCCGTCCTGCTTGATGGCGATGGGCTCGGGAATCGTCATCTCGAGTTCCCCCTTTGGGCCCTTTACCTTGAGGTCGACACCAGAGATGGTGACGTCCACGCCGGCGGGAACCGAAACGGGTGCGTTTCCTACACGTGACATGTCAGGCCTACCAGACGTAGCAGAGGACTTCGCCACCCATGCGGCGGCGGCGTGCCTCTCGATCGGTCATGAGTCCCTTGGATGTCGACAGCACGGCAACGCCGAGACCGCCAAGCACACGAGGAGCCTCACTGGACTTGCTGTACACCCGCAGACCGGGCTTGGAGACGCGCTTGATTCCGGAGATGACACGCTCACGAGTGGGCGAGTACTTCATCTCAATCTTGAGCGTGGCACCAGGATGATCCGAAGCGTCTTCCGTCGTGAAATCGACGATGTAACCCTCGGACTTGAGCACGTCGGCCAGAGCGACCTTGAGCTTGGAGGCAGGCATGGCCACTTCATCGTGCATTGCAATGTTTGCGTTGCGGATGCGGGTGAGCATGTCTGCTACTGGATCAGTCATTGTCATATCAACACCACCTACCAGGAGGCCTTGGTCAGCCCGGGAATCTCACCTGCGTGAGCCATCTCACGAAGGCAGATCCGGCACAGGCCGAACTTGCGGTATACGGAACGCGGGCGGCCACAGCGACGGCACCGGGTGTAACCCCGGACCTTGAACTTCGGCGGCTTCTGCTGCTTCTGAATGAGAGCTTTCTTGGCCATGTCTATGCTTCCTTCCGGAAGGGGAAGCTGAAGGCATCCAGGAGTGCCCGGCCCTCAGCATCGGTCTTGGCGGTTGTAACGATTGTGATGTCCATGCCTCGGATGCTGTCGACCCGGTCGTAATCGATCTCCGGGAAGATCAACTGCTCGGTCACACCAAAGGTGTAGTTGCCGCGTCCGTCGAAGGACTTCGTGGGAAGACCACGGAAGTCACGAATGCGGGGGATAGCCAGTGTCATGAGGCGGTCGAAGAACTCCCACATGCGGTCACCGCGAAGGGTCACCTTGGCACCGATGGGGTTTCCTTCACGCAACTTGAAGTTGGCGATGGACTTCTTGGCCCGAGTGGTCACCGGCTGCTGGCCGGAGATCTGGGTGAGGTCCGAGATGGCGCCGTCCAAAAGCTTGGCCTGAGCGACAGCGGCACCAACACCCATGTTGATGACGATCTTCTCAAGACGAGGGATCTCCATCACATTGGCAAGGCCGAGGTCGGTTCCGAGCTGAGCCTGGAGTTCCTGGGCGTACTTGGTCTTGAGTCGCGGGGCAGTTGTCGTACTCATCACAGAGTTGCTCCTGTGCGCTTGCAGATACGGACCTTCGAGCCGTCGTCCTCAACACGGAAACCGACGCGGGTCGGCTTGTCGTCCTTGGGGCTGATCACGGCGACACGCGACAGCGGCAACGGCATGTTCTGCTCGATGATGCCACCCTGCATGACTTCACTTGTGGCGACCTGATGCTTCTTGACGATGTTTGCTCCGTCCACGATGCAGGTGCCCTTGGAGGGGAACACCGCAGACACGGTGCCGCGGTAGCCGCGGTCCTTGCCGGACAGCACGACGACGCGGTCGCCCTTGATGATCTTTGCCATTAGAGAACCTCCGGTGCCAGTGAGACGATGCGCATGAACTTGGCGTCACGCAGCTCGCGCCCAACCGGGCCGAAGATACGGGTGCCGCGTGGTTGAAGCTGGTCGTTGATGAGGACGGCTGCGTTCTCGTCGAAGCGGATGTAGCTGCCGTCGGGACGACGCTTCTCCTTCTTGACGCGCACGACGACGCACTTGACGACCTCGCCTTTCTTCACGGCAGCGCCGGGCATCGCATCCTTCACCGTGGCGACGAAGACGTCACCAATGGAGGCGTAGCGACGACGGGACCCACCGAGCACCTTGATGCACAGCACTTCCTTGGCGCCTGAGTTGTCTGCGACCTTGAGTCGCGATTCCTGTTGAATCATTGTTCCGAACCTGGCTTTCTAGCGAGCCCGCTCGAGGACCTCGAGCAGACGCCAGCGCTTGTTCTTGGACAGGGGACGGGTTTCGATGACACGCACGCGGTCACCAATATTGAGATCGTTGTTCTCGTCGTGCACATACAAACGCTTGTCGCGCTGCACGGTCTTGTTGTAGCGGCGATGGCGAACCCGATCCTGGGCGACGACGACTGCCGTCTTGTCCATCTTGTTTGAAGCAACCAGGCCTTCGCGGGTCTTGCGACCAAGGGCGGGCCGCTCCGCTGGCGCTGCGGTCACGACAGTTCCACCCGATGATGAGGCGTCGTCGGCAGCGTTGGAGCTTGGAGCACTGTCTGCGCGGGCCCCCTCGACGCCGTCGATGTCTTCGACACTGACCGTCTTGTCTTCGGTGATTGCGGCCGCGTGAGCAGCGGCAATCTCAGCCATCGTGGCGCCATCGTCAACCTTGATCTCATCGCCTTCGACGACGGATACCGGATTGTCCTCGGTGCCTTGAGTAGCTTCCGTGCTGTCTGGAGTTTCGTCAGCCATCAGTTGGCCTCCTCGGTGGCCTCAGCCGCTGCAATTTCGCGCAAGCGGACTTCGGTGTGAATGCGTGCAACCTGCTTCTTGACCTGCTTGATGCTGGAGTAGTTGTCCAGCTGTCCGGTGACGAGCTGAAACCGAAGGTTGAACAGTTCCTGCTTTGAGTCGTCGAGGAGCTCGAGGAGGTCCTTGTCGGGAAGCGCGTTCAGCGCCTGGGTCTTTGCCATGGCTAGAAGCCCTCCTTACGGGAAACGAACTTCGCCTTGATGGGCAACTTCTGAATTGCACGGTCAATAGCTTCGCGGGCGACCTGCTCGTCGCCGTAGGACAGCTCGAACATGATGCGGCCGGGGCGAACCGGAGCAACCCAGAGTTCGGGGTTGCCCTTACCGGAACCCATGCGGGTTTCGGCTGGCTTCTGGGTGACGGGTTTGTCTGGGAAAATGTTGATCCAGACCTTTCCACCACGCTTGATGTGACGGGTCATGGCGATACGGGCTGCTTCAATCTGTCGGGCGGTAATCCAACCCGGCTCGAGCGCCTTGATTCCGTAGTCGCCATAGGAGACTTCGGTGGCACCTTTGGAGTTGCCCTTGAGGCGCCCCCGATGGTGCTTACGGTGTTTGACTTTCTTTGGCATCAACATGTCGTTACCTCAGTCTCCGTCGCCGGGACGGAAGCGTTCCTGTTCGCCGCCCCCGCTCTGGCGGCTGACGCGGTCGATCTGTTCTTCAGCGTCGAGCAGCTTCTCGAATTCGGGATCAGCCTTGCCAAGCAGCGGCTTCGGCTCAGCTGCGACTTCCTCAGCGGTTGCCGGGGCTGCTGCGACTTCTTCTTCGCGTGCACCACCGGAGGACACAACCTTGCGCGGCTTCTGGCTGGCAGCATCGCCCACAGCCAGGGCTGCTTCGGAGGTGGCCTTGGTGTTTTCCTGAGTGCTCTTGTAGGGAAGGATGTCACCCTTGTAGATCCACACCTTCACCCCGATGCGGCCGTAAGTGGTGATGGCTTCGCGGAATCCGTAGTCGATGTCTGCACGGAGGGTGTGCAGCGGCACACGACCTTCGCGGTACCACTCGGTGCGGGACATTTCGGCGCCGCCGAGACGACCTGCACACTGAACACGAATACCGAGAGCGCCCGCCTTCTGGGCGTTCTGCACGGCGCGCTTCATGGCACGACGGAAAGCGACACGACCAGCGAGCTGATCGGCGATGCCCTGGGCAATCAGCGCTGCGTCCAGTTCGGGCTGCTTGATCTCCTGAATGTTGAGCTGCACCTTGTTGTTGCCGGTGATCTTGGCCAGCCCAGCCCGGAGGCGGTCGGCTTCGGCGCCACGGCGACCAATGACAATGCCCGGACGTGCGGTGTGCACGTCGATGCGGAGCTTGTCACGGGTGCGCTCGACCTCAATGCGGCTGATGGCAGCGTGCGGCAGCTCGGTCATGAGGTACTTGCGAATTTCCCAGTCCTCGATGAGGAAGTCCTGGTATTCCTGACGATCGGCGATCCAACGGGACTTCCATTCCGTCGTGATACCGAGCCGGAACCCGTACGGGTTGACTTTCTGACCCATGGTTATTCTTCCTCTTCGCCGGAGTCGGCGTCAGCAACGGGGGCGTCTTCGGAGTCGCCGGCAGCGACGATGCCCTGGGCCTCTGCGACCCAGGCGTCGATGTCGTCGCCTTTGATTTCTTCTGCGAGCTCGGCCTTGCGAGCATCGTCGAGGTTGGCGAGCGCAGCGATGGTTCCCACGCCAGCAGCGGTGAGCGTCTCTGCGAATTTTGGACCAATGCCATTGATGACCGTGAGGTCGTCTCCAGCCATGGAAGCTGCTGCGTCGACAGCCGGAGCTGTCTCTGCTGCCGGAGTCTCGGCCGGAGCCTCAGGAGCTGCTTCTTCGTCCTGGCTCTTGGCGACACGGCGTCGACGAGACTCAGCCTGAGCTGCACTCGAACCAGCTGCGTTGGCCGACTTGGCACGGCGAGCTTCGAGCTCATCGGCTTCGTAACGGGCGACGATGATCGTGATGTGCGATGTGCGCTTGTTGATGCGGCTGGCGCGGCCACGGGCCCGGGGACGGAACCGCTTCATGGTCGGGCCCTCATCGGCGTAGCAGGCCGCAACGAACAGCTCATCCATCGGGATGTCGTCGTTGTGGTCAGCATTGGCGATGGCTGAGTTCAGAACCTTGAGGATGACCTCGGACACGCCGGTGTCGGAGAACGTCAGGATCTGAATGGCATCAGTGGCTGATTCATTGCGAATGAGGTCGAGCTGGCGACGGGCCTTGGAGGCCGAGCCACGCACGTTGCGCACCGAGGCGCGCGTGCCGGGACGCTCGTTGGTCTTTGGTCCGGGCATCAGCGACGTGCTCCCCGTTCCTGTCCGGCATGGAACCGGAATGTACGAGTTGGAGCGAACTCACCGAGCTTGTGGCCGACCATGGACTCGTTGATGAACACGGGGACGTGCTTGCGTCCATCGTGCACGGCAACGGTGTGACCGATCATGTCGGGGATGATCGTGGAGCGGCGGGACCACGTGCGCACGACCTTCTTTTCTCCGGATTCGTTCAGGACGTCGATCTTCTTCAACAGATGACCGTCGACGAACGGACCCTTCTTCAGGCTTCTGGCCATGACGGGCCTCCTAGCGGCGGCTGCCGCGTGTGCGGCGCCGACGAACGATCATTTCTGTGGACTGCTTCTTGCGATTGCGGGTACGGCCCTCAGGCTTGCCCCACGGCGAGACCGGGTGGCGACCACCGGAGGTCTTGCCCTCACCACCACCATGGGGGTGGTCGACCGGGTTCATTGCAACACCGCGGGTTTGGGGCTTGACGCCCTTCCAGCGGTTACGACCGGCCTTACCGATCTTGATGAGTTCGTGTTCCTGGTTGCCAATGACACCAACGGTGGCTCGGCAATCGATGGCGACACGACGCATTTCTGTGCTCGGTAGACGCAGCACAGCGTGGGGGCCATCCTTGGCAACCAGCTGAACGCTGGTTCCGGCGGAGCGGGCAATCTTGCCGCCGCCGCCAGGCTGCAGCTCGATGTTGTGCACCACGGTGCCGACCGGGATGTAGCGCAACGGAAGTGCGTTACCCGGACGGATCTCGGCGCCCTGACCGCTTTGCAGCTTGTCTCCAACGTTCACGTTCTGCGGCGCAAGGATGTAGCGCTTCTCACCGTCGTGGTAGTGCAGAAGGGCGATGCGGCAGGTGCGGTTGGGGTCGTACTCGATGGAAGCAACGGTGGCGACGACGCCATCCTTGTTGCGCTTGAAGTCGATCTGGCGGTACTGGCGCTTGTGGCCACCACCACGGTGACGGCTGGTCTTGCGGCCGTGGTTGTTGCGACCACCGGTGCGGGGTCGCGGCGACATGAGCGACTTTTCCGGGGTGGTTTTGGTGATCTCCGAGAAGTCGTGGACCGTTTGGAAACGACGGCCCGGACTGGTCGGCTTACGACGACGAATAGCCATGAATCAGACCTCGAACAATTCGATTGAGTAGTCCTCATGAAGCGTGACCAGAGCACGCTTCGTGTCGGGCTTCTTGCCGTGGCGGTTGGTGCGACGGTCGAGCTTGCGCTTGCCCTTGCGATTCTGCGTATTGACCTTGAGGACCTTGACGCCGAAGACAGATTCGACGGCAGCCTTGATTTCAGGCTTGCTGGCACTCGGGTGCACGCGGAACGTGTAGATGTTGTTGTCAAGAGCCGTGTAGCTCTTCTCGCTTACCACTGGAGCGATGATGACGTCCCGTGGGTCTTTCATGAGGCACCTCCCGCCGTCGTTGTTTCGAGTGTGTCCCTGGTGAAGATGACGACGTCGCTGTTGAGCACGTCGTAGGTGTTGAGCTGATCCGCAGAGATGGCGTGCACTTTGGGAAGGTTGTTGAAGCTCTTCCAGGCGTTGGCATCGTCACGGTCGAGAACGACGAGGGCCTTGCCATCGACACCAAGATCCTTGAGCGCTGCAACAGCGTCCCTGGTCTTTGGAGCATCGAAACCCCAGGAGTCGACGACGATGACGTTGTCGTCGTTGGCCCGGTCAGACAGCGCCGAGTAGAGAGCAAGACGCTTCATCTTCTTGGGTGTCTTCTGGCTGTAATCGCGGGGCTTGGGGCCGAGGGCCACACCACCACCACGGAAGTGCGGGCCGACAATGGAACCCTGACGAGCACGGCCCGTGCCCTTCTGAGCCCACGGCTTGGCGCTACCACCACGGACTTCGGCGCGTGTCTTGGTGCTCTGGGTACCGCGACGCTTGGCGGCGAGTTGAGCGGTTACCACCTGGTGCATCACCGGGACGTTCGGCTCGATGCCGAAGATGTCTGCGGGGAGTTCAACATTGATCTTTGCCATTACTGCGCGCTCACTTCTTCAGCTGCGGCGGCTTCTTCTGCCGGAGCTTCCTTCACTGGCGGCTCAATGACCGGTCCACCCTTCACGGCGTTACGGATGACCACAGTGGCCCCCTTCTTGCCGGGAACAGCACCTTTGATCATGAGCAGGTCTCGGGCGGCGTCAGCCTCAACAATTTTGAGGTTCTGCGTGGTGACCTTCTGACCACCCATGCGTCCGGGCATCTTCTTGCCTTTGAACACTCGCGACGGAGTGGCGCACTGGCCGATGGCACCGGGCTTGCGATGGACCTTGTGGGCACCATGGCTGGCACGCTGGCCCGCAAAGTTGTGGCGCTTCATGACGCCGGCAAAACCCTTGCCCTTGCTCACGGCGGTGACATCAACCCACTCACCGGGGAACAGCAGTTCTGCATTGAGTTCCTGACCAACTGAGTATTCGCTCACGTCATCAAGCCGAAGCTCGACGAGCTTCACGCCCGGGTCCACGTTGCCGGCGGCGAAATGGCCCGCCTCCGGGGAATTCACCCGACTGGCCTTGCGCTGACCCCAGGTGACCTGGAGAGCGCTGTAGCCGTCATTTTCTGGTGACTTCACCTGCACAACGCGGCAAGGTGCGACGCGAACAACCGTCACCGGAACGATGCGGTTGTCCTCGTCCCAGATCTGGGTCATGCCGACTTTCTCGCCGACGATCGCCTTCGTTGCCATCGTTTAACCTGCCAAATCCTTCTTCTGCATCTCCCCATCCGGGGAGTGCCGTTCACGCGAACGCTCCGCACGGGCACATGCCTGGCGGAGCGATCTTCGGTTTTGCGATCGGGTTCCCGGAGGCCTTGACCGACGTCGATTTTCACCAGCCCGGGTCTCCGAGCCAGCAGCGCCTCGTCTTTCCCTGGAGCTCCCAAGGCAAACCGCGACGTCACGAACCTCTAAAAGCTAGCGGCCACCCTGCCAAAACCCACTCGCACGGGTAATCCAGAAGAAATTTCCCGACACACTCGAGCGGAGATGCCCTGGTCGGGTGCCGCTATTCGAGGATCGCGTCGGTCGGGAGAGCAACGATGCCGGTTGCGCCAAGCGTACGAAGGTCAGTGAGCACCGACCACAGGCGGTCCCGCTGCACAACCATGTGCGCCGCAACGAGATCGTCGCGACCGGTGAGGGGAAGAATGGTGGGTGCTGCCAAACCCGGGAAAATGCCCTGCAGGGCATCCACTTTTTCAGGCGGCAGATGCAGCATCAGGTACTGGGTTCGGCGCGCCGCCTGGGCGGCCTCAATGCGCAACCGCAGACCAGCCACAGATGCATTCGGATCATCACCCCACGAAAGGATGGCTTCGCATTGCTCCCCTTCTGCGATGGCATGGAGCGAGTTACGGGCAAGACTTGAGCCGGTTTCACGCAGATCGACAATGGCATCAGCAAGACCGCGTGCACAGATGCCTTCGAGCGAGCCGCCCATCGGAACCACCGTGACCGACACACCTGCGGAGTCAAACCAGCGCTTCGTCCAGTTTGGGAGGTGGGTGGCGACCGTGGCCCCTTCGAGATCAGCCATGGATGTATACGGCGCCTCGGTGCGACAGGCGACGATGAGGTCAGAGCGGGCAAAGCCGAGACCGATGGATGGCAGGGTCTCGATGTTGTTCTCGAGGGCGGTGTCGGTCGAGATGAATGCAGCCGTCAATTCGCCCGCAGCAAGCCAGGCTGCCGCGTCGCGGGGGCGCATCTCGATGAACTCGATGCCCTCCACCACTCCAGAGGCGCCGGAACCAAGGCGGGAGACGTTGTAGCCGGCGTTACGGAGAAGCTCCAGCACGGATTCGCGCAGCCGACCCTTCGACGGGATGGCGACAGTCGCCGTTGGAGCCGCAGATCCAGAAAGTGAGACAGGCATCAGGATCGACGCCCTTCGAGCACGGCGAAGACATCCTGCAGACTCACGTCGATGCCGACAAGGCCCACCAACAGGTGGTACATCAGGTCTGCTGCCTCTTCCGCGACGAGGTTCGACGCGGTTGGATTCCGGCCGAGCTCAAGGCAGACCTCAAATGCCTCTTCCATGATCTTGCGCCGTGTCAGCTCGGAGTCGGCCAGAAGTTGTGCGGTGTAGGACTCCTCGGGATCGGCCGTCTTGCGGCTGTGGAGCAGTTCTTCCAATTCGTCGAGAATCACGTGACGACCTTAGTGGCGGGCCGTGGGTTTCACTGCACCGAATTCCGCCTTGAGTCGCGGCTCACTGCCGCGTTGTTGCCCCCTCCTCCTCGCCGGGGGCATCTCCGACAGGATTGGACTCGGTTGCAACATCGACATCGGAGGCTGCGCCGACATCCTGGGCTTCGCCTTCACCGGGCAGTTCTTCGACGAGAGCATCCGGCTCCAGCTCTGCGCCTGCAACTGCCGAGACATCATTGGACGTGGGTGTAACGGGTTCGCCGCTGTCATTCACGAACGTCACCGCCCGCACAGTTCCCGTGCACTGCACGGGAATGCCCGCTTCGATCACGGCACCGAACGGAGCGCTGACCTCCGCGGTCAGCCCCGGATCGACGGTGACGTTGAGCGACGCCGGGAGGATCGCACCCGGGGTGTTGGAGAAGTTGATGAGTATGTCGAACACTGCGGTCTGCTCATAGGTGTTGGTCAGGTAACCGAGCGCAACGCTGTCCCGGCACCGGGTGAACGTCACGACAGGCGCTGCATCCCAGATCGCCTCACCCGCAGGGTCAGGAAGTTCGCTCAGCTCCACCTGCGCGCTCGGGAACTCGGCGATCTCCGGGACCAGGTCGGCTTCGGGCACTACCGCTTCGGCCCCCGAAACAGATTCGACACCTTCGGATCCGACGTCGGGTCCGACGTGGGCTTCTGGTTCGGCCAGATTGGCCGGGTCGGTCGTGCTTTCCAATGGCTCGTCGGTTTCAACGAAGGCGAGTGAAGAACCTTCAGGAAACTGATCTGTGGTGACCGTTTCGACCGACGCGGTGCTGCGTTGCTGATAAATCCATCCTCCGGCCGCAGCCATGGCCAGACAGGTCAGACCACACAGGATCAACAGGGTGCCCCTGCGAGACTGACCGCTGTCCCCTGTGGCTTCCGTCTCGACTTCGATCGGAGCCGAGACCTGCGGCAGCACGGTCGGTGTGGCCACAGAGGCTGCGAGTTCCGGGATGTGCTGACCCAGGACGGACGTGGCCGGCAATATGTCCGCCGAGGAGTGCCCGGCCGCAGACGTTTCCCGACTGGCGTCAACGAAGTAGCGCAACTGATCCGCGATCTCGCCGGACGGTTTGGCCTTCGCCGAGCCTTCCCGGGCAGCAGCGAGTTCGGTGCCGATGGCAGCGAGTAGCGTCAGTGCCTCGTCAACGGCTGGCGGATACGAAGGTGCACGTTCGGCCGCGGCCGGAAGCTCGCACACCTCATCGCCGGCCGCCACGACGGTGCTGGTGGTGGTCTTGGCGGCGGCGTTGGTGGTGGTCCTGGCGGCGGCGTTGGTGGTGGTCCTGGCGGCGTTGGCGGCGGCGGCACGAACTTCGGGCCCATCAGTATCGGCCGGACCGTCTGCAGCCTGATTGATGTCTG
>Ga0209828_1000078_pt1 | contig 76656 bp, 67 predicted proteins | sample MaitaG_FD_187429 | JGI IMG/M metagenome (GOLD analysis project Ga0209828, IMG submission 187429) | Marine algal microbial communities from Maine, USA - Maine_Asex2 metaG (SPAdes) (version 2) | ecosystem: Host-associated > Algae > Red algae > Unclassified | place: Maine, USA | collected 2015-01-05
AACAACGGTGTAGTTACCAGGGCCAAGATTGTCGATGAAGTACGAACCATCAACCCGGCTGTACACACATGACTGCACTGGCGGGAACGCACGAATCGCACACACTTCAGCAGCAAAAATCGGACTGTCATCAGCCAACAACGTGATCACGCCAGACACCGACCCAGGCGCACTCCCCGGCGTTGAATCCGGAGTAGCGGTCGGCACCGGCGTTGAATCGGGAGTAGCGGTCGGCACCGGCGTTGAATCGGGAGTAGCGGTCGGCACCGGCGTTGGATTTGGAGTAGCGGTCGGCACCGGCGTTGGCACGACCGCGGCCAACTGGGCGTCGATGTTTGTTCGGATGCCAGGCGGGAACACGCCGACAAGCAGCGGGTTGGTGCACTGTCGGTTGCGGTAGCACTCAGTCTCATATTGCGTCGCTGGGTCGCTGAACTTGAGCGTGTAGTTGCCGCGCTGCAAGTCCTCAATCTCGTAGTCGCCTTGGGCACTCGTCACAGTGCACGCTGGTTGCGCAAGCAATGCCGTGTCGGCACAGACTTGGATGCCAGATAGCGGTGCGTTCGTTGCGTCGTCGGTGACGGTGCCGCTGATGCCTCCGTCGCTCAGGGTAAGCGCTGCATCGACGCCGGAAATGGAGTCGACGCCAACGCCAACCTGGTTCGCCGAACCGCCACAGGGACCAGCGATGTCGTCGTAACACTCGGTCTCGTAGCCAGTTGCTTCGAACGATATGCGATACGAGCGGTTCGGCTCGATTGGATCGATGGAGTACGAGCCGTCAGCGAGCGAGTTCGTGCACTGCGGGACGCCAGTACCTGCCGCCCGGGTCGCACATACGAGGACATTCGCGATCGGCCCCGAACCGTCATCGGCCACTACGGCGCCGGATAGGGACGGCGTGGGAAGCATGGTGAGGTTGTACGTCTGACTTATTGGCGCAGCAAGAGTTACCGAGTGCGAACCATCGTTAAAGAAGTCTCCAGTGGAATCGACGGCTGATATGGCGTAGGTGTCACTCACAAGTGGTCCCACGACGTAGGCGCCACTGGCATCTGAAATGGCGCAGGTCTCGACCCCGCTGCGACTGGCCGTAACGCAGACGTCAGCGCCACCAAACCCGGTACCGGTCACATCGTTCGTGACAACACCGGAGATCGTTGCTCGCTCCATGGGGTCAGTGAGTCCACTCGTACCGCTGTCAGAGGCAGCCAGCCCGTAGATCGATTCCCATTTCCATTCGTACCCATCGGGCTGCAGCCAAAGCTGCATGACACCGAAGTCGAACGAGTTCGCTGGGAAGGTCCCTTTGAAGTCAGACTCTGGCGCTTGGGGGTTCTCGAAGTAGCGAGGTCGGGTGCCACCAGATCCAATAATGAACTCTCGAGTGCCACCAGGCTCGCGCTCGCCCCAGTAGTTGAGCGGTGCATACCGCTCGTAGTGATGTTCGTGGCCATGCAGCGTCAATTCAGTGCCGTACTCGGTGAGAGCACGCCAGAGTGGCCAGGTATGGGTGAAGTCCCTGTAGTGGTTGTTGGTGTACGGCGGGTGGTGGAAGAACGCCAAAATGTTCTTGTCTTTGTTCGCTTCGAGGTCGGCTCGTAGCCATTGCTCCTGCTCGGACCCAACGGCACACCCGTCGGTGCCGATGGCACCGGGAAGAACTTCGGCGCCGACACAGTCACTGTCGAGCGCGATGATGTGCCAATAGTCGTCGACGTCAAAGGAGTACCACAGGCCGCCGGTTTCTCCGGCAGTCGGGCCCGCAGCTGGACCAAAGTACTGGCGGTATCCCGCAGCGTTCGGCCCGGTGCGATGCTCGTGATTTCCTGGTGAGGGCCACGTGTCGTTTCGCCACTGGCCAATGGTCGGGTCGTAGCAATTCGTGAACTCGTCGATGGTGCCGCTGTTGTACGCAAGGTCACCGAGTCCAATGAAGATGCCAGCGTCGGTGTCAAAGAGCTCGCCCATCTGCCGAGCGACGGCTTCATCACCGTCGAAATTACAACGCGCCATGTCACCAGCGGTGAGGACAAAGGTGCCTTCGGTGTTGTCGCTATCACGAGGTGCTTGGGTTTGTGTTGCATCCAGCGATAGGGAGAAGCTCAGATCGCTGCTGGTCGTTGACGCTTGGTGCACCTCGACGGCAAGCACGTTGATCCCTGGCTGCAGGTCGGTGGGTGCGAGTTCAATGACAACGGTTTGCTCGCTCACCGACGCAGCAAAGGTGCCATAGCTCACTGGGCCGGCTGGCATATTGGTGCGGCTCAGCTCGACACCGTTGAGGTACACGATCGCGCCGTCATCGCGCAGCATGGTCAGCGTGAGCAGGTCGTACTCGGAGAGGTCGCCAGGCGTGAATTCATGACGGAAGTACTGCGCAAGGACGGACTGGCCTGGCACCACTTCTGCTCTGGTTAGCGTCGCTTCGTCGCCGTCGCCATAGCCAAGTTCTGCTGGTCCAACTTGCCACGCTGCGTCGTCGTATGCGGTGCTAGACCAGGCGAGTCCACCAACGACCGGGGGTTCGGTGCCTTCGTCAAAGTATGCCCAATCGCTGTCAATCGCGACGAGGCCTACATCGCTTACTGTCGTTGACACAACTTCGAAACTGCGGCTATCAGAGAAAACTTGGGTGCCGTTCACGGTGCCCACCAACGCAGCGGAGTAGTTCCCATTTGGAAGGGTCAGCGGGACTCTCCAGTTCACGCCGGGGAGTCCAAGCGGTGGCAACAACGCGGTGTAGGGCTCGCCATCAAAGATCGGTGCACCGCCAACATCAAGAGACTCGATGACCACGTTGAGCTCAGGTATCGCTGCGTCGCTGCTGGCTGACCCTGAAATGACGACTTCGGGTCCCAAATAGGTAGGGACCATGTTGAAAGAGTATTCAGAAACAATGGCGCCTTGCGCGGCCGCCTCTGGCTGCGACGTGATGAGAATCGGAGCGAGACAAGCGATCGTGGCGAGAAGGAGCGTGATGTGTCGCCACGAGCGATTGTTCTTTGTGCGCGAGTGGTCCATTAGCTGAGTTTACCGATCCGCATTGCTCAGAATCTTGGGTAAATGTCCTAAGCGCAACGCAATGGGGCTAGTCACGAGCGGTCCGAATTTCGTCGCCATAGGTTGCGAGTAGCTGCTTCTTGATAGCGCTCAGATCGGTTGCTCCCGTACGTGCTGCAGCGCGGATAATCGCTACTTGGACGACCCGAGTTCTGTCAGTTGAGAGTTCGTGCCAGGCCGCCTCAACAGTTGCCTTGATTGCTTCGGGCGAGTTGATTTCTGCGTCCATGCTCTTTGAGAGCCGCAATACGTATCGGCTTCGAACCGAGTTCGTTGCGTGTTTGGGCGCATAGTCGCCGTCGGAGGCGCCGCCCCACGCCCAGCCGTAGTTGCGGACCCAGCTCGCCACTGTGAGGTGATGCATGGGTTCGCCGTCGTCCGCGGTATGCCCTTCGGCCGCAAGCTGTTTTGCAACCCGTTGGAACGTTAGAGCATCGGCGGAACGAAAGAGTTCCTTGCCTCGGCGCTGCGCTGCGGTATCTGGCTCTCGGTCAAGTGTGCGCGCAACGTGCGTGATCGCTTCTGGATCAAGTTCGGCAAACTTTGCAATGTCTCGGATAGTCTTGCCTGCAGACAAAAGCATGGTGACTGCGGCGATTTGGGCGTCGCCTAACTGCGTGGTTACTGGCTCAGAAGAGGTTGCATTTTCGCTGCTTGATGCGTGATTCACGTGCCTAATCTAGCTAGTTCTAGGTATTGCAGCAGTGCAAATCCTGTAACTGCCTCGTCTGTGTACTTCCTGTGCATAAGTTTGAAGTGCCCACGACAGTCCGATGACGTGCTTGCTAGCAGCCAAACAGATATGAGGGATACGCAAGAATTCCCTACTTTCCCCAGAGCTGTGGGAAAGTAGCCAAAGTCTGTGGATAAAAGGTTGCTCTGTCTTAGGTCAGATGCTCAAGCCTGGAAAATAGCCGATTCGCCGCCTCGGCTGCTTTCGCACGAACCTCACCAGCATCAACAGTCGTCGCTGCCCCCTTGTCCCAGACAACGCTGCCCTCGACCTCTACCCGCACAGGAGAAACACCAGGCGAGTATGCAAGGCGCCACGGATCCATCGGCGAGTAGTCCCACGTGACCCGGTCACCGGCAACTTCTGGCATGAGTTCGGCTCCGGGCGTCAACCAGTCCCACACCTCGTCGGGGCTTACCGTGACGTCGTCGGCCCGCGCCGCCACAAACGCCAAGCGAAACTCATCGAGCATGTCGGCACCAATGCCGTCGGTTCCCAACGCAGTGGGGTTCGAGAATCGCCGAGGCCGAGAATATGAAACACCGTTGTTCATGTTCGAACGAGGGTTGTGCACGATCGTGCCGAAGAGGCCGTGGTCATCGGGGAGATACACGCCATGAACGAGCCACCACTTGTCGCCGGTGTATCCAGCAAGTCGCTGCCAATCGTCTTCTTCGCCCTCGGCGACATGCACGTGCACCCCGACATCATGGGATGCAGCGAGTTCGGCTGCAGCCATGATCGTTTCGTCGTTGCACGTAAAGGCGGCATGTAGTCCGACCATTCCTCGCCCGCCCTCACGCAGAAATCGGTCGTTCTCAGCAAGCCCTTTGGCTGCTCCGTCGGGACCGTGCCGGTCGGTTACGCCATAAGAGCAGTTGACTCGCACGCCAACTTCGGCACATGCATCGGCAATGATCGACAGGGACCCATCGATCGCATTCGGCGACTCGTGATGGTCGATGATGGCCGTGCAACCACGTTGAAGCGCCTCAAGGGCTCCGAGCTTGGCCGACCAATAGATCGCGTCCTCATCAAGCGCACGATCTAGACGCCACCACACCAGCTCGAGAATGTCCATAAAGCCGCCAGGCGTGCGGGGCGGGGCGGGCATGCCGCGTGCAAGAGCCGAATAAAGATGGTGGTGCGCACAGACCAAGCCGGGTGTCTGGTTTGGTTCCATTAGCGACCGAGCGTCACGACAGTGATCCAAGCCACCCGCTGGCACGTTCGCGATTGTCCTCGTTGACCAGGGGCAGTTCATTTCGCCATTGACCGTCACGGGCTTGCATCGCCGCCGCAACCGCGCCGGCGGTCGGAACCAAGCCAATTTCACCAACGCCCTTTATCCCATAGGGAGAATTGGGCTCGGTCGCTTCAACCAAGATGACGTCGACATCAGGCATGTCCTTCGGACGGATGATGTCGAGGCTGCGCAGGGTTGTGTTCAGCGGTTTGCCCCTGTCGTCGCAGGGAAAACCCTCTGACAGGGCGTAGCCAAGACCCATATGCACTGCACCCTCGACCTGCCCCTCACAGAGCAACGGGTTCACCGCTCGCCCTACGTCATGTGCAGCGACAACCTTGGTGACAGCTCCAGACTCTTCGTTCAGAATCACCATCTGTGCGGCGTAGCCAAACGTAGAGTGGATGATTGGGTTTTCGAGGCCTTCGCTCATGGCGTTTGTCCAATCGACGCGATACTCGCCGTGGTAGTCCACGCCGGTCTGGCACCCGTCGGCCATGGCGGCCTGGCATGCGTCGGCAACCGAACCGGCACCCATGAGGGTGCCGCGACTGCCGGTGGTCTGACCCGCGCCGAGCTCACGAGTCGAATCGACGATGACCTCAATCCGATCAGGTTCGACGCCCAGTTCCTCAACAGCAACCTGAAGTGCGACCGTGTGTACGCCTTGCCCCATCTCAGTCCAGCAGTGACGCACCTCGATCTTGCCGTCGTCGCGAAAGTGCACGACGGCCTGAGCGATTTCCTTGAACCCGTTGCCGAGCCCCGAGTTCTTCAGCCCGAGTGCCACTCCGACAGGTTGGCCCTCGGCTACCGCCGCCTCGTACGCAGGGCGCACTGCGTCGAGACACTGACGCGCTCCTAAACACCCATCGTCCATTATCTGACCAGGACCCCAAACAACGCCCGGTTCGATGACGTTGCGGCTGCGTATCTCCCAACCGCTGATGCCTACCATTTCGGCCAGCCGATCCATAACCCCTTCCATAGCGAACTGAGCTTGGTTCGCTCCGAAACCGCGGAAGGCACCGCACACCGAGTTGTTGGTGCGAGCAGCAATCGCTTCGACGTGAATATTGGCGATCTCGTAAGGGCCGCATGCATGCCCGGCTGCTCGTTCGAGCACCTTCATGCCAACCGACGCATAGGGACCCGAGTCGCCAATCATGCGCACCTGCAGGCCGACAAGCTTGCCCGCGTCATCGCAGCCAGCTTCGTACCACATGCGTATCGGATGCCGTTTGGTGTGCACCAGAAATGACTCTTCGCGACTGAACGTCGTCTTCACTGGGCGTTGCAATAGCCATGCGGCGAGCGCAGACTGGCCCTGGTTCGACATGTCTTCTTTGCCACCGAATGCGCCGCCGTTGCTCACCAGTTCGGTGATGACAACATCTGTGTCGACGTTCAGGATGCGTGCGATGTCGTTGCGGTCATCCCAGATTCCCTGGCCACCCGAATAGACCATGAGGCGGTCGAAGTCGACGGCATGACCTGCCGACGAGCCGTTGGTCAGTGGGAGCTCTGATCCCGCAGGTATGGGGAGCGCGAGCGTTGACTCTGGCTCAAGGAAGGCGTGGTCGATACGTTGCGTTTGAAACGTCTCTTTGACCACATGTGCTGCACCCGCGAGCGCCGCCGCTGCGCCGCCGCGTTCGTAGGTTGATGTCGACAAAATATTGCCGTCGAGCGTCCACACGGCGTCTTCGTTGGTTGCTACGGCGTCGAGTGGGTTCACGATCGGATCGTGAACGTCGTAGTGGACGTCGATCAGGGTTGCCGCCTGGCGAGCCGTATTTCGATCTTCGGCCACCACCATTGCGATGACATCGCCGAGGTAGCTGGTGCGACCACCAACAGGAATGAAGATCGGCCAATCCTTGTGAATGAGCCCATGGCGCAGCTCGCCTGGAACGTCGGCGGCAGTCAACACCCGTACGACGCCAGGTACCGCCTCAGCGGCTGCGCAATCGATCGCGAGCACATCGGCGCGTGCGTGGTCTGCAAGTCGGAACGCGCCATGACCCATGTCAGCGGGAACCATGTCATCGATAAACGGCCGGTCGCCCAGGGCAAGCGGATGTGCTTCGTACTTGATGCCGCGCGTTCCAATCCCACGTGGTTGCACGGCAACCGGCACTTCGCGCGCGGCCAATGCTTCGACAGCGTCAAGCACCTTGGTGTAGCCGGTGCAGCGACATAGATTTCCGCCCATGAGGCGCGCAGCCTTTTCACGCGTCAATGGTGCGTCGGGATTCGCGTCTGCCTTGTCGAGCATGGACTTGGTCCGCATCAGGATTCCTGGGGTGCAGAAGCCGCATTGCAGGGCGCCGAACGCTGCGAACGCGTCGGCCATGCGCTGGCGCTCCTCAGAACTGACGCCCTCGAGAGTGACCACCTGTGAACCCGCAGTCTTGTCCAGCGAGGTTTGGCATGCGACCCTGGCTTTGCCGTCGACGAGCACAGTGCAACAGCCGCATTGACCAGTTGGTGAACAGCCGTCCTTCGGTGAGAACACGCCGAGTTCATCGCGTAGTGCGCCCAGCAGATGCTCGTGATTCTGGCCGATCGAGGCTGGCGCCCCGTTCAGGGTGAAGTCAATACTCATGCGGCGCTCACCTTGCTACTTTACAAAAAGTTAAGTACGCCGTCGCATTCGACTGCGCATCACCAACTCGGTGCCCTACTTGGGTGGCAGCACCACACCCTTTTGTGCAGTGATCCGCTGGTAGACCTCGGGCCGGCGATACCGATCGAAGTCAAAGAGTGTGTCCTTGTAATGCGCACACCAGTCCAAGTCGCATTTCGCAACGATCAGTTCATCGCCCGTCGAGACTGCCTGTGCCACGATCTGGCCTGACGGCGCAATGATCGCGGACTGAGCCAGCGACTCCACTCCCTCTTCGGTTCCACCTTTTGCGACACCAATGACCCACGTACCGTTTTGGTAGGCGCCCGCCTGCATGCACAGATGGTTGTGAAAGCCTTGCAGTGCGTTCTGTCCCGGATCTGGCGCGTAGTGAATCGGTGTGTTGTAGCCGATCAAGATCATCTCGACGCCTTGGAGTCCCATCTCCCGATAGGTCTCGGGCCAGCGACGATCGTTGCAGGTGGCCATGCCAACGATCCCATCGAAGGCTCGCCACACAGGAAAACCTTCGTCGCCTTCTTGGAAATAGCGTCGCTCAAGATGTTGGAATGGGCGCCACGGCTCGTCGTCTTCATGGCCGGGAATATGCACCTTGCGAAAGCGTCCAACTACAGACCCGTCTCGCTCCACCAGGATCGTGGTGTTGAAGCGTTCACCATCGGGAGTCAACTCGGCGTACCCCAGCGCGAAACCAATGCCTAGCGATTTGGCATCGTCGAAGAGTGGCTGCGTCGCCGGGCCTGGCATAGACGTTTCAAAGAACGCGTCATGGCCAGAAACCTCGGCGGTGAAATAGCGCGGAAAGAAGGTCGTGAGCGCGAGTTCTGGGAACACCACGAGGTCACATCCAGTGGCGGCGCCATCGGCAAGCAGTTTGCGGAGACGTTCAACCACGTCGGCGCGAGGTTCGTCTCGGGCGATAGGCCCCAGTTGGGCAGCGCCCACGGTGACGATGCGCTTTGATGCTGGGCTCGCAGAATTGGATGAGGACGCAGCGGAGGGGACCATTGGACAAAATGGTAAGCCACTCGTGCGGCGATTGCTGTTACTGCGCGAGACTCCACCCATGGCATCCAAAAAGAAGAAACCTGAGAACGCTCCTGCTGTCGATGACACGCTGTTCTGGGATCTCGCTGAACCGCTGATGGCCAACGGCGCCGAACGCTCCACCATGATGGGCCATCCCTGCCTACGCATCGATGGTGACTTCTTTGCCAGTCTTGAACGTCGCACCGGTGATTTGATCGTGAAACTGCCTGCTGATCGAGTCGATGAGATGATTGGGGATGGGTCAGCGGAACCCTTTGCTCCTGCAGGTCGGCGCTTCAAAGAGTGGGCGCTGATCACCGATCGAGATGAGTCCCGGTGGGAGTCGCTGCTCCAAGATGCCATCGGATTTGTTGGGAGTACCTGAGTTGCTGAGCGAACAGGACCAAGCGTTCTTTTGGGAGTGGCTGACTTGCTGAGCGAACAAGACCAAGCCTTCTTTTGGGAGTGGCTGACTTGCTGAGCGAACAAGACCAAGCCTTCTTTTGGGAGAACGGCTGGCTCGTCGCGCCCGACGCGGTTTCGCCAGACCAGCTTGCTGGCCTTTGTTCCGACTTCGCGCAGTGGACACAACAGAGCCGCGATCATGCACAGGCATGGGACATGAACACCGCCGATGGCCGGCCGCGTTTCGACATGGCTGCTGGCCATTCCGCGGACCACCCGCTGCTACGTCGTGTCAACGATCCAGTCGCCATTTCCGATGCGTATCTCGACGTCATGCGTTCGAGCGCCATGGTTGACGGCGTAGCGGATTTGATCGGACCCGATGTGCGCTTCCATCACTCCAAGATCAACTCGAAGTTGCCCGGCAGCGGCACCGAGGTGCGGTGGCATCAAGACTTTGCGTTCACTCCACATAGCAATGACGACGTTGTTACCGCGCTGTTGATGATCGATGAGGTTACGAGCGAGAACGGCCCGCTGGAGGTGCAGTCAGGTTCGCACCGAGGTCCGATCCAATCGATCTGGCAAGATGGCGTCTTCACCGGTGCGATCGACCCACAGCTTGAAGCGCAAGCTCGTGGACACTCAGAGCAAGCGATCGGACCCACCGGTTCGGTTTGTTACATGCACACCCGTTTGTTACACGGCTCCGCCGCCAATCGATCCGCCTCACCTCGCACGCTTTTCATCTGCGTGTACTCCGCAGGTGATGCCGTTGCGCTGTCACCGAACCCGATGCCAACCGCATACTCGGGCGAGATAGTGCGAGGCACCAACCCTGGAAGAATCCGATCAATGGCCTACGAGGTCGAGCGACCGGAACTTCCCGCAACAACAAGCTTCTTCGATCAACAGGATCGGGCCTAGGCAACGAACTTTGGTGACCGCCAGCGGACCACGCGGTACGACGACGTGTCATCGTTCGCTCGAGGGGCCGTTTGTTACCTGCGTTGCGAGCCCGTTGCGAAGTAGTGACAAACCGCTGAGCTGACTGCGTCGCTGTAAACCGGCCCGCTAGGTTCGCCCGATGAGCAAGGCTTCGATGATTAGGCGCCTTGTGCTGGTTGGCCTGTGTGTACTTCTGGTTGTGCTGTTCGCACCTATCATTTCCCGAGCAAGCAGCGCTGCTAGCCCACCAGCGTGCCCTGAGGACTTTGAACTTTCGATGACGGTTACGCCTGTTTTGCTCCCGCGGTGAGTCAACCCACCGGCGCCGAGGGCGCACGGGGTGAACCAGGCGACTGCTACGCCGTCCCTGCAGATGTGGCGACGTGCGAGACAGGCGAACCGGTTGGCCCCTACTGCGTGCTGCCTGCGGACGTCGGGCCAACACCGCCCGGGAGATTCGTGCAGGGTTTCGACTGTCCTGCGGACCTGGATGTCGGCGAGCGCCAGTGCCACTCGCGTCCGACCGGAGCCATGTGGCGACCAAGTGGCATACCGGTCCGCACGATCGAGGGGGCCTGGGCCTGCGACTACGGCGAGTTGGTCGATGACATCACATGCGTGACCCGACGCATTGACACCGGCTCTGAGGCGCAAGACACCTCGCGCCCGCCCACCGTCTTTACGGGCTAGACGGTCATCAGGCGCAGCTACCAGGTTGAGCGACCTGAACTCCCGCCACAACTAGCCTCCTCGATCAACAGGGTCGCTCCTAAGCACCGCGACAGCGCCGATCGCCGAGTATCGAACATCGGAGAAATAGAAATCTTGGCTTCTTCGGGACCATTCGCACGCATCGAGGCGTGTGTCATGTGAAGTACCAAACGGCGAACACAAAGGCGAAAGAAATGACGATGACCCACGAAGCAAAACGAACCCGCGCGCACCGCCGGGCATCCCGACATTTTGCTCCATTCCAGCGCTGCCGCGAGCCGAGGTTTGATTTGGCCCGGTTGGCTGCTCTCATTGCTTGTCTGCTGTTCGCGTCGAGTACGTTCGCCGGGCCAGCGGCGGCGACCGGTGGCGGCGACGCACGCGAAGTCAGTGGCCGAACACTCGACGTTGGCGGCGACGCACACGTGGTCGACAGTGCGCCTAGCCCAGGTTCCCCCGGCGCGCCAATTGTGGTTGTCACCGACGCAGACAGTCCTTTCGACAGTTTGTGCGGCTTGGCCGAAGCGATTAGGAATGCGAACGCCTCGCTAGGTCAACACCCGGAGCCGAATTGCGCCGCTGGAACGCCGGGCGCCGATGAGATCTGGGTCGATCCCGCCAAACACACGTACCGATTCGCATCTCCGGCTGCAACGACCGCTAACGCGTTTGATGTGATCACCCAGGATCTGACTATTCGGCCGATTCCACTGACGGCGTCGCCATACAAATGGATTCGCCTTGAGGCGGACACTGGGCTCAGCAGGTTCCGCTTCTTCGAAGTTGGCGCCAATACCAGTCTCACGGTCGACGGCTTCGAACTCGTCGGCGGCAAAGCCTTCAACACGGACTGGGGAGGAGCCATCTTTGGCGGCGCTGGCAGCGCACTCACCGTACGGAACAGTCGAGTGCTGCACAATTCCGGCTTCCGAGGAGGTGCCATTGGAAGCGACCAGGGCGCAAGCGTTGTCATCGATGCAACCGAGGTCGGCTACAACGGAACCAGCGGTCCTGGCGGTGCGATTTACGTCAGCGACCTCGCTGAGCTCCACGTGATCAACAACAGCAGCATTCATTCAAACGAGTCCTCCACCTTTGGAGGCGGCATCGCCATCCTCAACCTAAACGTCGGCATAAGCGTTGCCATTAGCGACTCAGTCGTAGGCTCGAACCGTGCGATGAACCACGGTGGCGGATTGTTTGGGACGTTCGCTGGCTCTTCAGAAGTCAGCCTGGACCGCTCTGCCATTGTCGGCAATGAGTCGGGCGACACTGGCGGCGGCCTCGCTATTTGGGGATCGTCGCTCAACTTTGATATGCGCGATTCGCGAGTCTCAGAGAACACAGCGAACAATACGGGCGGAATGGTCATTTCACCTACCAATATCAATGCCGTCGTTACCCGGTCCGAAATCTCGTCGAATACTGCAAATTCGGGGGTCGGTGGGATGCATGTGCGCAGCCAAGGTCAGGTCGACATCAGCACGACGACGATTTCTGACAACTCGGTAACAGGCAGCGGTGGGGTGACTCAATCGGGCGGACTCCAGGTGGAAGACGTACAAGATCTCGCCATTGGTTTCACGACGATCGTCGGTAACTCGACAGCATCGCACTGGCCAGGTGGGCTCTCAGCCTTTTCAGCTCAGGTTTCGAACATATCCGGCTCGGTAATTTCGGGGAATAGCAATGTTCCAGGTATCACCGGTCTCGGCCAAGCAGAACTAATGGTGGGTCATTTCGACACGATCGAGTACTCCGTAGTCGGACATGCCGGGGGAACGACGCACGCGAACCTCGGCTACTTCGCTGTGGTGTCGCCGTCATCAATCAATGCGTCCTCAGACGCAGAACGCGTTGCCGTTTCAGACATGTTCACAACACTCGATGCAACAGCTGAGGATGCACCAGCGCACCCAAAGACGCACTCGTTCGCAGTCCGAGATGGCGCCCCAATCATCGGCTTAGTATCTCCGTGTCCAAGCGCTGCCGAGGACCAATACGGCAACCAGCGAGGATCTCAATGCGATCCAGGCTCACGCGAGTATCTCGGGCAAGCAGCCCCTTCGTCGTAGACCTCCGACGCCTAACGCTGTCATATCCCAACCCCGACACCGGCTTTCGGCCCTTCGACCTGCGTCGTGGGGCCAAAGCCGGCACGTGGGAACATCGCACGCAGCTTGCAGATAGCCCACAGGACGGATCACGACGAACACATGTAGCTCGAGAAGCTCTCGAAAATGATCACGGGGCATGGGGGAGCTAATCTCGGGCATGCTCGGAGCCGATCTTGAACGTCTGCACACCCTTACCGGCGTGAAGTGGACAGATGACCCAGACCCCAATGTGATCCCCTCGTGGGTCGCCGACATGGACTTTGAGGCGTCACCGGTGATCAAGGCAGCCATGCAGGCTGTGCTTGACCGTGGTGACTTCGGTTACAACTTCGACGCTCGCAATCAGCTCCTAGGCGCATGGGCTGATTGGCAGGAACGCCACTTCAACTGGCGCCCGCCCGAAGGCGAGTCACGAGTATTCATCGCCACGCTGAACTGTCTCAACCTCGTACTCGAATTCATGACCGACCCCGGCGACGGCGTCGTTGTCTTTACACCGATCTACTACCCGTTTCGAGCGATCGTCGAAGACAGCGGACGCCGCATTGTCGATGTGCCACTTACAGGTCCCGACTGGAGACTCGATCCCGAGCGGCTCGAAGCTGCAATCGACGACAGCACCAAGCTCGTGTTGTTTTGCAACCCACACAACCCGCTCGGCCGCATGTTCGATGCCGACGAGATGGCGGCATTCGCCGAGGTTGCGGAACGCCACGATCTCATGGTCATCAGCGACGAGATTTGGTGTGACCTGACGTTTGAGAACAACCACATCCCCATGTGGCGAGACTTCGAATCGTTGCGCGAGCGAATCATCACGCTTGGCTCCGCCAGCAAGTCATTCAACGTCGCTGGGCTTCGCACCGCTGTCGCGCACATCGGCGATCCTCGCGTTCGTGATCGTTTCGACAAGCTCTCAACCCACTTCATTGCAGGCCCAAACACGCTCGGCGCCGAAGCGAGTCTTGCGGCCTGGACCCAAGGGCAACCATGGCTTGATGAGATCAAGGCTCAGCTCCGGGTCAATCGCGATCACCTTGCCGCACGCGTCGCCAGCGACCTCGAAGGCGTCACCATGCACCTGCCCGACGCGACCTATCTGGCGTGGCTCGACTTTTCGGGTTCCGCGCTTGCGGAACGTCCCGCCGAGCAGTTGCTCGAACACGGCCGCATCGCGGTGCATGACGGCAGCAAGTTTTGCGCCACCGCTGGCTCCTGCGTGCGCCTGAACTTTGCGACCAGCCCAACCATTCTCGACGAACTCATTGACCGTATGGCAACGACAATCCAGGAGGCTTCCTCATGAGCGAACAGAACGTCAGCATCCGACCAACAGATGCGAATATCGATTGGCCCGAAACCCTGGACCGGCTGAACAAGGTCTTGCGTATTCGAACCACACCGATCGGCATGAAGATGTTCGCCACCGAGGAAGAAATGGCAGCGGTGCCCAAGATCCGCCGACCGAACGAAATACACACCGCCGATCAGATTGTGTCCATGGCATCGCGTTTGAACTGGACGGTCGGCATAACGGGTAGCGACCTTGTTGGAACCCAATGCCAGGCCGTGCTCGGGCTAGGCGGCCAAGACGAAGCCTGGTACTCGGGCAAACACATGGCCGGTGTTTGGTTCGACACCGAAGAGAACGCGTCGATTCATCAGCATGCTATGCACGTCGTTCCGGTTGGGCAGTTCCAAGCCATGGCGGTTTCCCCGCTTTCGACTGGCCGTCTTGCACCGCCCGACATCTGCATGATCTACGCCACGCCGGGCCAGATGATCATCTTGATCAACGGTTTGCAATGGTCTGGCTACAAGAACTTCGAGTGGGGTTGCGTGGGTGAATCCGCATGTGCCGATTCATGGGGCCGCGCGCTCTCGACGGGCGAACCGAGCCTGTCGATTCCCTGCTATGCCGAGCGCCGTTATGGCGGTGTGCAAGACGACGAGATGCTCATGGCGCTGAGCCCGGGACACCTGCTGCAGTCCATTGAAGGCATGGAAGCTCTGTCGCGTAATGGCTTCCGTTATCCAATCCCGCCGTACGGCATCCAAAGCGATGCTCGCGCCGGGTTAGGTGTCAGCTACGGCTGACCCTCTGCACACTATTGCGGTCTCAAATGATTGCAGTTTCAACGAAGGGTTCGTTGCGCGCGATGCGGTCGTAACCGAGCTGGGAAAGATCGAGCGTTCGATACTCGCCGTACGTCACGAACTCGCTAATGCCGCGGCCGACGGCCGGCGATTGCTGCAGTCCGTGCCCGGAGAATCCGCACGCAAAGAGAAAGTTGCCGACCTCGTTGTCGGGGCCAATAACCATGTTCTGATCGAACCGGTTGTGTGCATAGTGCCCAGCCCATTGGTTCATCACCTTGATGCGTTCGAATGCCGGGATTCGATGCGCAAGCGCAGGCCACACCTTGTCTTCCCAAATGTCGCGGTCCATAACGAAGTCGTCATAGGCAACAGCCGGGTCGACATCAGGCTTGCAGCCGGCCATGTAGGCATCGCCTTCAGATCGCACATGCACACCTGATGGATCGATCGTTAGTGGCAAGTCACGATCGAGCGGTTCAGCTGCGTCGAAGATAAAGGTATACCGCTTACGCGGCTCAACCGGCAGCTCGAGCCCCGCCATCTTTGCCGTCTCCGCTGCCCGTGGTCCAGACGCATTCACCACGTGGCCGCACGGCACGACCTCGCCTGACGCCAGCGTCACGCTTGTGACGCCCTGGTTGTCGGTCGCCATAGCCACGACCTCGTTCCTGAGATACTCGGCCCCCTGTGCGCGAGCCTTCTTCCGCCACCAGTCAAACAATGTTCCGGCATCGAAGTAACCCTCGTCGATCAGGTTGTGGCTGCCGCAGACAATTCCATCGAGGTTGTAGAACGGATAGTTACGAGCGATGTCGTCGGGCGTCATGATCTTGGTACCCGCCCCGAATGACGCCTGAATCTGCTGGTTCGCACGCAGGGTCTGCGCAAACGTCTCGTCTCCAGCCAAGTACATATAGCCGTAGTGGTTTACTGCAAGTTCAGGTACTTCGGGATCATCGCCCATGTACGTGCGAAAGTTGCGCACAAACTCGGCGGCGAACTGCGAGACCTGGATGTTCACTTCGTTTGAGAATTGCTGACGCATACAGCTGTTGGTGTGCGACGTCGATGCGTTCTCATACGTGGGGTCACGCTCGACCACCAGAATCGATCCATCGAAGTCTGGGTTTTGGGAAAGAAACCACGCGATTGATGACCCAATAATGGCGCCGCCAATAATCACCACGTCGTACGACGTTTGACGCGGCGTCGTGGCGATGGGCTGTGGTGACATCAGGCGTGCTCTTCGCTCGTGTAGCCCTGGGCTAGATCATTTGCGATAGCTGCTGGATCGCGTTCTGCTGGATCCCCGAATCCACCGCCGCCTGGCAATTCGAGAATCAGATGGCGGTCGACAGGCACCAACTGTTTTCCTTTGGTGGGGAACGGCGTGCCATCGTCGAGATACACCGCGCCAGGCGCACCGTCGCCGCCGCCATCGCGTCCCCGCGCAGGGTTGTCGACGCGGTCGAACATGGCAGAGAATTCAAGCTGATACCCATCGGCAGAGCCGATCTCAATCGTTTGGCCAAGACCACCGCGGTATTTGCCAGCGCCTCCGCTGTTCTCGCGGATCTCTTTGCGCCAAACCACAATGGGGCCTATTTGCTCGGTGGCTTCGGCGCTCATTGTCATGACCCCTGAGGGGAACGCAGTCGCCGTGAGGCCGTCAAGGCTTGGACGCGCACCGGTTCCGCCGCTATTGAACATGAGCAATTCAACCGGCGGCAGTGATGCCGCTGGGTCAACCCCGCGAGCACTTGCCTGGAAGTTCCATAACGCTCCCGCGCCCTCTGCTGGGATCGTTGCGGGAAGCACCGATGCGATCGCACCGAAACACAGGTCGGTTACAAAGTGGCCGATTACGTGTCGCACCGCCACGGGGTTCGGGTCTTGCGCGTTCAAGATGACGCCAGGCGGTGCGCTGACCGTGAACGGAAACAGAGATGCGTAGTTGTTCGGGATCTCTGGTGCGAGAGCAATCAGCATCGCGTAGGTGAAGTACGCCTGGGCGTACACCAGCGGCACGTTAATACCGAACTCGCTGAGCGGTGACGTGCCAGTGAAGTCGGCGTGCATACCGTCATCTGCCACCGTGAGCTCGACCGCCAGCGTGATGGTTTCGTTGTAGCCGTCGACCTGCATGGTGTTTTGATAGACACCCTTTTGGACTGACGCGAGCGCATCCATGGTCGCCGAACGAGTTCGCGTGAACACGAACTCGGCGAGGTCTTCAAGATCTGTCAAACCGAATTCGTCGAGTGTCTCGAGTAGTCGCCGTCGGCCAGTTTCGTTCGATGCAGCCAAGCCATGAACATCGCCCACGACCTGGTCCTGTTCTCGGACGTTGTTGCGGATGATGTTGACCAAGTCGCGATTAAGTTCGCCGCGATCAGCCCACTTCATGATTGGAATTCGTAGGCCCTCTTCGTATACCTCGCGGCCGTCGGGGCCATAGCCGCGTCCACCAATGTCAACGACGTGAGCGGTGGACGCAAAGAAGCCGATGAGTGTCTCGTCGACGAACACGGGTGTTGTGACGGTGATGTCGTGCAGGTGCCCTGTGCCCTTCCATGGGTCGTTGGTCAGATAGATGTCGCCTGGGTAGATGCGCTCCGGCCCAATGTCGTTGATGAAGTGCGGGACCGCGGCAGCCATGGTGTTGACGTGGCCCGGCGTTCCGGTCACTGCTTGGGCAATCATGCGACCCTGGCGATCAAACACGCCAGCGGAGAGATCGCCAGCTTCGCGCACAGAGGTACTGAAAGCGGTTCGAATCAGCGTGGTTGCCTGTTCTTCGAGAATCGAAATCAGTCGGTTCCACATGATCTGGAAGCTGACCTCGGTGGCGTGGTTCGTCATGATTGCGTCCTTGTGATGAGCAGGGTTCCGTCGCTCTGCATAACGGCTTGGTGGTGTGAGCCCAAGACGGTCGTCGTTTGTGGCTCCACAATTACGGCAGGCCCTACGACGCGATCATCGGTTGCGAGGTCTGCCCGTTCCAGGACTGCAGACTCGACGCTCGCTCCGGTGACTGGATCATAGATTTGTCGGGTACTCACGGCCTCGAAGGCAGACGCTCCAGTGAGCAGTTCGAGCGCAGCTGGGCGGCCTTGTACTGATGCGACCCGCACGGACCAGCTCACGGCCTCGATCGCGAGGTCATCGATAGCTCGACCAAAGAATTCCTCGTATGCCTTGGTAAAGACACCAGCCAGGTTTTCGGCGGCGAACTCGTCGAAGTCGCCTGAACCAAGCCGCACGGGGATCTCCCAACCTTGGCCCTTGTATCGCATCGAGACCTGGCGTTCGACGACAAGGTCGGCGTCGGTTCCTTGGCGCACGAACGTCTGCGCTTCACCAGTCAGCTCTGCGAGCAACTGGTTTACTGCCTTGTAGTCGAACTGGTCGGTGCGGGTGTAAAGGCTGCGCACCGCCTCATAGGCAAACGGTGCACGCAGGAACCCAATTGCAGAACCCACGCCAGCGCCGGGAGGAACGAAGAGTTCGTCGAGTCCGAGCTTGTCCATGAGGCGGGTGGCGTGTAGCGGTGCGCCTCCACCAAATGCGACCATTGCAAAGCCAGACAAGTCCTTGCCGTTCTCTACCGCGTGCACTCGGGCGGCGTTCGTCATGTTTTCATCGACGACCTCGGCAATGCCGATTGCGGCCGTGTCGTCGTCCATGCTGAGCCGGTCGCCGACACCGTCGCGAATCGCGAGTGTTGCCCGCTCGGGCGACAAGGTGATGTCCTTTGCGCCAAAGGTGTCCGGGTCGAGCCGGCCGAGTTGCAGGTTTGCGTCGGTGACTGTCGGGTCAATGCCACCTCGGTCGTAGGCCGCGGGGCCAGGCTCAGAGCCAGCGCTGTGGGGACCAATACGGATTTGGCCCATCGAGTCGACGCTCGCAATCGACCCGCCACCGGCCCCTATCTCGATCATCTCGATGACAGGAATCGAGATAGGCATGCCGCTGCCCTTCTTGAATCGTGTGGTGCGAGCAACCTCGAACGTCTTGGCTGTCTGTGGGGTGTAGTCCTCGATGAGTGAGATCTTGGCTGTGGTGCCGCCCATGTCGTAGCTCAACACCCGATCCCGGCCATACCGTGCGGCAAGGTCGGCGGCAAAGATCGCGCCGCCTGCAGGGCCCGATTCGATCAGGCGCACCGGAAAGGCTGCTGCCGTTTCAACGCTGATGAGTCCGCCACCTGAGTGGATCATGTAGAGCGGACATGTTGCGCCGCGAGCTTGCAGCTCGTCTTGAAGACGTACGAGGTATGACGCCATCAACGGTTGAACATATGCGTTCGCGCACACGGTGTTGAACCGTTCGAACTCGCGCATCTGAGGTGAAACTTCGGAACTGATCGAAACCGCAATGTCGGGCAACTTCTCGGTCACCATCTCGCGGAACGTACGTTCATGATCAGCGTTGCGGTAGCTGTGGATGAACCCGACCGCGACCGCCTCATAACCCCCGGCACCAAGCTGTTCGATGACCGCTCGGGCGGCATCGGTATCGAACGGCACGAGCACCTCACCGCGGGCATTGACCCGCTCGGGCACGACGAAACGATCCTTGCGTTCAATTAACGGTGTCGGCAGCACAATGTTCAAGTCGTATTGCTCGAAGCGGCTTTCGGTTCGTGTCTCGATGACGTCACGAAAACCGTCGGTTGTCACGAGCGCGGTTTTGGCGCCGTTGCGTTCGATGAGGGCATTCGTTGCCAACGTTGTGCCGTGGATGATCTGTTCAACATCGCTCATGGCCACGTTGTATTCAGCCGTCAGAGCTGCGATGCCTTCAAGAATGCCGATCTCGGGTCCATGGTGTGTGGTCAGCACTTTGGTGGACACGAACGAGCCATCGGGTTGTTCGAGCACGATGTCGGTGAAGGTCCCGCCGACATCGGCGCCAATACGAACCGACATTACAGATCCTCCAGCCTCGGGAAGTCAGACGGCGGCATGATGTCGACCGTTGCGGACCGCTGTTGGGCCAGCATGCCGCCGTCGACCTTGATGACATCGCCAGTGATATAACTCGCGTCGTCTGACGCCAGGAAGATCGCCGCGCCGGTCATGTCGACGGGTTCTCCAATGCGGCCAAGCGGCACGTTCTCGCCCCGCAGCGTGCGGTCATCGATCGACATGCCACTTGTGTCTATCGAGCCGGGCATTAGTGCGTTGACTCGAATGTTGTACGGACCAAGGTCGAGCGCCATTGCACGAGTGAGGGCCTCGACCCCGCCCTTGGTGGCGTCGTACGCAGTAAATGCCCGGTGGGCACGAGTTGCTCCGCCGGAGCTCATGTTGATGATTACGCCACCACCTTGTTTTGCCATGATCCGGGCAACGGGGTGAGACACGATGAAGTGCCCCGTGAGATTGACGTCGATGATGCGGCGCCACCAGGCTTCGTCGGCTTCGAAGAAGTGCAGCATTGGGCTGATGATTCCTGCGTTGTTCACAAGCACGTCGATGCGGCCGTGCGCCGCCATGGTGGCGTCGACCATTTCTTGCACCTGGCCGCTGGCTGATACGTCGGCGACACCTGCCATGGCTGCACCGCCTGCGTCATTGATTGCTGCGACGACCTCGGCGACACCATCGCCATCGATGTCATTGACAACGACCTTGGCTCCACAACCAGCGAAGCGCTCGGCGATCGCTCGACCAATGCCGCCCGCAGCGCCAGTGACGATGACAACCTTGTCGTTTAGTGATTCATGCATGAGATATCCCTTTTTGCTCCAGCTGTTCGTGGCTCTGGCCGTCTAGACATGTGCGATTTGTTCAATAACAGCAGCGATGACCGCTTCATTTCTGCGGTAGTAGGTCCAGCCCTTGCGTCGGGTTGGAATGATCAGGTCGACATCGACAAGCACCTTGAGGTGCCGCGACCCTGCTGGCTGACTAATGCCAAGCTTCTCGACAATGAACAGATTGCACGCCCCGTCGGTCTCGGGATCGCCGTGCTCCTGAGGGGGGAAGTGGGCCGCTGGATCTTTGAGCCAATCAAGGATTTGTAACCGACGTTGGCTCGCAAGCGCTTTGAGTACGACCTCGATCTGCCCGGCATCGAGGACGGTCTGATCAGCGGCCTCGTCTACTGCTTCAAGAAGGGACATACCTACATAGCTAACACGTTATGTCATTGGCTGCAACCACTCAGGCGGAAGTCACCAGAGCATTCTTCTCAACAGCTAGCCAACAGGTGACGTTGGCGTGAACTCGGCATCGAGGTGTTTGATGCCGTGGATGAAGCTTGACAGCAATGGCTCTGGCTCGCTAGTGGCATGGATATCGGGCACACGATTGAACAGCTCGCGGAACATCACAAAGATCTCGCGTCGCGCTAGGTGCGCACCTAGGCAGAAGTGTGGGCCAGGGCCGCCAAAGCCGATGTGATCGTTCGGGCTTCGACGCACATCGAAGTCGTACGGGTTCGCAAAGACGTCTTCGTCTCGATTGGCGGCGAGATAGAACATGAGCAGCTTGTCGCCAGCGGAAATTTCTTGCCCACGTAGCACGGTGTCCTCTGTCGCCGTCCGACGCATGTACGTCACTGGGCTCGCAAGTCGCACGATCTCTTCTACGGCAGTCGGACCGACACCTTCAACGTCGGCTTGCCACATAGCACGCTGATCTGGATTGTCGGTCAGGTACTTCAAACCCCAGCTGATGGCGTTGCGAGTTGTCTCGTTTCCGGCGACCACAAGCAAGATGAAGAAGCTTGCTAGATCGCCTGGCGAGAGCTTCTCGCCGTCGACTTCAGCGTTAACCAACATGCTGGTTAGGTCGTCGCCTGTCGACCCTGCCTTGCTGGCTGCGACCTCGGTCATGAGCTCGGCGAGATTGCCACCAGCGGTCAGCGTTGCGGTCAGCACGTCGACTCCATCGGACACGTACTCGGGATCTTGTGCACCAAGGATGACGTTCGTTTGATCGAATACGAACTCATACTGCGAGTCCGGAATTCCCATGAGATCACAAACGATCTTGAGGGGCAGCGCAGCGGCGATGTCGACCACAAAGTCGACCTTGCCGCGCTCACAGACATCGTCGACGATGTTGGACGCAAGCAGCTGCACCGAGTCTTCCAGCTTGGCCAGCATGCGCGGCGTGAACCCTGCGGACACGACTTTGCGAAGCCGAGCATGACGCGGGTCGTCCATGGCGATCATCGATGAGAAGAACTCGTTGAACTCGGGTGGTGTGTCAAGGATCGTGATGCCTGATCCTGAGCAGAAGGTTTTGGGGTTCTTTGACATCTCCAAAATGTCGGCGTGTTTCGTGACGATCCACCCACCCGGTCCTTGTTCGAGAGGGATCTCCGCAGGTATCTCGGGTTCGGGCATAAAGACCAGCCCGTCGCGTCGCAGGTCTGCCAGATCGGCCTCGATTTGGTCATGATCGCGGACCCAGAACTCGTTCTCGATTGGGTTTGCCCGTTCCGTGCTTGTCAGTGCCATGTGCCCGACCGTAGTCAACTCGTGCCGTTCTGTCATGGTCGTGACCATTGCACGGGTGGCGGCGAGCTGAGGTTTCGCCTACTCCGGTGTAGGAGCAAGCGGGTTGCCAGCTTCTTGTGCGAGCAATTTGGCGACGAGATCAACCGACTCGTCATCGGCGCGCGCTTGAACAACCTTGCCATCGACAAGCAAGAACGCCTGCCCTTGATCGGCTCGAGCGACGTAGAGATCGGCATCGGTATAGAGCCGCGGTTTCACAACGGCAGGGTCACCGTTCTCGGGACAAAACACCATGCAATTGCCACACTCGTTGCACAACTCAGACAAGACCATGTACTGCTGACGATCATCCATGCCCTCGAGGCTCTTGATGCTCGTGAACGCGTCATTGGGGCAGACCGTCACGCAGAGATTGCATGCGACGCAACCGAACATCTCAAGGTCGTTGTCGACACTGCGGGGAAGCTTGGTATTGCCATCGAGGTGATAGTCGCCAACACCTTCGCCAAGAATCGACGCGACGTGGCGCTCGGCGCTTGACGCAAACCCTGCGTCGACTGCAGCCTGCTGACGCTGTTGTTTCCAATCGGCAAGATTGGTCGCACCTTCGGCGGTCACGTCAGCCGCAAGTGTCTTAAGCATCGGCGCAAGTCGGCCATAACCACCGGGCTTTAGCAGATCCGAACAGATCGTTGCCGGTTGCACGCCCATGGCCAGCGTGTCGCTCAGGTTCGACTTAGTCACCCCTGCGGAGAAGCTCACCATGATCTCGCCGTCATGACCAGGAATCGCAAGTTGTCCCGGCATTGCCTGCGCAAGCTGATCCAGTAGCGACGACGCAAGCACATGCAGTGGTGCACCCGAGAGATACATCGTCTCGTCGGGCATAAAGCCGCGGGTGTTGTCAACGACAAGCGTGTTCGTCAGTTTGATTCCGAACTGTCGACCGCGCGCCTTGGCGTAGTCGTTTAACTCGCCGATGAGCTCAATGCCGCGAGCAAACTGCAAGTCCTCGGCAAAGGCTGATTCTTTGACCGAAACCTCGTGATAGCCAAGTTGGTCGTTCACCAGTCCAGCGACACGCTCATACCCCAAGAGTGTGGGGTTGAGTTTAACGATTACGTCGAGTTCGTGTTCGTCGATCAAGTGCTTGGTAATCGACTCAATCTCGTCTGGTGGGCAGCCGTGAAATGTCGAAAGTGTCAGAGTGTCCGAAAGCTCCGTGGTGAAGTCAAGGTCGCGCACATGCCCGAAACTGCCACCTATCGACGCACGTAGTCCTTCGACCTCGGCCGTTGCATCGCGCATGCCGCGAATGAATGAGCTGACCTCAAGCGACGAGATCCCGGCCAGGTCGTACCCGACCGACATGTCGAAGACATACGGACCTGGATCAGGCCCAAGGAGGCCCGCGAGGGGTTCCCATTCCTGGAGTATCTCGATCAGCATCGATGCCTTCACGTATTCGGTCAGGCTCTGGGGAATCCGAAGCTCTTGGCTCCATTCGATGTTGTAGCCGATCGTCTCCATATCAATACATGGGCGGGCGATCTCAAGCTGGTCGAGAATCTGAACCGTCTTCAACTCGAACAGTCGTGACCCACCAAGCCAGGCAAGCACGATATTGGCGGCGAGTTGGCTGTGCGGCCCAGCTGCCGGGCCAATTGGGGTTGCGCATGGTCGACCGAGAAACTCGAATCCGAGGTCAAGGTCGGGATCACGTTTCCAGATGCGGGCGCTCGGCAGATCAAAGATCTTCTTGCGCGTGTGCCACTCGTGATCGATGCGCGCAAGCAATGAGTCGAGCGCCATCGGCGTAAGCGGTGCCGTGTCCTCAGCCATCCTGCGACGCTACCAGGGTGGCCAGCGACACCTTGGAGCCAACGGGCTGGATACGGCGAGCGCTATTGCGAGGCGAGGGTCAGCATGGTGTGCAACAGCACGTTCGCGCCAGCCTCAAGGTCTTCGGGCGACGTGTACTCGCTGGGATTGTGGCTGAGCCCATCTTTACTGGGCGTGAAGATCATGGCCGATGGGCAGACCCGCGCCAGCATTTGGGCATCGTGGCCAGCACCCGAGGGCATGGTCTTGACCGAGTAGTCCAAGTCGACTGCTGTTTGGGCGACAAGCGAAACGACAGCACGATCGAACTCGACCGGTTCGAAGCGTGCGAGCTGTCGTGTTTGGTACGTGCAACCTTCGGCTGCAGCCTCTCGCTTCAGAAATTCTGCGAAGCGGATTTCGGCATGGCGAAGCGCGGCCTCATCGGTGTTGCGAAGATCGACGGTGAACTGTGCCGTCGCAGGAACCACATTGACAAGGTTTGGCGAGAACTCGATGCGCCCAACTGTGCCGACCTGAGACCCACCAAGCTCAACACAGAGATCGCGAATGAAGCTAGCGCATGCAACTGCAACAAACCCGGGGTCTTTGCGCATGTGCAGGGGTGTCGTGCCGGCGTGGTTCGATTGACCGGTGACCGTGATCTCGGTCCAGCTGATTCCCTGCACGCTGTCGACCGCACCAATCGTGATGCCTTCGGCCTCGAGAACGGGTCCTTGTTCAACGTGAAGTTCAACGAACGCGTGAGGCACCAGGCCGGGCAGCGGTGCAGTGCCTGCGTAGCCGATGCGATCGAGCTCCGCCCCAACCAGCGTGTCATCGATGCCCTTGATCGCAAGCGCTTCTTTGAGCGGTAGCCCACCTGCGTAGACGAGGCTGCCGAGCATGTCGGGCGCAAACCGTGCGCCCTCTTCGTTGGTAAAGAACGCAACAGCAAGTGGTCGTTCGGGCACCACACCAGCTGTCTTCAGTGTCTCGATCACTTCGAGGCCTGCGAGCACCCCCAGGTTGCCGTCGTACCGGCCACCCGTGCGGACGGTGTCAATGTGCGACCCGCACATGACCGGCGGAACGTCGGTCGCTCCTGGCATCACACCCACGACATTACCGATGGCATCGATCGAAATCGTCAAACCGAGATCGCGCATCCAATCCACGACAAGATCACGCCCGGCTTGATCCGCGTCGGTCAAAGCAAGACGCGATGATCCCTCGGTCCCTTCGATTTCGCCAATCGCTGCGAGGTCGGCTAGCCGCCGTTGAAGCCGCCCACTGTCTATACGTAGATCTGCGCTCACGAGTGAATCTTATTGATAATCCCCACTACCAAAACGGTTGTTATCTCAACATTCCTGCTGACGAAATGCTGACCGTTGCTGCAGGATCCGCTCCCCCGTCGGTAACGGCGAGATGCCCTAGCATTGTTCCGTGAGCCAATCTGTGCGTCTTGAGTTTCTCGTTGAACCATTCGTCATTGACAACCCTGGACCACATGTCGACGCTGCAGTGCAAGTGGCGGCCAGCGCTGGACTACATCCTGACATGGGACCATTCGCTACAACGGCGCATGGCAGCCTCGAAAGTGTGATCGCCGCCATGGCCGACCTGCTTCGCGCAGGGTTTGCGAACGGAGCGACATCGATGCAACTGCGCGTCGATGCTGATGATGTGCAGCAAAGTCGCGGGCTGCACGATGCGCTCGATCGGATCGTTGCCGACGTCGAGCGCGAGATCGGCGTGACCTTTGCCGACATGGGACGCGCAGAAAAGCAACGAGCTGTCGAACGCCTTGATGCACATGGTGCGTTCCTTTTACGCGGCAGCGTCGAATCGATCGCATCAATGATGGGCACTAGCAAGGTCACGCTGTACGCGTACCTCAACGCAGTGGGTGACGACTGATCACTTCGAGCTGGGCGTGCACGCGCGGCGTTGTCAAAGGTAGCTTTCTGTCGTGACACCACAGCAGTATCTCGATGCCATCACCAAGGACAGCGAACAGATCGCAGCGCAGGCAACGGGGCGCCTCAACGACAGGATCGACTTCCTCGAAGGTTGGGACATGCGTGCCCTCGTCAGTCATCTCGGCGGTGTGTATGCCTACGCCAGCGCCAATGCTGCGCAACCCGTGTCCGAGATCCAGTCGCCTGGGCCCGAGGCGAAGGCACCTGACGCCGATGACGCCATCCTGGACTGGTTCCATGAGCGCCGGGGAACGCTTCTTCGCCATCTCACAGACATGGACCTCGCCGCGCCGAGCGCTAGTCATGCAGGAACACATGCCGCTGGCTGGTGGCAACGCCGCATGGCGCATGAGACGGCGGTGCACCGCTGGGATGCTGATGCAGCAATCGAGGGCATCGCCGCGGCAACGGCAATCGACAGCGACCTGGCGACCGACGGCGTCAATGAATTCATCGAGGTCACCCTTCGAGACTCGGCTGATCGAGTCCATATAGACGGGTCGCTCCATCTGCACCGTTCCGATGGCCATGGCGAGTGGATGCTCGTCGCCAACGCAAGAGGTGGCGTGACCGCAACCCACGAACACGGCAAGGGTGACGCTGCGGTTCGCGGACCGGCATCGGCCTTGATGCTGTGGATGTGGGGCCGACCCGTCAGCAGTGACGTCGAGATCTTCGGCGACAAAGCCGTAGCTGACGCCTGGCGATCGTTGGGCTAGCTATGCGAGGTTTGCCGTCTGGTTGACTGCAGCAGGACAAAACGCAAACTGGCAGTAGTCACCGGTCGGTACTACTGCCAGTTGAACTAGTAAAAGTTGTGCAAGTGGGTTATGCGAGTGCAGCACCCACGGTGTTCGTGATGAGCGCAGCCACGGTGTACGGATCAGCGTTGGCCATCGGGCGACGGTCTTCGAGGTAGCCCTTCTTATCGACAGCACACTGCCACGGGATACGAATCGATGCGCCACGATCGCTCGTGCCGTAACGGAACTCTGACCAGTGAGCGGTCTCGTGAGCACCCGTGAGACGGTCTTCCTTGCCCAGGCCGTAGCCCGCAAGGTGCTCTTCGGGCTTGCCTGGAGCACCCATTGCTTCAGCAGCCGTAATCATTGGATCCCAGCCTTCACGCATTGACTTCGTTGAGAAGTTCGTGTGCATTCCGGCACCATTCCAGTCACCCTTCATTGGCTTGGCAGCGATCGATGCGATCACGCCATGCTTCTCGCTGATGAGGTCAAGCAGGTAGCGAGCGATCCAGAGATGGTCGCCTACTTCGACGGTGCCGGCTGGGCCAATCTGGAATTCCCATTGACCGGGCATGACCTCGGCGTTGGTGCCAGCGATCTTGAGGCCAGCTTCCATGCAGGCCGTGGTGTGTTCTTCGACGAGATCGCGATAGGCGACTCGACCGGTGCCCACACCGCAGTAGTACGGGCCCTGGGGTCCAGGGAATGCATTGTCGGGAAAGCCAGCTGGCCAGCCGCCCGGAGTCATCAGGGTGTATTCCTGCTCGAGACCGAACCACATTTCCTGAGCATTTCCATAGGCCTCGGCGGCAGCGACCGCAGCAACACGAGTATTGGTCGGCAGCGGCGACATGTCTTCTGGTACATACGTGTCACACATGACAAGGATGTCGTTGCCACCGCGGACCGGGTCAGGACAGACGAACTGTGGCTTGAGCACAACGTCGCTGTTCTCGCCCGGCGCCTGATTGGTGCTTGACCCGTCGTAACCCCAGATGCCCGGCTCTTTGCCGTCTTCCAGGACCTTCGTCTTCGAACGGAGCCCTGGGTAGGGATCCTCGGTGCCATCAATCCAGATGTATTCAGCCCGGTACATGTTGTTCTCCCATTGAGTCCGGCATACGAGCAGCAAGTTCCGCCACTCATAGCGAGTTACTCTAGAGCTCGTTTGTGAACGGCGTGTTACAGATGCAAAGGCACCAAGAATATGCTCATAAAGCCCGTGTTGATCCAAACCAAAGTGGCAACTCGAAACACAGCGTTGACACAGGGTTAACGGAGTTCGACCATGACCGCGCTGGGCAAGGCCGGTAGTCTCACAGGGTTGTGAAGCCCCTGCTCGTGTACCCAAGTCCCGTGCCTGCTGAGCTCGCGCAAGCATTGGATTTAGCGGGTCGTGCGTATGTAGGAATTGCGACCGAAGTCGCAGCGGTGAACGAGCAACCTGCCGATGGCTGGGCGGGTGCAGTTGTTGCGGCAGACATCAACGCCGAGGGCGCGTGGAGCCTCTGTCGGTCGCTCCGCAAGAACGATGATCCTCTTCCGGTCGTGCTGCTGATCAATGGTCGTCAGCTCGATGACTTGGCCGATCGCGACGACCTGTTCGACGACTTCTGCCTAACGCCATTTCATCCACGCGAACTCGATCGACGCATCACGCATGCGTTGTTTAGCGCTGGTACTGGCGAAAGTTCGGCAACACTTGTTACCTACGAGGATCTTGTGCTGAACGTTGAGACGTACCAGGCTGCGATTGCAGGTCGTCAACTCGATCTCACACACATGGAATACGAGCTACTGAAGTTCCTCGCATCGAGCCCTGGACGGGTGTTTACTCGCGAAGTTCTGTTGAGCCGGGTGTGGGGCTACGACTACTTCGGTGGCGCTCGCACCGTTGATGTGCATGTCCGGCGACTCCGGTCGAAGCTGGGTGAGGATCATGCGCCCATGATCCAAACGGTTCGTTCTGTGGGCTACAGCCTGGGTCAATCTCGGTGGGCCACTACCTAGATCTGCACCGCGTGGGTGCTGCGGCTCCGAAAAACGACGTGACTGGCGCTACCCAGCTTTAGATACGGCGCTCTCAAACCTTTGCGCCCTGAGCCGATAGGACCAGGTGCAACCTGCCGTCCCATTTCGCCCCGATCGGCGACTTCCGATCGCGCTTGCGGTTGCATTCCTGTGGCATGGGGGTCTGCTGCTCTCTGGCAGCTATCGCCGAACCTATGACGCCTATATTCACATGTTCTTTGGCGACCACTACGCGCGAGATTGGTTCTCCACATGGGAGACCAGGTGGTACACGGGTTTCACCACAACGAGTTATCCACCTGGCACGCACCAGTTGATCGGACTGCTGTCGGGGACATTCGGGCTCGAGGGATCATTCATAATCGTCCAGCTCTTCTCGATCTTGTTCCTCGTGCTTGGCGTGTACCGCTTCAGCCTCATCTGGGTCGATGAAAAGGCCGCTGGTTGGGCGGCGCTGCTCGCCGTCGTTTCAACGTCGTTGGCCGAAGTCGTGCACGTGTTCGGCCAACTCCCGACGACGTTCTCGTTGGCGGTACTGCTGAACACATTGCCGTCGATTTTTCACTGGGTGCGAGACGCTCGTTGGCGACACCTGATCATGGCCACGCTCGGGCTTGCGGCGACGACCGCCGGGCATCACGTGACGACCTTGTTTGGCACGGTGTTTTTTGTCGGACCGGTGATTGCGACTGCATTGCTGGATCGTCTACGCACGCCACATACAGAGGAGCGACCCGGGCACGCAAGATTCTTGGGGCGGTCGACCTTTTTCCCAGCAATTGCTCGCCGCGTTCGCCGAATATTGCCGGCCACGATTCGAGCTGGCGTAGTCGGCTGCGCGGCGGTGTGCGTGCTGGTGATCGTGGTCTTGCCGTACTGGTTGTGGAGTAGCAGCGATCCGATCGTGCAGATTCCAATTCCGCACGCGAGCCGGGACAACTTTCTCGCTAACCGACCCGCCGGACTGGTCTTCTTCCTCGTCCCTTGGGGTGTGACCCTGGCAGCGCTTCCTATCGCCTTGATCCGCGGTGCGTTTTCTCGGGCGTTACCACTCGCATCATCGGTCGGCCTGCTGTTCCTACTCGGCACCGGCGGGACCACCCCAATCCCTCGCATGTTGCTGGGTGGGGCGTTCGACATATTGACCCTTGACCGGTTCACCATCTGGGCATCGATTGCGGTGCTACCGCTTATGGGATGGTTGGCATCCAGCCTGACGAGCGGTGTTGCGCACTCCGCGGTGACGGCGCTATTTGGCGAACGGATATGGAAGTTTGCTCTCGCAAGCACCGCATGCGCGTTGCTGCTTGCCGCAGTCGGGACCGCCAACTTCACCCGCTTCCGCCCGCTGCAACCAGATCGAATCGACCCTGATCCAATTGCGGCCTTCATGGAGAAGGATCAGCACGATCGGTGGCGCTATCTGTCGTTGGGCTTCGGCGATCAAATGGCGATAGTGAGCGCGTCGACCACCGCAACGACAGTCGACGGGAACTACCACTCAGCGCGTCGGCTACCTGAGTTGACAAGTCGATCTGTTGAGCGGCTCGAGGGTGCAAAGTTCCGAGGAATTCCAGGGATTGGTTCATTGCAGCAGTTCTTGGCAACTCCGGAGCGATACAACTTGAAGTTCGTTTTCTCAAACGACGTGTTCTATGACCCGCTGCTTTGGGCTTCGGGTTGGCATCGGCTCGATCGATTGCAAAACGACGTGGTCGTGTGGGAGCGGGCTGACATACCGCCGTTGCCCGATGTATTGCCAACTCGCGAGCTGCCGGACTGGCAGCGACTGATGTGGGGCACCCTGCCGATGACAGCGATCGTGCTTGCCTCGCTTGGGTTCGCTTGGACGTTGCGCGGACAACCGATTAGCCGGCGGATCAACGACCTTGGCTCCACGACTACCCGCATCGGCATGCTCACACCCCCGGCCAAGATCTACGGGCGGATAGACACGTGGCTCGCACGAACTGCGTCGCGGGCACCAGTTCAGACATCCAACCGCCGTTGGTACACCGACCTCGACGAACGAGCAAAGCGGATACTCACTCGGGTGGCTACATCGAAGAGTGCGAGAAAGTTCGCCCGTCGGGGCTGTGCTGTCCTTGCGGTGCTCGCTCTGCTTTCTGTGTGGCAGCAACGTCCGGCCCCAACCGCTGCAACACCGGAGTCGACCATCGAGAGCTACTACGACGACCTCGACTTTCAACGGTTCAACAGGGCCTGGTCTCGGCTCGACCCAGCAGAACGCCCGTCGTTCGATCAGTACATTCTCGAACGTTCAGTCGTCGATGGGCTGGTCTCGTCGTACAGCAAGCTGGACCGCATTGAAACCGAACTCATCTATCAGGGCACCGATCGCGCACGTGTCGGCGTATCGCTCGTGTACATCACCTCGCTCGCCGAATACCGCGTGAGCAAGGTTCATGAGCTGCGATTACGAGATAACGCATGGAAGCTCGTTGCTCCGCCCAGCGATGTATCTACGACACCGGATCAATTCAGCCGAGCTACCGGTGTTGACTATCTCAGCCAGGGACGACGTCAGGTCACGACAGAACAGACACTGTTCGGTGACGTTCTCGATCGACCCCGCATCCAGACATTGTCGGCAACTGCAATCGAGGCCGACGGCAGGTTCGCCGTTGTCGGAGAGATCACAAACCTTGACGTTGACCCGGCCGACCTCACTGTCACCGCTCGATTTCTCGACTCGAGTGGCGAGACGCTCGTTGAACATAATGCGTCGATCGTCGCTATGCACAAAGTGCTCCCCCGTGAGACCGTCCCATTTCGAATTGACCTTGAGTCGATAGCTGGGAGTGACGAAACAACCGAGGACGCATCGGGAAACTTCCACCCCGACTTGTTCGCATCGCCCACTATTGATGTATCGCAGATCGACACGGTTGAGCTGATTACGAAAGCGGTCGTTACTGGACGCGACCTTGATCGGCCACTGCAACTGCAGAACTTGAGCATTGCGAAGGGACCCGCAGGTGAGCTCTATTTGAATGGCGAGGTTCGCAACGACGGCACCGTGACGGCGACCGTCCCCCACGTGTTGGTCACCTTGCTACATGAGGACGGCACGGTCGGGTGGGTCGACCACATATGGGTCGAAGAAGCCATCCGGCCACAACGAAGCGTCGATTTCCAAGTCGCAATCACCGACAAAAGCGCCCTCACATCAATCAACACGCCCTTGCGGATCTTCGGCAACGGCATCACGACTGGCGAAGGAGCGCCGTTCACTGCGAACGCCGAAATCCCTTTGCCCATTGGCAGCGGCTTCGACGCAATCAGGGTCAACGTGCACTCGTTCTTTCGGGCACCACCATCATGAGGTGGTCCGATGCAAGGATCGTTCTCGTTCCCGCCATAGCGTTCGTCCTTCTGCTCGGCGCGTATGCGGCGACAGGAAGTCTTGAAAGCCAAACCGTCAGCCGATGGGCCGGTGTGGTGACCATCGACAGCCCGACCACATTGCAAGCCGGTGACTCCGCCATCATTACGGTGAGCGCATCTGCGAGCGATGGAACGCGAGTCCAGCTGGGTGTCTTCGCGCCGGTCAACAGCGTGGTACTCGAGTCGTTTCTTGTCAATCGAAAGACCGAGTTCATCCTGCCCGCCGAGATGACGCGGCATGCAGGAGTGTTGCGCCTTGCGGCGCAGATTGATATGTCGCAGTCTCAGACCGGCTCGATCATTGTGTCGCCGCTGGCACCGGTTGATCCTGTCGTGCCATTGGTAGGGCCCCGAACGATGATCGCCGATGGTGCCGACAAAACTATGACCGTGGTCATTCCGACCGACCCATTCGGCAATCCAGCAGTAGCTGGAACCGAGGTGGCTATCGAGCTGCTTCGCCCCAATGGGACTCGCGAGACCATCACCGAGGCAGTCGAACGAGGGATCGCTGCGACCACCATTCTGTCCACAACTGAAGCTGGCCGAGTCATCGTGTCGGCGACCACGGAAACGGCCGAGGGCCCCGGCAACGTTGTGGACCAAGTAGCAGGTATCCCCGCATCGTTCAGCGTTCGTGTTGACGACCGAAACACGTTCGCTGATGGCTTTACGTTGCACCAAGTTGAGACCTCACTCCTGCTTGACCAATTCGGCAACGTGCTGCCCGATGGCATCAGCGCACTATTCCTCGTCGAAGACGACAACGGTGTCGCACTCGTGCAGTCGGTCGTGCAGGGCGGCCATGCCCGGGCAATGATCGAGGCGCCGAACCAAACAGGTGACGTGAGTGTTCGCGCTCGAGTAAGCGGCGCCGAATCAGACGCGCTTGTTGTCTTTTTCAACGAGGCAATCGACACCATCTCTGCCGTCGCGGTGAACAACGGCAACGACCTGGTTATCACCGTGGGTCCCGTTCTCGCTGCGCGAGGTGGCTATGTGCCGGATGGGACCGAGGTCATCATCCAAACGGTCACAACCGGTGAAACTATTGGTCGCGGAGCGTTTCGCACTGGCGTCGCCCAGATAACCGTTGACAGCAAAGCACCGCGCACGTCAGCAGATGCGATGACCACAGCGCCGCTCGTAGCGGTCGTTCTGGGCACAACGACACCCATCACGACGGCGGCCTCGTGATGCAGGTCGCTCGAGCGAAACGAATCGTCGCCTTGTTCCTGGCGATCGGTGCGGCGGTGATCTCGGTCGTGGTCCTGCTCAGCGCCGGTCTCGTCGTCCTTAATGCCGGATCGGGCGCAGATCCTGCTGATGCTTTTTCGGAAATTCCACTGTTGCCGGAGGATCTCGGGGAGCTGGTGAACTGGCAACCCGACCAAGGCCTCGTGCGCGAGGTGGAGCCAGCTACGCGTATCTTGATCGAGTCCACATGGGTAAACGCGTGGAAGAGAATCGATACCGCGCACCGGACAGGTTCTCGTGAGCTAATCGACACCTGGTTCATGCCAAATATCGCACCCCACGTTGCAGTCTCGGCACCAGAATCTCCACCCGCTGCCGTCGACCAATTCGGCCACACCTTCGAGGCGACCTTCTACTCGCTCGATGGGTCGGTCCTCGCAATGAACGTTTCGAGCGACCTGAATCGACGATTTGCAGATGGGCCAGCGCTGCGAACCATTGAGAACTACGAAGTCGTATTGCTGCTTTCTGACGGTAATTGGCGCATTCAACATCTGACGATGTTGCCCGAGACATTCAACAATCCATAAAAGGAGACGACAGGAACGTATGGATTCTGACGCTGACCAGGTCGCCGCGCCGTTGGCATCGATTGCCTCTGTCAGCCACGAACTCCGTGCGCCCCTCCATGCCATCATTGGACTAGCCGAAGTTCTGATCGATCGGGATCTCGCAATTGGCGATCGCGACCTTGCGAAGGCGATTCATCGGGAAAGCAAAGCGCTGCAACTGATCGTCGACGACTTGCTCGATCTCTCACAAATCGATGCTGGAAAGATGGAGATCGTTGTCCAGCCACTTGCGCCTCGATCAATCGCCGATGAGATCGTCAGCCTGTTTGCGACGTCGGCGCACGCGAAGGGGCTACAGCTGCAGGTAGAGATAGACGACGACGTACCGCTTACGGTGCGCGCCGACCGGTACCGCCTGCGCCAAGTGCTCGTCAACCTGGTGTCGAATGCGATCAAGTACACCGACGAAGGAACCGTGCGAATTCGCATCGAGCCACTCGCGAATCAAAGCCTGCGGCTCATGGTCAGCGATACCGGCTCGGGAATTCCTGTTGACGCGCTGCCTGATCTCTTTACGCCCTTCTTGCAAACCCGAGCTAACGATCGCAAGAAGGGCACGGGCCTGGGCCTTTCGATCGTGCATCGTTTGGTGGGACTGATGCATGGCGAGATCTACGTTTCAAGCTCCCAGCACGGAAGCACGTTCTCGGTGCGTATCCCGTTTGGACTTGCCCGCCGTACATCCGATGGTGTCGCCGCTGCCAACACACGAAGTCATTCCGGTCGGATTCTCGTCGTCGACGACACCGAGGTCAACCGGGTTGTCGCCAAGTCACAACTCGAACGCCTCGGGCACATCCCTACCTTGGCCGAGGATGGTCAGCAGGCACTGGATCTGCTCAACGACGAGGTGTTTGATGCCGTCTTGATGGATTGGCATATGCCAGGACTTGATGGTCTTGCGACGGCTCGGGCGTACTACGAGCGCATGGAACTCGCTGGCCTTGCGCCGATTCCGATTGTGATGATGACAGCGAGTGTTTCAGCCAATGCTCGGCGCGAATGCGCCGAGGCTGGGACCGCCGACTTTTTGCCCAAACCGGTCAGCTTGAGCGATCTCGACTCATGTCTGCGCAAGTGGCTTATTTCCACTGCAGTCATGACGCATCCCGGCAACACTAACGATGCGGATGCTGGATCAACTGATGACAACGATCAGGCGCTCCCCGCGCTTCACGATGGCGAGCATGTCGACCGAGCAGTCATCGACAGCATGGTCGACGATCTCGGTGGCCCAACGGCTGTGTCGATGGTGATCGACACCTTCGTAAACGACACGGGTAACCGCCGGGCGGTGTTGTTCGGTGACGATCGCGTGAGCGCACAGCGAGCTGCGCACACCTTGAAATCCACCGCCGCACTGCTGGGCGCAAATCGGCTAGCGACCTGCGCAGCGGAAATCGAACAGAGCTTTGGCGATGGACGAACCCCGGCCTCGACCCTGCTCGCCGAACTTGACGATGAACTGTCAACAGCAATCGAAGAACTCACCCGCATTCACGCCGAGCTGTCCGCCGGCACGCGTGCCTGACGAGCTAGATAAGGGAAAATCCAATGAAGGGCATCATCTTGAACGCAGTGGAATTCGCCGTGACCGACTTGTTCTCCGAGGACACGTGGGACGACTTGCTCGAAGCAGCAGACCTGAGCGGTGACTACACCGCTATTGGCACCTACGACGATGCTGACCTCGGTGCTCTCGTTGTCGCAGGCTGTGACGCCACGGGTATGGAGCCCGACGACTTGGTTCGCACCCTCGGCGCACATGCGTTTCCGCACCTTGCGACCCGGCATCCCGAATTCGTCGATGGCGTGACTGACACCCACGCGTTTCTTCGCAGTGTCGAGAACATCATTCACCCCGAGGTAATGAAGCTTCACCCCGATGCGAACCCACCTCGCTTTGTGTTCGAAGACCGGGATAACGGTGCGCTGCGCATGACGTACTCGTCCGATCGAAAACTCGGCGTGCTTGCCGAGGGGCTGATCCAAGGCGCCGCAGCTTGGTTCGGCCAACACGCAAACATCGAGCTTGTCGATGGTCATGGTGCATCGACGACTACGTACGACGTGTACGTTTCGGCAGCCAGTTAGCAATCACCGTGGCCGCAGAACCGACCAGCTTGGACGAGGCAGCCAAGATCATCGCCCGGCTTGAACGACGGGTCGAACGCGAACGTTCAGCGCGGGCACAAGCGGAGTCAATTGCGGATCGCCGGATGCGCGAACTCTGGCTCTCGAACCAAGAGTTGGACCAACGGGTCGCCGAGCGCACTGCGGAACTCGAAATGACGCTCGAGCAGCTTGAGCAAGCCACCACTGCGGCGGCTGGGTTCTTCTCGAACCTCAGCCATGAGATGTTGACGCCGTTGAACGGCATCGTCGGCATGCTTGAGTTGCTCAAGGAGCATGCCCACACCGACGTTGCACAGTCGTACGTTGCTGCGTCGTTGAAGTCAACGGACCGGCTGAGTCGCCTCCTCCATCGCTTGCTTGACCTCGTGGAGATTCGGGCCGGTCGATTGCGGTCGGAGCCAACGCCCACGACGATCCAGGCCGTCGCCGAGGAGATTCGCGAGGTCTGGAACATTCCTGCGTTACAGAGTCAGAAACTTCTGACGATTTCGGTGCTCGGCAATCGTGACGATGAGATCAAGGTCGACATCGAACGTTCGTTGCAGATAGCTGGCGAACTGATCGACAATGCCGTGCGCCATGCCATCGCCGGGGTCGTAGGCGTTGAGGTGAGCGTGGACCCAGCCGCAGATGGCCGCTCTGCGATGCTCCATGTCAGTGTCAACGACAGCGGTCCGGGCTTCCAAGCATCGGAGACGAATCAGGTTCTGTTGGCGATGCGAGAGGTGGACACATCGCCTGGTCGCCGTACAAGCGGAGCAGGGGTTGGCATCAACCTTGCGCGGGCGCTTGCACGCGAACTTGGCGGCCGCGTCGCGATCGATAGTGCGCCCGGCTCACCTACAACCGCCCATCTTTGGCTTCCGCTTAGGTAATCCCCTCTATTCGTTCAGGCGTATCAAGAATTGGAGGCAATCGCCGACGGAGATAGATGTCTCCGACAACGCAAGTGCCTCGACGCGTCGGCGTGATTACCGCGTTCCCGCCCGGCCGCAACAGTCTCAACGAATTCGGCTTTCACCTCGTTACGCACATGGCCGTCAACGATCAACTCGACCGTGTTGTGGTATTCGCCGATGAGACCACAGAAGGCCCCCCGCTTGAAGTCAAAGGAACAGAGTCGATCCCAAGTTGGCGATTCAATTCGTTGACGAATCCTTTGCGGCTAATCCACGAGGTCCGCAAAGCGAAGGTTGACGCAGTACTTGTAAATCTGCAGTTCGCAACATTTGGAGACACCAGGATCGCTGGCGGACTAGGGCTGCTTGTGCCTGCGTTGCTAGCACGGACCGGCATTCCAACCGGCGTCATCTTGCACAACCTGGTCGACAACGTCGACATGGAGGACGCCGGCTTTGCTGACTCCAAGGTGATGGCGAAGCTGATGAACTATGCGGGTCAGGCTTTGACTCGCGTGATTCTGCAGGCGGACTACGTGGCCCTAACAATCCCTCGCTACGTCGAACTGCTGCAAAGGCGCTACGGCGCAACCAACGCTCTGCTGACACCGCATGGCAGCTTTGAAGAAATCGACCAACCAACGTTCGGCATACCAAACGGGCCCCGCAAAATTCTCGCCTTTGGAAAGTTCGGCACCTATAAGACAGTCGACGTCCTTGTCGACGCCGTGCGCCAGTTGATCTCGCGTGGGTACGACGATCTCGAACTCGTCATTGCCGGCACCGATAGCCCGAACTCACCCGGCTACCTCGCATCGGTGCAACGGGGCTGCGCTGATCTGGGCAACGTGATCTTCACCGGTTACGTCGCAGAAGAAGACGTGGCTGGGCTGTTCGAATCCGCAGCGATCACCGCCTTCCCTTACACGAGCACGACGGGTTCGTCGGGGGTTCTACATCAAGCTGGCAGCTACGGCCGAGCCGCCGTCTTACCCGCAATCGGTGACTTCGTCGAAGTCATCGAGGAGGAAGGTTTTGTTGGCATGTACTTTGAACCAAACAACGCCACGAGCCTCGCCGATGCGCTCGCCAAGATGCTCGACGACAACGCCCTGACCATTGAGCACGGACGGCGCAACTTTCTTGCCGCAACCGGTATCCCTATGGCTGAAGTTGTTGACTGGCACCTGCTCCACCTGGGCGCTGCGATGAGCAGCCGAATCAGGACGACAACGAGCACCTGACCGAGTCGAACCGCCATGTCAGATCACGCCACGAACACAACCAGCAAATCCCTCCTTGCAGGCGGGTCCATTCTTGCGGTTGCAATGTTCGCTGCAAACGGTGGCAACTACCTGCTCAACGTCGTTTTGGGTCGCTGGTTAGATCCACCACAGTTCGCTGACGCCAACCTCATGGTCACCCTGATGTTGCTCGTGACAGCGATAGCTGTGAGCTTGCAACTCATCGCCGCACGATTCGCTGGCATTCACGTCGTGTCAGGCGAAGCGAAGCAGACCCGTCTGTTGGCCCGATCTCTTGAACGTTGGGCCTTTGGTACTGGCGTTCTACTGGCCGTTGTGCTCGCCGCAGGCGCCCCGATGTGGGCGGCGTTCTTTAACTCGGCCTCGGCGTGGCCGTTCGTAATACTCGGCGTTGGCATGCCCGCGTACCTTGTGCAAGCTGTCGGCCGAGGTGTGCTGCAGGGCCAACTGGCGTTTCGTCCCCTTGCTGGCACGTTTGTCAAAGAAATGATCGTGCGAGTTGTACTCGGCGTGGCCTTGGTGTGGGCGGGCTTTGGAGTCATCGGCGCGACCATCGCTCTGTCGGCGTCGTTCATTGCGACGTGGTTTGTGGTGCGATTGGCCCTTGGCTGGGACCGCAACGAAGACACCGAGCGTCAACCGATCGGGCGTGACGTCATCAACTACGCTGGCCCTGTCGGTGTGCTGTTACTCGGGCAGATCATCGTTAACAACGGCGACGTCCTGATTTCAAAGCAGGGGCTTGAACCAACAACGGCCGGGGTCTACGCAGCCATCGCGCTCGTCGGCAGGGCCGTCTTCTTCTTGTCATGGTCGGTGGCGACAACCCTGTTCCCCGCAGCCGCTCAGCGCGACGAAGCCGGCGAGAAGTCAAACGGCCTGTTGCACGGCGGACTCGCTGCAGTGGCCGTCTTGGGCGTCTGCGCAGTGGTTGGCGCCCGCTTGTTGGGCGGAACCGTTCTCGGCCGTGTCTTTGGCGCAGCATATGCAGACGTGTCGCGCCAGCTTGCCTTGTATGCATTAGCCACAGCGGTGTTCGCTATGGCGAACCTCGTCGTCTCGCATTACCTCGCACTCGGCGAGCTGAGAGAAGCGCTCATCATGCTGGGTGGGGCTGGCTTGCAGACGGTGCTGCTGCTCACCGCTGACAAGTCGATCGATTCGCTTATCACCGCACAAGTCATCGCAATGTCCATTCTCTTCGTAGCGGTTCTTGGTAGTCACCTGGCGCGAGTTAGTCGGCCTATAGCTGTGGCCACACAGGGAGTTCCCACATGATCACCAACGACCTATCTGCCTATCGCCGCTGGGCTGAAACGCCGGTATCGGACCCTGTCGAATACTCCGTTGTCGTGCCTGCGTACAACGAAGCGATTCGGATTCTGCCGACCGTTGGTGCGATTGCGGTGCACATGAGTTCGCTTGGCGAGCCGTGGGAGCTGATCGTGGCTGACGACGGTTCGACCGATGAGACCGTTGAACTTCTCGAAGAGCTCGACCTTGTCAATCTGCATGTCATGCGAGCCAAACAAAACGGTGGCAAGGGCAGCGCAGTCCGTAGAGGCATGCTCGCTGCTCGGGGCAACGTTCTGCTTTTTGCTGACGCCGACCAATCAACACCAATCGAACAGTTCACTGAGCTCCTCGGTCAGATTCGGGCCGGGCACGATGTAGCCATTGGGTCACGAGCGGCAGCGGGTGCATCCGTGGCGAACAAGTCATTCGCACGAAAGATCTTTAGCAAGGGACTGAACTTGTTAGTTCGTTATGGGTTCGGCGTGCCCTTCGCTGATACACAATGCGGGTTCAAAATGTTCACGCCCGCAGCAGCGGATCTGCTGTTCCGTCGCCAGCTTGTCGACGAGTTCTCGTTTGATCTTGAGGTGCTGTACCTGGCACAAAAGTTTGACCTTTCCGTTGCTGAGGTCCCGGTCGAATGGATCGACGCACCTGGTTCAACCGTTGATGCAACCAAAGTGGCCATTGAGTTCATCCGAGATATGGCACAGATCAAATGGTCCGACCTGCGCGGCCGGTACAAGCAGGTCAACCATCCCAAAGAGCTCGACGAGCGCCTCCCACTTCCCGGTTTGGCTCTAATGAAAGGAACCGCGTAATGGACATCGTCACCAACAGCACCGATCCAACTCATCCAGTGCTCACATTGGACGGCCGGTTCGACGCATTCGAAACAGACGCATTTCGAACAACCATCGACCAGCTTCTTGCCGCCGAAGCCACGGATATCACTGTCGATCTACGCGACGTGCAGTTCATCGACTCATCAGCTCTTGCTGAATTGGTGCGAGCCATGAAGCACTGCCGTGAGGGCAATGGTGAGCTGTACCTCGCCCAGCTGTCGGACCCTGTGCGCGTCATTCTTGAACTCACTCGCCTCGATGCGGCATTCGAGATCGTGCAGGCGGTGTAGGTCGTATGGCTAGCGTGGACCACCTAAGCGGTGAGGCAATCACGTCGCTCACTGGCGCGCTCGTAGACGCGAACGACCGGCTTCTCGGCCTACTCGAACTGATCACCAACGATCCTCCTACGTCACTTGAGGCGCCACAGATGGTCGACGCAGTCTTGGACCGCGCCGCCTCAATCCTTGATCTTGACATGGTGCAGATCGATGGCGTTGAGCAGCACGTTTGGGGTCGACGACCGCCAAATACAAGCAAAGGTCTCTGGACAACCTCTCTTGAGGTCGCCGATAGCGGACTCCTCAACATCGCGTTCATGCGCGGTCACCGTCGCTTCGACACCGGTGATACAAAGCTGCTCGCTGCGGTGGCAAAACTTGTCACCAGTGCGGTGGCCACCTCTCGGGTACATCACGCCACGCTTGCCCAAGAAGTACTCGCTCGGGAGCACTCGACCGCTGCCCAAGTCGCCGCTGCAGCGCTCCCCCACGAAGCCTCTATTCCTACACTGCCAACGTTGTCGTTCTTTGCGAGGCTCCTGCCTGCCCGCGAGACCGGCGGCGATCTCTTTACCTGGCAGCAGGTCGACGACAGCGTGTGGTTCGCTATCGGCGATGTTTCGGGCAAAGGCCTCCCCGCCGCGGTACTGATGTCAACCGCGGTGAGCGCGATCGATGCGTCGATCAGTCGCCACCATGACCTTGGACCACGCAACGTGGTTGGCGCCGTTGACGCCTGGCTACATCAACGGTTGTCGAACGCCGCGATGTTCGTGACCCTGGCAATCGGCGAGTGGAACTCGCGCACCCAAACCTTGAAGATCGCGAACGCCGGACACAGTCCGGTTGTGTGGTGCACGCAGGGAACCTCGACCCGGGTCGATGCTACGGCTCCACCAATTGGGGTCCTTGAGGGTTGCCAAACGGGGCATTGGACGACGGGCACGAATCCTGGTGACGTGCTTGTGCTCGCAACCGACGGGCTGACAGAGCAGAACAATGTCGCTGGCGCCATGTTCGGTGAAGACCGCCTCGATGCGACCGTATGCACGTATGCAGCGTCAGCTGACGATGCTAACGAAATCGGCGAACGACTACTTGCGACTGTCGCAGCCCACGGCGCAGACTGTGCCCAGTCAGATGATCGCGCGCTACTTGTGTTGAGGTTCTCATGACCCACCAACTCGAACTCACTGCAGACTATGAAGCAACGCGGGCCATTGGGCCATGGCTAAAAGACGCTCTCGACGCGCTAGCGGCGCCACAAGCTGAACGGTTGGGCGAACTAGAGCTCGCAGTCCATGAACTCGCCATCAACATCATCGACCATGCCTATAACGAGGCCGAGCGGACCACTGCTACCTATCGCATCGATCTCACTCGATCAGACGATTGCATTCGCGTTGACTTCATCGACGATGGGCGCCATTTCACGCCACCGGCTCCTCGTCCCGAGGAACCAACAGTTGGTGGCTACGGACTCATGATCGTTGAGCAACTCGCAACCACGGTCACCTATGAACGAGTCGCTGCGCAAAACCGGTGGACCCTGACCTTCGGTCCCTGACTATTCAATTCTGATTACCCGCATCTGAACCTGGAGTATCCAATGAGCCTTGAGACCTCATCACACGAAATTCGTATCGACACCATCGCAGTCGCTGGTCGTCTCGACGCAGTACGAGCCGTGGAACTTCGTACCGAAATCGACGACGCGATCAGCAAGGGCATCGTGCGTCTAGTTGTGGATCTCAGCGATGCAGACTTCGTGGACAGCGCTGGCCTTGCAGCGCTCGCGAAAGGGATGAAGGACTGTCGGCAACGCAATGGGGACCTGCGTGTCGTCAGCGCAACCCACGCAGACGCGGCGCGCGTCTTTTCTCTCACCCGGTTCGACCAGGTCTTCATGATGGGCGACACCGTCGAAGAACTCGTGGCGTCGTGGTAGTGCTGGTCGTCGACGACGATCCCGTCAGCCTGCTTGTCAGCCAGCACATATTGCGGACAGGCAACTATGACGTCGTTACTGCTGTGGACGCCGAAGCCGCAATGGCAATACTGCGCGCCGACGCCCATGGCATCACAGCGATCGTGAGCGACTACCACATGCCGGGCGCAAGCGGATTGGATCTGCTCGAAATACTCACAGCCGACGGGGAGATCGAACACCAGCCGCCCTTTGTGCTGTTGACCGGTGTAGGCGAAGCTGACGAACTCAACGACAAACGGGCTGAGCTCGTGTCCGGGTATCTGACGAAACCTGTGCAGTCGAACGAGCTACTCGCCATCGTGGCTGAACTCGAAAAGCAAAACGCGACCGACCGGGCACAGCGAGTCAACTGCGACACGACGACCCTGTAATCCTCGGTCACCCGCAGCCAGTGGCCGTCTCCACAGGCTCGACGCCCACCTAGCGGATTCGCCGCTCCCACTGTTCACAGGCGAAGTTGACCATGTCTCGAACCGCGTCGTTGGGATCGTTTGCGAGCCGTTCGCGCAGTAGGCCAGCTGGTTCGGTGTCGATGATGAGCGTTGCGGTCGTGATTTCGCCGGCAATGCGACGGTCCGGGTTGTCGAGATCGAACAGACCAATGGTGTCCCAGGCAAGAGCGGGATCCATGCGAGCGAGAGCCGGGAGCAGTCGGCTGGCTTGGTCAGCTCGGTCGACTGCGATCGTGCGTTCGATAGCGGTTCGGGTCGGCCGGCTCAGGCTGGCTGCGTCGAGCTTTTCCAGCAAAAGGTTGAGGTTTCCGTCGAAGACATCGATGTGATACCGGTCGAGCAGTTTGGGCACAAGTGGAACAATGCGGTTCTGCAGGGCTTCGGCCTCGGCTGGGGTTGGACCGTCAGGGAAACGGCCGGGCGGGTATGGGGTGGCAAACCGCAACGCTTCGGCGAGTCGATCGTAGAACAGATCTCCAGCGTGCAGCCGATGTTGGTCAACGGTCTCGCCCTGTCGTGGATCGTTTCTGAGTATCTGTTCGAGCGCAGCGAAACCGGCTTCGTCTCGCCAGGCGACCAGCACTTTGGTGGTTTCATAGACAGTGGACAACTCGGTGTCGCGCAACAGGGCCCGCAGTTTCGGCAACCGATGCGTGGGGATCGGATCCATGAGCTGGACCTCATCGATCCCGATGACCTCATCATCGTCGTCGCAGTACAAGAGCCGGAAGGCCTCGGTTCCTCGGGCAACCATTTCTGATTCACCTCGCCGTTCATCCTTCGATCGTAAAGTCGTCGGCGTGCAACGCGCTTATACGCAACAATTCGCGCAGTTTCGACACCCGATCCATTGGTATCGGGTCCCAGAGCTGAACATCGCTGAGGGCGATGGTCTCACCATCGTCGTCGCAGTGCAAAAGCTGGGAGGCCTCGGTTCCGCTGATCGCCATGAGTAGCGCGCCCCCAGTTCACGTGTCGACCGCAACGTAGTCGCCGGGCGGCGGGCGTTCAGAATTTCGGTCTGTCCTAGTCGGCCTGATCGACTTCAAATCACCCAAAGACGGTCGATCCCCTCGAATCGGATGTGCATACATTCGTAGAGTCCGAACTGTCTTCAAGATGCATTTCTAGTCCGTTCTCAATCGCAATGACGATCCGACTATCGCCGACGACCTTGCAGCTGTCGACGGTCGAGTTCATGGCATTGAGAAACGCGGGTTCGGGCCATCGGCCCTGTTCCCAGCGAGCGACCCGCTGGCCGTTGCAGCGCAGCTCGACAGGTGACATAACAAGAAAGTCGACATGTCCAAACGTGAACTGCAGATCGAATTGTCCAACTCGCAACTGCGTGGTGGACTGCCCGGTCACGGCGGACAAATCAAGGTCCTTAGGAATGCGGTACACACCGCTCGAAGTTACTGCCCGAACACCCAACAGTCGATACGTCGCAATGTGAAGCGCTCGTCGGTCAATCGAGCGGTGCCGTACCGCCAGGACGCCAAAGGGTTTCCTCGAGGTCTTGCTGGTAGTGCTCTTCGATGACGTCGACCGGGGCGTCAAGCGCTGCGTGGTCTTTCAGCATCTGCACCCCCGATGGCAGCTCTTCTTTCGTTGGCCAACTCTCGGGCTCCCACAAGCTGGCACGGCGAAATGCCTTGGCACAATGCAGGTACGCCTCGTGCGCCGTGACCACGGCGACGACCTTGGCGGGCTTTCCTCCTAGCGAGAACCGCTCGCAGAGCTCGGCGTCAGTGGACAACTCTGCGGTGCCATTGATGCGCAGCGTTTCGTTCAGTCCTGGGATCATGAACAGCAGGGCCACGTGTGAGTTGACAACGACGTTTTCGAATGAGTCCAACCGATTGTTGCCTGATGAGTCAGCCCATGCGACCCGATGGGCATCAATCGCTTGTGCGAACCCTGGTTCGCCGCCCTTGGGAGAACCGTCGACGCGGCCTTCAGCGTCGGCCGTCGAGAGCACCATGAACGGCGCCTGGGCCAGGAAGTTGACGCAGTGTTCATCGAGCTCATGGATGACCTTGTCAACAGCCCCGCCCTTCGCAGGACGATAGATCTCTCGCAGGTCATCTGTACTGGTTAACGCCATGGCCACATCGTAGATCAAGCACCCGCTGCAGTCATTTGCTAAACAGTCGGGCATGGTGAGCAGCAAGGCAGAAACCGTTGCGGACTATCTCGGTGAGCTACCCGATGATCGGCGCCATGCCGTCGCAGAAGTACGGGCGACGATCTTGGCGAATCTGCCCAAAGGCATCGTGGAGACGATGAGCTGGGGAATGATCGCGTACGAGATTCCTCTTGAGGTCTTCGCCGATACCTACAACAAGAAGCCGCTGCTGTACGCGGCGCTCGCCTCGCAGAAGAATCACATGGCGGTCTATCTGCACGCCATCTATGGAGATCCTGCAGCTGCGTCGTGGTTCCGCAAGGCCTACGACGACACCGGCCTCAAGCCCGACATTGGGAAGTCGTGCGTGCGTTTCAAGAAGATCGAGCAGCTACCTGTCGATCTCATTGGCCAAGCGATCGCCAAGGTAAGCGCCGATGACTTCATCAGCGCGTATCAGGCAAGCCGCAGCTGACGATTGCGTGACCCAGAGTGTGCGAGTTCGAGGATCCAGCTGGTAGCGCGGACAAGCGCACCTGGCGAGAAACCCGCCAGGTGCGCCGCCGAATGTCAGCTGCAACAATCTCCGAGATAGGCAGACACAGTCAGCCTGGACTGTCACGTGTTACTGAAATTCGAATGCGCCGATGTCGCACCTGCCTGTGCGTCGGCTTTCGAAGTGCTGATCGGCGTGGACGCCATACGGCAGACAAGCCCCAGCAGCGTCAATCAGGGGGCTGCCTGGCAGAAGTGGATGTGACCATGTCACGACCGGTGTCGCTGGACCCGGAGTGAGCGGTCCAATCATGTCTGCGAGGTCCAGTGCGTCTCCATCTGAAGACCCATTGGTGTTCCCCGGCGGCACACCGGCCGACCCGACCGACTCCAGCGTGGTCACAGCTGAATGGCCAAAGAGTGAGTTGCTTACCTTCATGTTGGTCAGATCCACGTCGAGCGGTGACCCAGGAGCGGCGCCACCACTTAGATGGTTGTCGGCGATGAGGCTGCCGCGCAACGTGACGTTCGGGCTATTCGCCCAGAAACCGGCTGCCGCGATCCCGTTGGGTCCAAGTCCACCACCGATGTTGTCGGTGATCGTGACATGGTGGACCTGGACGGTTGGACTCACAGCAGAGTCAATCACAAGACCGGCGGTAGCGGGAGTGCCGGCAACCGGCAATGCCGTGCGATTGGCGGAAACGGTCACGTTTTGGACTCGTATAGTCCCACCTCCGGGTCGCGTGTAGATCCCGCCGCCGCCTTGCGCAGCCTGATTCAGGCTGAACTCGGACTTGATTAGTAGCGTCTGACTCCCAGAGAAGTTCGAGCTATCAACAAAGAGACCACCACCGATTTGGTTCGATGAGTTTCTCTCGAACCGTGAGCCAAGCACCGAAAACACGGCGTCGTCCGGAACAAGCGCGAAGACGCCGCCACCACGGCCCGCCGTGACGTTGCGCTGCACAATCGCCCGTGAGAGCGAGGCTTGATCGGCTTGAACGAATGCACCACCAGCGTGGATGTCTGCACCGTTGTCGAGAATGGAGCTGTCAAAGATCACCAGGCTGCGGATGCCGCTTGCAAACACGCCTCCGCCCAACAACGCACTGTTCTCCTCAATGATGGTCGAGCGCAGGGTGAGTGAACCGTGATGTGGCAGCACGGTGTTGAAGAACTTGATGCCACCACCAAGACCAGTTGGAATGTCACCGCCTCGGATGGTGATGTCCTGCAGCGTGAGATCAACGTCACCGCTGACTTCGAGCAGCCGGAACAGATCGGTTGCTCCAGGTGCCCGCTCGATCACGGCGGTGTCACCCCGAACTGCGCTGCGGATGATTAGGTCGTCAGTAATGAGCGGCAGCGCGCTATCCGTCGCGTTGTGACCAGTTGTGTACTGATACACCGTCGTTGGTTCAAGAAGGATGACGTCGGGGGCCAGGCCGCCTCTGGTCGGTGTTGTGTACGGACAGTCGCTCCACGTTGGCTGGTTGTCGTTTGCGTTGGTAATCGCCTCGCTAAGTGAGCAGACGTTGTTGTTGACAAGTCCGTCACTCGAATGGGCGGTCTCCTGTATCTGTGCATCTGCCGGACTTGGCACCGCAACTACTGAGAGCAGCGCAGCCACCAAGAAGAGCAACAGCCGGGTTGCCCGTCGGTGCGCGTGGGTTCGTGGTTTGTTGACGTTCATCGTCATGTTCTTTCGCCTTTTGGTTCGCCGTTTGTACTTCATGTAACACACGTTCTGGCATCCAAAAATGGTCCCCAAAACCGCAACTTTCTACGCACATTCCCGGCGACTGGTATCGCGCCGGACACAAGCGGAAGGTGCGGTCGACGTCGCCGACCGCACCTCACTCATTTCCGACTCAGCGATCCGGCAGCGGCCAGCGCGCCCTGCTAGCGCCTAGCCATCTTGTTGATCGACCCGCTGCATGAGTTCAGCACGACGTGGTGATTTCGACGTCACTCCTGCAGTTATCGTTCCCGTTTCCGCCATCACCTTCGTCGAGTGTCCCGGTACCTCCGGAGATCTTGTCGCGACCGTTCTGGCCGTACATCTCATCGTTGCCGCCATCTCCCCAGATCTTGTCCCAGCCATCGCCGCCGGTGATGAAGTCGTCGTCGTCGCCACCCGAAATTCGGTCGGTGCCTTGTCCTGCATGCAACGTGTCTTCGCCGGCGCCACCATAAATCTTGTCGCCGTTGTCGTCGCCGCGAATGATGTCGGCGCCAGCCTCGCCAAATATTGTGTCTGCGCCGCCCCATCCGCGGACGTAATCCCCGCCCGCGCCGCCCCAAATGACGTCGCTGCCATCGGTGCCTTGGATCGTGTCTCGGGCATCATCGATGCTGGGGGTGGCGCTGTCGCCTCCAATGAATGCAAAGTCACCTGACCGAAACGCCTCGATGTAGTCGATACCAGGACCACCATGCAACCAGTCGACGTGGTACGAACCACCGTAAATGTGATCATTCTCTTCTCCGCCGTGGATCTCAAAGTTCCTGCCTGCGCTTGGATACAGGTGGATGCCAGCGAGCGCGTCTTCGCCGCCCTCACCCAGAAGAAGACCGCCGCGGAAAGCAATCAGCGTGTCATCACCCTCGTTGCCGCATAGCCAGTCGTTCGTGAAACCGATCAACAAATCACGACCGCCGAGACCCTGAATGATGTGTTGCGCATCATCTCCACCGATCAAAATGTCGTTACCCGTCGTGCCGACGACGGTTGGCGACGCAAAATTGCAAGGGTCGTTCATCCTGGCCGCGCTTTCGACGCGCTCGACCGGTTCCGCTGTGGTGATGTGAATGGCCGCCTTCGGGTGTGCTTCGCGCAATTCGCCCAAGGTGTGCCCGGTAACGCTGACCAAAAGTTCATCTATGCAACCCAATGCGGCGTTCGAGTCGCCACGGAGATCCCCGATCTCGCACGGCAGCGTGGTGGTGATCTCGCGAACCTGGATCGTGTGTACCTTCGGCACATCACCCTGGCGTGGTTCTGGCACGTGCCTCGCCGGGTCAAAACACTGTGGATGCGTCGATGGCAAGCGCTCGAAGTCTGCGATGCGAGCAAACTCTGACGACCTGATCTCACATCCTTGTTCGGCCAGCAGGCCAATGAGCTTTGCTACATCCTCAGGCTCATCTTGTACTTCAGTTAGATCAGCCTGTGAGTCGCTATCGCTACGCGCTGGCTGGGCCCCGGCCGGGTCGGCTGGCACTGCCATCATCGCAAGCAGCACACCCACCAGGAAGAGCAGAATGTGGGTAGCTCGTCGATGCGCGCGAGTCCGTGGTTTGTACACGTTGATTGTCATTTTTTCGCCTTTTCTTCTTCACCGTTTCTATTACACCTGACACACGTGCGTGCACCCAGAAATGGTCCATCGAGTGCAGAGATTTTTCCCCTTCCAATTTGTCAGCTTGCTGAGATGTCGTGATGCAGACTGCACCTATGCGCATTCTTGTGACAAACGACGACGGCATCGACTCCGAAGGGCTCCATGTACTGGCTCGGCACCTGTGTGAGATTGGCGACGTGACCGTGTTTGCGCCATCAGGCGAATACTCAGGAGCTGGCGCCGCAATTGGCCATCTCGCCGCGGGCCTTCCCGATGTGTACCAAGTCGAGCGCCCCGAGATGCCCGACGTTGATGCGATCTACCATCAGGACGCGCCGCCTGCACTCGCCGCTTTGTTGGCTTGCCAGGGCCTCTTTGGCTTCGCGCCTGACCTCGTCGTTTCGGGAATCAACCCCGGTTGGAACGTGGGTTACGCCGTGCACTTCTCGGGAACGATCGGGGCGTGCATCACCGCAAACATGCTCGACATTCCTGCCGTTGCGATTAGCCAACACACCGGTGGGCAATCGGTAAGGCAGTGGGCGACGGCAGCCAAGGCAGCCGTTGACCAGGTACCGCGAGCGATGACCGACCAGTCACTACTCAACGTGAACGTGCCGAATATCGCAAGCGACGAGATTGTCGGAGTCGTTGATACCTCCCTTAGCGCCCGGATTCCCTACAGCCTGCACACGCCGACGCTTACTGAGGTTGCACCGGGACATTTCACGTCGGCATTCGAGCGCGGCGGCCGAATGTTCCAGGGTCCCGAGGGAAGCGACACGCATGCCGTGGAAGCTCGTTATGTCTCGGTGACTGAGTTGACCTCGACATGTGCAGCAGCGCGCTAGCGGTCAAGCGCCGCTTATGGTCCAGTCGCCGATGGGTGACGCACACACCTAAAAGCCCGCTGCATGTTCGGGGCACTTTCGGAGTAGTACGCAAGCAGTTTTGCTTCCGCCAGAAGCGCACCACTTCCTTCTCTGCGGCTCGATGAGCGTCGGCGGTGCGGTTAAGATCATCGTCGTGATCGGTGCTGAAGCCGATAGCACCATGACGCCGCAGACCTGTGGGGCATGGCCCAGGCAGTGCCACTGGTCGGCGCACGTCTACTGACGTGCCCGTCGGCCTCGCGAACGAACCCTCAGATCTTCATTCTCCTACCGGCAAACCCAAGTAGTTCCTAGAACGAAGCGTGCTGTTCTGCTGAGTCGTCGTTGCGGCCGGATCGACTGAGGTTTCTACCAATGTCGAACGCCCAGCACGCTCATCTACTTGCTTGGTCGACTAACCAGCGAAAGATCGGATCGTGCGCCGACGTCGCCTGCATCTCCGGATGCCACTGCACGGCAATGAGTGGTTGGTCGACGTGTTCGATTCCCTCGATGCCGCCGTCCGCTGATCGAGCGGTGACTCGTAGGTCAGCACCCACCTGATTGGCTGCTTGGTGGTGCAGCGAGTTGACGGGTCGCTCGGTTCCATACAGCGCAGCCAACGTCGTGTTGGGCTCGATCGAAACCACGTGCTGGTCAACGTGCCCGGGTTCGTCGACGAATGCATGGCTTGGTACGTGTTGATGCAGGGTCCCGCCGGTGGCGACGTTGAACAACTGCAGGCCCCGGCAGATCCCAAGCGAAGGGATCGACCGACTGATTGCTTCGCGAAAGAGCGCAATCTCGGTTGCATCGCGCAACACGTCGGGGGCCTCACTCTGATTGGCGCGGGTCGCGCCGTAGCGGCCCGGGTCTACATCGCAGCCACCGGTGAACAAAAATCCGTCGAGCCGCTCTGCGATCTCGGCGGGTTCGACGTCGAGCGGAACAAAGACCGGTATGCCGCCTGCGGCAATGATCGCTCGCGAGTAGTCGGCATAGAACACGTCGATGTCGGACTCTCGCAGCACATCAAGGTTGTCGGCAATCGCCGAGCCCTTGAACCGCTGTCCAGAGAGCCCAATCAGTGGACGTGTCATGCCAGCAGCGTAGTCACGCCGAACTCATCGCCAGCGTCGATGAGCGCGTCGAACAAGTACTGCCCGAATGATCGATCGCACTGCAACAAATACGAGAGTTGTTCTTGGTCGTTGCGGATGATGTCACACGTCACCAGCGCAACTGATGCGGAGACCACAGCACCGTTTGGGGTCATGGGATTTGACCAGTCGATGCCGCACACCTTCTCGAGCAGTGACCTTGCCGGCCCACCGGTGATGCGAAAGAGCGAGCGTCCGTGGGTGAACGAGATGACGTTGGTAAACCCGTCGCGATCGACAGATTGCTCGGCGAGCGCAACCGCATTTTGTGCGCCCAGGATGAGCCATTCGTCTGGCCGGGTTGCCGCAACAAGTGCGTCTCCAACAACCGCGGAATGTCCGAAGGTCAGCCCGAACTGCGGCTGGTCTGAACGCACCAATGTCTTTGCCACAAAGGACTCGTCGGCGATGCTGATGGCAGCCCCCTCAGCGGGCCGGTAGGTCTTCTGAATTGCAGATTCGAACTTAGGCACGGAGGCGTTCTCCTTTGGGATCGAGGTGGGCATGGTGTTCCATGACCTTGGCGAGCACTCGCCGACCGTCGGGTAACACAATCGTGAGTGACGTGCCACTCGCGGCCATTGTCGCCGGCACCTGACCAAGACAGACGGAGCGGTTGAGCGTAGGCGACATGCGCGCCGACGTGATGCGGCCGAGAATCTCGTTCGTACCTCCTCGAACGATCTGGCTGGCCTCGGGTGGCACGATGTTTGGGCTGTCGGTTTGAATCGCCACCAGGCGGGGAAGCTCATCCATTCGATTCTCGATAGCCCACGCCAACTCGGCCTTGCCGACAAAGTCGTCCTTGTCGAGCTTGATGAGTGACGCAAGTCCCGTCGAAGGCGCCAAGGTAAGGCCGTCGGTGTCCTGGCCAACGATGAAGTGGCCCTTCTCAAGCCGCATGATGCGCTGGGCTTCGAGACCGAATGGTTTGATGCCGAGATCGGCACCCGATTCGAGCAGCGCTTCCCAAACGTGTCGTCCGTGGCTGGCTGGCACATGGATCTCGTAGGACAGCTCACCGGTAAAGCCGATGCGCCACATGATGCATTCGGGGACGTCGGCGATTGCCCCGGTGCGCAATTGCATATACGGGAAGTCGTCGGGCGACAGGTCGACCGATGTCAGCCTGGCCAGCAGCTCACGCGACCGCGGCCCAGCGATGTTGATACTTGTGAATGCGGTCGTGACCGGGGTGACGTGCACCTTCCAGCCGGGGTGTTCGGTTTGCAGCCAGTTCTCGGCCCATTCCCAGACTCGTGCCGCTCCCGAGCTTGTGGTGGTCATGAGATAGTGGTCCTCACCCAATCGACCGGTGACGCCATCGTCGAGCACCACGCCATCGTCAGCGCACATCAGCCCATAACGCACGCCACCGATTGGCAGCTTCATCCACTTGTTCGTGTACAGCAGGCTGAGCAGCTTTGGCACATCGGGACCGCGAAGGTCGAGCTTGCCGAGCGGACTGACATCGATGATGCCAACGTTGGTGCGAGTGTTTGTGACCTCGGCGGCTGGGTTGCCGTAGTGCTCGGGACGTTCCCACGCGCCAGCTTGAATTGGCGTCTGGCCGTTTTCTTCGTGCCAGCTTTGCAGTGCCGAAACCCGATGCGGGTTGAAGACACGCCCGGCGAGTCCTCCCAGACTGATCGGTGCGTAGGGTGGCCGCCACACGGTCGTGCCGACTTCTTCGATCGTTTCGTTTCGAGCGGCTGCCAAAATCGCGACGGTGTTGACCGTTTCAAGCTTGCCTTGCGCTGGACCCATCGTTGCGGTGGTGTAGCGCTTGAGAAGCTCCACCGAGTCGTAGCCCTCGTTGGCCGCAGCAACGAGGTCCTTTGAACCAACGTCTTCGGAGAAGTCGACAATTCCATGGGTTGTTGACTGGAACAGCGCCGGGTGTGCGTGACGAGCCAATGGTTGGCGAGCATCAGCCGGCCACGCTGGTTCGGTACCAGCGAGCACCTGGGCTCGCGCCGTGTGCGACTGCAACCGGTGGCGCACTATCGCAGCGCGTTCCGCAGCTAGTCGACCCGTGGCGCCTGCGTGTTCAATGAGTTCGTCGAGCGTGCCGTCGCCAGCTATGCCGCCGCACGTCAAGACGTTGTCAATGTGAGCTTCGGGGAAGAAGCGGGCACAGGATTCGTCGTACACCGGCCGATCACCCGCCATGTTCATGAGCGACGTTGGGGCCGTCCAGCCTGCGGCGACGACGAGTAGGTCAGCCTCGACTTTGGAGCCATCGCCGAGTTCTACCTCTTTGACCCGCTTGCTGCCGCCATGTGCCGCAACAATGTTGCCACCTGCGCGAGCGTCGACCACTCGGGCGACATCGATACCAACTCGTGTCAAATCACTGGCGGCGGCATCGCCGTCGCCATTCGCTGAGAACACAACCGCCCGCTCACCTGGCTTGGCTGCGTACATGTTGACCAGTCGGCGCACAGCACCTGACATCATCACGCCCGGCTTGTCGTTGCCAGCAAAAACGTAGGGCCGTTCGATCAGACCCGGAGCGACAATAAGGACTTTGGCACGGGCCTTGATCAGGCGTTCGAGTGCCACCGAGTGGCTGCGCTGCGACACGGCGACCCAGTTGTCTTCGTATCGACCGGTAACCGTTGAGTTCAGAAGTACTTCGACGCCCGCCGCGTTCACTGCTGTTGCAAGCTCGCGTGCAAGCGCTCGGTCTTGCTCGGTACCCCACAGCAGGTGGCCGCCGAGGTGGTGTTCGTGCTCGACCAACAGCACCGAAGCGCCAGCGTCGGCAGCCTGAATCGCTGCCGCCATGCCTGCGGGACCGCCGCCGGCAACGAGGACGTCGGGGTGGGTGTAGCGCTTGTCGTAGTAGCCGTGCGGAGTGTCAAGGTCAACGCTTCCGCCTGGGGCAAAGGTTGACAGGACCTTCTCAAACGCCGGCCACAGTGCAGCTGGCTTCATGAACGTCTTGTAGTAGAAACCTGCGGTCAAGAACCGACCGACGAGTCCGTTCGCGGCTTTGATGTCGTGTTCAAGCGATGGCCAGACGTTCTGCGGGTCGACCTGCATTCCTGATTCCAGAAGCCGATGCCCCGAGCGCACATTTGGTTCGTTTCCGACTTGCACGAATCCGTTTGGGTCCCAGAAGTCGGCGGTCATGTAGCCACGGGGTCGGTGGTACTTCATGCTGCGGGCAACGATCTGTTCGCCGGCTGCGACCAGCGCCGATGCAATGGTGTCACCCGCAAATCCGGTGACTGAATTGCCATTCCAGTTGAAGTTGAGCGGCGAGTTGCGGTCGATCACCTCACCGGGTTGGACGGGTAAGCGGCTCATGCTTTGCCTCCGAGTTTGTTGCCGGGCATTGGCGGATTACGGAACTCGTTGCTGGCGGTATTGCGTTCAACCTTGAAGTACTTGCGACAGCCGCGACTGCAGTACCAGGTCTCAACATTCCAGCCAGCAACGTTGTCTCGGATGTACAGGAAGGTTCGCCACTCAGCTGGCGTTGCAGTGTTCGGGTCAGGTCGCGAGTGAGATTCGCCGACATGGCGTAGGTCGCTGGAATTTCGGGGCCCGCAGTTGGGGCAGGGAACTAGTAGCACGGTGTTACTCCTTCGTCGGTATCGGCTAGTGGCCGACAGCGGCGGCGCCCTTTTCGCCGACGAGTTGGCCGCTCTCGAACCGGCTGAGTTTGAATGCTTCGATCAGCTTGGGTGTTCGTTGCGTGGCGATGCATTCGGCCATCTGCTCGCCTGAAACAGGACCGGCTTTGAAGCCGTAGGTTCCCCATCCGACATCGCACAGGAAACCGTCGACTGGAGTGAAGCCCATGACCGGTGAATAGTCCGGTGTCATGTCGCAGAGGCCGGCCCACTGCCGCAGCAGGCGCATCTTGGACAACCCCGGCATGAGTTCCAGGATGTGACCGGCAAGCCCCTCGGTGAAGTCGAGTGATCCTCGCACGTTGTAGTTCGTATATGGATCGACCGCTGCGCCAAAGACCAATTCGCCTCGGTCGGTCTGGCTGACGTAGCAGTGCAGCGAACCGGACACAACCACGGCCGGCAAGAAGACCTTGACTGGCTCTGTCACCGCAGCCTGCAACGGCTGCGTGGTGATAGGTAGCTTCACGCCTGCCATGTCAGAAATCAGGCTGGCCCAACCAGCGGTGCAGTTCACAACGATTGGGGCTGAGACATCGCCGCGGTTCGTGCGAACGCCGGTGACCCGGCCACCTGGGCCCTTGCCGTCGGGTCCGGTGCCACCTTCACACAAGATGTCGAGCACCTCGGTCCTTTGATGCATCTCGACACCGCGATGATCCGCGCCACGGGCGTATCCCCACACCACCGCGTCGTGGCGGATGATCCCGCCGGGTGGGTGATAGAGGGCGCCCTCGATTGGATGATGCGCGCCACGGCTGATGTCCAGACTTGGCACGAGCTTCTTTACTTCTTGCGCGTCGATAACGCTTGAGTCAATGTCCTGCAACTTGTTGACTTCGGCGCGCCAGCGCATTGTTCGCAGCGCCGAGTCGCTGTGGGCCAGGGTCAGGTGGCCGCGCTCAGAGAACATCACGTTGATATTGAGGTCGGAGGTCATGGAGTTGTAGAGCGTTAGTGACCGGTCGTAGAAGGCGACACCCTCTGGCGTCAGATAGTTCGACCGCACGATGGCGGTATTGCGACCGGAACCGCCACTGCCGAGGTACGCCTTGTCGAGCACCGCGACATTCGTGATGCCGTGGTTTGTGGCCAAGTAATACGCGGTTGCCAGGCCATGCACGCCGCCACCGATGATGATGACGTCATAGGTCTTCTTCAAGTCGACCTCTCGCCACACCCGTGGCCAGGACTGACCCCGCAACCCCTTTGCGACCAATCCAGCTGCTGAGTAGCGAGGGGGTTTGGAACCCTTGCTTGCTCCTCCATTGAGAGTAAAGAACGCCATGGACAAAAACGTACTGCGTCTGCGTGGTGAAGGTAAGTATCAATGAAAGCCTCATTGATAATGTTTGCATATGAATTTCTCGTGGTTGATTGGCGAGCGACCCGGTGGGGAACTACAACCATGGCTATGAACCGCGATCACGAAGAGCTCGACGTCATCCGTACCGAAGTGCGGCGTCTGTGCGACAAGTACGGCAATGAATACTGGCGGAGCCTTGAACCGAACAAGTATCCCGAAGAGTTCGTGAAAGAGCTGACCTCGCAGGGCTGGCTCGGCGCCCTGATTCCAGCCGAGTACGGCGGCGGAAGCTTGAGCCTTGGCGGGGCGTCGGTCATCCTCGAAGAAATCTCGGCTAGCGGCGGCAACCCAAGCGCGTGTCACGCCCAGATGTATGTGATGGGCACCGTGCTGCGACATGGCAGCGATGACCAAAAACAGAAGTACCTGCCAAAGGTGGCCGACGGCACGTACCGGCTGCAGGCGTTTGGTGTGACCGAACCGGCTGCAGGTTCAAACACGACCATGATCAAGACCAAGGCAGAACGTGACGGTGATACCTACACCATCAATGGTCAGAAGATCTGGACGTCACGAGCCCTGTACTCCGATCTGATGGTGTTGCTTGCTCGTACAACACCGATTGACGAGGTCGAAAACCGGCTAGATGGCCTATCGACCTTTCTGGTCGAAATGCGAAAGCCAGACGGCTCGCTTATCGATGGCCTGACGATCAACCCGATCGAAACGATGATGAATCACAGCACCACCGAGGTCTTCTTCGACAACGTCGAGATCCCGGCGAGCGCGCTGATTGGAGTCGAGGGTGCTGGCTTCCGTCAGATCCTTGACGGCATGAATGCGGAACGCATCCTGATAGCGAGCGAGTGCATTGGTGACGGCAAGTTCTTTCTGGAACGCGCATCGGCGTACGCAAACGAGCGCATCGTGTTCGACCGCCCAATTGGTATGAACCAAGGCGTGCAGTTCCCGTTGGCGAAGGCGCAGATTCATCTTGAGGCAGCTGACCTGATGCGATGGAATGCATGCGATCTCTACGATGGAGGCGAGTCGTGCGGGCCCGAGGCGAATATGGCCAAGTTCCTGGCGAGCAACGCGTCGTGGGAGGCAGGCAACGCGGCGCTCGACACCCATGGTGGCTTCGGGTTTGCTGCTGAATATGACATTGAGCGCAAGCTCCGCGAGACGCGGCTGTATCAAGTTGCGCCAATCAACAACAATCTGATCATGGCCTTCATTGCGCAAAAACGTCTGGGTCTTCCAAAGAGTTACTAGGGCGATGGCTCGTCCGTCGGGGCTTCATGCACCCGCATCTGCCAACGACTTCGATAGCTTTTCTGGCGACCAGGGTGGCCCTACCATTCCCGCCGGTCTCAGTCACGACAGGCGACCTGTCTATGGCACGACGTCCTTTCGTCAGGCAGCATCACTTTTCCCGACGCCGACGGGCGAGAGTCAGTGGGCATGCGGGCCAGGCGGATTCCGTCCGAACTATCACCCCCCGATGCGGGGATCTTTGGCCCGGCCTGTGACCAGAGTGCTCAATCTTCTCCGGACTGTCTTCGGGCTACCGCAACGACTTGGGGCAACGCAAGGAGCGGCGCTGGACCCCCTCGAATAGTGGCAACGGTCGGCCGCGGGCCGGCGTCGGCCGCGCTGGCATTGCAGCCCGACTATCTTTGTGTGTAGTGGCAGATTCAGCTGAACATGTCAAGGCCGCCTTGCTCGACTCCGTAGTCGACTTGGCAGAGCAGCGACAACAGGGTGCAGACGCGGCAATTGCCGGCGACTTGCTGCGTCATTACTTCGGCCGGACGCCTGCGCAGGACTTGGTCGACAAGGACCCCATCGATCTCTACGGCGCAACCGTTCGTCACCTCCAACTCGCCGAACGCCGCGATCCCGGCCAATCGCGGGTTCGCATTTACAACCCGAACAGCGACGAAGACGGATGGTCGAGTAGCCACACTGTCGTCGACATCGTTACCGACGACATGCCGTTCATTGTCGACTCGACGCTTGCGCTCTTAGAGGTCCTTGGTCACCAGGTGCACGTGTTGGTGCATCCGATGTTCATCATCGAGCGCTCGCGAACCGGGGCCATCAACGCTATCCGAGTTCCGACTGCCGGGAACGACGCCAACGTCGAATCAGCACTGCACGTCGAGATCGATCGTCTCACCGACTCTGCTGAGCTCGCGGAACTTGAGCAACGCCTGCATCTGGTTCTCGACGACGTTCGCGCCGCGGTCGAGGACTGGACGCCGATGCGAGAGCGAGCCCTCGCTCTTGCGACCGAACTCGACGACTTGGCAGACGAAGCCGACGCGGGCAGAACACGATTCCAGCCCGACATCGGAGGTGAACCTCGCGAGGTCGCCGAGCTGCTTCGCTGGATGGAAGCGGGCTCGTTCGTCTTCGTGGGTTACCGCGAGTACGACCTGCACGACGATCCGGATAGTCCAACGATCGTGTCACGTCCAATCACCGGTCTCGGCACCCTTCGTCAACAAGAAACAACCAGCAGGAACCTCGGACAGCTACCACCCGAAACCGCCGCTCAGGCCCGGCGCCCCAACGTACTCAACCTGACGAAGGCGAACACCGTTTCTACGGTGCACCGAGCGACGCCCCTTGACTATGTCGGTATCAAGGAGGTTGACGAATCCGGCCGGGTGACCGGCGAACGACGGTTCCTCGGCATGTTCACGTCCGCGGTCTATTCGGGACCGGTCGAGAACATTCCATCGGTAAGGGTCAAGGTCAAAGCCGTCACCGACAGCGTGGCGTTCACCAGCACCAGCCACGACTACAACCGACTCCTGAACACGCTGCAGACCTATCCCCGCGACGAGCTGTTCCAGATCGACGTTGAACAGCTCGAAGCTATGGCACTCGCGATCCTCGACCTGCGAGACCGACGCCAGGTAAGCCTGCTAATGCGACGCGATCTCTACGGCCGCTTCCTGTCATGCCTGGTGTATGTGCCGCGCGACCGCCACAGCACCGAAGTGCGGCTCAAGATCCAGAACACGTTGATGGAGATGTATCAGGGGACGTCGGTGCGGTACTCAACGGAGATCAGCGACGCGCCTCTCGCACGGCTGCACCTCGTCATCTACACCGACCCGGTCTCGCCCGAGGATCTGCCGGACACCCGAGCGGTAGAAGGTCGACTCGTACAGGTCACTCGGACCTGGGATGACTATCTGCGTTCCTCGCTGATCGAGTCACACGGCGAAGAGTACGGCATCGATATGACCCTTCTCTACGACAGTGCATTCTCAGACAGCTATCGCTCCCAAGTGCTAGCCGAATCTGCAGTGCACGACATCGAGAGGCTCCAAGCGCTGGCGCCGGACACCATTGACGTCTTCCTTCATCGTCCGCTCGAAGCCGGACGTTTTGAGCTGCGGTGCAAGGTGTATCGAGCAGGCAATCCCATCGCGCTGTCACAGCTCGTTCCGCTGTTACACGATCTCGGAGCGCTCGTTATCGATGAACGGCCTTACGAGATCACACCGCCGGGTTCGGAGCGCAAATACATCTATGACATTGGTCTTGAGATGGATATCGAACTCGACCGCGATGATCGTCTGCGCGTGCGCGAATCGGTCCTGGCGGCATGGTACGGAGAGGCAGAAAGCGATGGTCTCGCCCGCCTCGTAATCAGTGCGGATCTGACATGGCAAGACGTATCCGTGCTGCGGGCATACAGCCGCTACTTATTGCAGCTAGGTAGCCGCTTCAGTTTCGGCTATCTCGTTGACACGCTCAACTCGCATCCAGCAACGGCCTCCATGCTCGTTGAGCTGTTCCACGCCCGCTTCGATCCTTCGACATCATCGGCTAGCCGCGCTGAAACGGTAGCCATCCAACTCAAGGAGTCGATCGACGCGGTCGCAAGTCTCGATGCTGATCACATCTTGCGCTCGTTGTGGAATGCCATCAACGCAACCCTTCGCACCAACCACTGGCAATCAAACGCCGACGGACGCTCCCGTGACGCGCTGGCTCTCAAGATCGACCCGGCCGCGGTTCTCGAGGCCCCAAAGCCGGTGCCCGCAGCCGAGATCTTCGTCTACAGCCCGCGAACCGAGGGGGTCCATCTGCGCTCGGGCATGGTGGCCCGAGGGGGTCTTCGATGGTCCGAAAGACTCGAGGACTACCGAACTGAGATTCTTGGCCTGATGAAGGCCCAGACCGTCAAGAACTCGGTGATCGTGCCGGTTGGGGCCAAGGGAGGCTTCATCGCCCGCCATCTACCTGCTGGCGGGTCGCGCGACGACGTCATGGCCGAAGTCGTCGCTTGCTACAAACTCTTTGTGGAATCGATCCTCGACGTGACGGACAACATGGTCGACGCAGCGGTGGCATCTCCGCCCGACACAATCCGTCAAGACGGTGACGACCCGTACCTCGTCGTAGCGGCCGACAAGGGCACCGCGACCTTCTCCGACATCGCTAACAATATTGCGACCGATCGCGGCTTCTGGCTCGACGACGCATTCGCATCGGGTGGATCCGATGGCTACGACCACAAGGCACTCGCGATTACGGCTCGCGGCGCATGGGTTTCGGTCGAGCACCACTTCGCTTCTCTCGGGCTTGATCCAACGACCCAGCCCTTCACCCTCGTGGGCATCGGCGACATGTCTGGCGACGTGTTCGGCAACGGACTCCTGCGTAGCCACCAAGCCAAGCTGATCGGCGCGTTCGACCACCGTCATGTCTTCATTGATCCTGACCCTGACCCAGCCACAAGCTATGTCGAACGCCAACGCTTGTTCGACCTGCCTCGTTCTACCTGGGATGACTACAACTGCGACCTGATCTCCGCTGGCGGAGGGGTCTTTCCTCGCACCGCAAAGTCGATACCGGTCTCACCCGAGATCCGAGCGGCACTCGCACTCGACACCGACCAAGACGCTATGACACCTGACGAGCTCATCAAGGTCATACTCCTCGCTCCGGTCGATCTCCTGTGGAATGGCGGTATCGGCACCTACATCAAATCGACTGGAGAAAGCCATCTCGACGTCAGCGATCGCGCAAACGACGGCATCAGGGTCAACGGCGCCGAGCTGCGTTGCCGAGTCGTGGCCGAGGGCGGGAATCTGGGGGCGAGTCAATCAGGGCGAATCGAATACACCATGGCCGGTGGCCTGATCAACACCGACGCCATCGACAATTCCGGAGGTGTTGACTGCTCGGACCACGAGGTCAACCTCAAGATTCTGTTAGCCGCCGCCGAACGCAATGGCGACCTCACCCGGAAGCAACGGAACCTGCTACTCGAGTCAATGGCCGACGAGGTGTGTGACCTCGTGCTTGCCAACAACTATGCGCAGAACCGCACGCTCGCCGCCGCCGTTGCCGACGCTCCCGGCATGGTCCAAGTACACGAGCGAGTCATGAGCTGGCTGGGCGAGACGGTGGGGTTGGACCGCAGCATCGAATTGTTGCCGAGCGCGCTCGAGCTTGAAGAACGGCGCACGAACGGCGAAGGACTCACGCGCCCCGAGCTCGCAGTACTCCTTGCCTATACCAAGAACTCGATCACCGAAGACCTCGCAGCGAGCCCGGCCGCAGGCAACGGTGGGCTCGAGGAGTTGCTGTTCGACTATTTCCCCACCGCCGTTCGCGAGGAACACCCTGAGCTGGTCCGCAGCCACCCGCTTCGCAAGGAGCTGACCGCAACGCTCCTATCGAACCAGGTCGTCAACCGGGGCGGCATCTCGATGGCCTATCGCTTGGCTGAAGAAACCTCGGCCGCCCTGTCAGACATCGCGTTAGCGCATCTGGCTGCCTGGAAGATCTTCGAACTAGACGATCTGTTAACGGAGCTTCGCCGCCTCGATCCTGGGATCGATGCTTCGGCGCATACATTCGCCGAACTGGAACTCATGAAACTCGGCGAGCGAGCCACCCGATGGCTGCTTCGCAACGAGGCGCAGCCGCTCACCATCGATGCCGTCGTCGCGAAGTATCAGCCGGCGATTCGCAGTTTGTTTGGCGTCGCGATCAATGGTCGTCATCCGGTGCGAATCCAGGACCGCATAGCGACGCTGGTCGCAGGGGGTGTTAGCGATGATCTGGCGGCAAAGATCTCCTGGCTTGGACGGGCCTACGGCTTCCTTGACTTGGCAACGATCGCTGAGCGAGCCGGCCGACCACTTGACGAGGTGGCGACTGTGCACGCGTTGGTCGAGGCCGAGTTTGATCTGGCCCAGTTACGAGAATGGGTAGTGGCACTCCCCCGCAACGACCACTGGCAGACGCTGGCTCGGGGTGCACTACGAGACCAGTACTTCGCTGAGCATGCAGAACTAACCGCAGCAGTCCTGGCTGCCAGATCGAGCTCCGATGCTCCTGCCGATCTTGTCGGTGGGTGGCTGAATGGGAATTCGGTGGCCACAGAACGCTTCCGACGCACCTTTGCCGATATCTCCACTAGCACCGAACGCGATCTGGCGCAGGTATCAGTCGCCATCCGAGCTCTGACCCAACTCAATCGAACGAGCTGATTCCCTAGCGTCTCGCACCACGCTCGGCCAGTCTCTCCACGCTCCCAAGGGTCTTTCGTCCCCTTTTCAGAGTGGCACCGGTCGGTCCCTGGATCGACGAAGGCGCCGTCGACAAGCCCTTGGTTTCCGCCGAGGGTTCTTGAACCTCGCACGAGTCTGAGCATGAAGCCAGTGATCGAGACGCTGTTAAGTCCACCATGCTGGCAAGTTCGAATGCCAGCAACAGCCCAGTCGGTCGTTCGGTCGGTGTGGTATTCCAAACACTCACTGCCACAAAGACAGCCGTCAGGCCACCAAGCGAAAGGCTTCAGCGCCATCGTTGGTTGATCCAGAGCAGGACGTCAAAGTGATTGGAACAAGACCCCAGTAACATTTGTTATTGGATCTGCGACTACCTCCACGACAGTCCGCAGTCATAGATCGATCGGGAGCCATGCCAACTTCTACCGGGCCGACCAGCGCCGCTGCATCTACTCGCCCGCAGCACAACGCAGCACTACGGATTGCGTTGTTGACCTATCGCGGCAAAGCCCACTGCGGCGGCCAGGGTGTCTACACGCGCTACATCGCACGCGCACTCAAAGATCTGGGCCACCATGTCGAAGTATTCAGCGGCAACCCATATCCCGAAATCGACGACGACATCGAGCTGCACAAACTGCCGAGCCTCGACATCTGGAACGACACGTATCCAGGACGCATGCCCGCATTCTGGGAACTCAAGAGCCGCGAAGATGTCGCTGAGACACTCGGCCACACCATCGGCACCTTCAGCGAACCAATGTCGTTCAGCTGGCGTGCGTATCGCGCGCTCAAGGATCGCATCCACGAGTTCGATCTAATCCACGACAACCAGACGCTTGGGTACGGAGTGTTGGCACTTCAACAAGCTGGCCTTCCAGTTCTGCAGACCATCCACCATCCGATCACCGTCGACCGCAAACTTGAGATCGAACACAGCCGCTCACGAGTCGAAGAGTTCGGCAAACGGCGCTGGTATGCGTTTACCAAAATGCAGACCAGAGTTGCCCGCCGCATGCTGCGGGTCATGACGGTGAGCGAGTCCTCGCAGAGCGACATCATCAACGACCACCGGGTCAACCCCGATCGTTTGCACGTCGTGCCAGTTGGCGTCGACCCGCAGCTTTTCCGGCCATTGCCCGACGTTGATCGTATTCCTGGACGCATTGTGACAACAGCCAGCGCCGACGTCGTACTCAAGGGACTGCACTATCTGCTCGAGGCGCTCGCCAAACTGCGCACCGAACGACCCGAGGCTCACCTTGTCATCATCGGTAAACCAAAGGACGGAGGCCAAGCAATGGAAACGCTGTCTCGCCTTGGCCTCGAAGACCATGTCGAGTGGATCAGCGGTGTTCCCGATCAGCGCATCGTGGAGCTCTACAGCGAATGTGCCGTTGCATGCGTGCCGAGCCTGTACGAAGGATTCTCACTGCCCGCAATCGAAGCCATGTCTTCGGCCGCACCGCTCGTAACCACGACAGGTGGCGCGCTTCCTGAAGTTGTTGGCGAAGACGGCGTGGGGGCCCTCACGGTCGAGCCCGGCGATGCCGACGCGCTTGCGAGCGCCCTCAGTCGCATCCTGGACGACCCCGACCTCGGCGACCAGCTGGGTGCGGCCGCCCGGCAGCGAGTGCTCGACAAGTGGAGTTGGTATCACACCGCAGTTCGCACCGTCGAGCAATACGAGCTGCTGCTCGACGAATACCACTCGACCCCCCGATCACGCATGGTGAAACCCTTCTAATGCTCACTGTCGACTACGACCGTCTCGGTTTACGCGCCGGTCACGAACTCTTAGACCTTGGCTGCGGCTTTGGCCGCCATGCATTCGAAGCCGCCCGTCGAGGCGCACATGTCACGGCGTGCGACATGGCGGTGCCCGAACTCGTTGATGTGCGAAACACCTTTGGCGCAATGAGCGAGGCCGGGGAACTCGACCCGGCGGTGCGGTGCGCTCAGATTGCTGGCGACGCGACCCGACTTCCCTTTGACGACGACACCTTTGACCGGATCATTGCGAGCGAAGTCCTTGAACACATCCCAAGCGATATTGACGCACTAACCGAACTCACCCGCGTGCTCAAGCCCGGTGGCATCATCGCCGCCACGGTGCCAACGTTCTTGCCGGAGCGGATCTGCTGGGCGATCAATAGCGACTACCACGCACCGGCCAGCGTTGGTGGACACGTGCGTATCTATACGCGCAGCGAGATGCGAGCCAAGATGACTGGTGTCGGACTTAATCCCATCGACGCTCACCAAACCCACGGCCTGCATAGTCCCTACTGGTGGCTTAAGTGCGCCGTGGGAATCGACAACAACGACCACAAGCTCGTGCAGAAATACCACGACCTCTTGGTCTGGGAGATCACCGATCAGCCCAAGGTTCTGCAGTGGGCCGGCAAGGTGCTTGACCCTCTGATTGGCAAAAGCACGGTCGTGTACGCCAAGAAGATCGGCGATCACCGTTCGCAATCGGTCTCGGCTTCGGCCAATGACGCAAAGGAAGCACATGCCGCGTGAACTCATGCTTCCGGCGGTCGAGGGAATCTTGACCGCCGACGAGGTACGCGCAACCGGCGAAACCATCGCCGAGTTACAAGTGTCGAGCGGGCAAGTCCCGTGGTTCCCGGGCGGACATTGCGATCCGTGGAATCACGTCGAAACCGCAATGGCCCTAGACACTGTTGGACTGCACGACGAAGCGGTCGCTGCATACGGATGGTTGCGCGACATTCAGCTCCCTGACGGCAGCTGGTATCAGTACTACCTGGGTGACGATGTCGAGCAGGACAAGTTCGATGCAAACACCATTGCGTACATCGCTGTTGGGGTTTGGCACCACTGGCTCTTGCGACAAGACCGAGACTTCTTGGATGAGTACTGGCCCGTCGTCGACAAGGCGATCCAATGGGTGTTAGCGCTGCAGCGACCTGCAGGTGACATTGTTTGGGCCCGCCATTCCGACGGCACCCCATTCTCGTTCTCTTTGCTCACCGGGTCCTCGTCGATCAGCCACAGCTTGCGAGCCGCGATCGCGATTGCGAACGAACTTGGGCATGAGCGTTCGCATTGGCGTGAAGCTGGCGCTCAGCTAACCGCGTGCATTCGCAACAACGAGACCGCCTTTGCGCCCAAGAAGCGCTGGGCCATGGACTGGTACTACCCCGTCATGACCGGCGTGGTCACAGGACAGGATGGCTTCGACCGACTGAACGCAGGCTACGACAAGTTCGTTATGCAAGGAGCCGGTGTGCGATGTGTCTCGAATCAGGACTGGGTCACGTCTGCTGAGACCTGCGAGGCAGTGCTTGCCTATTTGACCGTCGGTGAGATCGCAACAGCGCGAGATCTTTTCGAGTGGGCCCAGTGCAATCGCGATAGCGACGGTGCGTACTTCACTGGCATGGCATTCCCGCAACAGGTCCATTTCCCTGGGGGCGAACGCTCCGCATACACGGCGGCTGCAATCGTGCTTGCGGCCGACGCTCTCGCCGAAGCGACCCCGGCATCACGGCTGCTGTGGGATCACCATGCGCTGCCAAGCGTGGAGCCTGAGACCACCAGTCGGTAGAACCCGGCACGCCGCTACCTGGCTGGAACCTCGTACGCAACGATCCGAGGGTCCGGACTGTCGACAACGACGCGGCCCTCGGGATATAGGGTCCGCAGCCGGTCTAACTGACTGGCATAGTCGCCCACGAATACATAGAGCTGATCGCTGGTGATGCCGTCGGTCAACTCCAACGTCGGCTCGGCGATAAAGCCATCTTCGAGGGGTGTTCGGTTTGCTCCCGGTACCCCCTCGAGTAGGTAGGCCAGCGTCTCGTATCCGTAATAGTGGCGTCCGGAGAACCAGTTCACGAACACTGGCCCGTCTTCGGCAGCCTGTTGAACCGCATCGACGCTCGCGGTCAATTCTTGAGCGAAGATCCACTCTTGTCGGGTGTCATTTCGAAACGTTGTGAAGTACGGCAACACGCTTGAGAAGAACATGATGATGGTGAGACCTACCGCAACGAAGGACGCGCTTCGCGCACTGATCTTTGCGGCCACAAACGAATAGAGCCCCACCGCGCCAATTCCCGCAAGGATCGCGATGCACGGCGCCATTGCATACCCGCGCCGGGTGTTTCCTTGGAAGGTGATCGCGGGTAGTAGCGGCATCACGACGACCGTGATAAGCACCAGTGCCATGAATGATGTTCGGTAGCGAAACAGCGCAACGACGGCACCGACGACAGCGAGTACCAGAATGATCCGCGGGATCTGAGGAACGATGCCTGATGCGTCGACGCCATCAACGCCCTCGGGTGAGGTCGATAGCAGGTGACCCCAAGAATCGAGGTACCAACCAGTGACGTTGCTGATCTTTTCGCCGAGCCCGAAGTTGTCCCAACCTGGGGTCGTGCTTTCACTTGTGCGACCAACGTGGGTGAAGTGGTTCGAGAATCCATTGCCACCTTGGGCGTACGCCAGCATCGGCAGTCCGACGACGAACGCTCCCCCAAGTCCGCCCAGAATCGGCACGTACGAGCTGGCCTTGAAGTCGTCGTCACGGACTACTCGGCTAGCAAGCCAGACCAACATGAACCCGATGACTGCAATGCCGAAGCCGATATGTGAGTTGTAGACGTAGATGCCAAATGTCGACCATGCACCAGCAATGAGCCAGTTGCGCCACGTCACTTCCTGTGTCGCTCGATCGATCGCCGCTATGGCGAGCAGCAATACGAGTGGCCACCACGCAAGACCGAAGGCGATCCGGGAGAAGTGAATACTCCAGGTCATCATGGCGAGTACAAGCGAACTCGCAACAGCGGTGCGATGATCGAAGCGACGTTGCACCATCAGATACGTGGCAGTCACCGCTAAGACGCCGCCGAGCGCTGCGATGATTCGGGTACCCCAGATCGTTGGGCCGAAGAGCGCGACACCGATTGAGTACAGGTAGAAGGGAGCTGTTGGCTGCCCGAGCGCTGAGCCGGTGTACACACCAATCGAACCGTGATCGAGTACTCGCTGGGCTTCTTGGCCCGTTATAGCTTCGTCTCCGTGGAAGCCACGTGGCAGCTCAGCAAGGTCCCAGGTTCGAAGCACGAGAGCGACCAGAACCACACCGAGCGCTGCAGCCAGTTGGCCGCCGGAAAGTCCTCTGCGCTCCATCCACCCGGTGACGGCAGCAAGTCGATCAGCGAGAGCCGAAGCAGCCGTTCGTGGTGTGCCCTGAGCTTGTTGCGCAACGCCACTCGGGGCCGCTCCTGGTTGGGCTGCACTTGCGGCTGGCAGCGGCACCCCCTGTTTTGGAGTTGGGACAGTTGGAGTCGAGGTACTGGCGGGAACCGGGGTGTCATTCGTTAGAGCTGTAGCTGTCGCGGTGGCCGCAGTAGCAGTGGCCAGCGTTAGGGCGGCAGCCGTCGGGGTGGTTGCGATTCTGGACAGATCAGCAATCGGGAGTTCCGCATGTTCACTCACAGCGACCACGACATGCTGCTCGTCTGCGACGTGCGGGCTGGGGATGGGGCGCACATGCAAAAAGCGATCGCCGATTGCGGTCGTCACACCCACAACCGACGACTGCGCTGACTCGAGCGCCCTGCCAATGGCGGCGTCGATGTCCGCCACATTCGTGGATTCTGTCAACACGCTCTCGAAGGCTTGCTGACCAACCGCGTCAGTGGCGGTCAGCACACCCCAGTCACCACCAACAAAGCTGGTGTGGCCGCTCGATGCGATCTCGATCATTTGGCTTTGCGACCCGCCAAGGCTCTCGCGGACCGCGGCCCGTTGCTCGGCGACGTGGGCTCCCGGTACCGAAGACGCTGTTGTTTGGTGCCGCTCACTGGCGTCGGGAGGCGATGGATCGACCAGCGTGGTTGCTAAGGCTGTTGCATCGCCGCCTGCCGAATTCGCTTGCGACGCGCCAGTAGCGGCCAATGACCCGCCGGCGCTTGCAATGGTGGCTGGCATGTCGACTGCGGCAGGCGTGGCGCCCGGCAAAGCCACATCATCAGAAGCGGACGCCAAGCCCGCCGAAGCAGCGGCGCCGGGCAAAGATGCGCCGCCAGGAGTCGCAACAGTCGACGATTGCGAAGGCGTCGAGTGCAGAAGTGCGGCGTCGAGCACAAGCTGGCCGTCGCCGAGGCTGCGTACCTCAACTCGGGCCGACCTCCAACTATCTCCTGCGGAGAAAAGTCGTAGCTCACGAGACGCCTCAGCCGAATCACTCGCGGCGATCGCAGCGAGCAGGTGGCGGGCGCCAGCGGCATCGTGGGGGTGGACAAGATCGATCAGGTTCAGCCCCGACAGCGCTTCTACCGGCCGCCCGATGAGAGCGAGGAACGATGGAGAGACGGCCTGAAACCAACCCTCACCGTCGACGGTGATCGTTGCCCTCTCTGGGCTCGATGCGGGTGGGTGATCAACCATGACTCGTCAGGACCCTAATGGTCTTGACGCCAAACCTGGCCCGTCGCTACTCGGACCACGTGGGGTAATAGTTACTTGCGCCCATCTCCCGCACGTCGCTGAGCCAGTCACCGGCATACGGCCAGTCAGCTTCATTGCCAGCAGATGGTCCTTGCCAGAACCGGGCGAACGGACCCTCGACGGTTGGTTCAAGCGACCATGCCTGTCGACGGTATGCAAAGTTCTCAGGCACAAGCTCGTGAGCTCGACGGAAGTGTTCGACTGCGGCATCGTGCTCACCCGAAATCTCAAGGTGCGTTGCTAGCTCGAAGTGAGCATGACCGCGTGCCGCGTCGGCGGTGCGTGGTCCGGACCGGTCGATGACTTGGTCAGCGCTCAATGCAAAGGCGCTCGCAGATCCGTTCGTGATCCAATCGCGCAGAGCCGCCTCGTAGGCCGCCGGGTCAGCTTCGATCTTTGCGGCTTCACCCATGATGTCAAGCATTCGTTGTGGTAGCTCCGGCATAGCCCCCAAGCTCGACGACCGCTCGACTCCGAGCGACGGCGGGGCGGGTGCCGGTTCGGCCGGTCGCACGATCATGCCGTCTTCGTCGATCCATACGGCGTTAGGGATGTTGATGACGCCGAAGAGTTCTGCGACGCGGTGATGTTGGTCGATAAGCGACGGGTGCTCTGGCTTTGCCGCTTCGATGAACGGACGGCACGCTTCGGCGCCGGCGGTGTCAATCCCTACCGTGACGACTTCGACGCCGTGTCCGTGAACCTCGTTGCGGAATGCCTGCCACACGGGCAGGTCGGCTGAGCATCCTCAATAGGGCGACCAGGCAACGAGCACCACCTTGTTGCCACGCAGCGAATGCAGCTCAAACGTGTCGCCATCGAGTGTTGGGAGCGTCAAATTTGGTGCCTCGGTCGTGGCCAATGCTCGGGCTCCTATGGATTCGGGACCGATAGCCCAAAGTCCATGGTCGGCGTCGTGAACGACGGGCAACCCAAGCTGGGCTGCCATGTCGGCGACATTGATTATGTCGCCTTCGATGGGAGCTGGCAGCGGAACACAGATCTCACCTTTGCAAGCTCCTTCGGGCTTGAACTGCCAACCAGTCCTGGCTTCAAACTCGCTGCGATCGACGGTCAACGTGGTGGTGATCATGGTCCGATGGTAGGCGGTACCCGAAACGTTGGGGGTTAGCTATCCAGTCCTGTGACTTCTTGGAAGTCTTCGAACGCTGCGTTCGCGAAGAGAAAGCGCTCTTCTACGATCGTTGCTTGGTACGCAGCTCGGCCCGATGTCACCGTCGCCTCGAGCGGGTAGTCGTGATGTTTCACGATGGCAATGGGATGTGAGCGCCATCGTGAGAGCTCGACTAACACGATTGACTCACCACATCGTGCGAACCAGTAGTTCGATGTCGTGAATAGGAAATAGCCCGCAATGATGCCTGCGATTACCAGGACATCGACAATGTCGAGTTGCCGCCGCGAAAACACGACCATGAGCGGGATAAGCACCGCGGCCAGTGCGGGTAGCGCCCAGGGGGGTCGCTGCTGTACAGCGACGACCGCTTGGCAGTCGTGCCGACCGGTGATCTCGTTTACTTCTGCGATCATTTCATCGCGCTCGAGCGCTTCCACTGCGTTGACTATGCCACGGAGGGCGCCCACCACACCAGCGCCGGAACGCAAAGCCGTACGTAGTCACAGCTTCTTGCGACCCAGTCTTCGTCGACGGTGTAGCCAAGCGCCTGGAAGTATCCGATGCTGATCTTGCCGAGCGGCCGGTTTTCGAGCTGGTGAATCGCTGCCTTCGCAACCCCCACGAGCTTCGGCGAGTTCGCTACGAGTCTTGCCCACAGTGCTGCTCGCCAACTTTTCTAAGAAGCTACCCTTTGGCAAATGGAAACATGGCGCTCCGCAGCCATCTTTGCCATCACGTTGTGCGTCGTCGCTGTCTTGACTGGTTGTCCTTCTTCGACATCGAGCGGCGAAGACCCACCAGAACACCAACGCAAGTTCGTTAGCGAGTTCGTACTCATCCGAGATATCCCGGGAAGTATCTTCACGACCGAGTCCGGGAGCCTTGAAATAGATGTGATTTGGCGCGACAAGAATTCGGGAGCGATTCTCGGCGACATCGACCGTCCGGTGTTCATAATCGATGAGAACGCGGAACCACATGTCGTCACAGACGACAACGGCTTTTCGAGCACGACCGATCGCCGCTTCCGCAACGGCGCTATCAACGTGGCGCCCGGCACCTACCGCATCTACTCGCCATCCAACGTCGACGTCACCGTGTACGAACGCAGCAACTAGACCAACGCGGGCGACTACGCAGTCCCGCCAAATGCCTCCCCGCCGCTTGCGGGAGCGTCCGATCAGAGTGGCACGATTCTGATTGAAGCGTTGCTCTCGGCAAGCCGTCGAAGGTCGCCTGCGTCCCCGGTCAAGATCGCACCGCCTCCGGTCCGGTCGGTAGACGCAACCACTATTGCATCGATGGTCGAGGACATTCCTGTCTCGCCAAGCAGGTGCCCGGCAGTGCGCCCGTCGGGTTCAGTGACCTCGATGTAGTCGCCGACTGCTTTGACGATGCGGTTGACAGGGCGTGAGGCAAGGCGCTGCGACTTTGTGATTATCGAGCGGGCTCCACCATAGGTGTTACCATATGGTCATGTCTCGACGTGAAGTTCTTGTCCAACTCGACGACGACCTTGTCGTGCAGCTCGATGATCTCGCCGCGAAGCTCGGAACCAACCGATCCGAACTGCTCCGGCGAGGCGCCCTGGCAGTTCTCACGGCGCAGGATCTCGCGGCGGCCGATCGTGATCTGGTCGCTGCGTACCAGCGTCAACCACCAGATCCAGCACTCGTCCAATCGGCCCGCCGCCTGGCTGCCAACGCTGCACCTGCGTGGTAGCACGCAACGACATCTTCTGGGCTGATCTTGGTCCGCCCGCGGGCCGTCGCCCAGTCTGTGTTCTCACTCGAAACGCCGCCATCGCCGTGTTGAGTTCGATCACGTGCGCACCGATCACCCGAACCATCCGAGGCATCCGTACCGAAGTCGAGATTGGCCCGGACCAAGGACTACCCGAGCCTTGCGTCATCACCTGCGACAACGTGATCACGGTGCCGATCGACGATCTCGACCCCGCGCCCGTCGGACATCTCGATGAGATCACCCGAGCCGAGCTAGACCGAGCCCTCCGATTCGCGCTCGACATCATCTACTGACGAGTCCGAGATGACCGTTCCATTCTGACAACGACCGCACGTTCGGTTGGTGACGTCCAAGCCCTGATTGCTCAGTAAGGACCCCCGGTACCTACAGCACAGCAGTGGTTACAACACGCTGGTTGGATCGCAGTTTGCGCCGCACACGATCACTGCAACCGATTCATCGGAACTCGGAACATACGCTCCAGACCACAACGCTGCGGCAGCGGTAGCGCCACCGGGTTCTGCAACCAGTTGTGTATGCCGCCAAAGCCGCCGTTGAGCGTCGCGAATTGATTGGTCGGGAACGGTCACCGAAGATGCGTCACCACTGGTGAGGGTGGTCCAATTGGTTGCCCCGATGCGGCGCGCGCCAAGGGAGTCAGCTGCGATGCCGGCGACGGTGACGTCGACAGGCTCACCAGCCGCCATGGCAGCAGCGAAGCACTGCGACGTTTCTGGCTCAACAACGATGACCCGAGTGTCGGTACCTGCGAACCACGCAGCGATCCCCGATGCAAGTCCACCGCCACCGAGGGACACAAGAACAGTGTCCACGTTTGGCACGTCTCGCTCGATCTCGAGCGCAATGGTGCCTGCCCCCGCGATCGTGTCTGTGTGGTCATAGGCGTGAATGTCCAATGCACCGGTTTCGGCTTGCCGAAGCCGACATGCCGCTAGAGCGTCGTCGTACAACGCGCCGGTCACGTGCACGGTTGCGCCGAGCTTTCGGATTTTGTCCACTTTGGCTGGAGGCGACACCTCTGGCACGAAGATCTCACCAGGCACGCCCAAGCGATCGGCGACCCATGCCACGGCCAGTCCGTGGTTGCCGCCTGACGCTGCGATCAAACCTGATTCAGGCACCGCAGACGTCAAGGCCCTGTGGAGAGCACCGCGCGGTTTGAACGAACCGGTGTGCTGCAGTAATTCCAGCTTCAACCCGATTCGAGCGGCGCTGTCAAAGAAGCCAGCACCTGGCTCAAGGAGAGGGGTGTCACGTACCTGGCCGTGTATGTGCGCGGCGGCGGTTTTGATCTCGGAGCGGCCAACCATCAGATGCCCTGGGTTACGCGACGCAGCGTACGAAGTGATCCGGTTTCACCGATCTGCTCGAAGGCACCAGAAGCCATGGCTCGCGTCCAGATTTCGAAAGGCGGACGCCCACCATCGGCAGGATCGGGAAACACGTCGTGAATAAGAAGTAGGCCGCCGACCTGAACGTGTGGAACCCAGTGTTCATAGTCTGCGTGTGCCGGTTCGTGTCCGTGTCCGCCGTCGATGAAGAGCAAGGCAAGTGGCGTGTTCCAGTGCGACGCAATGGTTTTTGACTCGCCGACGATCGCAACAACAGTGCCTTCAAGGCCTGCATCGTGAACGGTGCGGCGAAAGACAGGCAACGTGTCCATCTTGTTGATTGCTGGATCGACAAGATCTGCGTCGTGGTGTTCCCATCCTGCTTGGTTCTCTTCGCTGCCGCGATGGTGATCGAGTGCGAACAGAACCGTGCCACGAGCTGCAGCGGCGAATCCGAAATACAGCGCCGATTTGCCGCAGTAGCTGCCGACCTCAAGCCACGGACCCGGTGGCGCATCGTGCGCTGACGAATACAGCGCCAACCCTTCGTCGGTTGGCATAAACCCTCTGGCAGCTTCGGCTTGTTCTTGTTCTGCCTGGGGCATTGCCATCATGCAATCGCTTCCTCAAGCTTGACGCTGTCAGAACCGAATAGGTACTTCTCAAGTACAAAGAATTTCAGCACCCAGACCAAGCCGAACGCTATAAAGTTGGCAGCCAAGAAGACAGGCCAAGCATCAGTGAACTGGTCCGCGATCCAAATCAGCAAGCTGGACAAAAGAGCGCCAAGAATGGCCATGACCCAGTACGGCGCAAGTTCACGAGTCACGCTGTTCTTGCCCCTCTTGTTCCAAACCCAATACCGGTTCAGCAGATAGTTCGGGATCGTCGCAATCACCACGGCCACGATGTTTGCAACCAGCGGTCGCCAACCCACGACTTCAAGAAAGATCCATAACAGCAGAAGTCCAAGTGGCACGGTGATCGCCGAGACCGCAGCAAATCGAATGATCTTGGCGAGGTCATTCTTTACAAACGCTACGAGCGAATCGAGAAAGCGCACCCGGCTTAGGTTATCGCTGCGCACTGGCCGGGTACCGCCACCTCTAGTCATCTAGGTCCAGAGGCTCGTTGTCAACGGCCAGCCCGGCATGCGAACCTCAACTGCGCTCGTCGCCAAGCCACACGGTGGGCCAGCGTTCTCGCACCTAATCTGCAGGCTCCTCGATAGAGGAGCATAAGCGGTGGCAGATTGGCTTGCGCAGCAGTTGGATGCCACCCGGCTCCTACGTTGCTGCAAGCCGAGGTGCCGCGGCCATGGCATCGACCGTCATGATCAGCCGGTGCACGTACACGGGTCGGTGGAGATTCTACGATCCTTAGTAATGAGATCCGTTTTGGCGCCGCGCACCCAACTTGCTGTCGTACTGGCCTGCATCGGCCTACTCGCTGCAGCGTGTGGTGGACCAACAACCGTCACTGCCCAAGGAGAGACGCAAGCAACACCCGTCGGCGATCAACGTGCAGGCGATGTCGTCACCGAGGCAGCCGACGACACGCTCGAACCAACCGCTGCCCCAGAGACACCTGAGCCCGAACCGACGACTGCGGCTGCACAACCAACGGTCGTTGCAACAACCGAGCCAGCCGCTCCGACCGAGGAGCGGCCAGCTGCACCGAACGGACGCGTCGCCCCCCTGGTTTCCTCAACCGCAACAGAGCTTGCCGCTCAGATCGCCGAAGCCGAAACCGGCTTACTCGCCGAGGACGCCACCGAACGAGAGCTTGGCGACTGGGGGCACCTTCATCAAGTCGCCATTCGCAAGTTGGGATACCAACCCGACTGGGACATTCAGTTCTTTGAGGCACTTCCCTCGGAGTTCCACGCTCGCACGTTGCTGCACATTTCGGCTCGTCGTGCGCTCATCGACTTGAAGAGTGGGTACGACGCAGCGGACTTCATCCCTGCCTGGGAGATCGTCGAACCAGAGTCGGCCGACGCGCTACTCAGCTACTACCAAGAGGCCGAATCCGCAACCGGCATTGACTGGGAGTATCTCGCGGGCATCAACCTCGTGGAAACGGGTATGGGGCGCATCCGAGGTTTGAGCAGTGCTGGAGCGCAGGGGCCCATGCAGTTCCTGCCAACAACGTGGGCCGAAGCGGGCATTGGCGAAGGCGACATCGAATCCCCACGAGATGCGATCAATGCAGCTGCCCGCTATCTCGTTCGGCGCGGCGGCCCAGCCGATATGCCCGGAGCGATTTGGGGCTATAACAACTCCGACGACTACGTCACCGCAGTCATGGCCTACGCCGAGTTGCTGCGCCAAGATCCCGACGCGTACCAAGCGATCTACAACTGGGAGATCTACTTCTTCACCGAAGAAGGCGATGTGTGGCTGCCGAGCGGGTTCCGAACGGACGAGACACTCGACCTCGCCGACTATTTGCGAGACAACCCCTGGTCGATTCCTGATCCCGGTTTGCGCTAGCCAAAGCCGAGGTGCAATCTGGTGGCATGGCAATTGCTGACGAGAAGTACCTTTCGCTAACGACCTTTCGCAAGAACGGCGAACGCAAGACCACACCAATCTGGATCGCCGACTTGGGCGACGGAACCATGGGATTCACGACCCAAGGCACCAGCTGGAAGTGCAAGCGCATTCGCAACGACCCACGCGTCGAGCTGCAGCCCAGCGATTCTCGTGGACGGCCGACCCAAGGGTCGAGTGCCGTGCCCGGAACAGCCACGCTGGGTACAGGCGCTGAGTTTGACCGAGTGAGAAACAACATCAAGGACAAATACGGTTTCCAGGTAACGATGATCAGCACGATGCAAAAGGTCGGCAAACTGTTCGGCAAAGGCGCTGACTCAGACACAGCCGTCATCATCACCCTCGAGTAGTCCTGGCAGTTCGCACGAACGCGAAACACACGGCGACCGAATCTCATCACTGCTCGCTAG
>Ga0209828_1000079_pt1 | contig 75980 bp, 66 predicted proteins | sample MaitaG_FD_187429 | JGI IMG/M metagenome (GOLD analysis project Ga0209828, IMG submission 187429) | Marine algal microbial communities from Maine, USA - Maine_Asex2 metaG (SPAdes) (version 2) | ecosystem: Host-associated > Algae > Red algae > Unclassified | place: Maine, USA | collected 2015-01-05
AGTGGACGTGGGCAGAGCGGTGGACGTGGGCAGAGCAGTGGACGTGGGAATCAGCGTCGGGGTTGGAGCAATCGGGGTGGATGTCGAAGTAGCTGGAGGAACAGACGTGGACGTCGCTGTAGGAACCACCGTCGACGTCGGGATCAAGGTGGGAATTTCGCTCGCCGCCACCGGCGTTGCGGTGGACGTTGGTGCCAGGTTTGGGGCCGCTGTCGCTGTTGCAGTTACTGGAGGCGCCGTTGTGGATGTGGCAACCGCTGGCGCGACCGTGGTCGCAGGGAACGAAACGACCGTGGGCGTTGGTGTCACGGTTGACGAAATGACCGTTGAGGGCGGGACCACTGTCGAGGTCGGAACCGTTGTCGTCGAGGGAATCGGACTGGGTACAACGGTGACCGTGGCCACCACCAAAGGGGCCGCAAGTGTGGTTGGTGGTGTGGTGTTGATGATGAAGACTTCGGTGGTCGGGGATGGTGTCGCGGTGGGATCCACGAACGCGATTTCCGCCGGCGGAGCTTCGTTGAACACGACCGGTGCAGGCGCAATCACACCCGTCACCGACGCGACCGTGATCGCCGCAGCAGCCGCAGTCGTAGCAGCCGTCACCGCAAGCGGCGCGGCAGCCGGAGCCAACGGAGCAGAACCAGCAACAGCCTTGGGAATGTTCGCCAACCACGACAACACACCCAACTTCGACGACGTGTTTCCAATACCCAGATTCAAAAATGCGCGAACCACACCAGGATCAAACTGCGACCCCGCATTCCGAGCCACCTCCTCACGCGCCAACGCGGTATCCATCGGCTCCTTGTATGAGCGCTTCGACGTCATCACGTCGTAGGCATCAGCAACCGCGACAATCCGAGACCCCAGATGGATCTCACCGCCCGCCAAACCCAACGGATACCCGCCACCATCCCAACGCTCGTGATGCTGCGACGCCGCCAAATGCCAATCGCCCAACCACATCTCCAACGGGCCCAAAAACTCCGACGAAGCACCCGGATGCCCCTGAATCGTCTTCCACTCAGCCTCAGAAGGACGCCCAGGCTTGTTCAACACTTCCGGCGCAACCGTCAACTTCCCAATGTCGTGCAACAACGCCGACCACCGCAAACGATCACGATCGCCCTTCGCCAGTCCCATCTCCTGCGCAATCATGTCGGTATACGTACGCACCCGCTCGCTATGACCACGCGTCAAACGATCATGATCAGCAACCACCTTCGCCATATCCAGGAGAAGCTGCGAAAAATACGCATCCGCACGCCCCACCTCCGAATCAGCAGCAGCCGCCACCCGCTCCCGTAACTGCTTCACCGTCCCCGACCGCAACGCCGATTTGTACCGCGACGGCGCCTGATCGGGAAATACCAACGACATCTGCATCAACGCCACCAACGGCGCAAACCGCCGAGCACCACGCTCAGCAACCCACATCACCAACGACGCAACAACAACCGCAACCACCCACCAGGCAACCTGATGCAACCCCAAACGAAGCGGCGGAAACCAATGCGCCAAAGACCAAACAGCCCCAAACGACAACGCCACCGGCACAAGCCACAACACCACTCGCACCACCAGAGCCAAACCCGGACGCGCCAACCACCCATGTTCAGACTCCAACTCGTAATTCTGAGTAGGTCCCTTCGTTTCAGTGGGTTTCAGCACATCTCTGAATCGGTAAGGACAGCCTCACGCGGATAGGCCAAACGAATCATCCGGGCCGAAACGCCCCTTGTGCACGGGTCCAGACTGTTCGAACCACCTATCGATCACGCCAACCTGGTGTCGCGATGACGCCGATCCGGCTCGATGCGATTCATGACACGCCTCTTCAGGCGCCGAGTTCTCGGCGCCTGCAGCCGTCGAGTTCCGTATTGGTTGAAGATCAGGCCCCCACAGTGACTAGCGTGAGGCGCTATGCGCTGGTCAAAGCTGTTCATCCCCACCCTTCGAGACGCTCCCGCCGACGCGGAAGCGGCGAGCCACAAGCTCCTGATTCGCGCCGGGTTCATGCGTCAGCTTCACTCCGGGCACTATTCGCTCCTCCCTCTCGGCCACAAAGTGCACGAGAAGATCGCCATGATCATCAGACACCACATGAACGACATCGGCGGTCAGGAGTTCACCCTGCCGACCATGCATCCGGCGTCTGTCTGGAAGAAGAGTGGCCGCTGGGACGTCATGGGCGACGAGATGTTCCGTCTGGTGGATCGAAAGGGTGCAGAACTCGCCATGGGCATGACCGAAGAGGAGATCTTCGCCACGCTCGGCACTGAGCTCATTTCGTACAAGCAGCTTCCACAGATCTGGTATCAGTGCCACTGGAAGTTTCGCGATGAACCCCGCCCGAAGAGCGGGCTGTTGCGAGTGCGCGAGTTTGTGATGAAGGACTCGTACAGCTTCGACATTGACGAGGCCGGTCTTGATGCCAGCTTCGATCTGCATCACGGCGCGTACAGTCGCATATTCGAGAACCTGCAGCTGCCTGCCTTTCCCGTGCAGGCGTCCTCGGGCGCAATGGGCGGTTCCGCGAGCATCGAGTTCATGGTCCCGTCACCTGCTGGCGAGGATGACGTCATCCGCTGCGACGGCTGCGGCTATGCCGCCAATGTCGAACGAGCAACTTCAGCGATCGAACCGGTATCCGATGCCGCCCCGCCCGCAGAGCCCGAGAGGTTCGCCACGCCGGGTATCCGCACCATTGTTGCCCTGGAAGAGGCCGGTGCTCCTGCGATCAACCAGATCAAGACCATGGTCATGGTCATCGACGGAGCAGTCACGCTTGCCCTGGTTCGCGGCGATCACCAACTGAATATGCAAAAGCTCCAGGACGCCTCGGGCGGCATCGAGATTCGCCCGGCAACTCCTGAGGAAGCCCTGAAATCACTCGGCGCGAACCCCGGTTCACTTGGTGCTGTTGCTGTCAGCGAAGAACTGCGAATCATTGCGGACCACGCGCTGGAGGGCCGCACCAGCATGACAACCGGAGCCAATGAAGACGACTGGCACTGGCGCGGCGTCGACATCGCCCGAGACATTCGCATTGATGAATGGGCCGACCTGCGAGAGGTTGCGGCAGGTGAACCGTGCGCAACGTGCGGCACTGCGCTGACAATGATCCGATGCATCGAGTCTGGACACATCTTCAAGCTCGGGCGAAAGTACGCCGAAGCGATGGAGATCAAAGTCCTCGACGAGAACGGCAAGACCCAGGTCCCGATTATGGGCAGCTACGGGATTGGCGTTGGTCGTGCCATGGCTGCCATCGTCGAGACCTTCCATGACGACAAGGGCATGCAGTGGCCGATGGCTGTTGCTCCCTACGAGGTTTGCGTCACGATCGTGAATGCGAAGGATGAAGCCTCGATGATCGCAGGCGAGGCTCTCTATGCAGATTTGCGCAACCGGGGCATCGACGTCATCCTCGATGACCGCAAGGCGCGTCCGGGTGTGAAATTCAAAGACTCCGAGCTTGTCGGTTTCCCCTACCGCATCACGCTCGGCCCGAAGACCCTGGAAGACAACGAGGTTGAGTTCACTCCGCGTGCAACCGGCGAAACCGAGCGGATGGCTGTTGATGCAATCGCCGAGCACGTGACGTCACTCGTGGAAGCTGCGCGCTGATATGTCCGGAGTTCAGTCGGTAGAGCGCGCGTTCGCTGTGCTTCGCGCCCTGGCGGTCGGGTCCATCGGCGTCACTGAACTCGCGGACAAGGTCGACCTGCCGAAGAGCACGGTCGCCCGCCTACTTTCCGCCCTGGAGTCGGAGGGAGCCGTCGAACAGACCGAAGCTGGCGGCGACTACCGCCTCGGTTCAGGCCTGGCCGAATTGGCTGGCGCAACTGCTCCCGGTCGCAATCTCGTGGCCGCCGCACGACCATTCCTGACGGAACTCACCGAACTCACGGGCGAGACGAGTGGGGTCTCCATCATTGACGAGGACAGGGTCTTCTACCTCGAACATGTGGACGGCGACAGCGACGTCCAGATTCGCGACTGGACCGGTGAATCGGCTCCTCTGCACGCGGTTCCGGCCGGTCTTGTCCTGCTTGCCCATGCAAGCACCGGGTTCGTCGACTCGTACATGAAACAGGATCTGGAGAAGACCACCGACAAGTCGATGGTTGACCCGAAGGAGATTCGAGGTCGTCTCGCCGACATTCGCGAGCGCGGGTACTCATGGGTGTTCGAGGAGTTCTACCCCGGCATCAATTCGGTGGCTGCAGCGGTGCTCGACGAGAGCGGCCAGGCCATCGCCGCATTGCATGTGCACGGTCCAAGCTTTCGGTTCCCTGACGAGGAAGACCCAGACCGGTTTGGCCGCCTTGTCGCTGATGCCGCTTCCAAGCTGGCGGCGCAACTCGCCGAATAGCCGCCAGAGAAACGGCCTCGCTATTCCTCGAGTCCGGCTATCAGGCGTCGGGCTCGGGCGTTGATCCGTACGCCGAGGTCCTGGAACGGCAGGTTGGTGTTGGGACGACCTTTCGCCTGCATCTGATGCAGCAGATCGGAGTCCTCGCCCACGATCATCTCGGCCAGCAGCTTGCCGCTGATGGTTCCCCGGGCAATGCCAACACCGTTGTGAACAACAGTTCCATAGACGTTCGGACGGAGTTCGCCAAAGACAGGTTCACCGTTGCGCGACAGGCTCAGCGCGCCGCCCCAGCTGTGCTCAAACGGAACAGCAGCCAGCTTGGGCCAGCGGTTCTCGAACGACTTCCGGTGTGTCTTCGCCGCCCAATGACGTCGCGTCACGAAGTCGGATCGTTTCGAGAAGCTGAAGATGTTGCGGACCAGTATCCGGTTGTCCGGGGTGGTGACTCGGCGCACAGACGTGCCGGCCGGATGCGCCGCAATGATTCCGTAGCTCGGATCGCCTCCCAGACGGTCGCTCTCGTCCGGCGTGAGTTCCCGAGTCATCGACCCCCAGGTGATGAGCGGAATGAGCTGCTTCTGCAGAAACCCGAATCCCTCAGTGAAGCCATTCGTCGCCATAACCAGAATCGGCGCAGAGGCCGATCCTCGCTCAGTTTTCACCGTGTGCATCCTGGTGCCGTACGCAACGTCAGTGACCATCGAGTCTTCGAACAGCGAGACATTCTCGGGCAGTGATGTGGCGAGACCGCGCACCATGGCAGCGGGCTGCACCAGGTAGCTGTGCGGGGCATGAATCGCTTTGGTGTAGAAGCTGGTGCCGAACACGTGAGCGCACGCGGCTGCGTCAAGCGTCGTGTAGTCCTCATCGATGGCGTCAAGGCTTTCCGCGAAGTGGCCGAGCATGCGTTCGCCCCGGTCGGTGGCGGCTGCGTGATACTTGCCTTCGCGAACCCAGCCGCAGTCAATGTTGTGCTCAGCGATGGTCTGATCGAGGTAGTCGAGGCCAGCCCGGTTCATGGCAATGGCGGCCTGGGCCTGAGCCCTGGCATCAGCGAAGCTCCTGGCGCGCAGGTTGTGCGCGTGGTCGATGGCGAAGCCCGAAGAGCGACCAGCCGCATTGTTACCGATTCGGTCTCCGTCGATGAGCACGATCGACGCACCCGGCTCAAGTTCAGCCAGGCGACGAGCCGCCGCCAATCCCGAGTAGCCACCGCCGATGACGACGTAGTCGCACGTCACATCTCCGGTGAGCACGGCGGGCTCGGCCAGCGCCGGAAGGATCTCCTGCCAGCCATTGTTCTGGTCATAGACCGGGAACAGGTCGACCTTGCGATGCTCCTCGTACTCGTACGTTCCAAAGTCCGAATCGGACGGGGCGCCACTCACGAAAGGTCAATCCAGATGGTCTTGGTCTCGGTGTATTGCTCGTGAGAAGCAAGGCCGTTGTCGCGCCCGCCGAACCCGGAGAGCTTGAAGCCACCAAAGGGAGTGGAGGCATCTCCCTCGCCATACGTGTTGACAGTGACCGTGCCGGCGTTGATGGCCCGTGCTGCGAGGTGAGCCGTGCGCAGGTCCGACGTGAATACTGATGCCGCCAGGCCGTACGCGGTGTCGTTCGCGATTGCGATGCCCTCCTCCGGCTGCGCGAAATCCATCACACTCAGCACTGGGCCAAATACCTCCTCGGTTGCCAGTTGCATGCCGGGTTGCACTCCATCGAAGATGGTGGGTTCCACGAAGAGACCGCCGCTGTCCTTGAGAATCTGATTGCCGCCGAGCACGCACTTCGCTCCGTCCTTGTGGCCCGATTTGATGTTGCCGAGCACCTTTTTCATGTGCGCGGGTTCGATCATCGCACCGATCTTGACGCCCGGATCGAGTGGATTGCCCACTGTCCAGGCTCGACTCTTTTCAAGCAACAGTCCCATCAGCTCATCCTTGACTGCACGATGGACGATCAGCCGAGAGTTCGAAGAGCAGTTCTGCCCGGCGTTCCAGTAAATGGACGTGGCTGCATGGTCAGCGACCGCATCCAGATTGTCGGCATCAGCCATGACAACAAAGGGGTTCTTACCACCACACTCGAGCAGCACTCGCTTCAGGTTGGAATCTGCGGAGTACCGCAGGAACATCCGGCCCACCTCGGTGGAGCCGGTAAAGGCAAGGGCATCCACATCGGGGTGACGGCCCAGTGGTTCGCCTGCGGTCTTTCCAAAGCCGGGCACCACATTGATCACGCCATCAGGGATACCCGCTTCAACCGCAAGCTCTGCAAGGCGGATGGTGGTTAGCGAGGTCTGCTCGGCCGGTTTCAGCACTGCAGTGTTCCCGGTGGCCAACAGCGGACCGAGCTTCCACGCTGCCATCAGGAGCGGGAAGTTCCAGGGCAGCACAACACCGACCACACCGACGGGCTCTCGCACGATCATCGAGACCACACCGGGACCGGACGGAGTCAACTCGTCGTTGATCTTGTCGGCCGCCTCGGCATGCCAGCGAAGGGTGTTGACCGTTTCGGGCAGGTCGATGTTGGCGGTGTCGTCAATGGGCTTGCCACCTTCGAGCGTCTCGATGGTTGCCAGCTCTGTGGCGTGGGCTTCAACGAGTGTCGCGAATCGCATGATGAGTCGCTTGCGATCAGCTGGCGCCATGCGACCCCATGGACCGCTGAATGCCGCACGTGCCGCAACCACTGCACGATCCACATCCTCTGGGCCGCAGTCGGCAACCTGTGCGAGTACCTCTCCGGTGGCCGGGTTGATCGTTGCGAAGGTTTTACCCGATGCGGCGTCTGCGCTGCGACCTGCGATCACAGCCTGCGTGCTCAAGCCGAGCCCGCCGGCAAGCCGGGCGGCCGCGGACTGTTCTACCCTGGCCGCTGCTGCGGGCTTCTTTGCCCGGGCGGCACCCGCTGGCGTCGTCGCCCTGGCTTTCTTTGCAGGGGCCCTCTTTGGCTTCCGTGCTGCGTTCATTATCGCGACCCCTTCGTCGAAGAAGATTGTGTTGGTGCGGCGCGCTCGGTGGAGCGAACCAACCAGTCCTGCTCATCGGACCACTCGCGCCACTTGAGCCGGGACCGATCCACGCCGTTGATCGGCAGCGATGACAGCGCCGCCTCAATGGCCAGGCGACCAGCACCAGTCACCGGCATCTGTGGCCGGCGCAGTGGTCCCATCTGGCGTCCCACCATCTCCGTAGCAGTCTTCACGCCGGGGAGGAACCCAATGTCGAGTTCGTTCTCCCACATGAAGGCACACACCGGCCACATCAGACTCCACAGATCCAACGCCTCAGCGTGCTTTCCGGCGTCGAGCAGTTCAACCAACTGGACACACTCGTGCGGCATGATGTTCGCGCATCCCCAGATCATGGCCTTCGCCCCGGCCATCAGCGCATACGGAGCGAGCGGATCAACACCGCAGAACACTTCGGTGGTTGTGCCCTCGCTGATTGCCACGAGTTTCTGGATGCGGCACAGGTCGCCCTGACTGTCTTTGATTGCCGCAATGTTGTCGATGGCCATCAACTGTCGGAACATCGAGGGTGGGATCTCAATGCCGCTTGCGGCAGGCGTGTTGTAGAGCACGATGTCGGCTGGCACTGCCTGGGCAACCTTCTCGTAGTGATACATCACGCCGCGATCAAACGGGCTCTCGAGCCACGGCGGGAGGATCATCAATGAGTCCGCTCCAAAGTCCACCGCGTGCCTGGATGTCTCGATCGTGTCGCTCAGCGACATCTCCGAGGTCTGCACCATCACCGGCACGCGCCCATCGATGTGCGGCAGAGTCAGTTCAACGACCCGTCGACGCTCTTCGGGTCGCAGGTAGGCGTACTCCCCTGTTCCCGACAGCACGAGCAGCGCATGCACGCCTGCATCAAGCAGCCAGTCCAGATGGTCGAGCAGGGCCGGTTCGTCGATCTTCTCACCCGCATCGGTCATGGGCATGGCCACCGCCACGATCACGCCTCGAAATTCACTCACGGAAATCACTCATGGAAATCACTCATGCACTTCACTCCCCTGGCTTCCCGGATCCTGTATTGCAGAAGGCCCCTACGGAAGGCCCACAAGGAAGTGTCATACAAACTCCTACTTGCCGTCAAACTCTGTCATGGGTCATACTGTCGTCATCACGCTCTGTCTGTCATCACGCTCTGTCTGTCATCACGCTCTGTCGATCGGGCGGACGCGTGCGCTCTCCAGCCGGCGCCTGCTCACCCGTGCATTCGAGCGGGCGGACGCTTGCGCCATACGAGGGGGAGACGGTGAAACTTGATATCGAATCGCTGCGAGCCCTCAAGCTCGTGGTGGCGACCGGCACCTTCACCGAAGCCGCCGCTCAACTGGGCGTCACCCAGAGCGCGGTCAGCTGGAAGATCAAGCGTCTTGAGGAGCGCGTTGGTCTGGAACTCGTCAAACGCGGTCAGGACATCGAGGCCACGCCGGACGGCGATGACCTGTTGCTCTACGCGGAGCGCATGCTCGCGGCTCACGACGAAGCCGTCGAACACCTGAGTCGATCAGATCTTGAGGGCGTGGTGCGACTCGGCACGAACGAGGACCTCCGCGGCGGCGAACTCGCCGATGTGCTTGCCCGCTTCGCACGCATGTACCCGCAGATTCGGCTGGATGTCCGCGTGCAGCTCAGCGGCTTTGTCCGAGAATGGCTCGACGACGGCCACGTCGATCTGGCCGTGCTTCAGCTACCTTCTTGCGAACTCCGACCCGATGACGTCGAGCTTTGGCGAGACACGATGCTCTGGGCTCACGCAGCAGACACCTCCTTTGACACGACGACTCTCAATGCTGCCGACTTCGATGGCGTGGAGGTACCGGTACCTCTCATCACCTTCGGCCCCGGACTCGCCTATCTCGAACACGCTACTGAAGCACTTGACACCGCCGGCGTGCGCTGGCGAACCGCCCTGGAGTGTCCGATGCTCAGCGGCGTGCAGGCTGCAGTGGAAGCCGGGCTTGGAGTCGCTCCGCTCAACACCCGCAACCTCACCCCGGCCATGACCGAATGGCAGCACAGCGCTTCGGCGCCACTTCCGGAGTTGGCTGCGGTCATCCGGACCGGCGACGGCGGCGACCCGGGCGTGCTTGACGCGCTTCGAGACGCACTGACTACAGCACTGGTGGAATCATGACGCAGACCGACCCAACTTCCACCAGGCCAGGACGACGAGGACGTGATGCTCGTCGCGTCGCCCGCGAGAACCGCAGGGTGACCTGGCTACCTCCGTTGGAACGGGGACTTCCCTATGTGGATGTGGTCAGCCCCGACGAACTGCAACGCATCCACGACGCGTCAGTGGGAATTCTCGAAGACATTGGCATCGAGTTCAGAGACGATGAGTCCATTGCCATCTGGAAGGCGGCCGGCGCTGACGTGGACGGTTACCGGGTGCGTATTGACCGTGATCATCTCATGCATCTCATCTCCACTGCACCCGAGGAGTACACCATGGTGTCGCGCACCCCCGGGCGCGACATCACCATCGGCGGACGCCGCACCGCGTTCACCCCTGCCTATGGCGCGCCGTTCGTGCTGGACATGGACAACAAGCGCCGTCATGCAACCCTCGACGACTTCAACAACTTTGCGAAGATTGCGCAGATGGAACCAGCCATGCACATGGCGGGCGGCGTGTTGTGCGAGCCCATGGACATCCCGGTTCCCCATCGTCACCTCGAAATGACTCGCAGCCTGCTCCGCTACTCGGACAAGCCACTCATGGGATCGGTGACCTCGCGCGAGCGCGCCGAGCAATCGCTGCACATGATGGGGATCGTGTTCGGTCAGGACGAGATCAAAGACACGACCGTCAGCACCTCGCTGGCGAACTGCAACTCCCCACTCGTGTGGGACCAGACGATGCTCGATGCCGTCAAGGTCTACGCCTCGAGCAATCAGGCCATGCTCTTCAGCCCGTTCGTGCTCGGCGGAGCCAGTACGCCAGCGAGCACGGTCGGCGCCGTCGCCCAACTCAGTGCCGAGGCTCTTGCCGGCGTCGCGTTCATGCAACTCGTTCGCCCCGGATCACCCTCGGTCTATGGACAGTGGACAGCAACTGTTGCCATGAACTCGGGAGCGCCGCTCGCCGGCACACCGGAGATCGACCACATCAATTTGCTGATGGGACAACTCGCTCGCCACTACAAGCTTCCCTGGCGATGCAGCGGCGGGTGCTCGTCCTCAAAACTCGTGGACGCCCAGGCCGGTTACGAGGCAGCTCGCAACATGATGGGGGTGCTCATGTCCGGCGCGAACTTTGTGCTTTCCACCACGGGCTACCTGGAGAGCGCGCTGTGCCAGAGCTACTCCAAAGCCATGCTCGATGGCGAACAGATGCGCATGATGTACAAGCTCGGCCAGGGCATCAACATGGACGAACTGGACCCGGCCATGGATGCCGTGCGAGAGATCGAACCCGGCGACCACTACCTCGGCACGCAGCACACTCTCGCCAACTTCGAATCGGCATTCTTCATGCCTGAACTCATGGACGGCGACAGCTTCGAGCAATGGAACGCGGCGGGCGGCGTCGACGCCAACACTCGCGGTATCAACATGGCAAAGAAAGTCCTGGCGTCCTACGAAGAACCCGCTCTGGCTGATGACACGCTCGCCGAACTGGACGACTACGTCGCCCGAATGCGCTCCGAGATTCCGGAGGGGCTGTCATGAGCAGCGGAAGCCTTGAGGGACAGGTCGCCATCGTCACCGGAGCCTCATCAGGCATTGGAGCCGCAACCGCCCGGACGTTCGCAGAAGCTGGCGCCAGCGTGGTATTGACCGGCCGAAATGTCGACGCCCTGGCCGCATGCGTCGACAGCTTCGCCAACCCCTCCAACCATCTTTGCGTACCGGGGGACCTCACGAACTCTGCGTTCTGCAATCAACTCGTTGATGCAACCACAGAACGCTTCGGACGCCTCGACGTCCTGGCCAATGTTGCCGGCACAATCGCTCGCGGAGACGCAACAGAGACCTCCGACGACGAATGGCGCCACGTCATGGCGGTTAACGTCGACGCCGTCTTCTTCGCAAGTCGAGCCGCGGTCCGGGCCATGCGAACCAACACTCCCAAATCGGGAGGCGTCATCGTGAACCTTGCGTCGAACGTTGGCCTCGTTGGCAGCCCGGCACTCCCCGCCTACTGCGCCTCAAAGGGCGCGGTGGTTCTGCTCACAAAGTCCATGGCCCTCGACCACGCTGGCGAAGCTATTCGGGTGAATGCACTGTGCCCCGGCGCGGTCGACACGCCCATGCTCGTCTCCAACCACGACAAAACCGGACGCACGCCCGCAGACGTCTTCGCCGCCAACGTCGCCAGCATTCCTGAAGGCCGGGTGCCCCAACCCGAAGAGATCGCCAAGTCCATGCTCTTCCTCGCCTCCAACGCGTCGAGCCACATCACCGGCGTCGCCCTCCCCATCGACGGCGGCTACACGGCGCAATAACATTCTCTCGGCTCCGCCGAGAGCAACATTCTCTCGGCTCCAACATTCTCTCGGCTCCGCCGAGAGCAACATTCTCTCGGCTCCAACATTCTCTCGGCTCCGCCGAGAGCATTTTCGTCCTGTCCGTATCAACAGTGAGAACAGAAACATGCATGAACAATCACTTGACGGGCGGGTCGCACTCGTGACCGGCGGCGCGCAATCGATTGGCGCTGCAATCGCCGACGGTCTCGCTGCGGCTGGTGCCACTGTGGTTGTAGCCGACCTGCAGGATTCCCCGGATCACGCCAACATCCGCCTCGATGTGTCCAACGAAGCCCAGGTCATCAGTTGCATCGACGCCGTGGTCGCGGAGCACGGGAGACTCGACATCATCGTGAACAATGCCGGCATCATGTTCGAGACCGCCATCAACGAACAGGACCTCGAGTCCTGGAACCGGATGCTCGCCATAAACCTCACGGGTCCAATGCTGATGAGCAAACACGCCGCACCGCACCTTGCTGCCACGGGTCACGGCTCCATCGTCAATATTGGCTCCATCGAGGGCGATCGCTGCAACCCGCACCACGCCGCGTACGCCGCCACGAAATCCGGCGTGCACGGCATGACCCGTGCCGTCGCTGTCGACCTCGGCCCGGACGGCACGCGGTGCAACGCCATCGCCCCCGGCTGGATCAACACACCACTCAACGCCTCCTACGTGGATGACGCTGCCGACCCGGAAGCGGTTGTCGAGGCGCTGGCGGCACTGCATCCAATCGGCCGAATCGGAGCCTCAACTGACGTGGCAGACGTTGCAGTATGGCTGGCCGGAGACGCGTCCCAATTCGTGACCGGCCAGGTCATCACGGTCGACGGCGGACGCACCGTGCGCCCGCCGCTTCCATCCATTGCAGACAACCGATAACAGGACTCGTACACTTCCATCGTGCTACTCGGAATCGACACTGGAGGGACCTTCACCGATGCGGTCCTCTTCGATGACGCAGCGGACAAGGAACTCGCCGTCGTCGCCAAGGCAAAGGCGCGTACCCGCCATCACGACCTGACGCTTGGGATAGCAGAGTCGCTCCAGGCTGTGGTGCGCGACCCGGCCGAAGTTTCGATGGTTTCGCTGTCAACCACGCTTGCCACGAACGCTCTCGTCGAAGGCATCAGCGCCCGGGTTGGTCTGGTGCTTCTCGGTTTCAGCGCTGAAGACGCTGAGCGTTCCGGCCTGGCTGAAGTGATGGATGGCGACCCCATCATCCTCGCAACAGGCGGACACGACTCCTTTGGGGCACCGATGGCTGAGCCGGACATCGAGGACATCGTGCGTCAGGCCCGAGAAGCCGGCACGCAGTCTTTCGCCGTGACCGGCCAGTTCGCGGTGCGCAACCCAACGCATGAGATTGCCGTTCGAGACGCATTGATTGCGTCGGGGTTCTCTGTCACCTGCAGCCATGAGCTGACTGCCAGACTGAACGGGCCGAAACGAGCGCTGACCTGCGTCCTGAACGCTCGCCTTATTGGCGTCATCTCCAACCTGTGCGATGCAACCGAATCCATTCTTGCGTCGGTGGGCATCAGCGCTCCGCTGATGATCGTGCGCGGCGACGGATCCCTCGTGACCGCGGCGTTTGCCCGTTCGCGCCCTATCGAGACCATTCTGTCCGGGCCCGCCGCAAGTCTCATCGGCGCGAGCTGGTTGACAGAAACGGCTGATGCAATCGTGTCCGACATCGGTGGCACAACAACCGACATCGCAATCCTGACCGGCGGCGAACCGGCCCTGAATCCTGCCGGAGCCATCGTCGGGGGACACCAGACAATGGTCGAAGCCATCCAGATGTACACACACGGGTTGGGTGGCGACAGCGAAGTCGCCGTCAACGATCGGGTACTGCCCGCGCAAATCACCCTTGGCCCTCGCCGCCTCACGCCACTGAGTGTGCTCGCCCAGGAAGAGCCGACACTCGTTCATCTGCACCTCGACGCACGCTCGTACCCGCCTCGTGACACCGACTGTCGCTTCTACCGAGCCAGCGGAGCGTTCGACATTCCCGAGGATCTTCCCGAGCGTGAGCGGGCGTTGCTCCACCGTCTCGGCGATGGCTGGGTGGCGGCAGACAAGCTCGTCTCCGGACACCTGCATAGTCGGGCGGTTCAGGCGCTGCGAAGACGTGGACTTGTCCGCACGGCCGGCTTCACCCCAACCGATGCTGCGCTTGTGCAGGGTCTGCACGACACGGGCGATCGTGAGGCGGCCCATAAGGCTGCCGAGTTCCTTGCCCTCACGAGCGACAGTCGAGGCACCTCGGTTCACCCCGACGCGGCGTCGTTTTCCCAGTGGATTGTGGACAGTGTGATTCGTCGATCAGCTGAGCTGGTGCTCGACGCAACCTTCCACGAAGACGGCCTCACTGCCGACGCGCTGCTTCCTCTTGTTCAGCGCGCTCTCGATGGGCATAGCGGAACAGCACGCGTGGACATCGGCGTGGACGTTCCCGTGGTCGCACTTGGAGCTTCAGCCGGGACGTACTACCCAACGGTGGCCAGGATCCTCGGGACAGAGGCCATCGTCCCGACGCACGCCGATGTGGCGAACGCTCTTGGCGCCGTCGTCGGTCAGATTCGAGTAGTTCGATCCGTCACGGTGAGCCAGCCGACCAAAGGCCAGTTCCGGGTGCACCATCCAGTCTTTGAGCATGACTTCGGCAGCGCCGAACGAGCCCGTGACCACGCAATCGAACAACTGGACCTTGATGTAACCGCCGAAGCTGAACGCGCCGGCGCAGGTGCCGTCACAACGCAATCATCCTGGGAGGCCAGGGTTGCAATCGTCGAAGGCCGCGAGGTCTTCGTCGAAGCGACCGCCACTGTCATCGGCACTGGTCGACCGCGGCTGGCTCTGCGTGAGCAGAACTAAAGTGCGGACATGCTGCGACACGTTGTACTCCTGACCCTGTCCGACGACACGCCGGAGGGCCAGCCGGCTCTCATCAAGCGTGAGCTCATGCGCCTGCCAGCGCTTCTCCCCCAGATCAAACGGTACGAGGTCGGCATCGATGCCGGCATCTCCGATGGCAACGCGACCATCGCGGTGATAGGCGAGTTCGAGAACGAAGCGGACTACCGGTCCTACGCATCGAACGCGGAGCACGTTCGGATCATCAGCGAGCACATCAAGCCGCACGCAGCAGCGCGCAGCGCGGTGCAGTACTTCGTCGACTGACCGTCCACTGGTTGCGTTGCACCTGTCATCAGCCTGAACTCTGTTTGTATGTTGGGTACAGAGCGTTGCCGCGAAATCGAAAACGATATGCGAAAGTGGAGCAGGCGCACGGCATCAATCGCGAGGATTGAGGACGTCGTCCCTGAAGCTCCGGTGGGTCACCGGGCAGGAGAGGAAACCGCACACCGGCTTCTGCTCCTGATCTCCCGGGGGGGTGGGTCAATCCGAAGTCTGAAACACAACGTCTGCCGTGTTGAGCACCGCAGCGAGGCGGCCCGGAGCGTTTTGATTGCGCCAGTACATGTTGGTGTGAGCGATGACCAGGTCCGGTGTCGGCAGACCGTGGGCTGACAAGTCGTCCGTTGTGTGTGCATCGCCAACGAGGGTGGTGTTGTACCCACGCGTGAATGCACCGTGGATGGTGGAACGTATGCAGAACTCTGTCTGCGCGCCGGTCACGACAAGCGTGCCCGCATCCGCGGCCGCCAGTTCATCTTCGAACGTCGTTGCTTCAAACGCATCGCCATGCACCTTGTGCACAAGCGCTTCATCATCGCGTGGGTGCAACTCCGGCGCGAGTTGCCAGCCCGGCGAGTTCACTGTCAACTCACCGTGGTCCTGCACCCAGATGACGGGAGCGTTGACGGACCGGGCCCGATCAACGAGGACATTGATTCGCTCAAGTACACCAGCACGATCATGGGCGTTCGCAACCACGTCCACCTGCACGTCAATGACGACCAGCGCTGTGTTCGGACGTTCGTTCTTCAGTCGTTCAGATCCAGCTTCCATAGGGCCAAGCCTGCCAGATTTCGGTTCCCCCTGCGTCAGACCTCAGCCCCCGCATCAGCCCTGAGCGAGCGCCTCCGCAGCGAGGGTCCGAAGTTCTGAGCGTTGGATCTTCACCCCGTTCGGGCCATCGGTGACGGGGAACGCCTCGACGACGATCACCCGAACCGGCGACTTGAACCGAGCGAGGCGGCTCTGCGCGTGCGCGATGACAGCGTCTTCGTCGTGCGGCTGTGACGGATCATCGAGGATCACGAACCCAACCGGTCGGGCACCGTTCGCCATGTCGACGGCAACCACCTGGGCGGCACCGATGTTGTCGGCCTCGAGGAGCACGGCCTCGATCTCGGCGGGAGCAACCAGGTAGCCACCAATACGCAACGCATCTCCCATTCGATGCAGATAGCGGAAGGACCGCGGCGTCTCTGGCTCGGCGAGGTCTCCCGTTCGAAACCACGGCCCGTCGAAGTGCTCCGCAGTCAGACGTTCATCGATGTGTTCGCCACCGTCCGCGAGGTACCCCTCAAACAAGCTCGGACCCTGCACCTGCAACTCGCCGTCAGCAACCCGGTAGGCCGCATACACAGATGACAGCGTGCCGCCCGGGTGCCAACGCGTGTCCGACGCCTCATCAGCACGCCGCATCGTGAAAAGGGCCTGCACCTCACTCATGCCATAGAGCCCTCGCAGCGAAACCCCGACATCAGCCATCCGGTCCACGACGTCGTCGAGCGCACTGTTGAAGCGCGCATAGGCAGCGCAAGTGAGCGAACTCAGATTCGTCCCGTGAAGAAGGAGCCGATGGAACATGTCGTCGCTGCCATTGAGCGCTGTGACCTGATGGGCCTCGATGAGTTGCGCATTCGTGTGCACATCAAAGACGGTTGGCAGAACAACCGTGGCTCCTCCGGCAAGGGCCGCCATGAATGATGTGAGTCCGAACGTCCCGCACAGAGGCATCGCCAACAACATGGTGGTCGACGCGTCGTAGCCCGCACTGGGAACAACCTGCGTCGCGTGCTCGGCCATCGAACGCTGCGATTGAACGACGAGCTTCGGTGCGCTTGTGGTGCCTGAGGTGGTGAAGATCACGTATCGGTCCTCGGGTTGCGCCGGCTCCAGCTCGGCGACGTCATTCTCCGAGCGGCTCCCAGGCAGGTCTTCGGCGCTGCGGATCACCCGGGACGCCCCTGAGCGGGTGATCAATGAACCAGCGAGATCATCACTGAACCGGGTGTTGACAGACATGATGACGAACCGGCCAACTGCCGCAGCTGCGAGCAGGTCCAGATACGTCTGGGTGTTCTTCATCTGCGCTGCTACACGCTCACCCGGTTGCACGCCGTCAGTCCGCAGGCGGGCCGCAAGTTCTTTGCCGCGATCCAGCAACTCGTGCGGCCTCATCGTCACCGCCGTGGCCGGGTCGTCACCAATGACAAGTGTCGACGACGACTGTGCCAACAGCTCGATCACGGTCTTCACTGACCGGACTCCTGAACGCGTTGCGCCAACCGGGCAGTGATCTGCTCTTCAACAGTTTCGATGATCTCGAAGCGAGGCTCCGACGGAGGGAGCAACATCATCTGATCGAGTCCAGCTCCGCCATCGGTGATGCAACCCGACTCCCGATCGATCCACCATCCCATGCCGTACCCGGTGTCCTCAGACCATGCGTCACCGTCGTACGTCTGGGCGACCCGGTCGCCGTGCATGAGGTCCAGCGACTCCTGGCTCAGCACGTGTGTCGCACCACACATGCCTGTCTGGAGGTGCATCAGGAGGAGCTTGGCGTCGCTGTGGGTTCGGGCTCCGCAGTAGGCGTCGCGGGCGGCACGGCGGTTGGGCCAATCGCGTCCGACTCCACGGATGCATCAGCGTGGACGCCGATGACGTTTCGGCAGAAGTGCCGCCACATGATGCGAGCACCGCAGGGAACGCTGACATGAGGATGGTTTGAGCGACTCGTTTCAGACTCATGGATCAACCGTAGACGCGGCGACAGGAAGCAACCGACGAGGCTGCACCACCAGCAAAGAGTTCCACCTACAGACGGCAGGAACAGACCCGCTTCTTGCAGACCGAACCCTGAGACCAAGAGACTCAACGCCGAAACGCGCACCGCCGCCCGGCAGAACACGACTGTTGTCGGGCCTGCCGTGGCGGGCGGCTGCTGAGTGAGCCCGGGGGGAGATCGGGGTACCGAGGTGGGTCGGTGCCGAGCGGACTCAGTGTGTGGAGCTGGTGCTCTTGCTGTCGTCACGAATCAGGAAGTACCAGACCGCAACAGCGGCGACAATGAACCAGAACGACGTGAGCAACGAGAGCAGTTCGCCAATGATCTTGAGGACGATGAGCGCTGCGACGATGTATGCGAGAACCTTGAGAATCTTCATGAGTCAATGGTGCCGATTTCCGGACTCGTCCACTATCAGGGCTCACCCTGATTCGACCCTGACAACCCTGAATGGACGACACGCGTTTGCGCCTCTGGCTGTCAGAGCGTCGGCTGGCGTTTCCTGGCGCGCACGGTGAGGGCCAGAGAAGCGAGGACAGAATGGCGATGGGCAGGATCGCCATCGAAGCGAAGATCAGCGACAGGCCCTGATACTCGACGACGCCGACGGTTTCGCGCCTGAAGTCACCGACGGACCCTACTCGCCCAGGTCAGGACCCCTTGAGCAGTTGCGAGATCCGATACGCGATCCGGGCTTCCTTGTCCGTTCTGTACTCGCGATCATCAGCCAGGCCGAGCACGCTGCGGCTGCCACGAACGCCAAGCCAGCGGAGTGGTTCCGGTTCCCAGTTGCGGCTCCGGTGGTCAACCCACGGGAAGCCGGCCCGTTCCGTGTCCTGGCCGGTGATCAGGTCAGCCATGGTGCGGCCAGCAAGATTGGCCGCAGCGACGCCCTCGCCGACATAGCCCCCGAGCATTCCCCGACCGGTTGCACTGTCAAAGGTCACCCGAGGCATCCAGTCCCGCGGCGCCCCCATCACGCCACCCCATCGATGAGTGAAGGTCACGTCGGCCAACACCGGCAACATCTCGATGAGCGTGAGACGGATGAGCGCGTGAGACTCCTCGTGCGTCTCGGCCTGGGGGCTCACCGTCGAGCCAAACAGGTACGGCACTCCACGCCCGCCAAACGCCAGGCGATTGTCCTCGGTGCGCTGTCCATACGTGACCATGAATCGGTCATCAGAAAATGTGGGGCGGTCGGCCAACCCGATCTCCTCGAACATCGAGTCGGGTAGCGGCTCCGTTGCCACCATGAGCGAATAGATGGGCAACAGCGCCCGGCGTTGCCCGTGCAGATCCCGGGTGTAGCCCTCTGTAGCCTGAACCACGACATCGGCCGTGATCGTCCCGCGATTGGTGATGACACGGCCACCTGCTCCCGCGCTGCTCAGTCCCGCGGTGTCGATTCGTTGCACGGCGGTGCGTTCGAACACTTTGACACCCGCCGCTTCGACAGCGTCAGCCAGTCCGCGCACCAGACGACCCGGGTCAAGCGCTGCACACGCCGAGAAGTAAATGCCGCCGAGGACGTTCGATCCGTTCAGATACGTCCTGGCCTCATCAGCCGACAGGAGCCGCATGTCATCCTCGGTGAAACCGTGCCCATGCTCGTGAAGAACCTCCTCGCGCTGGCGCTTCGCCTGCGGTTCGTTGTTTGCAATGCGAATCCAGCCTCCCTTCGCATAGCCGCAGTTGATGCCCTCGGCTTTTGCGACCCGGCCGATCTCATCCACGGCATCGAACACCCCGCGGAGCTGGCGCATCGCTGCGTCGGGTGAAGAGGTCCTGGCGTACTTGGCCGGAGTGGCCGACAGCTCACCCACGGCCCAACCGCCGTTTCGCCCCGACGCGCCAAACCCGCAGTGCTCGCGCTCAATCACTGCGATGCGAAGGGTGGGGTCAACCCTTGTCAGGTACCACGCCGTCCAGAGTCCGCTGAAGCCGCCACCAACAATGGCAACATCGACCGACGTGTCTCCATCAAAGGGAGCGCGATGGTCGATTGGCCCAAGCTGGTCCAGCCATACCGATGTCGTGCATGCCTCACGTATGAAGGCGTCGGAACCAACGTCGCTCATGGACCGACGGTGACGCCTGGGATCTCAACCACGCACATCGAAAGCGAGGTCGAACGTTCTGACCGCACGCGCAAAGATGTTGGGCTCGATGTCCAGTTCCGTCACCACACGGAGATTTGTTACCCGCTGGGTGAGGTGTTCGAACAACAGTCGCAATTCCAGGCGGGCCACGTTGGCGCCGAGACAGAAATGCGTGCCATGACCAAAGGCAAGATGCGGGTTTGGATCCCGAGTCACATCAAAGTTTTCGGGTCGGTCAAAGACGGCAGGATCTCGATTGGCGGCCGGGTACACGAGCGCAACGCGATCGCCGACTGCGATGGCGGTCCCGGACAGCTCCGTGTCAACGGTCGCAATCCGGAACATGTTGTTGAGTGGCGTGACGAACCGGATCAGTTCTTCAACAGCGAGCGGGATGCGGTCCGCATCCTCGGCCAGGTACTCCCAGACGTCAGGTCGATCAGCGAAGAGTCGCAGCCCGTGAGCGATGACGGTGCGCGTCGTCTCCGCGCCGCCAGCAATCATCAGCCCAGTCTCCTGCACCATCACGTCCGGATCCATACCGGCGGCGAGCCAATCGGAGAAGAGATCATCCTGGGGCTCCTCGACTCGCTGTGGGAGCAGTTCGGACATCACCTCCGCCCACTCCTCGATGCTTGCCACGAGATCACCCAGCACCACTTCGTCGACGAAGCGGCGATCGATGCGCATCTGTCGTTCGCTCCAGCTCTTCACGTCGCGCCAGCGTTCCTGGCCGAAACCGAGCAGCTCTGCAGTCACCCGCCCCGGCAGCTGAGCCGCGAGAGCGTCAACCACTTCGACGTGACCGTGCTGATGCTGTTTGGAGATGGCGTCGTCGATCAGCTTGGTGACGATCGCGGTGTAGTGCTCCGCGTGCGAGCGCACTGCCCGCGGCGTGAAGCGTCGATTGATCATGCGACGCTGGGTGAGATGCTGAGGGTCGTCGTGACTGATCATCGTCGACTCCTCGATGGAGGGTTCGACGCGGTAGTACGAGCGGCTGGAGAAGGTCACCGGATCGCGTTCAACCGCCAGAAGGTCTGCGTGGCGGGCCGCCATCAGAAACCCACTCTTCGGGTCTCGCCACAGGCCGGGATAGGCGAGCAGTTCGCGGTACGCCTCCTGCGGGTCCGCCTGCCACCAGTACGGATCCAACACATCGGTCTTCGGTTTGCGCACTTCATCGCCTGCTGACATCGGTCCCCCTGGCCTGCCACTCCGGTCCACCGATCGTAGTACGTGCACGCGCTACCGGAATTCGCCGGAATCGGACGCCAGCGCCTTACATCGGCCCGCAGTTGCAGAGAGCTGCGGGCCGACAGCGAAACTGACCGGTGATCAACTCAATTCTTCAAAGCCGTGGTTCAGCCCGTGGCCTTGCGGCGACGGGCGCCAAAGACGAGCACGCCATCGGCAGCCATGGCACCGAGACCCACGGCAAGAGCAACACCGGAGTACTGACCGGTAAGAGCCAGCGCAGGCTGAGGGGGCCGGGGTTTGGGGAACATCTCGTTGGAAAGTCCCGATAACGACATTGTCCCTTCCGAATCGCGTCGATTGTTGGGTCTCATCGGCCCAGTTTCCTCAGGCGCGGCCGCCCGTTGAGCCCGAGAAAACCACCGTCTGTTTCACCGGCTCAAACCCGACGCTCAGGTAAAGAGCTTTCGCCGGATCATTGTCGGGTTCAAAGCAGATCTTCACTCGTTCGGCGCCAGCGTCGGCGAGCAGGTTGAGGCCAGTCGTGAGCACAAGGCGACCAAGTCCCCGCTGTCGTTGGTGCTCCTCGGTGCGCATGGGTTCGACGAGACCGGTGGCTGTTTCGGGGTCGTGCCAAAACAGCCCGTAGGAAGCACCCTTGTCAGCATCATCGAGCACGACCAGATCGAGGTCTCGGCGGTAGAGCGACGTTTGCAGAAGCCGCTCTTGTCGTGCTGGGCCTTGGTGGTTGATCTGGCTCGGGTATTCCATGGTCTCATTCCGAGTAACCAACCGGTAGCCGTCGGCCAAAATGCCCGGTTCGGGTCGTGCGCTGAGGTCAAGCCAGGCTTCGGTCACCGACAAGCTGGCCGTAGGATCCCCACTTCCACCGGCGGCGCTGAATCCACGGTTCTGCAAGGCTTCATTCACAATGCTGTCGGCTTGGTCGACCTCAAGGTCGACCGTTTCGAAACCAAGCCCGCCGGCATGAGCGAGACCGCGATCGATCACGTGCGCCACCCAGTCAGGCGTGGCGTCGGGCATACAAATTGGCACGACCGCCGCTTCGTCACCCCAATCGATCACGACAATTGCGGCCTCGGGCCGGCCAGCTTCGTCGAACCAGAACAGTTGTCCGAGGTCATCAGTGGTACGTGCGTTGTTCCACCACCACTGCACATCGGCAGCCTCGTAGAGACCCTTGATGGGGTGAGCGCCCCGAACACGCTGCAAGAGAGTGGTCACCGATTCCAGATACTCGATGCCAACTCGCTGCTCTTCGCTCAGTGCGTTCATTTGCAGAACTTAGCGAACAATTTTGTTACATCGCTGGTGAGCGCTGGCGCAACGGCGCCATGTCGGCAACGGCATGAGCCTATGAGAGTCACTGCTGTGCAGGATCCGGGCCAGTACCTCCTCGCACCCCATTCGCGCGCTTTTCCCCATCTCTCCAAAGGGGCCTGGCGTTGGGCGAGCTTCGCAAGTCACTGTCGCTCGCTCCCGGCGAAGTGACAAAACTCGCCGTCGTCGATTGGCGCCGGCAGTCTCGAAGCTCGGACAGCTCCACCCGGACCGACGTGGAGACAGCATCAGATCGATCAAACGCCCAAACCAATGTTGAAGCAGTTCAGCAGGGCGTGAGCCGCTATGCCGAGAGGGGCAGTGCCGTCAGCGGCGGTTCCTCGACTCACGGCGAAGTTGGCGGCTCAGTGGGTGGGCTGTTCGCCTCCGCTTCGGCCTCGGCCTCGCACAGTTCACACATGGGATTCAGCGCCAGCGCAGCAACCGGCTCACGGTCTGTCGCTCAGGCAGCGGCAAAGGACGTGCAGCGCAGCACGGAGCAACTCGCGCAATCCACTCGTTCGAGTCGAGCCACGCAGATCGTGGAGGTCAACGAGTCCGAGCAGCAGTCGACAACAACCCGTGTGGTCGCCAACTACAACCATGCCCATGCGCTCACGATGCAGTACTTCGAGGTGCTTCAGATTTACACCCTGAGCACGAAGGTGGTCAGAGCCGACCGGTGCGTCTTCGTCCCCATGCAACGCCTCGACTTTCTGGCCATCGCCGAAGGCCGGGAGATCATGTCCGACGCGACGGTTGAGCTCCTCCGAGAAGTGTTGATCGCGTTCGGAGCGACGACGCTGGATGCGATGGTGGCTGACTTCCATGCAAAGGCGCCGATGCTCAGTGAGCAGATCACCGAGCTCACAACCAGCATCGAGCAGAGCGAGGCACAACTCGATACGTTCCCGGATCGAATCGCAGTTGCCGATGAACTTGTCGCCCGAGCTCAGGGTGACCTGACCTCGCGTCAACGTTCTTCTCCTCCGACAATGATCGACCTCGGTCCGTTCGGAATCGAGATACCCAACCCAGAGTTCACCATCTTCGCGGTCGTCGAACTCAAACCGCTTGAGGAGCAGCTGAGCGAAGCCCGCACCACACGAACGGCTCTGAACACCGAGCAGGCACATGTTGTCCAGCGCCTCGCCGGACTGAACGAGTCGTTGGCCGAGAAAAAGCGGGCCATTACCGAGAACAACCGACTGTTCGGCATCCTCGCCAAGCACGAGATGTTCATCAATCAACAGATGTGGATGCGGATCGACGACTACCAGTGGCATCGCAAACTGCAGGGCCGCACCTTCCCGCATGGCGAGTTTCAGGGTCAGGAGATTGGCGGTCTGATCAATCCGAAGCCGGTGGGCTACTTCGGCAACTTTGTGGCCTTCATGTGGGACTTCCCCCTTGGCACGGAAGCGGACGCCAAGCGCTTCGAGGGTCAGTTCACCACTCGAAACTCAACTCGCACGACCATTGCCCTACCCACTGAGGGAGTGTTCGGCGAAGCGGTGCTCGGGCAGGCGAACAGCGCGGAGAAGATTGACCTCACCCGCTTCTGGAACTGGCAGGACTCGCCAATTCCCATTCTGCCCCCGACGCTTGGACCGGTGTCCACGAACAGCAGAGCCGGCAATCTTGTCGTTCCGCCTCCGCCGCTCGACTTCGGTGCAGCGATCGTAAAGCTGCGAAACCTTGGCATTGAAGCAGACGTGAGCGACGACGCCATTCTCTCGGCGTTGCAGGCTGCCGGGCCGACGAACCAGGGACACCTGATTGGCGCCGCAGCGACGGCGGGCATCGCCGCAGCGAACAATGCATCGGAAGGCGCTGGTCGAGCGGGCCAGCGGTCCATCGACGCCATCAAGAATGCTCAGGACTTTGCGGTCGGGCTCGCAAACAGCGAGGCCGGCAAGCTGGCCGTCGGTGCGATTGCCGCGGGCGCCACGGGCGGCGCCACCACGGTGGGCGGACTGCTCAACGCCGCCGGCAAGGCCTCAAAAATCATCGACCTGACCAACAAGGTCACAGATTCCGAGGACAGTCCGGTCAACACCTGAGCTGACTTGATCTCACTCACTTGGAATGCCCGCTCTGTATCGGGCGTTCCAAGTGCGCCAATCCTGATGCGCTACTTCCTGGCTCGTTTCACGCGGATATTCGCACCATCAAGTTCATAGCCGTTCAGTTGAAAAACGGCTGCCTTTGCATCGCCGCTCTTCGGCATCTCGACGAAGCCGAACCCCTTCGACCCGCCGGTCTTGTCGTCCTTGACAATCACGCACGACTGCACCGCGCCAAACTGCTCGAAAAGGTTACGTAGCGCCTCTTCCTGAGTCTTGCGGGACATGTTTCGAACCAGTAAGCGCATGTCCGAACCCTACCGGCCCGCTTTGTTCGCCTTCGCTGCTTCCATGCGCGTCGATGTCGAGGCAGAGTTCGGCCACATCGGTGGTTGCTGCCGGGAGCGCTCGTTCGTTCCATGGCGAGCAAGCTCAGCTAACGCGGATGGAGCTGCACGGGCAACTCGTGGTAGCCCTTGACGAAGCTGGACTTCACACGGACCGGTGCTCCTACAACTTCGACAGTGTGGAAGCGTTCGAGAATCTCTTCCCACAGGACGCGGAGCTGGAGTTCGGCCAGGCGGCTACCCATACAGAAGTGAGCGCCCCACCCGAAGGAGAGGTGCGGTCTCGGCTTCTCGCGGTCGATGATGAAATCGTCTGCGTTGTCAAAGATGGTTGCGTCGCGGTTGGCCGACACGTACCACATGGCCAGCTTCTCGCCCTGCTTGATCTGCTTGCCACCGAGTTCGGTGTCGCGTGTTGCGGTGCGGCGCATGTAAGCCAGCGGGGTCTGCCAGCGGATGACTTCGTTCGCCATGCTCGGGATGAGACTGTGGTCGGCGCGTAGCTTGTCGTACTCGGCTGGGTTCTGATTGAGTGCAAGGACACTGCCGGACACGGAGTTGCGGGTGGTGTCGTTGCCACCGACGATCAAAAGAATCAGGGTGCCGAGGTAGTCGAGCGGCGCAGTCTGCGGGTTGATATCGCGGGTGGCTTCTGAGTTCGCCATGGCGGTCACGAAGTCGACCTCGTCGTTCTCCGGACTGTTCTCGCGGTCCAGCCACAGCTGCGTGAAGTACTCAAGGCATTCACGCAGAATGCGCTGACGATCTTCGGGAACGAGACCCATCTCTGCAAGTTGCTCGGGGCTTGAGGTGGTCATGTCCGACCAGTGCGTGAGCAGTCGGCGATCCTCCCATGGGAAGTCGAAGATGGTGGCCAGCATCCCCGTGGTGAGTTCAATCGAAACCTTGTCCACCCAGTCAAACGTCTCTCCCACGGGAAGGCTGTCGAGCATCTCCTTCACGCGTCCGCGGATGGTTGGCTCAAGGTTGCGCAGGTTCTTCGGCGCAGCAACCGGTTGCACCGTCCTGCGGTGGCGACTGTGTCGCTCGCCGTCCATGGCAATGAACCCCGGTGAGAGCGGAAAGTTCGGCAGCGGATCATTGAGCGTGATCGACTTGTCCGACGAGAACGTCTCCGAGTCCTTCTCCATGGTCACGATGTCGTCGTACGTGGTGACGGACCAGTAGGGGCCGGCGAAGCCTTCGGCGCAGTAATGCACCGGGTCCTCTTTGCGCAGGCGTTCGAAGTAGCCCCACAGGGTGTCCTTCTCAAACAATTCCGGGTCGGCCGGATTGATCTTGTCCAACGGAATCGAACACGGGTCGGCGTCGGCCTGACCCAGCGAAGGGAACTCAGTTCGAATGCTGGTCGGATCGGCGGTGTCCGTCATGGGTGACTCCAGGAAATGGAAGGGTTCTTCCCGACCAGTATCGCGGACTCTGACAAGCACGCAGACAGACCCGGTGGTGGGCATCATGCAATCGGGCTGCCCGCCGATCTCTACTTCAGTGCCGTGGTTGCTGGAGCACCATTTCCTTCGCATTCGAAAGGGGTTGGAATCTGAACGGTCCGGGCCCGGTTGGTGTCTGTAGACTTAAGGTATTGGCCGATTGATGTTGAGAGGAGGCCAGTTGTGTTTGTCCAGAGGGATATCGATGGGATCAACGTGGCTTCCGCGGGGGAAGTCTTGCTTCGCCAGTTCTGTCAACTCAACGATGATTTGGCTGCGCTCAGCGATGGGGAGCTTGTCGCGCTGGGAAAACCGGTGCTTCCTTCCGATCGAGATCGGGCAGCATTGGTCGGCGCCGCGTTCTCTTACCGTTACGCCGAAACCAAGCTCACGCCGCCAGCTTGGCTGAATGACCCCGGGTTGATCGCCGACGAACTGGTGTGTTTGGTTCCTTCGTTTCAGCATCTGATCGAACCGGAAACCCCCGCAGTAGTCCGGCGGCACAATGTGTTGTTCGACGCTGCGTCCTTTGAGAGTGTCTGAGGGCGCTTACTCACCCTTGAGGGTGCTGAGCAGCGATCAACTCAAGGTCCTCCTTGAAGAGTTCGCCTTTCGCCTCGGCGAGACTGGCGAACGCTTGCAGTGTGTTGTTGTTGGCGGAGCCGCTTTGGCTTTGACTGTGATCCCAGATCGCCACGCGACAGAAGACGTCGACGTCTTCGCTCAGCTCACTCCGAAGGCGGAGGAGATCGTCGCGGCATTGGCCAAAGAGCACAACTTGGCTGACCCCAAGTGGTTGAACTCCAAAGCACAGGCGTTCATGTCCCCGGTTGCACCCATCAACGAGCAAGACCTCGGGGTGATATTCGAGCACCGAGACGTCGTCATTCGGGTTCTCGATGCCAATTCGCTGTTTGCCCTGAAGTGCCGAGCTGGACGAATCTCGAAGGACGGAAATGACCTTCTAGCGCTCGCCGACTTCCTCGAAATCACAACTATCGAAGAAGCAAAGCTCGTGATGGACGGCTACTACGCCGGGGAAGAAGTCATGAAACCGAACGCCCATCGCATCCTCGCCGAACACTTCGAATCGGCTCTCACCAGCGACTCTGCCGAAGTTGAACAAGACGCGACGCGCCCCGACTCCAACCAAGTTCTCAAGCAAAGGGGTTCCTACAAGCCGAGACCCACCGATCCAGGACTCAGTCTCTAACGAGCGCCTTTACACGTTTTGGACGTCGCTCGGCAAGCATCAGCTCTGTGTCCCGGCAGGACTTGGACTGTTCCTCTTGCCGGTGGGGTCACACAATCGGACTTCCCGGCTTTTCGGGCAGGTTCAGTTCGAGATCAAGACGTGGTTTCCAGAATGGACGGAACAGCTCGATCTTGGGACAACGGTCCATCACCACGTTGAGTCCTGCTGCTTCAGCGAGCGCAGCGGCCTCATCGTCGTAGACGCCAATCTGACCCCAGAGAACCTTGGCGCCAATCGCAATTGCCTGCTCAGCGAGGCCGTACAACTCTGCACTCGGCCGGAAAACGTCAACCATGTCAATGGGCTTGTCGATCTCCTGTAGAGACCGGTACACCTTCAGACCACGGATCTCGGTGGTCCTCGGGTTCGGGCTGACCGGCAGAATGTCGTAGCCAATCTCGCTCATCTGGCGGAGCACGCCGTAGCTGAACTTCGTCTTGTCCGCGCTCGCTCCCACCATCGCAATTGTCTTGACCGAGCGGAGAATCTCCGCGAGATACGCATCGTCGTAGTGGTAGCGGTGCTCAATCTCTTCAGCAATTTCAAGATCGGCTTCAGCCATCAGAAGTCCTCTGCTTTCTTTACAAGGTTGGGCTTGAGCTCGTGCGGCTCAAGTGGATCAAGGAAAGGGTTGCGGTACAGCTTGTCGTGACTCTCCACACCAACATCAAGTGTGCAGTCCGAGACTGGTCTCGCCACACAGAGCACGACGTAGCCATTGTTGATCTGTCGGTTGTTGAGGGCGACCTGTTCAGACTGATCAACCTCGCCGGCCGTCAGCTTGGCCGCGCAGGTGATGCAACCTCCGTAGCGGCATCCGTACGGAAGCTCCACGCCGTGCTCCTCGAGTGTTTCAAGAAGCGGGCGGGCGGCATCAACCGTGAAGGTGGCGCCGTCCTGATTCGAGATCGTGACCTCGCGAGTATCGCCCCCGGTCACAGCCAGATGTCGCTTGTGCAGTCGCCGCCCGGATAGCGGGTTTCGTGACACCTGCTCGGACCGTTGGGTTCGTCGCCGAAGTTGACCAGAAAATCCTCGTTGATCTTCATGCCGCCGTTCTTGACGTCGCAGTCAATCATGAGCATCACTCCGCCCTTGGTGCGAATGTCCGGGTAGAACTGGTTGTCCCAGGTGGAGAACAGCGACGTGGTCACATACATGCGCGTGCCGTCGAGTGACAGCTGAAACATCTGCGGGCCTCCGGCCACTTCGGCACCATTGACCACGGGCGCCCTGCCAAGCAGTCCGCCCATCCACACCTGGCCGGTGAGCACTGGATTGTGCGGGTCGGTGATGTCGTACTGACGCATATCTCCATGCAGCCAGTTGTTGATGTAGAGGTACCTGTCGTCCATGGAGATCAGCAGCGCAGACATCACTCCCGGCAGCGGAATGGGCCAGTCCGGGTGCAGCTCGTTCTCAACGTCGACCGTCTTCTCCCACTGCCACGCCTCGTTGGGGTCAGTGGCGTCCTCGTCCTTCCAGAAATGGATGACGTTCGAACTCAACGCGGCGCAGCAGAACCCGTGCGTGCTGTCCGGGTTGTGGAAGAACTTCACTTCGAGCGGAAGCAGCCCGTCTTCGCCGAGATACATCGTTTGGATGGGTTCTCGCTTCTCGAAGTCCCAGACGTGAAGCCGGCGGCCGTACTTGAGGTGGCCAACCTCTTCCAGATCGAAGCCGGGCATGAACGTGTTCGGGGCCGCCCATTCGGAACTGATCATCGCGTTGTGGCGCGGCTGATACCAGAAGTCGTACCCGTAGGGAATGTCCCCCATCGAGTTCTCCCAGCGGCCGACAATCTCAAAGTCTTCGTTGACATGGAGATACCCACCGGGAGCCTCGCCCTGAGCATCGCCCAGGAACGAAATGATGATCTCGGAACCCAGACAGTGAATGGTGTGCGGGCCCGACAGGTTCGTCTTCTCTTTGATCTCATCGCCGTCGATGATCTTGTGCAGCGACGGTGCTTTGGGATCCGTTGCGGTGTCCACGACATAGATGTTGTTCGAGCGCACGCCGGGTAGCAGCAGATAGCTGCGGCTCATTGATGCGTCGTCGTGGCACGACGAGCAGGCATTCCAACCGGTGTGATGCAACTCGTCACCAATGCCAGGCATCTCCAGCCGGTGAATCACCTGGGAGTACGTGGGACTTTCCGGGTCCGCGTCGATGGTGGCCAGGTAGTCCGGCTTCTGAATGCCAGTGCCCGTGTAGAGCGCCACGGTGTAGAGCAACTTCTCATTCGGCGATTTGATTGCGTCAGCCGGGCTGGCGAACCCCGGCCCACAGCACGTTGATTCCAATGATTCGCTATCGCGACCTGTATCCGTCATGATCTCCCCCGGCGATGATTCGCTGCCCCAGCAACGATACGCCCTGGCGTGCAAACCAAGAGCTGACCGCCCTCGCCTATCTGCCCGCCTGAACCGGAAGAGACTCGATGACAGCGCAACCCAGGTCCCCCGAAGATTTCGGTTTCGGCACGCAGATCCGCAAATCGCCGTATTTCGACGCCACCGTCAAGTGGGGCGCTCAGGATTTCTCGGTGTACAACCACATGTACATTCCGCGTGACTTCGGCGACCCGGTGCAGAACTTCTGGAACCTCGTGAACGACGCAATTCTGTGCGACGTTGCGGTCGAGCGACAGGTGGAGATCACCGGGCCCGATGCGGCCCGATTCACACAGATGTTGACGCCGCGAGACCTGTCCAGGATGTCCGTCGGGCAATGCAAGTACATCCTCATCACCAACGCCGAGGGCGGCCTGATCAACGACCCTGTGTTGCTGCGTCTGGCGGAGAATCACTTCTGGATCTCGCTGGCCGACAGCGATGTGCTTCTCTGGGCGCAGGGCGTGGCAGTGAATTCCGGCATGGACGTCACCATTGTTGAGCCGGATGTCTCTCCGCTGCAGTTGCAGGGTCCGAAGTCGGGACTGATCATGGCAGCGCTGTTTGGCGACGAGATCCACGCACTCAAGTACTACTGGCTTCGCGAAGTTGAACTCGACGGCATCTCCCTGGTCGTTTCGCGCACCGGCTGGTCGAGCGAACTCGGCTACGAGATCTACCTGCGCGACGGGTCGCGCGGCGGCGAACTCTGGGATCGAATCATGGACGCAGGCAAACCGTTCGGTCTCGCTCCCGGGCACACCTCGTCGATCAGGCGCATCGAAGGCGGCATGCTCTCGTACCACGCCGACGCGGATATCAACACAAATCCGTTTGAGCTTGGCCTGGGGCGACTCGTCAGGCTCAAGAACGACAACGAGTTCATCGGCAAGGAAGCACTGCGGCGGATCAAGGCGGAAGGAATCACCCGCAAACAGGTGGGCCTGGTGCTCGACTGCGACCCTCTCAGCGGGCCGAACACCTCGTTCTGGCCAATCCAGCATGACGGCGCGACAGTCGGCAAGGTCACCTCTGCGGTCCATTCGCCCCGACTCGAACAGAACATCGCGCTGGCCATGGTCTCCATCGATTTCGCCGAACTCGGCACCGAGGTAACGGTCGCCACCGCAAACGGTCCGAGCCCCGCAACCGTCGTGGAAACGCCCTTCTTCGACCCAACCAAGTCCCTCACAGCTCAATCCTGACGGTCATGTCTTCGGCGAATGGTCTGGCGCGATTTAGTAGGTTCGAGTGATGCAACCGATGAAGCCGGAGCGCAAACATCTGGCCTCTGGCGACAAACGCCGGGGCCGATCCATCAGAGCGCAGTTTCAGGCGATTACAGCCGGGTCGGTGATTGCGGCCACTGCGGCCGTGGCAGCTGTCGTCGTTGGCTCATCGATCGCACTCCCCGCCGCTCTTGCCTCGGTCGTTGCCGCGGGACTTGCGGGGGCGAAATTTCGCGAACTCAAAACCTGGGGCGTCCCTGAGGTCACCGTGGCAACAATTGACTCGGGTGGGAGCATGCTCCCCCTTGTCGACGGCGACAAGATTGGACTGGGTACAACTGTGGTGGGCAACTACCGAAGACAATCCCACGTGCAGCCAGTACCCGAGGCTGCACTCACCGGATGGCTCATCGCCGTGGAGCGCACGTCACGCGGCGCCGGCAAGAACAAGAAGAACTACGCCGAGACCGTCCACCAGATTCCGTTGTCCATCAAGCCGAATGTCAACGACGGATGGCTTGATGTGGATTTCTCCGTGGAGATTCCTGTTGTCGACGCTCCGGTGTCAATGCACCTCGGCAGGAACAAAGTCAAGTGGTACGTCGAGCTCCGCCTCTCCACCAAAGGACCCGACGACCGCCAGACGATCGACCTCATCGTCGGCGGCGTAGTCAATCCGACCTACTACTCGCTGGCGGCACCATGACCCAGCCGCTTGTCATCCACGTGGAAACGCCACAGGTTGAGCTGGGAGAGGACCTCAGGTTTCAGGTTTTTTGGAACGTGAAGACGCAGGCCCGGGGAATTTTCGTGACGCTCAATGTACACGTGCAGAGTCAGGGCGACGACGTGAACGAGAAGATCATGGACATACGTGCCCCGACTCACGAATTGGAGGGTTCGGTCAAACTGGCGTTCTCGCTGCCGCCCTCCCTCACTCCCTCTTACTCCGGCAAACTGTTCAACGTCACCTGGTTGGTTCGCGCCAGGTTGGATCTTCGGCGCCAGGTCGATCCGATTGCCGAAGCGGTCGTGCAAATCCACCCAAGCGGTTGGAGAAAAGCGATGGCGACGCATAACCCCCCTCCCGCACCCGGTGCAGATCGTCCAATCAACGACCTGCCCATCATCAACCCCGACGCAGGCCACCAGCCCGGGTAGCCATCCACTCAGCCCCCTGGCACTGTCCGTTGGGTAGGTTCTGGGCAATGCAGGAGCCGGAGCCAGATCTCATTGTGGTTGGTGGTGGGGCGGCGGGATTCTTCGCGGCAATCACCTGCGCCGAACGGTCAGCGAAAGAGGTACTGATCCTCGAGAAGACATCGAACCTGTTACAGAAGGTGAAGATCTCCGGCGGCGGTCGGTGCAACGTCACCCACAACTGCTTCGAACCGCGGGACCTGAGCCGAAGCTACCCGCGCGGCGAGAAGTCGCTCATCGGGCCGTTCAATCGATTCGGCGCAGCAGACACGGTCGACTGGTTCACGAACCGCGGCGTCACGCTGAAGACCGAAGCTGACGGCCGGATGTTCCCGGAAACCGACACCTCACAAACCATCATCGACACTCTGCTGCACGCGGCGGAGTCTGCTGGAGTTCGCATCCGCACATCCGTGGGTGTGACCTCCATCGCCAGGCGCAAAGGCCACTTCGAAGTTGAGGCCGACAGCGGCACGACGTATACCGCTCCCAACGTGCTCATCGCCACGGGCGGAACCCGTCTCGCCGCCGGGGCCCGACTCGCGTCCGGTCTCGGCCACACGATGCATCCGCCGACACCATCGCTCTTCACGTTCAAGATCAAAGACCCGCGCATCGATGGGCTGGCCGGTCTCTCGGTGGGCGAGGCCGAGGTGAGCATCGCGCAGAGCAAACTGCGCAGCTCCGGCCCGGTCCTCGTGACCCACTGGGGGCTGAGCGGGCCGGGCATTCTGAAGATCTCCTCATGGGGCGCGCGCGAGCTCGCTGAGCGGAAGTACGCGTTCGACGTTTTCGTGAACTGGCTGCCAGCCGACGATCCGGGCGCAATCTTCGCCGATAAGCGAAGCACCGAGGCGAAGCGACAACTGTCCACCCGCTCCCCTTTCGCCACCATCCCGAAACGGCTGTGGTTGCGGTTCCTCGCTGCGGCGAAAATCCCCGACGATACGACGTGGGCGAATCTGAGCAAGGCGCAGGCGTCTGCTCTGGTCGGTCAGCTCACCAACTCCACGTTCGCCGTGAATGGCAAGAGCATGAACAAGGATGAGTTCGTCACATGCGGCGGGGTTTCGCTCAGCGAGATCAACTTCAAAACCATGGAGAGCAAGCTCGTGGACGGTCTCTACTTCGCGGGCGAAGTCATCGACGTGGACGGTGTCACGGGCGGATACAACTTTCAGAACGCCTGGACCAGCGGCTGGCACGCGGGGTTAGCGATCGCCTCTCAATGAAGCGAAGTCCAGCGGGCTGAAACGCCGGCCGCAAGTTGCCGGCCATCAGCACAATCAAGCGTCAACGGTTCCGCCGTGACTCGGCCATCAGAACCAGGGAGCACGCCGGTCACCGTCGTAAACGCATCGTCGGGCCCAAATCCCGGCGCATGGCAACTGAACAGCAGAAATTGGCCAGTTGGACCAGTCGAGTCGGCGGCTCCCAGCAACTCGCCACATCGCTCCATGAGTTCGTCAAGATGCTGCCTGAACTTGAAGGGTCTACCCTTCGGGCCGTGCCCATACGTTGGCGGATCCGCAACGATGCCGTCGTAGCGATTCCCGCGTCGACACTCACGGGACACGAACTTCATGGCATCCTCAACCAGCCAGCGGATGGGCACATCGGCGAGTCCCGCCGCGTCCGCGTTTCGGCGCGCCGACGCCACTGTCGGACCGGACGAATCCACATGAGTGACCTCAGCCCCCGCCACCGCGGCAGCGAGACTTGCGCCTCCGGTGTAGGCAAACAGGTTCAGCACCCGCGGGCGATCGGCGGTCAACGCTGATGCACGTTCGCGGACCTGTTGCGCGATCCAGTCCCAGTTCCCTGCCTGTTCCGGAAACACGCCGATGTTGCCTGACGGGCCAAGCTGCAGGAGAAGCCGACTCTCTCCATGGCGAATCGACCATTCCTCCCCTACGACACCTTCCCATTCGCCTCTGCCACCGCCACCGCTGCCCCGAACAATATCGAACCGTGCCGAAGCGGTCTCCCACGAGGTCGGGTTCGCTATCGCTGTGCCCTCGGCAGCGGGACTGGGACGATCCAGGAGCTCCGCGCCGAATCGCTCAAGCTTGCGGCCATCACCAAAGTCGACCAGCTCATACTCGCCGGGTTCAAACACGCTCGCTTACCCAGCCAGTGCGTTGGCAAACGGTTCCAGCCGGGAGGCATCCATGGCGCCGCTCGGACGCATGGTGCGAGGGCGTCTTGATTGCATGTCGTCCCATGGTGGTACTCCTCTTTGCCAGATGAATTCTGCGCGAGATCGTCGTCTTCATCGCGAGCGAAATCTATATCGAGAAGCCGACCGAACACATAACACCGAACACCTAGCATTGTGCGATGACAGACCTGCGCATTGGCATTCTCCCACCGAGCCTCGACGCCACCGGCATCGACTACGTGCGCAACGGGGAGAAGCTTGGGGTTGATTCCGTCTGGACACCGGAAGCGTGGATGTACGACGCCCTCACCCCGCTCGGGTTGCTCGCCGGGGTGACCGCACGCGTCCGACTGGCCACGGGCGTGGTGCAGCTCGGCGCCCGGTCGCCGGCGATGCTCGCCATGTCGGCGCTCACGCTGCAGAAGATGTCGGGCGACCGGTTCATCCTTGGCGTGGGCACCAGCGGACCGCAGGTAATGGAGGGTTGGCACGGTGTGCGCTTCGACGATCCAATAGCTCGAACCTCAGAGACGATTGACATCGTCCGGCTCATCGCGTCAGGCGAACGAGTCTCCTATGAAGGCAGAGTTCACCAGCTTCCCCTGCCGGACAGCCAGGGGCGATCACTGCGCTCTCCCGTGGCCGGCGCTTCCATCCCCATTCACATCGCATCGATGGGACCAGCGAACCTTCGCCTGACGGGTGCGAAAGCCGATGGTTGGATCGGCACTGCGTTCCTGCCCGAATCGGCCGAGGTCTTCACGGACCTCATCCGGGAAGGGGCCGAAGGAGCCGGCCGAACACTCGACGACGTTGAGCTGTCGGTTGCCGCAACGCTCGAGTTCAGCGACGACCCCGAAGCTGCTGGGCGTCGACACGCCGACGGCTACGCGTTCACCATTGGAGCGATGGGCACGCCCTCAACCAACTTCTACAACCAGGCGTTCACCCGACAGGGTTTCGGCGAGGCCATCGAAGCGGTCCACCGGCTGTGGCAGTCCGGTGACCGCGAGGCCGCGGCTGCAGCGGTGCCGATCGAGATCGGCCTGCACACCAATCTGCTGGGCGGAGACGCTGAAATAACCGAACGCCTACGCGCCTATCGGCAGGCAGGAATTCAGACCCTGCGCGTCAATGTGAACGCCGATGACCCAACAAGCCGCATCGACGCGCTCGCCCGCCTGATGGATCTGGTGAGAGCCGTAAACGCGGACTGAACGAGATCATCATCAGGCAGAGCCAGGGCGATCCACCACGAGTCGTCCGCCCTGAATGACGTGAGTGAAGGCGGTCGTCGGGTCGGCGAAGGAGGCAAGGTCTTCAAGCGGGTTGAAACGTGACACGACCACGTCGCCGTGAGCTCCGGGAGCGAGAACACCAACGCGGCCTTTGAGGTGACAGAGCCGACTGTTGATGTTCCACATGGAGTTCAGAATGTCCGCTGCTGACTCGACCTCATGCCGAATCACCAGTTCGCGGTTTTGGCGTGACTGGCTCTGGCCAATCAGGTCAGTCCCGAAGCCCATCGTCACACCGTGGCGCTTCGCTACCTCAAGCGAAGCCAATCCAGCGTTGTACACCCTGGTGTTCTTCTCCCGATTCGACTCGGGAAGGCCGAGTTTCTCGCCCAGTTGGTCCATGGCCTCATAGGTAGCCAACGTCGGTACCAGCACGGCTTCAGCCGCTGCCATCAACTTCGCTGACGCATCGTCGAGCATGTTTCCGTGCTCGATGCAGTGCACTCCAGCCTCGACAGCCAACTGGATCGACTCCGGCGAATAGGCATGCGCTGCCACATAGGTCTGGCGATGCTCCGCCTCGACGACGGCTGCCGAGATCTCCTCTCGGGTGAACTGCACCGACTCAAGCGGGTCAGACGGTGTAGCCACGCCACCGGAAACATGGATCTTCAGAAACGCACTGCCTTCACGCAGGTTGTGGCGCGCGGCCTTGCGCACCGCGTCCGGACCGTCAGCAACAATCCCGAATGCAGTGGTGCGCATCGCACACGCACAGCCTGGAACCTCACGGTCACCGCCCTCGACGTCTCCGTGACCGCCGGTCTGGCTCAGCATGCGGCCAGCGGGAACGATTCGCGGGCCACCGGTCACACCTCGCTTGATGGCACGAACAAGTCCAGTGACGTCGCCGCCCAAATCGCGCACGGTGGTGAAACCTCGCTCAACCGTCTCGCGGGCAAGCGTTGCCATACGAATTCCGAACTCGACCTCGGTCATGGTTGCCAGGCGGCGAAAATCCATCGTCACCAACCGGAAATGGACGTGTCCATCAATGAGGCCCGGGACGACAAAGCAACCCGCAGCGTCGACCACGACGTCGGCCGACCCGCTGAACTGTTCGGCCACGTCGACGATCATGCCATCTTCTATGACGACCGCCCGCTCCCCGACGAACTCCATCGTGGAGGTGTCCAGCACATTCCCGTTCTCAACCACTGTCCGCATCGCGTGAAGCTATACCAGTTTCATTGCACCGGGCTGGGACCGGACGCGTTCATACGCAGCACATTCTCGTTCTCAACAACCTGTTCCGGGCTCAGCGGAAGAAGCAGGTGACTCCGGCGTAGAGGTGGGTGACGGTGCTTCCCGTGTCGTCGAAGAAGCCTCCGATGAAGCCGGAAGGTACCTGGAACGTGAACTCCTTGCCAAGCGTGTCGGTTGAAATCTCAACACCGTCGTAAACCTGGATCAGTGAGGTCTCGGTGATGCCCGGTGTGACACCGCTTGGCGTCGTGAGCGCCGGTGTTGATGAGGTGTAGAACCAACCGACAAACGCGTCGTTCTGCATCTGCACACTGAAGTCGGTGAACGACGCTGAGGTCATTGGACCGGCTCCACACTCGCTTTGTTCGCTGATCTGGTTGGGAGCGCCAAAGGTCTCTTCAATCATCGACATCACCACATCGGCGGAAGTGCCGAAGTCATGGGGGCCAAGACCATCAACACGGAGCCACGAACCTTCGAATGCGCTTTCATCGCTCTCTTCCCCAGCCGGGGCGTCGCAGCCTGAGAAGGCATCATCATCGAGTCCCGACTGCGTGCACATGTCCGCAACGATCGTCGCGTCCAGTCCATTGCGGACCAGCAGATCTGTGAAGCTGGGATCGCCGTCCTCGCAGCATGTACGGGCGTAGTCAATCTCCAGCCACTGGCCGTCGTTGTCCGAGAAGAGATGCCAGCCGGCGTTGCTTGCGAACAGCTCGGGTGACACGGCGAAGTCACCGGCACACGCGACGCTGACGGTATCGGCTGCACTGAACGTGGGAACTTCCGCGCAGGACGCCACGGGAGGGATCTCTGGCGCCAGCGTGGGTGTGGCGTCATTCACCACGGCTGTGGGTTGTTCCGCGGTTTCGACGACTGGCGTGTTGTCCACTGCCAGCTCGGGCGCCGCAGTGTCATCTGTGGCTGTCTCGCCGGTCGTGATGGTTTCGATGGTCTCAGATGCTCCGGGAGCATCGGACGTGCACGCACCGAGAACAAGGAGTACCGACAGACCCAGCATCAGGGCAACACCACGCACGGCTACCCGGTTGAGGGATCGACTGGCGTGATGGGTGTGGCTTGTTTCGACGACCATGCAGGCAGTGTTTCAGATCGAGAACCCGCAGAGGGAGCGCGACGACGATCCCCACGCACCAGTCACGGGGCTGACCTTCGACGGTCTCTGCGCTAGTCGGACCAGAGCGTCCGAAGATGCGACGCAAGCAGCTGATCGGTGGCGAACAGCACCCCTTGATGTGCCATGTTGGTGGCGTCGACGCGGTTGAGGTCAAGCGGCCCCCCGTGAATGTTCGTGGCAACAGCACCGACCTCGCGAAACAGACATGCGGTGGCGGCGAAGTCCCACAGACTCCCGCCACCCGTCTCCTTCGGGAACTTGAAGTAGCAAGCGCTTGGGTGAGCAAGGACTTCGCAGGCATTCATGACTGCTCCCCGGGTTCCGTCAAGCCGCACACCGGCCAGACCGAGCTGCTGTGCGATCTCGCCCAGCTCGCCCACAAGGACATCGTGATCGCCGCGAGCAAGGAAACTTCGGTCGGCGAATACCGAGAGCACGTCTTTCCTGCGTGATCCGAGTGACCATGGAGCGCCGTCGCGGAATGCGCCACGACCGGAGATCGCGTGCAACAGCGTTCCCTGCACCGGATCGTGCACCACTCCGACGTGAGGCGTGCCGTCGCGGGCGATCAGCGCGATGGACACGGCATAGCCGGGCACTCCTTCAATGAAGGGCAGCGTGCCGTCGAGCGGATCGATGCACCAGAAGTACTCGGCGCTCAGACGACTGCCGTCGTCGGACTGTTCCTCGGTGAGGAGGCCAAGCTCAAACCGCTCAAGCGTGGGATTGAGGATCTCAAGAATGAGGTCTTCACTTTGCCGATCAACCTCAGTCACGAGCTGAGACGCAAGGCTCGCTCCCCCAACACTCTGTGGCCCAACACTCTGTTGCCCAACGCTCTGTTGCCCGACGTTCTGTGGCCCAACGCTCTGTTGCCCAACGCTCTGTTGCCCGGCGTCCTTGCGGCGGACATCCCGCGGTCGCGATTGAGCGATCATCTGTCCCGCCTCAGTGGCGGCCCGGATCGCAATGTCAGCCAGGTCAATCAGGTCCGCCGATGTGAGATTCACAGTGCATCCAGAACTTCTTGAGCCAGACGCTCGCTGTAGCCGTGGAGCTTCCAGTGACCAGGACTCCACCCTTGCAGGAACCGGTAAAAGTCGGTCCATGCCACCGGGTAGAGAGCTCGCCAATCTTCCTCCAACTCGGCGAAGTCCAACGCGGAGCGTCCCGCCAGCCAACCGGAGCGCTCGAGGCCGCGGCGCAGGAAGCCGAAGTACCGGTCAAGCAGATCAGGGGCCAGGCGCTCGCTGTCTTGTTCGTCGAGACAGCTGCTGATGAAGTAGGCCACGTCCTTCATTCCGCAACCGCCTCCGACGTACTGGAAATCGACGGCAGCAACCTGACGCCCGTCTTCGGAGAAACAGAAATTCGCGAGCTTCGCATCCCCGTGGACAAAGGTCTGAAACGGGCTGTTTGTGAGTCGGGCATCGATCAGCTCTGCTGCTGCCTTGAGAGGTCCGTCGTCCAAGACGTCGAATTCATCCGGACGCGTGGCCAGATGCCAGTAGGTTCCCGTCGCCCACAGGCCCTTGGGATGCACGCCCATGAACGCGGCATGAAAGTTGGCCAGCCAGGACAAGCACGCATCAAGCTCAACCTGACTCACGCTGTTGCGTCGCCCCGCGAATCCTGAAGCATCGAGGTCTTCGAGGATCATGATGACCTCGTCGGACCGTGTTTCGAGGGCGAGGGATCGCGGCACACGACATGCGTCTCCGCACGCTGGCGCGTAGCGCTCGTACCACGCCGTCTCGACCCGATAGGACGCAAGCTTGCGTTCATGGGAGCGGTCAGAACTCCACCCATACGGGTGGTTGTGTTGATCGGGCCAGCGCACATGCTTGACAATCACGGTGGCAGCACCGGAGCTGTCAGGAAGATGGCACCGCACGATCTGCCCGTAGCCACTCCACAGAGTCTGAACAACCTGCGTGTCAACGATCGCTGTTGCACCCGTCGCGCGCAGAACTTCCGCCTGGAAGTTCGATTCAGTGAGATCGTGCTCGGTCACCGGCGAAGAATACCGCCGCAGTGACTCGTGCAGGGTTTCGAGATTGTGCCAGTTGAGCAAGCACAATATAGTGTCCGGGAAGTGAACGATTTGAACTCGGCGAGCACCATGACACCGGCACCATGACATCAGCAGCATGACGACCGTGACCCGGACTGCGGTGATCGCGGCACAACCCGATGACGTCTGGAAAGTGTTGGCGGACTTTGGGTCGATCAGCACGTGGGCCGACTTCGTTGACCACTCCAGCCTGCTCACCGATCAGACCGAGGGTGCTGGTATGACTCGGCGGATCCAAACGGGACGCACAACGGTGGTCGAGACCGTGACCGCGTGGGAGCCCGGCATTGCCCTCACCTATGAGATCACCGGCCTGCCTCCAGTTGTCAGGTCCCTCACCAACACGTGGAGGCTGGGTGCTTCCGGCGACGCCACCATGGTCTGGGTTGTCACCGACCTGCACACCGGCTCACGACCTCCCCAACTGGCCATCGCCAAAGGCATCGCTCGCCGGTTGGCAAGGTCCTCGGATCAGATGCTCGGCGGGCTGCAGGCCCACCTTCTTCAGGAGCGCAACCAATGAATTCAGTGCCCGTGAGCAACGAGCGTCCCGACGTCGTGATCATCATGACCGACCAGGAACGCGCCGCTCCTCCATACGAGTCGGACGAGATCAGAGCCTGGCGCCGCAACACACTGACTGGTGCAGCGTGGTTCGACGACAATGCGGTGAACTTCCGCCGCCACTACACGGGCTCGCTGGCATGTGTGCCGAGTCGGCCCACGATCTTCACGGGTCAATACCCGGATGTGCACGGCGTAACCCAAACGGATGGCCTTGGCAAGATGGCTGACGACTCGCGGATGCGTTGGCTTCGCGAGGGCGAGGTTCCAACCCTGGGCCATTGGTTTCGTTTGGCTGGGTACGACACGCACTACGACGGCAAGTGGCACATCACCCATGCCGACCTGATGGGCAAGGATGGAAAGCCGCTGGCCACCAGCGACGACAACGGCGTCATCGACCATGCGGCTGTCGAGGCATATCGCGCAGCCGACCAGCTTGACCCGTTCGGATTCTCGGGTTGGGTCGGCCCTGAACCGCACGGAGCCGGCATCGCCAACTCCGGAGTGGGGCGAGACCCATTGATTGCAGCCCGCGTCGTGGCGTGGCTGGAAGATCGGTACACCCGTCGATCTGCAGGCGACGCCGATGCCCTTCGGCCGTTCCTGCTGGTCGCCAGCTTCGTGAACCCCCACGACATCGTGTTGTTTCCTGCCTGGATTCGCCGCGGCTTCCCGCTTGAGTTTCCTTCGCTTCTCGACGCCCCGACCGTGGCGCCCGCGCCGACAGCCGACGAAGACCTTTCCAGCAAGCCAGCGGTCCAGGCTGCGTTTCGCGCCTCGTACCCATCCACGTATGGGCCCGCCCCGGCCGTTGAGCGCGCCTACAACAACAACGCTCAGGCCTACCGCGACCTCTACTACCGCCTCCACGCCGAGGTCGACGGCCCAATCGATCAGGTTCGTCGTGCAGTGACTGGAGACGGCGAATCGAGTGGCTCACGCCAGGCCGTCATTGTTCGCACCTCTGATCACGGGGAGCTGCTTGGAGCCCACGGTGGGCTGCATCAGAAATGGTTCAACCTCTATGACGAAGCCACACGCGTGCCGTTCTCCATTGCCCGCATTGGCGCCAACGCAACATCCGGTTCTGTTGTTGATGACGCTCCGACCTCACACGTGGACATCGTGCCGACGCTGCTCGCAGCCGCAGGCATTAATGAAGCGACAGCGGGCGCGGTGTTGCGCCAATCCTTCTCTGAGGTCCATCCGCTGCCTGGCACCAACCTCATGCCGGTCATCGATGATCCGGCCTTGGCTGACCCCAATCGGCCGGTCTACATGATGACGCGCGACAACATGCCCGAAGGCGATTCAGGAGCGTCAGGTGTGGCTCGGCGACTCGGCCGTGTCGATCGACCGCCCATGCCGCTTCGCATCCAGGTGCCAGCCCATGTGGCCGCCAACTTCGAGGGCCTCGTGCATCGTGTGGACGGAACATTGTGGAAGCTGGTCCGCACCTTCGACGACCCCGCGACATGGACCGATCCGGGTGTTCGTCATCTCGCTGCGACGGGTCCGGGCGGCGACATGTACCGCAGCGCCCCGATTCCCGATCAGTGGGAACTGTATGACCTGGACAACGACCCGGTCGAGGCGGTGAACCGATGGCGTGATCTGTCCGCCGCCGATGTCTTCAATCAACTCCGCGCCGTGCTCGCCGAGGAACGCCTGCGCTCCGTCCCCGAACGAAACACTCCCTGGCCGTACGCCTCGTTCAACCGAAGGAACCCCATGAAGACTCCTCCCCCACCGGCCCGCGCTCTGCGCAAGCTGCTGCAAAGAGCCGGTATGCATCCCGAAGATCCGAATCCCATCGATCTCCGTTCCTTTGAGAAGGACTTGAGCGGCAGGCGCGCACTCGTCGTTGCCACCAACACAGCAGTGATGGACATCGGCAAGCCCACCGGAGTGTTCGCCAGTGAGATGACGGTGCCGTACTACGCCTTCCTCGATGCAGGTATGGACGTGGACGTGGCCAGTCCGACCGGTGGCGTCATTCCGGTGGACCCGCAGTCGGTCAAGCCGGTCGTACGGACAACCGAGGACGACCGCTTCCTGGCTGACGACGAGTTCCGCAAGAAGGTCACCAACTCGCTCGCCATCGGCGACCTCGACATGACCGACTACGACATCGTGTTCCTGGCTGGCGGATGGGGCGCCGCCTTTGACTTCGGCTTCTCCGAACCGCTTGCCGACAAGATCACCGAGGCCAACGCCGAAGGCCTCGTCATTGGCGGAGTGTGCCACGGCCCGCTCGGACTACTCAACGCCAAAGACACCGACGGCGAACCACTTGTGAAGGGCCGCAGGATCACCGCCGTCACGGACAAGCAGGTGAACGAGCTCGACATCGAGTCGACGCCCCATCACCCCGAGCGCGAACTTCGCGGCATGGGCGCTGAATTTGAGAGCGAGACCAGGTTCCGCGATCCGTTCGCCAACCACTGGGTGGTCGACGGCAATCTCGTCACCGGCCAGAACCAGAACGCCGGCCCCATGGTCGCCCGCGAAATGCTTCGGTTGCTCGTGGCAAAGGTCCCCGCTGCCTAGCAAGCTCAGAGAGTGTCATCCCAGCTGTTGATCTTGTCCAGAAGGACATCGAAGGCATCCGTCGCTTTGGCAAGGAGTGCATCTTCGATCGGAGCGGAAGGTTCCGGATTTGTTGACGCTTCGATGTCTTCGTCGAGGTAGCGCGGAACACTCAGAGAAGGCTCGGTGTCATCAGTGACATCGGTGAGTTCGAGGCCAACTGGTTCGACAGGACGAGCAATCTCGACCGCCGTTGCTGCACCAGGATCACCGCTTGGTTCGTTGACCAAAGGTGCAGCGATAGAAGTGCGTCCGAACGCCATCACGGGAGACGGCGGCGTTGGTGCGGCGATCGGGCCGCGAGGCTGGAGGGTCGCACCAGTAATCAGAGCTGGCTCCAGCCTGGCTCGACGAAGCACCGACGTGGCGAGTGCAACCATCATCGCTCCGACCGCGATGAGCATGAGCGCCTTCATCGTCACAGGACCTGACTCAGAACCGGTGAGAGCGATGATCGGCCCGGTCGATGCGGCGGCCTGTGAACCAGCCGGGTTGGTTGGGATGTTGTCATCGAATCCGTAGTCGATGGGCGCGACTGGCGGTTCGATAACCAGCGCTGCAAGGCAGGTATCGCGCACCCCATCGTTGTCAGCGTCTGTCGCAGTCTCGCCGGGCTGGCACGTCACTGGAACTGGCGATGGCGCCGGAGTAAGGATGCATTGATCCGGGAATCCGTCGCCGTCAGTATCCGTCGGCGTGGCGTCGGCTGCACAATTCACGGCGGAGACAACAGGAGTCGGCTGCACGGTCGGTTGCGCCTCTACTATCGCCGTCGGAGTAGCGGGCGGCAGAGTTGCCGGTGGCGGCGTCGCGGGGACAGCCGTCGACGGAACCGCCGTTGGTGTCGGAGGAAGTGCCGTCGACGGAACCGCCGTTGGCGTCGGAGGAAGTGCCGTCGGCGGAACCGGTATCGGAGTTGGCGTCGGTTGGACGGCTTGGGCCAACACCACGGGGAAGCTTGGTACCGGGTTGATCCCGGCCACCGAGTTACATGCGATGCCGACGGTGCGTGTTCCCTCGACGGCCTGGTCCGCATTCGCCATCGTCGGACAGTTGTCGGTGCTGTTGGCAATACCGTCGCCGTCAAAGTCCGCAAGCGGACCGTCGAGAGGCCGCGGATCGCACGCGTCGGTGAGCTCATCACCATCGATGTCCGGGCCGGCATCGGGAGCAGTGCACCCGTCAGGAACCAAAACCCAGATCGGATAACCACCCAGCATCTCGCCCGTATCGGCGTTGCGGATCGTGATCGTGTGCAGTCCCGGGCTGGTTCCCTCGGGAATCACGAATGATCCGTTCGCCGTTCCCGACGCGTCATAGGTTCCGTTCGCGATGACCTGAGGGAGCGTTTCGATGATGACCACAAAGTTCTGGCCGGGCAACCCATCAACGAATGTGAACTCACCGGGTTCGAGCCACTGGAAATCAATCTTGTCGGGAACCTCGAGCACACCCGCCTGGCTTGGGGCTCGCGTTATCGCACCTGTACCGGTGCCTTGAAACGGAAGCCCGCTCGGCCCGGTTCCATCACCGCGGAAGAACGGAACGCTACCGGTGTTACCCCATGCGCCACCGAACCCGTACCAGGGCTGGGTGCCCGGGTCGATCAGGCCGATGCCATTCCACGTCTGCCACACACCACTCGTGAGCGGGTCATAGACGGTGGAGTCAGTTCGCCCCGACTGGCCCGATCCGCAGGTTGGGTCGGCATCCCACGACGCACCGGCCGCACGTTCATAGGGATATGAGGCGTGAGAACCTTCGGCCGGGTACACCACCGGGTGAGTTCCGTTCGAGCGTTCCACGTCCGCCCAGGGAGTGACGATTGGCGCGCATCCATGTCCGAAGAACGTGACCTGGGTGGGGGTGTCGTCGGCATCAAGCGTGACGATGATCCGTTCCCAGTCGCCCTCGTGCGCAAGCGCACCGTCGATCATGGAAAGCACGGGCGGCACGTTACCGGGAGGCGGATTGGTGATATCGAAATCAGACTTCGGGTCGTACCCATAGAAGAACCAGTACTCGATCTGACCACCGCGATCGATGACGTACGCAGGAGCGTCAACCACGTTGTTGACTGGCACGGCGCCCGTCGGCTTGTCGGGCATCACCGTGTTCAGAAAGAAACCTTCCGCATCAGGCAACACCTGACCTTCGTTGTTGGATGCGCGGGGCGTACCGTTCGCAGCCGGATCCTTGTTCTTGAAGTTCGGCCGGGTGTAGTCGGTCGCGTGAAAGCGCCCTTCGTCTTGCCTGAGACGACAGAGCCCGTTGGAGATTTCGAACCACGAGTAGTTGTTCAACGAGGTCACGGTGAGTTCGTTGGATCCGCCCACTGTGCGGTCTCCACAAAACGTGTCAGCAGCCCACCGCAACTCGGAACCATCTACGAACGTCGTGGGGTCCATCGGAAAGTACCCCTCGCCCGGATGGAAACGAATCTCGGGGGCGTAACAGAGAATCAATTCGACCGTGCATTGCTGAATGACAGAGGTGATCTCGTCGAACAGTTCCTCACCATCCACAGCGGAAACCGAGGTGCCGCCGGTTGCGTTCGCAATACATGCCAGTTGCGGTTCCGCTGCGGTTCCTGCTGTCTGGAATCCGACCGTGTTCACGACCACATTGACGCCGCTCGCAACGATGTCGACCATCGCGCCACATGGGTCACCGCCACAGGTCTCGGCACCGTCAGAGATAAGGAGAACGACATGGCGGCCCGAGTCGGCGGGAAGGTCGGCGACCGCATCGCGAAGCGCTGTTTCGATTCCCGTGCTACCGCCCGTCGTGAGCGAAGAAATCTCAGCGATGATCAGGTCGGGATCGGCGGGGGCAACCGGAACGAGCAACTCACTTCGCGTTGCGCTGCACCCGGAAAACGATCGCAACCCAAGATTGATCGATCCGGGCGCCACGTCGCTCACGGCATCGGTGAGTGCTTCCTGCGCGACCTCAAGTCGTGAGCGGGTCGGATCCGCATTGCTCGAGAAGTTCATCGATCCGGATACATCCACCAGAATCACATACGAGTCGAGCACCTGTGTTTGGGCGTCGGCTCGCGGTGTCGGCGCCATCAGCACGATGAGCGCGCCAAGAAACGCCGCGGCCACCACTCCGCCAAACCACGTTGATGGGCCGAACCTTGATGTGCCGACCTCTGACAGGCCGACTTCTGCTACGCCGATGTTTGACACGCCCATACTTCTTTGCTTTCCCGACAGCCCGAAGTGGGCTAGGGGACACAGTAGGTCATGAGCGGCCGGTGAGCTGCTGAACTCCAGCCCAGACGAGTGCGATTGCGACGCACGCCATGAGTGGCCCGGCTATCCAAATCTCCAATACCCGGCCCGTGTCAGACCCATCGGAGCTGAGCGCGGCGCCCAGCAACAGGACGAACAATGCAGTGGCGAGAACGATGAGACCAGCCATAGCGAACAGGCAGAGTGCGGCGAGTGTCGGTCGACTCCCAACCAGGTGGGCGAGCACCAGCGCTATTCCGGCACCGATAAGCGCAGCGCCGAGCAAACCTCCACCTGTCTCAAAACTGTCGTTGAGTGCTTCGACCACATTTACCGCGATCGCCAGCACAATTCCGAGGCCCAGCGACCCCATCCCCCATGTGAGCAGTGATGTCATGGCTGCAGTATGACAGTCGACCCGGAACCGCGCGCTGGCAAAAACGTACCGGTGACCCTGAGTGGCAGAACTACGGTGGTGCCTGCAAGGAGCTGAGCGAGCTGAACGATCGAAACACCGCCCCATCTGAGGATCTCACGGATCCCGCAGCGAGCGACGACAGAGCGGAGGCAGCCGGCAGTGGCTGGAAGCTGCTGTGGGCCTCAATGCGAGAAGAGCGACGGTTCATCATCATCGGCCAACTCGTGGCTGTTGGATGGTCGCTTGGACGCATTGCTCTCCCCCTGCTTGTGCAGCTGGGAATCGACCGGGGCATCGAGCAGGGTGGCTCTCTCATCACATGGTCGCTGCTGATCGTCGCCGCCGGACTGGTGTCCGCCGTGAGTCTGGGCCTGCGTCGCTATGTGGCCTTCCGCAATGCCCGTCTCATTGAGTCTCGTTTGCGAGATCGCTTGTTCGCCCACATCCAGCGGCTGCACTTCTCCTTCCACGACGCCAATGCGACCGGCGATCTGATGAGTCGGGCCAACACGGATCTGCAGAACTTTCAGGACGTGATCACCATGATTCCAATCACGACCGGCAACGTGTTGCTCGTGATCGGCGCGACAGTGATCATGTTGGTGACGAATCCGCTGCTCGCGCTCGCCGCGCTGGCAGTCCTGCCGCTTGTCAATGTGCTGGGCCGTCGCTTCGGTCAGAATCTGCACCCCGCCATCATGGGCGTGCAGCGCGAGTCAGCCCAACTGGCCACGGTCGTCGAAGAGACGGTCGCTGGTGTGCGAGTCGTCAAAGGGTTCGGTGCTGAGCCGGTTCGAGCTGAGGCACTGAGGGTCGAGGCAGAAGACTTGCGCCACGAGTCCATGACCGCGTCGATCGTCCGCTCCCGCTTCGTGCCTGCCATGGAACTCACACCGAATATCGGCATGATCGCCGTGCTGGCCTATGGCGGCCACCTGGTCCTTGAAGGTGAGATCACCATCGGCACGCTGATCGGTTTCAACATCTACGTGATGCTGCTGGTTGGGCCGCTGCGCAGCCTTGGCTTCACCATCGCAAATGCGCAGAGAGCAGCTGCAGCTGGGGTACGAATCAGCCATTTGTTGTCGGTTGCGCCGCGCATCGCTCCGCCCGACAAGCCCGCCGCGCTTCCTGCGGGGTCCGAACGGGGTCGCATCGTGTTCGACGGTGTTTCGTTCGCCTATCCCGACGATGGAAACGTCGCCGTCATTTCCGACATTGACCTCATCATCGAGCCAGGCGAAACCGTGGCACTCGTCGGTGCCACAGGCTCAGGCAAGACAACGCTGGCGAGCCTCCTTCCAAGGTTCTACGACGTTGACCAGGGTTCGGTGAAAATTGACGGCGTCGATGTGCGCTCTGTGGACCCGCGCGAACTGCGTCGCAATGTGAGCATCGTCTTCGAGGACACCTTCCTCTTTCAGGCCAGCATCTTCGACAACATTGCGTTCGGTCGCCCCAACGCGACCGAAGACGACGTGCGACGCGCCGCCGCCGTATCCGGCGCCGCGGAGTTCATCGAGGAACTCTCAGATGGGTACAACACGATGGTCGGCGAGCGGGGTCTGTCGTTGTCCGGCGGTCAGCGGCAGCGCATCGCGATTGCCCGCACACTGTTGACCAACCCGCGGGTGTTGATCCTCGACGATGCCACCTCGGCAGTTGACCCCACCAAGGAGCACGAGATCCGCGATGCGCTGGGCGAGGCCACGTCCAACCACACCACCATCGTGATTGCGCATCGCCCGGCCACGATTGCGCTGGCCGATCGAGTGGTGTTGATCGACGAGGGCAGAGTCATCGCCGACGGCACTCACGCCGATCTGCTGAGCACCAGCGCGCGTTACCGCGAGGTGCTCGCCGCTGATGAGGTGTTGCGCTGATGGGCGTGTGGATGGCAGCCGGAATCGAAGAGGGCGACAAACTCGACCGCGTCGAGACCGGCCGGGTCCTCCGGCGCACCGTCTCGATGTTGCGTCCCTATCGACGACAGGCAATCAGTGCGTTGGCCCTGCTTGTGGTGTTCGCCCTTACGACCATGGCCGGCCCGTTACTCGTCCGTCGGGCAATCGACACCGGGCTCATCGTGGGTGATCGGTCAGCCCTCAACGAATCGATCGTCGCCTACATCGTCGTGGCGGTTGTCGCCTATTTCTCGTATCGGGCAGGCATCGTGGCCCTGGCCACTGCTGGCGAATCCTTCCTGCGTGACCTGCGGGTGCGGGTCTTTGACCGCATGCTCCGGCAGTCGATGAGCTTCTATGACCGGGAGAACGCCGGGATTCTGGTCTCGCGGATGACGTCTGACATCGACTCGTTGCAGGTGCTGGTGCGCCTTGGACTGTTGATGTTCGTGAGTGCATCGTTTGTCGTGGTGGCGTCCCTCGTGACACTGGTGTTTCTCGATCCGCTGCTACTCATCATCTGCCTCGCCACCATGCCGATCGTGGCGTGGAGAACAGTGCGATTCCACCGCGAATCAAATCGGGCCTACCTCGCCGTTCGGGATCACGTCGGTTCCACCCTCGCCGGCTTGCAGGAAGGCATCTCCGGCGTCCGGGTGGTGCAGGCGTTCGGCCGCGAAGACATTCAGATCAACCAGTTCGCCTCCACGAATCAGGACCTGTACGCAAGCCATATGCGTTCGGTCAAGATCGGCGCCTGGTATTTGCCAGTGGTCGAGCTTGCCGGCGCGGTGTCCACCGCGCTCGCTGTTGGCATCGGGGGTTGGATGGTGCGGGACGGGCGCATCACACTCGGCACAATCGCGGCGTTCGTCTTGATCCTGCAGGCCATGTTCGGGCCGGTGCAACAGCTCAGCCAGCTCTTCAACATGTTGCAGTCGGCCACCGCTGCGCTGCACAAGCTTTACGGGCTGCTTGATGAGCCGCTGGCCATCGACTCGACAGAAGGCGCCGAGCCACTACCCAATGGCGGCCCGGTCGAGCTGCAAGGCGTGTCCTTTGCCTACGGGTCAGGTGATCCGGTCATCGCCGACGTTTCGCTGACAATCGCCGAGGGCGAACGCATCGCGTTCGTCGGCCCCACCGGCGCAGGGAAATCGACCGTGGCCAAACTGATCGCCCGGTTTTACGACCCAACCGACGGTGCGATCACCGTTGACGGCGTGGACCTGCGGGCCGCGTCGGTGGAGTCGCTACGTAACCCGATCGTCGTGGTGCCTCAGGAGGGCTTCCTGTTTGCGGGCACGATCATCGAGAACGTCCGATTGGCCCGACCCGAAGCAACGGATGCTGAGGTCCGGGCTGCGCTCGCGGACATCGGGGTGCTTGAAGTGTTCGATCGACTCCCGGATGGGATGGAGACCGAGGTCCAGGAGCGCGGCAGTCGCCTGTCCGCGGGCCAGAAGCAGCTGGTGTCGTTGGCTCGGGCTGCGCTGGCGGATCCGCGCATTCTGATTCTCGATGAGGCGACGTCTTCGGTTGACCCCGGTACCGAATCAATCGTGGAGCAGGCGATGGAGACCCTGATGCAGGGTCGCACCGTCATCGTCATTGCCCATCGCCTGTCAACCAGTGAGCGCTGCGACCGCGTTGCGGTGGTTGCCGATGGGCGAATTGTCGAGCTCGACACGCACGATAATCTGGTGGCCGCCGGAGGCCACTACGCCGACTTGTTCGCTGCATGGACCGCCGGACTGACCGCCTGAACCGGTCAAACAAAACGGAGAGAGACCATGCCTGCACCAGAACTCATTCACGTCGCAACCATGACCGCCAATATGGGCGAACAGTTCGTGGTTCCCAACGGGCCCCAGGGCACGCGCGTGATCGCTGAGGTTGAGTCGTTCACCATTGTCGGCGAACGGTTGAACGCCCAGATGGTTGGAACGTCAGCAGCGGACTGGCTCACCGTTGGACCGGACCGCAGCTATGGCACGCTCGATGTCCGGTTGACCATGAAGACCGACGACGACGTGATCATCTACTGCGAGTACAAGGGTCGCATCAATCTTGCGACCGGACGGATTGTGTCGGCGCCGCTGTTCCAGTGTGGCGACGAGAAGTACAACTGGATCAACGCCAGCCAGTTCATTGGCGATGGCACGAATGACAACGACACCAACGTCCTCACCTACGAGCTCTACGAAGTCCAACTGACCTGAGCTGGTAGCCGTGAAACCGCAGTGACCCACCCCACCGCCGTTCAAAGGCGACCTACGGCGCAGACCCGTTATCGCGGCGCGATCACAGCAACTCCGTTCGAGATCGCCGCATCAGCCAGCCGGTCGTCGTAGGTGATGAGCCCGTCGAGATCGTCTCCCAGGTCGAGCGCAGCTGCGAGATGAATAGCGTCGAGTGACCGCAGCCCGGACGGATCGAGCCTGCCTGCATCCTCGAATACCGCCGGTCTGACCTGGACCAGCGTGACTGCATCCAGGACTTCTCGCGCCTGCAGCACCCGGTCTGGCACAACCCTGCGAACGGCCCGCATCAATTCGGTGCGAGCCAGGTCGCAAGAGACCAGCTCTCCACCTGGCTCCTTCAGCCAATCCCGCAGAGCGGACGTCTCCGACTCGGCTACCACCAGCTTGACCAACGCGGAAGTATCAACGTAGAACGCCACGTCAGTACCGCTCGTCTTCTCGCATCTCCAATAGAGCGCGCGACAGATCAGGTCCAGCCTCAGGGGCAGGCAAATCGATCAGGCGGCCGCGCGCAGGCCGCGCCCGACCTTCTTCGATCAACGCTCGCAGACGAGACTTCGGAATCGCAGACATGCGAGCAACAGGACGACCACGATCAGTTATCGTCACCGTCTCCCCAGCGGCGGCCTCAGCCACAACCGCCGACGCATTTTGCTTTAACGCACGGATCCCAACCTCTGACATGTTCTACATTGTAGCACATGGGGAGCGAAGGCAAGTAGTCTGAGTAAACGCGAGTTCGTCGTAAACCTACGAAAGGGTCAGGTGGTTGTCGATTCCTCGTATGCGATCTTCGGTGCGGTGATTCACGTAGAGCACGGTCGTCTCGCTCAACGCGCAGATGCGTTCGATCAGCGCCAGCACCAATTGCCGGTTCATGTCGTCGAGTCCCAGGCACGGTTCGTCGAGAATCAGCAGCGGTGGGTGTTTCACCATCGCCCGAGCAATCAATGCCAGGCGTTGCTCACCAAAGGACATGCCGTTGAACGGCTCGTCAGCCCGGTTGGTCATCCCGAGCACGGCCAGCCAATCGTCGGCGATGGCCTTCTGGGTGTCGGTGCTTCTGGTGTAGAGCCCGATGCTGTCGTAGAAGCCCGAGATAATCACGTTCCGCAGACTGGTGCCAACCCGGTACTCCCACTGCAGGGCGGTGGAGACGTAGCCGATGTACTGCTTGATCTGCCAGATGCTCTCACCGCTGCCGCGCTGGAAGCCGAATACTCTGATGTTGTTTACATAGCACTGGGGATGGTCGCCCGTGATCAGTGAAAGCAGGCAGGTCTTGCCGCTGCCGTTGGGCCCGCTCACCTGCCAATGCTGGTTCGCTTCGATGGTCCAGTCGAGGTTCTCAAAGACGGTGTTGTCGGTGTAGCGGACGGTTGCTGCGGTGAGCTGAACCAGAGGATTCTCTGGATCCAATGGCGGCAGGTCAATCGCCGGGTCAGCCATCGGCACCTTGAGTTCGCTCGTCTTCAGGTGAAGGAGCTGATGCAGTTCAGCGAGAGCACGCTCATCGCAACGGTCCACCTGATGTAACAGTTGTCCGTCGTCGACATAGGCAACGTGGGTGATGAAGTCGGGGCATTCGTCGAACCGGTTGAGCACGAGCACCATGGGTACGGTCTCGGCCAGCGTGGCGAGGTGACCTTGCAGCCAATTCAGTGAATCGTGGTCGAGGCCGTCAAAGGGTTCGTCGAGAACCAGAAGTTCAGGGCGGCTGGTCAGGGCTCGAATCAGCATGACCTTGCGGGTCTCCCCTGTTGACAGCTTCCGGAAGGCCCGATCCATGAGGGGCCTCAGGCCAAGGGTGTCGACCAGCGTCTGCGCAAGCTCATCGTCGAGGCAGACGTCGGCGATGATCTCCGTAACCGGCGTGCCTTCGGAGATCACATCGAGAATGTCAGCATCATCCTTGCGCAGCTCGGCCGCAATGAGCTCAGCCTGGCGCTCATAGGACACCAACGCCACACTGCCGGGGACGCCGGACAGCGATCCCGACACCACGTCGCCCTCGCCGGCGAGCACCGCCGCGAGCGCGGACTTACCCGAGCCGTTCGCGCCCGCAATCAGCCACTGTTCCCCCGGACTGATTGTCCAGTTGACGTTGCTGAGCTGGAACCGTCCGTCGAAGTCGACGGACAGATCGTTCAGAGTGATGATGCTCACAAGGTGAGAGACTCAGACGATCCGCTTCATGTCGGCCATGTAGCCGCGCAGTTCGGCACCGATCTGTTCCACCGGATGGCTCCGGATGGCAGCGTTGACTTCGATGAGGCGGGCGTTGTCCACGCCGGTGTCGTCGAGCTCAAGGCCCTTGCCGATGACATCACTCCTGATGCCCGTCATGAAGTCAGCCAAAAGCGGAATGCACGCGTGATTGAACAGGTAACAGCCGTATTCAGCGGTATCGGAAATGGTTGCGTTCATCTCGTAGAGCTTCTTGCGCGCAATGGTGTTGGCAATCAGCGGCGTCTCGTGGAGTGACTCGTAGTACGCAGAGTCAGCGATGATGCCCGCATCGGTCATGGTCTCGAACGCCAGCTCGACGCCGGCTTTCACCATGGCGACCATGAGGATGCCGTTGTCGAAGTACTCCTGTTCGGAGATCTCCATGTCGCCGGCCTCGGACTTTTCGTAGGCCGTCTCTGCGGTGTCTGCGCGCCAGCCGAGCAGCTTGGCGTCGTCGTCGGCCCAGTCGGCCATCATCCCGGCCGAGAATGCGCCGGTCATGATGTCGTCCTGGTGCTTGCGGTAGAGCGGGGCCATGATGGTCTTCATCTCTTCCGCGAGATCGAAGGCCTTGATCTTCGCCGGGTTCGACAGGCGGTCCATCATGTTGGTCACGCCGCCGTACTTGAGCGCTTCGGTGACAGTCTCCCAGCCGTACTGGATGAGCTTCGAGGCATAGCCGGCGTCGATGCCCTCTTCGATCATCTTGTCGAAGCACAGGAGCGAGCCGGTCTGGAGCATGCCGCAGAGGATGGTCTGCTCGCCCATGAGGTCGGATTTGACCTCCGCGATGAACGAGGACATGAGCACGCCGGCCTTGTGGCCGCCGGTACCCACGGCGTATGCCTTGGCCATGGCGAGACCTTCGCCGTTCGGGTCGTTGTCGTCGTGCACGGCGATCAGGGTTGGGACGCCGAACCCACGGACGTACTCAGCGCGAACCTCAGAGCCGGGGCACTTCGGGGCCACCATGATGACCGTGATGTCGTCGCGAACCTGCATGCCCTCTTCAACGATGTTGAAGCCGTGGGAGTAGGACAGGCATGCCCCCTCCTTCATCATCGGCATGATGGTCTCGACCACGTTCGTGTGCTGCTTGTCCGGCGTGAGGTTCAGCACCACGTCGGCAGTCGGAAGCAGTTCGTCGTAGGTGCCAACCGTGAACCCGTTCTCGGTTGCGTTCTTCCACGACTGTCGCTGCTCAGAAATGGCACCCTCGCGCAGTGCATAGGACACATCGAGGCCGCTGTCACGAAGGTTGAGACCCTGATTCAAACCCTGGGCGCCACAACCAATCACAACCAGCTTCTTACCCAGGAGGGCATCGACCCCTTCAGTGAATTCATCGAGGTGCATGAAGCGGCACTTGCCCAGCTCGGCGAGTTGCAGGCGCAGCGGAAGCGTATTGAAGTAGTTGGCCATGGTGGGGCCTTTCCATTGGCGATAGAGAGTGCAGAGAGTGCGGAGAGTGGAGATCGATCGTTCAAACTCTAACGGTGACTGCATGTTTCGTAAATTGACACATTTGCAACGTGGTGTCCCACTTTCTGCAATACGGCTCGTACGGTGAGGGAATGGACATGCGAACACTCCGACACTTTGTCCTGCTGAGTGAGACTCTGCACTTTGGGCGCGCCAGTGTTCGAGCAAACATCAGCACCTCCGCGCTGTCCCGCAACATCCGACAGCTCGAGACCGAACTCAACACCAAGCTGTTCGACCGCGACAACCGATCGGTGGCACTCACCCCCGAAGGTCACACGTTCCAGCGCTATGCGCGCGACGCAATCCATCAGTGGGAGCAGATCCAGTACGACCTCACCGATCCGGCAGAGCAGCTGATTGGCGAGATCAGCCTCTACTGCTCCGTCACTGCAAGCCACAGCATCCTTGTCGACCTGCTCAACCGCTTCCGGCCTGCCCACCCCGAGGTGGAGATCATGCTGCAGACCGGCGACCCCGAACATGGCATTGAGCGTGTGATGGCGTTGGAGGAAGAGTTGGCCATTGCCGCTCGTCCGGAAATCCTGCCGCCCGACGTGCTGTTCAAACCAATCGCCGAATCACCACTCGTCTTTGTCGCTCCGGAAGAGTCCACCGAGACGCCCAACGCGCAGTTCGCGCCACGAACGGCCGGCGACTGGGAGGACATTCCAATGATCCTGGCCGCAGAAGGAATCGCCCGGACACGCATTGATGCGTGGTTCCGCGAGCTTGGCGTCACTCCGCAGATCTACGCCCAGGTGGCCGGCAACGAGGCCATCGTCAGCATGACCAGCCTGGGACTCGGCGTGGGCGTCGTGCCAAAGATCGTCCTCGACAACAGCCCGCATGCATCCCGCGTGCGGGTGCTTGATGTCGAACCGCAACTGGCCCCGTACGACCTGGGACTCTTCACCCTGCAGCGCCATCTCCGAAACCCACTTGTCAACGCATTCTGGTTGTTGCTCGACACGCCGACGGCATAACTCTTGATATTTTGCTCGGCTACAGCTCCGCTTTAGGAAAGTTCGAGCTGGTAGGGAGTGAGTGGGTTCCATCATCCACATACCCGGCACCTCGGCAACGCCTCGCTCAAACTCACCGTGTGAGAACTCGAACATGACGACCAGGCCATCTGTAAAGACCAGGCAGTAGCGCACGTGGTTGTGAGACGTCCAGGTCGACATGTTCGTGGTATCGGTTGCCTACCGAATGTTGACCACTGCTGAGCGCTCACCCGGGGACATCGAGAATGAGTCCAAGCAACTCCCGAACCTGCACCAACACGGTCGGACCAACATTGCCTCGGGTTCGGTCGATTCGCCTCGCCACTTCGGTGCCGCTATGAAAACCCTATGCAGGGACGCAGACTCGTGTCAGACTCTCCGGACTGTGGCCCGTGACCTGGTGGCCCCGGCTGGGAAAGGCGAGGGCTCATGCTCCCTCGGCGACCGATCTACATTCGCCAACTCGACCAGGAGATCGGTGCGTCTTTGGCCCGCCTCTCAGCCATCGAGGGTCTCGCCCGTTCCACCATCATCGGGCTGATACCTCTCGTCGCCCTCGAGGCCCTCGGCGACAAGGAACAGGTGTCCATCACCTACACAGTCGGCGCGTTCCTCGCCATGCTCGTAACGCTGAACGTCGGCACCATCGAACGGGTCATCACTCGCAAATGGACCGTCACCATGGGCGTCGGATCGCTCATTGTGGCCGCAGGCATCTTCGCCGAAGGTCGGTCATCGCTGTTGCCAATCGGCATCGGGCTTCAAGCCATCGCATCGTCGATCTTCTCGGTGGCGCTCTCGCTCTACATCATGGATTTCATCGCGAAGCGCGAGATCACCCGCAACGAATCGCGGCGCATGGTGTGGAACGGCGCAGCGTGGTTGATTGGGCCGTCCCTCGGCATCTGGTTGTGGACCAACGTCGGCCCCCGAGCGCCATTCGTTCTGTCCATGTGGTTGTCCGCCGTGACCATCGCATATTTCTGGTACCTCCGACTCTCCGACTACCCGGTGCTGAGCCCTGCCAAGTCAGAAGCATCGAATCCCCTTCGCACCATCCCGCGATTCTTCAAACAGAAGAATCTGCGGATCTCCTACGTCATCATCCTCGTTCGCGCCGTCTACTGGGTTGCCGTATTCGTGTACGGGCCGATTTATGTACTCGAAGCGGGTTTGCCCAACTGGGTCTCGGGAGCTTTCCTGTCGGGGATCGCCGCCATGCTCTTCTTCTCTCCAGTGGTGCTGCGGGCGACCACTCAATTCGGGGTCCGTGCCATTGTCACGGCCGGCTTTGGTTTCATCGCCATCGGCTGCGCGGCGCTTGCACTGCTGGGCGAACCGAGACCAATCGGGCTTGCGTTCTGGGTCTTCGGTGCCATCGGAGCAATAGCAATCGACATCGTGGGCAACGTCCCCTTCATGCGCCTGGTAAAGCCGCGCGAGCGAGTGCCGATGACCACCGTGTTCTCTACGTGGCGTCAGGTTTCCGCGCTGCTCGCACCAACCATCGCCTTCCTCGTCCTGCTCGTCATGCCGTTCCGCTTCTTCTACTTCGTTGTCGCGGGACTCGCACTTGTTGCGATCACCGCGACTTCGTACCTTCCAAAGCGATTGCAGTAGCAAACACCGGTTCCGGCTCGCCACCTCGAGACTCTGCTCTTTATCTGGCGGGTTGTGTAACCAGTCAGCCAAGGAAGGACCTTGTCAACTTCTGCCTGCGTGCGATCTTTGTTCCCCGCCTTGCGCACGTACTCGAGGTACAGGCTGCCACGGTGTACTTGCATGAAGGTCTACTTGAATGAAGGTGTACTTGCATGAAGGTCTCCTTGCATGAAGGTCTGCTTGCATGAATCCGAGAGCCTTGAATGCCGACATCGGATTGTCGTTCCAGCATCGACTAGTGTGCGAAGCAACAAATTGGCCAGACCGCGAATCAGCGCACTTTGGGCGTCGGTCTGGCAAGCAGGGGGCGTCGCAATGCGGAAAGAGAACCGGCGGCATGTGGGCGTAGTGACTGTGCGGTGACCGCTGTTCTCGGAGGCGCTGCGGGCGTACTTCTCGTACTCACCATTGGTGCGGGGTTTGTGGTTCGCTCACGCCTCAAACGCAATCCCCATGTTGCGGGCGACTCGCACACACCGCTTCGGGGGTGGCTCTTTGCGTTTGCTGTCCCCTATCGCATTCCGCTCGGCGTCGGCTTCGGGTTGACGTTGGTGTCAACGATGTTGAGCATGGCTGCACCATGGCCGTTCAAAGTATTGGTGGATCACGCTCTCGGCGATGAGCCCCTGCCGTCCTGGCTCTCCGCTGCCGAGGACCTTTCCAGGCGGGAACTCGCCATTGCCAGTGTCGGCGCCAGCCTCGTTGTGGTGTTGATAAGCGTGACGGTCGGGTATCTCACCACCTATCTCATCGGCGCCGCCGAGGTTCGGATGGCGGCAGATATCCGGGCCGCCGTCTTCCGCCGAATGCAGGAAGTTTCTTTGCGTTTCCACGATGCCAATCGCACCGGCGATCTTGTCAGTCGACTGATCTCCGACGTTGGTCGGGTGCGCGACGTCATGCTCGCCTGGCTGAGCAATGTGATCCCGGAGGTGCTCACACTGCTTGGCGTACTGGTGGTCATGTTGTGGATGAGCCCAACCATGACTCTGTTGGCTTTGTCAGTGGTCCCAATCCTCATCTGGTACGCCTACGTCAAACGACCGCGACTCAAGAAGGTGGCTCGCCGAGCCCGCGACCAACGCGGTGAACTTGCCAGCCATGCCACCGATGCACTCCGCAACGTCCGGGTGGTGCAGGCCTTCAATCGCGAGACGCTGGAGACTCGACGCTTCCGGACCCAGCTCAACCGCACGGCGGACGCGCAGATTGACTCGATGGACGTGTCCGCGCGCTATGCACCCGTCTCGACAGTGGTCCTCGCTGGCGGCTCATCACTGGTCAGCTTCTACGGGGTGCTTCAGATTCTCGATGGGAACATGAGTCTCGGCACCCTCCTCGTTTTCCTGAGTTACCTGGGCAGCCTCTACGGCCCCATTCGAAGTCTGTCCCGATTGGTTTCCACCGTGGCGAGGGGACAAGCCAGCCGGGACCGGTTGCTCGAGATGTTCGATGACGAGTTCACCGTCATTGACGCTCCTGATGCCACCGATGCGTGGAAGCAGCCCGCATCACTTTCGATGGAAAACGTGAGCTTCGCCTACGACCAGGACGCGCCCGTTCTCCACGAGTTCACCATGAAACTCGCAGCCGGCGAATCGATGTGCATCGTCGGAGCCAGCGGCGTCGGCAAGTCGACATTGCTCTCGCTGCTCCTGAGGTTGTACGAGCCGACTTCAGGCTCGATTCGGCTCGGACGATCCGAGCTGGGAAGCCTGCAGCTTTCATCGCTTCGCGAACGTATCGCCCTGGTCCCCCAGGATCCCTGGATGATGGACGGGTCCATATACGACAACGTGGTGTTCGGACACGCCGACGCCAGCGAGGCTTCTTTCAGCGACGCCGTGGGGGCAGCTCTGGTCTCGGACTTCGCCGAACATCTTCCCCAGTCCTGGGACACCCCCGTGGGTGAAGGCGGAGGACTGCTGTCGGGCGGGCAACGCCGCCGTATTGCGCTCGCACGGGCACTGATTCGGGACGCGTCGATACTGCTTCTCGATGAGCCGACATCGGGCCTCGACGCTGCTTCAGCCGAAGGGGTGATGGCTGCGATCGACCGAGCGCGAAGCGAACGCACGACAATTGTGGTGACCCACGACCTCGCACTCGCAGAACGCATCAACGATGTGCTGGTCATGGAGGACGGCGCCGTTGTGCAACGGGGCAGCCATGAGGACCTGGTGAACCAGCCCGGTCTCTACCGCACGCTGTGGCAGACCCAGAAAGGGCTGGCCGTCGTGCCCAACAAGAGCGAGGAGATGCGAACCGGCTAGTCCGGTTTGCACCCGCAACCGAGCGTCAGCCGGCACTCGGGATCACAACAAGAAAGGGAGATAGACATGGGATACAAGAAGAGGGGACGCGGCAGAGGCAGAGGTCGCGGACGCGGACGCGGCGGATGCAGCAACTCCAGCTCATCATCGGATTCGAGCGTCGAGGCACCTCTCGATGACGCCACATGTCGAGCGATGGGCTTCGATGGCTATGACCCCGCCACGGGTGAGTGCTTCAACAACGTCGTCATCTGATGCCGCAGCCACTTCTGGAACTCTCGTTGGGTTCCAGAAGTGGCGTCCAGCATCAGCCAATCCGCAGGAGCATCAATCATGCATGAGGTGAACCTCAACGAAGATGACCAGCCGGTCGACGTCGAAGAATGTGACGAGTTGCATTCAACGTGGGGTTTTGGCGAAGGCACCCGGCTCGCAGCCGGATATCAGGCCTGGGAACTGCTGGCCATCGGCAAGCGATTCGAAATGTGGGCGGCCTGGTCGCTTGAACGCCTTACGCCGGTTTGCTTCAAGATTCCCCGACGCGACAATTTCACCGACGGCGCGCTCAATGCACTTCGACGTGAGTACACGGCCACGTCGGCATGCAATCACCCAGCAGTCCCTCGGGCCTTCGATCTGCAGCTCGACGTCGCACTCCCCCACCTGGTGGTCGAATTCATCGAGGGAGATCCCCTGGGTGAATACATCGACGACGATGGCCCCATGGACAGCGAGACAGTGGTCTATACCGGGCTCCAGATCCTGGCGGCACTCCGCCATATTCACCAGCGCGGCTATGTGCATCATGATCTGAAGCCAGCCAACATCATGATGCGAGGCGAACGCCCGGTCGTCGTCGACTTCGACCTCGCCCTGCCAATCGGCGGTCAACGCTCTCTCACCAAACCCCGCGGAACCCATGACTACATGGCGCCGGAGCAGATTCAGTGCGCCCCGGCGTCACCGTCCATGGATCTGTTTGCTCTGGGAGCGGTGATGTACCGGGCCGCTACCGGTGTGTCGCCGTTTCGTTCCCGGGCGACTTCGGCCAGTGACTCTGCCATAACGGAGCAGCCCCGTCGGTATCTCCAACTCGATGGCGGCCGCCGGTCGGTGACCGATGCGGCTCCAACCCTGGCGCCGTCGGTCGCGCAGGCCATCGAGCGGCTCCTGATGGTGAATCGCAGCGATCGACCGACGTCAGCAGATGCCGCCATCACGCTGTTGAGCGAAGCATGGGCTGAACACGGCGATCCGCTCTGGCCTGCCTATGTGACAGCGACGCTCGACAGGCCGGTACCGATGACTGTGGTACAAAAATGTCCATGAATGTGACCGAGGCTGTTCTTGCACGCAAATCGATCCGGCAGTTCCTGCCAACACCCGTCGAAGATGACACGCTGCGATCGCTGCTCGATCGGGCGGCCAGATCGCCGTCGAGAAGCAACCTCCAACCGTGGAGAGTCTTTGTGGTGAACGGCGAATCGCTGAGCGCTCTCAAGGCCGAGGTCAACGAGCAGGAGGAAGAAGGTGAGGGCTACCAGCTTCACCCGCCTCAGATCTGGCAACCGCACCGCTCGGCTCGCTCAGAACTCCTTGAACAAATCTTCGACACGGTTGGGATTGGATGGGAAGACAACGCCGGTCGACTCCAACACGTGAGCGACACCAACTACCAGTGCTTCGATGCACCGGCCAGCCTGTTCTGCTTTGTGGACAAGCGCATGGGTCAGGCTCAGTGGACTGACCTGGGGATGTTCCTGCAGACGTTCATGCTGTTGGCTCAGGAGGCGGGACTGGACACCTGTGCACAGGAGTACTGGGCGAGGCGCAGTACTCAGGTGAGTACGTTCGTTGGGGCGCCGGAGGAATTGATGCTGGTGTGCGGAATGGCGATCGGTCACCGAGATCCGGACGCCGCCATCAATGCTGTCGAGTCCGAGCGAATCCCCCTGGACGAGTGGGCCACATTTGTCTGAGGCCCTCAGGTTTGCCTGGCGCTGAGATCGCGGCCGTGTCATCCCCGGTCGAAGGGTGTGCACCGTGGTTCCAGTTTGATGGTGACCGTGCTGACACTGCACGCCTTCGAAGCTGGACGCGGTGAACAGGTAATGTCGCGTCATGCAACCAGATACCACGGCCACCTTCGACGAATCCACGCTCATCGATCTTGAAGGGTTCTGGGCCGAACCTCGCGACGTGCGCGAGGGCGTCTTCTCTCAACTTCGCGCCAGCGACGAACTTTTCTTCACCGAAGAACAGGACATGGTGATCGACGGCGAGGTCGTGCTACCCGCAGGCTCGGGTTTCTGGTCACTTGTTCGCCACGCCGATGTGGTGGCGGCCAGCAAACAGCCCAAGTTGTTCTGCTCGGGCGAGGGTTCCAACATTGCTGACCTTCCACCCGCAATGCGCGACTTCTTCGGATCAATGATCAACATGGACGATCCACGTCACGCTCGACTGCGACGCATTGTCGCCCGAGGGTTCACGCCACGGATGGTCGACAAGCTCAACGACGCGGTTGTGACAAAGGCGCAGAGTGTGGTCGACGGCGTTGCCGGGAAGGGCTCCATTGACTTTGTCACCGAGGTTGCGGCGAAGCTGCCGCTGGCGCTGATCTGTGATCTGATGGGGATCCCTGAGTCGCAGTACGACCTCGTGTTCGACATGACGAACATCATCTTGTCCAACGGCGATCCGGAGTTCATAGACGAAGGTGACAACCCAATTGAGGCCTACCTGACAGCTGGCGCAACCCTCGCCGGGCTGATGCACGAAATGGCCGCCGAACGGCGCCTTCATCCCACCGATGATCTGACGTCTGCGCTGATCAATGCCGAGGTCGATGGCGAGATTCTCACCGACGACGAGCTTGCGTCGTTCTTCGTCCTGTTGTGCGCCGCCGGCAACGAGACCACCCGCAATGCAACCAGCCACGGGCTCCGACTACTGAGCGAAAACCCCGCCCAGCGGGCACTCCTCATGGAGGACTTCGAGGGCCGCATCGCCGCGACTGTGGAAGAGATCGTGCGGTTGTCCTCACCGGTGATTCACTTCCGCCGGACAGTGACCGAGGACGGTGTGCAACTCGGTGAACGCACCTTCAGCAAAGGCGACAAGGTGGTGCTCTGGTACGGCTCGGCGAATCGCGACGAGCGGGTCTTTGAACGTCCGCACGAGATGGACATCACCCGTGACGCCTCAGCCCAGGTGGGCTTTGGTGGACCCGGACCGCACTTCTGCCTGGGAGCCCACTTCGCCCGGCGACAACTGGCCACCATCTTCCGGGAATTGCTGCACCGCCTGCCGGACATCCAGATGGTCGGCGAACCCGACTACCTCCGCTCGAACTTCATCAACGGCATCAAGCACATGACCGCCGAGTTCACGCCCAGTGGGAACCTCATGTTGTCGAGCTGATGCGCTGCAACGCTTGAGGATCAGGAGCTGACTGCTGGTTGGTCCAGATGCTGTGCCAGGTGCTGGTGGAAGTTGACGATGGCTTTCTCGAAGTGGCCGAAGGTGACGTGAGAGTTGGCTTTGGTGGGCATCGTCTGCTGGATGGAGCGGGCGGCTTCGCGATCCTCTTCCTGGCCGAAGTCCTTGACGAACTCCGCGTCTCGTTGCGCGTCTTCGACAGAGATCGGCGACTCCGCTGTTTGGGCGTTGATCAGTCGGTAGAAGACCCACCGGGTGCGGGTTGGACTCAGCGGCTCGAGGACGACGAGGTTGGTGTGTTTGGACAGGACCGAGACGCTGACGTTGGGGAAGAGGTGGTAGACCGACGTGGCCACGCCGGCCAGGCTCCGTTTGTCAGCTTCGACGTCTCGGAGTTTCTCGATGCGACGGAACGGAAAGATGATCCGCGAGTTCGCGCCGAACGTCTCCACCAGCGTCGTGTTGTCCAGCCCATAGGGAAAGAACGACTCCCGATGCAACGCCTTGATGTGGTAGCCCTCCTGGGCTGTTTCGTTGATGAGTTTCCAGTTGGCCTCGTCGACCAGCTCCTCTTCGTCAAACAACTCCTGCTCGGGTGTGAAGAAGTCGAGGCAACCATCGAGAAAGGCCTGGTCGATCGGGCCGTCCTGGGCGACGTAGACAATGCCGCCCTTCTCGGCTGCGTTGACTTCGACCAGGCCGTGTTCGGCCGGGTCGAGGTCGCCGAAACCGGATCGGCCGGGGATGCCTTTGAGCACCCCATCGAGGTTGTAGGTCCAGGCGTGATACGGGCACGTGAACGCTTTCGAGCAACCCGTTCCGCTGGCCACCTGCATACCGCGGTGACGACACGCATTGATGAAGGCGCGCACAGAGTTGTTCGCGCCCCGGGTCACCACCAGCGGTGTGCCGGCGGCGGTGCGGGCGACGAAGCTGCCCGTCTTCGGCAAGGCCGCCGATGGACAGAACGCCACCGGAAGCCGCCGCAGCAATTCGATCTCCGCATCGAAGCGTTCCTGCGAGTAGTAGCTCTCCACCGGCTCCCGCCAGACGGTATCGCCGAGGTCCGTGGTCCTGTTGTCGATGTGATCGAAGATGCGCTCAATCGCCTGCCCATCGTTGAGCAGCGGAATTGCAGATGTCATCGGGACGGCGGAACCGGGACTGTTCATTCTCGAGCTCTCTTCTCTACGTTGAGTAGGCGAGAGTAGTTCGGATACAACGACCCACTCCCCCGGCGACCATTGCGTTCGTGGAATGCAGGCTCGACAAGGCGAGCGTGATCGGCGTACTCACCGACGACCTCAGCGCAGATGACCACCGCATCCAACGGATCCAAGCTTTGTCGTAGCCACGCGTGGGTCTCGGCGCACGACTTCGTCTGATGAGGCAAACTGGAACAGCGCGACGGCGGTCGGGCGCATCGGAGCAGCAGCGCCGAAACAACAAAAGGCGGGAACTATGAGCGCGAAGAAGTTCGCGGAAGCCAACGAGGTCGACGAAGTCGATGTGGTGATTGTCGGCGCGGGAATCGCCGGGCTCTATTGCGCCCTGCGTCTGTTTGAGGACGACAACACTCGACGCATCACCATCGTGGAACGTCTGAACCGAACCGGTGGTCGACTCGATACCGACATCATTGATTTCGCCGGTGGGTTTGAGGTGCGTGAAGAGGAGGGCGGCATGCGCTTCAACTACGCCATGGATGAGCTCATGAACCTGACGAACAAGATGGGCTTGTGTGACCAGATTGTTCCGTTTCCCATGAGCAGCGACGGCAACAGCAACCGACTCCACCTCCGCAACCAGACGTTCACTCAGGCCGAAGCAGGCCAGCGCAACAATGGGATCTGGGGCGAGATCTATGACCTCAACGAGGATGAGCTGGGTCTCAGCCCAACGGACATAGTCGGTCAGGCATTCACCGCGTTGCTTGACGCCAACAACTTCCCGGTGCCCGAAGGCCCCGAAGACTGGACTGTCTTTCGAGAGACCTGCACGTGGCGCGACGTCACGTTGAACAACTGGCAGATGTGGGGGCTGCTGCGCGACATGGGGCATTCGGGTGAGTGCATACACATGCTGTCGGAAACCATCGGCTTCGCGGGACCGTTCAAAGGACCCATCAACGCGGGCTGCGCCTTCCAGATTCTGGCCGACTTCCCAAAGGACCCTTCCTACTTCACGTTCCAGCGCGGCTTCGCCACGTTGCCCGACGCCATTGCATCATCGCTCGAAGCCCAGTTCGGCGATCAGTTCACCATTCTCTTAAGCACCAACGTCGACGAGATCCGTCGGGAGGAAGACGGCTTCCGCTTTGAACTGACCGAAGCGCCGCACGACAGGAACTCGAACCCGTTCATCCGCGGAGGCACCACCAAGGAACTCTCGGCTCCCACCACAATCATTGCAGTCGCCACAGCCGGGATGGAGAAGCTGTTCGCATCGTCACCGGCGCTGAACGCGCATCCGGAAGCAACCCGACTGTGGAACAGCATGCACGCCGCCTGCGGCATGGAGCTCATGAAGATCAACCTCTACTTTGACGAGGCCTGGTGGGAGAACGGGTCGATCACGCCTCCCGTGCAATTCGGTCCGAACTTCAGCAGCCTGCCTGTCAACGCGGTGTATCCCTTCTACTCACTTTCGGGCGACGCATCGATTCCCGATGGACCCGCCGCTCTCACCATCTATTGCGATTTCAACAACACGAACTTCTGGGCCGGCTTGCAGAACGTGGAACCAAAGTTCTCGTCCGAGATGCAGGCTAGCGAAGACGCTCATGTGCCCCAGCGCGTCTACGGGGCATCGCAAGCCGTTGTCGACGAAGCAAAGAAGCAGTTGGGTCTGTTGTTCCGCCTGGAATCTGTTCCCGATCCGGTGCTCACCAGCTATCGGTGTTGGGATGGCACGGACGACTTTGAATACGCGTATCACCAGTGGAGGCCCGGGGTGAATGACCGAGAGGTGCGTGCTTACCTGTCGAACCCAATTCCCGGCGTGTACTTCTGCAATGAGGCCATTTCGGACATGCAGGGTTGGGTGAACGGATCACTCCGGTCAAGTGACGCCGCGCTCGCTCACTTCGGTATCGAACCGCTCGCAGCGGCTCCATGCGCCAGCCCGAATCATGCCGCAGACGCCGAACACGCTGCGGAGGTTGCCTCGGGCAAACGAGTGACCCGCCAAAGCGGCGTCTGGGGCGCGTGACACCCGGCACGACTCTGTGATTGCCAGTCCAACCATGATTCGCTCGATCCACTGCCCGGCGAACTCGGCAATGGTCTCGAAGGGATCCTTGTCGGGGTGCAGGACCACCTTTGCGGCCAGGTCTTTGCGTCGAACGATGGCTCCGGGCTCGCGACCGGTGTGATCATGTGGAGGTCCTCTCCGGAGGTCCCGTACGCTGGCCGAGTATGACATCGCATGTCGCCGTCGTGGGCGCAGGTCCGGTCGGGTGCGTCGCTGCGGCAACGCTTGCTGATTGCGGCGTGCGTGTCACCCTGTTCGAGGCTCAGGAGGAACTCCCGCGGGAACTTCGTGCGTCGACCTTCCATCCAGCAACGCTTGAACTGCTGCACCGGTTTGGCGTTGTCGATGAGATGATCGAACGCGGGCTGATTGCTGATCGATTCGCCTATCGCGATCGCCGGATGGGGCAGGTGGCATCGTTCGCCATGGACGTCGTCGCTGATGTCACCCGCTATCCGTTTCGGCTCCAATGCGAGCAGTACAAGTTGTGCGAGATCCTGATGAACCACTTTGCGACCAGTGAGTTGGTTGACGTGCACTTCGGTGTACCAGTGGCGGGAGCCGTCAACCGCGGCGACCATGCGCAACTCAACTTCACGGACGGAACGCGGGCCACCTTCGATGCCGTCGTCGCCGCGGATGGCGCCTCGAGCAACGTGCGCAAATCACTGGGGTTGAGCTTTGACGGCATGACCTACGAGGACCGCTATGTCATCGTGTCCACCCCTTTCGAGCTGGCCGATCATCTTCCGGATCTGGCCTACGTCAACTACATCTCCGACCCGGACGAGTGGATGGTGCTGCTTCGCACCGTCGACTTGTGGCGTGTGCTGTTCCCGGTCCCCGCCAGCGAGTCCGACGCCGAAGCCTTGAGCGATGACGCCTGCCAACGCCGACTGCAGGCCGTGGTCTCCCGATCCGAGAACTATGAGATCACCCACCGCACCATCTACAACGTGCACCAACGGGTGACAGACATGTTCCGGGTGGGCCGAGTTGTGCTGGCCGGCGACGCCGCCCACATCAACAACCCGCTTGGCGGCATGGGAATGAACGGCGGCGTGCACGACGCCATCCTTCTGGGCGCGGGCCTGGCCGGCGTGCTCGATGGCACGGTCACCGACGATCGCCTCGATCACTATGCCGATATGCGCCGCCGGTTGGCCATCGAGTACGTGAAACGTCATACTCACCAGAACGCCGTGACGCTGTCGGCAGCCGACCCGGACGTTCGCCAGCAGGCGCTCGATGCAACAGTGACTCGATCGACCGACCCAGATGAAGCCCGCTCGTTTGTACTGCAGGCTTCGATGCTGGCCGCTCTGGCGACCATGCGCGACGAACTGACCGAGGTCGGATGCTGGCCCGACCACGCAGGCCTTGCGACACAAACCTGGCTACCGAGATGAGGAGCTGATCGAGATGGCAGAGTCCGCAGTGGGAACACGAGGCCGCATGGCCGTGATCGTTCCGTCAACCAACACCGTGGTCGAACACGACCTGGCGATGATCCGTCCCGAAGGCGTGACGTTTCACGCCGGACGTATGTACATCGAGAACCCCAACCTCGGCAGCGACGAAGACTTCGAGGCGCTGCTGGGCGAGATTCGCCAGTCGATTGTCGTGGCCATCCGCGACGTCATCACCTGCAAGCCGACACACATGCTCATGGGCATGTCCGCCGAGACGTTCTGGGGAGGGGTTGAAGGCAACGCGGCGTTTGAAGCGCGGATACGTGAGCAGAGCGGCCTCGACGTATCCACCGGGGCCACGGCGTGTCGCGAAGCGTTGCAGGCCTTGGGCGCCGAACGCATTGCCGTCTTCAGTCCGTACCAGCCAATCGCCGATCGCCAGGTCAGCGGCTACTTCACCGAGGCTGGTTTCTCGGTCGCCGCAGTCACCGGATTGCGTTGCGACTCGGCCACGAGCATTGCCGAAGTGCATCCGCCTGAACTGATCGACGTCATCGATTCCATTGATGACGACACCGTCGATGCCATCGTTCAGGTTGGCACCAACCTGTCCTTCATCCATCAGGCCGCCGAGCTCGAAGCCGAACTCGGCAAGCCGGTGGTGGCCATCAACACCGCAACCCTGTGGCACGCTCTGCGCACCACCGGTATCGATGACCGCATCGCCGGGTTTGGACGTCTACTCGCCGAACACTGACCTTCCGCAGTGCTCTATCTGGGCTACCTGGTCAACGCCTCGATTTCCTCGGTGGTGAAACCGAACTCGGTCAGGACCTCACGTGTGTGCTCACCAGGTTCAGGGGGCGGGCGCTCAATGCTGGTCGGCGTGGCACTGAAGCGCGGCGCGCTGTCACCATCGACTTCGACTGGCCCGAGGGTATCGAGGCGTTCATGCGGCTGGTCGAGCAGGCACTTACTGAGGCAGGGCGTCCAGGCGGATGGTGAACGTACAGCCTTCTCCCGGCGAGGTGTCCACGGTCAGGGTCCCCTGATGGGCTTCCACAATCGACTTTGCAATCGACAGGCCCAGGCCTGCGCCGCCAGCATTGCGGCTACGCGAAGCGTCCCCACGCGAGAACCGATCGAAGACCGCACGGGCGTCTGGGGCTTCCATGCCCGGACCGTCGTCGGCCACCCACACCATCACGTCGCCTCCAGCGCTACGCACACCGAGCCGAAGCTCAGCATCCGAAGGGGTGTGGGTCAGCGCATTGTGCACCAGACCAGCCAGTACCTGGCGCAGCCGCAGCTCGTCGCCGGTCACCATCACTGACGCGGGCCTGGGCTCGCCATCTGCAGATGGATCCGCGATCTCCACCTGGATTGAGCGGCCGGGCTGCAGGGCTCGCGCATCGGCGGCTGCGTCCTGCACCACCGGCACGAGGTCTATCGGGTCGGAGCGCAGCGGGCGACCGCTGTCGATGCTCGCCAGCAGCAACAGGTCTTCGACCAGATCGTGCATTCTGTGCGACTCCGAGCGGACCCGGCGCACCACGTCGGCCCGCTGGGTTTCCGGAAGGTCATTGTCAGCCAGCAGATCAAGGCCGCCTCGAATGGATGTCAGGGGCGTCCGCAACTCGTGGGACGCGTCGGCAGCAAACTGCCGGAGACGGTTCTCTGACTGATCGCGCCGGTCCAACATCTCGTTGAGCGCCGCTCCCAGTCGACCCACTTCGGTGCGCTGATCGTCATAGTCCACGCGTACGTCGCGTTGGCCGGCCGCGATCTCGCCAGCAGCATGGGTCATCTCGCCCATTGGCCGCAACCCCAGTCGGACCACCCAGCCAACGGCGAGGGCAAGAGCGGCCAGGACCAAACCGGATCCAACGAGCAGAGAAAGAGTCAGCTGACGGATCGCATCGTCCACGTCAGCCAGAGGCAGGGCAACCACTGACCACTCACCTGCGACGAGCGGCTCGACGGATACTCGAAAGCGGGTGCTGGCTTTGACGCCAGGCACGGTTTCGATAGTGCGACCGCTACCGGGTTGCAACTCGGCGAGCTGCAGGGACCGCAGGTCTGGGGCATCATCGAGTAACCCTCCTTCAAAAACGACAACGATCGAATCGTGGCTGTCGGCTACCGCGACGAAGACATCAGAGATTGGAGGGTCCACCATTTCTGCGGGTCCCTCAAAGATTTCGGAGCTGATGAAAACCTCATCAGGCTCGAGCACGGGCGGCGGAAAGTTCAGGTCGGCAGGCACCGGACCGAGTAGACCAATCTTGCTGAGCTCGCCGTCCACCTGTCCTTCCAAGTGTCCGCGTTGACCGCTGACCACCACAACCATCGCCACCACCAACACGACGACGATGGCGAAGCAGGCAACGACCAGGCGTTTGAACAAAGACATGGGCTACTCCACGCGCAGGCAATAGCCCACGCCGCGAATGGTATGAATCAGCTTGGGTTCGACATGGTCCACCTTGCGCCGTAAGTAGCTGATAAACGTGTCCACCACTGACGAATCACCGTCGAAGTCGTAATCCCAGACGTGGTCAAGGATTTGCGATCGCGAGAGCACTCGTCCACCGTTCATCAGCAGATAGCGAAGCAGTTTGTACTCCGTGGGTGATAGCGAGATCACGTCTCCGGCGCGGGTTACCCGGTGCGCTTCGTCGAACATCTCGAGGTCGGCGCACCGAAACCGCTGTTCCTCAGTGGAGCCGCTGCTGCGGCTGAGGGAGAGCTTCACCCGAGCTACCAACTCGGCCACCGCGAAGGGCTTCACCATGTAGTCGTCGCCTCCGATGGTGAGCCCGTGCACTCGATCTTCCGTGGCGTCCTTGGCAGTGAGGAACAACACCGGGATTTTCGAACCGGAATCACGAAGACGACGCAGGACCGTAAAGCCGTCCACGTCGGGCAGCATCACATCGAGTACGACGAGGTCGGGGTTGAAACTCGCCACGGCCCGGAGAGCGTCGGCGCCCGTTGCGGCGCTGGTTGTGACATATCCCTGAAGCTGCAGCGCCGTCTCAACGACGAACGCGATGTTCTCCTCGTCGTCAACGACCAGCACTTTCTGCCCGGAATCAGTCATGGGGTTCATTCTCTCAATCATCGTCCGCGCAACGGGCACTTTGACCTCTTGGCGACTCAGCCCACCACCAGCGCGGACTCAACAGATTCAGCCTCACGCGTGATGACGTCTTCAGCCAGGAGATCCCCAACCTGATCACGCAGGACGGCGGCCCGAGTTTCGATGATGTCGGCGGCGCGTCCGCTGTCCACCAACTCAGCCTGCAGGTTGACCTTTGCCTGATCGATGAGCGCCTGGAACTCGGGCACTTCGGCAAACCGAGTGCTCAGTTTGTTGGGGGCTCCGAAGCCGTCAGCCGGGAAACCGTTCTCGACCAGATCGAAGCCTTCCGGCGGTTCGAGCCCTTCGGGTAACTCGCAGTCGCCGGGGAAATCGCCTCCCGGTCCAATCACCTGGAAGTCGGCCTCGATGTCGTCCGGTGGAGGACCTTCAGGGAGTCCGCCCGGGCCGGGTCCACCGAAGAAGTCGCCCATGAGGGCCAGGTTGTGATCCCACGCGACCACGGTCGCTTTCCCGTCCTGATCAAAGTAGAGGTACGAATTGTTTCCAAGACCATCAATGTCGTCCCAGTTGGCGATGAGATCCTGCAGGGCCTTATAACGGGCGAACGCCTCAACGTCGAGGCGGTCGGCCAGGCCGTCAGCAAACTCCTCGTCCGTGGCGTTGTTCACAAAGTCGAGGAAGCTGATGAGAGGGCTGAAGTCGTCTTCGCCAGATTTCTGATCCCAGGCGTCGGTGTAGGCGCTCTCGTCCTCACCCCGGTAGCTGTAGTCACCAGTGGAGTCAGCCTTGAAGAGCGAGCCCTCACCCAGATTTTCGGCGGCCCAACGGTTGTCGGGGTGTTCGATCACCAGCCGCACCGAGGCGTCGCTTCCGTTGACAATGAAGCGCACTGCGGCTGACTGCTGCGTGGCAAGACCGGCTTCGCCGAGCAGGGCCAGGGCAACGCTCTCATTCAGCGACGTGTCCGTGTCGTTACTGCGCACCACATAATCGGTGCGTCCCTGATGGGCCTGGTCGTCCTCGTACTTGTCGAGGCGGATGAGCCACGGCAGATCTTCGGGTTCGCTGGAGAAGTCTCCACCGGGAAAGACCTCAGGGAAGCCTTCGCCTGGAGCAAACTCTGCACCTTCGGGCAGCTCGAAGCCTACGGGCGGCTCGAAGCCTTCGGGCAGGCCGAAGCCAGATCCACAGATTACCGTGAATCGTCCGGGTGGGCCCCCAACGGCACCCCCCGGGTCGTCCTCTCCACTCATTTTGAGCTGAAGCAGCGACGAGTTGCCTTTGAGTCGCATGCCAACATTTTGATATTCATTGCCGTCGATGGTGACGGTGGCCGTTATCCACTTCTTCTTTCTGGTCTCGGTGTAGGTGTCCACCGCAGCATCGAAGTCGGCCTGGTCGAAGGTCACGTCGATGTCGCGGACGTCACCGTTATAGAAGTCCGACGTTTCGCTGGCAGGTTCAGCGGTGGAGACATCCTTCGCGCTTGACGGCTCTGACTCGGCCGCACCTGGTAGCTCTGCGGTCGCCGTTGGCGTTTCCGGCTCGTCGGAAGCTGGTTCAGTGGTCGCCGTTGGTGGCTCTGTGATCGCTGCTACCGGTTCAGTTGTTGGTTGGACGCTCGCTGACTGAACGTCAGCGCTACTTGCGCAGGCCGCCACCAGGATGGCGAACGCCAGGAGCACAGGCCCCAGCCATGCGAGCCGCGATCGTTTGAGGAAAGGGAATGGATTGGTCATGAGAACACCATCTGTGGGCAGCTTTGGACTTCGATGCGAGGTTTCTGTGAGTTCTCTGTGAACGTACCTCCCTGAACCTCACCGTGATCAGCCACTGCGCGAGTTCACAGACGGTTACCAGAAAACTCACAAGTTGCATCAGCATCGTGGATTTGCCGGACCGCCATGGTCATGGCCCAACCCGCACAAGGAGCCAATCCATGCCACGTTCAGCCGTGCTCATCATCGGCCTCATCGCCATCCTCCGTCTCGATATCCGAACATCGCACCGCGAGCGATTGCGCCTCGACCAGCACGGTGACGAGCGGTCACACGAAGCTCCGCGATGTGGCACGAATCAAAGATCGCATCCTCGAGTCCGACGGAAGGCGCATTGGCGCAGCGATGGCGGCCAGTGCGCCACGGAGTCCCTCATCAACGGCCACTGCGTCAGCTGATTCGCTATCAGCCGTTTCGGTCACGACGGTCGACTGTACTGGCCTCAGAATCACACGAACCCCAACCTTTCGACGATGTCGCCGTCAGAGCCCATGATGGATTGCCAACGGGTCTAGCTCGCCTCTATCAGTTCCTTCAACTTGTCGATCTGACGCTTGTGCTCAGCGAGCTGTTTCTTCTCGGAGCTGAACAAGAAGACGACCTTCATCATGAGACCCAATCGCACGAAGTTGGCTCCCGCGAACAGTCTGGTCTTTCCCTCGTCAATGGCTTCGAACGTGTTCACGATCTCCATATCGAACATGTTGCAGCTCATGAACATCTTGAGGCGCCTCGGCTTCTCGAGGTCGACAATCTCTTCGAGCATCGTGAACTCACCCTTGCCCTGGCTGTACGTCATGTTGCAGGTATCGCCGACCTTTGGCGCGGCAGAATCGCCCGTTACCTGCTCGTAGCGAACAAAGTCGTTCAGCCAGAGTTCGAGGTTGTCACGGTCGTTTGTGTAATCCCAGACATCCTCAATGGGCTTGTTTATGACCACTTCATAGTCGAGTCTCATGCAACCAAAGTAGACGCTGCGACGCGTCCGAAGTCGGGAGCGGTAGCGCTGGTGTGTCACGCTGCCAAACGAAGGCCTCGCCACCAGCGCCGCATCACCAGATGTCGGCGTCATCGTGCTGCGCAGGTCGAACGGCACGTTGATCGCGGGCTGTGGCCTGGAGCTGAGGTCCCTGGCGAGTTGGAGCGGCCGTTGATCAGTGTCGCCGGCCACCGCGAGTGCGGGAACGATCTGCTCAGCCAGTGAGTCGGCCGCCCCTGGTTTACGCCGACCCACGGCCATGCGATCGTTCCTTGTTGTGTTGCTGGTCCTGCTGACAGCCTGCACATCCGCGCAGACCGACGCCCAGACCGCACCGGCAGTGACGCCTTCGCCGCCAGTTCGTCGTCGAAGACGACGGTTGGGTCGATCAGCGTCAGGCTGCCTTCGAGTGCTTTGCGCGACGCTTTGGGGGACTGCCACGAAGCCAGCCACATCAGCCTTCTCTCTTTCACCCATCCTCGAATGCCTCCTGGCCGAGCTCTTGACGCAGGCGCAGCAACGTTGGAGCGCGACCGGGTGTGGCTCACACACTGGCTGGTGCTTCGCGGCGGTGGCGGGCTCGGTGGCACGGGGCGCAGCGGGGCTCGAGTTCGGTGGTGACGGTGTGTTTCGTTTGTTCGTGCGGAGGGTTGTGGTCGAGTTCGAGCAAGTCTGGGCTTTGGCAATCAACACACTCGTGGTTGTGGGCTTCAAGAACGACACGTTTCTGGCGTGTCGTCGGGTGACGCCGACGATTTGATGCGTCAATGGGTCGGCCCTGCATGTCGTGCAACAACAGCCGAACAAAGGATCGGTCCAGTCGCTTACATACGGCATTGTCTGTGACCGGTGTGCCGTCGTCGAATGTGGTTCCGTCGCCACGTACATGGACGACCACCTCGGTAGTCAGGTCGATGTTCCTACCCAGGAACAACAGAACGAACGCGTCCGCTCGCTGTTGCGCAAGACTGGGTATGGCGAAACAGTCATCATCAGCGGGTTGCCACTGCTGTCTCAACTGACGGATCTGCTCCCCCATCGTTGCAATGGGGATCGGTAATCCAGCAGGTGCGTCCGCGGACGCATTTCGGACGCAGGATGTGGTTGATTCATCTACTGAACGTGGCTGAGATGCGTCCGCGGACGCATCAAACTCTTCGCTGGATTCTCTGCTCGCTGTCTCCTCGCTTGACGTGTCGTACGGCGTCGCGGCCACTTGCTTGATGACCGTGTTCAGTGCTGCGGCTACAGGCTTACCAATGTTGGCTGGCAACGCCGCGCGAATGATGACCATGCCATCAGCGTCGGTGTACACGGTGACGCTCCGGTTCTCATGTTGTCGTTGGTCGCGTTCATCGTCGGTTTCATCGCCAGCCAGATAGCTCGCTATCGCAGTAGTCAGCCGATTGGCCGTGCGGTCGTACGCAAGCTCGAGAAGGTCTGCCTCGTTTTCGCTGTCGGCCCACCGCGTGAGAATGCGCGTCTTTGCATACGACAGTGCGTTGGTAGCGAAAGCGGCGTGGACAAGTGGAAGCTCGTCGAGTGCGTGACCAACCCGAATCCACTCCCGGGCCGTTGAATCATGAATGTCGAGCTCCCGAGCGATGGCCACCGCCGGGCTCTTGAAGCCCTCATAGAACCAGTCGAGAGTGGTGTCGTAGACGGCAGCGAGACGAACGACCTTGTATTGGTTGGCGTTGAGCTCGACCCCGAGGGAAGCGATCTGTTCAACAAGTGGAGCATGCATTGACTGGTCCTGACAATCGGCGAAGCAACCCACCAGACGGGTGGGCCGAAACGGTTTCGCTTGTAAGGACAGCTGGAACTCGAATTGCTGAAGTTCCCAAGGACGAGCCGTCGATCCACCCACCGAGACAAAGCACACCTCGGTAAACCCAACACTACTGATGGCGTGTGACATCTAACTTCAGGTTGGGTCCGCGATTCGGTCGTGGGCTTGTCCATAGGGTGCGTTGTGCCTGGTTTGTTTGGTTCGGCTTCGATCTGTGACCGGAGCGGGTTTCGGCTCGACTCCTGAAG